>Ga0334889_1001340_pt1 | contig 32835 bp, 32 predicted proteins | sample GraSluR1_MG_2_FD_207222 | JGI IMG/M metagenome (GOLD analysis project Ga0334889, IMG submission 207222) | Sludge microbial communities from methane-producing bioreactor in Wageningen University, Netherlands - Granular Sludge_8_08-R1 | ecosystem: Engineered > Bioreactor > Anaerobic > Unclassified...
AGAGGATTAAATGCCTTTTATAATTTAGGTTTTAGTTTGGATGAATTAGCAAAAATAGGATTTAGTTTAGGAAGTGATGTTCCATTTTGTGTATATAATTATCCATTCGCACTTATGGGTGGTGAAGGGGATATAATTTATGAATTAAAAGTTCCAAATCTTTTTAGATATGAAGTGTTAATCGCAATTCCTGAAATTCAAGTTCCTTTAGCAAAAACAAAAACAGCTTTTGAATATTTGGATAAATATTATTTTAATATCCCTAAATCTATTGCAAAAGATTTAAATATATTTGAAAGATCTTTAAGAGAAGGAATACCTGAATTTGAATATTTAAATAATTGTTTTTTACACTGTAAGTTGCCTTGGGCAGATGAAGTTTTAGAGGTTATGAGAATATTATGGGAAACGAATAAATTTGAATATGTTGGAATGGCTGGTGCAGGACCAACGGTTTTTGCATTATATGAATCAGGCAATATAGTTTCAGATTTACCTCCAATAATTAGAACTCAATCAGACGAGATAGTAATTGATTATCATTTTACAAATGTTTTAGGACATGGATCAAATGAGAAGTATTTTGAAACAATAAAAAAAATAGGTGATTAAATGGAAGTAATATTAGCAAAAAATTATGGATTTTGTTTTGGTGTCAGGAGAGCAGTAGATTTGTTAGAAAATGAATTAGGACGAACTAATCCTGTTTATACTTTTGGGCCATTAATACATAATCAACAGTTTGTTGATAAAATGGCTGAAAAAGGTGCAAAAATTGTAAATGAATTAGAGGATGTTAAAGAAAGATCAATAGTTATTTCAAGAGCTCATGGTTTAGAAAAAGAAATTATTGAAGGATTAAAAAATAAAAAGGTAACAATAATTGACGGTGTATGTCCTTTTGTTAATTTAGTTCATAAAAAAGCATTAGAATTAGAGTCTGATGGATTTCAGACAATTATAATTGGTGAAAAAGATCACCCAGAAGTTAAAGCTGCAGCTTCATATATTAAAAATCCCTTAATTATAGAAAATTCAGAGGAAGCAAAAAAAATACCAAACTTTGAAAGAATTGGAATTGTTGTACAAACAACTCAATCTCAACAGAATGTTATTGATATTGTATCTGCTTTGATTGAGAATATAAAGGATATTAGAATATTCAATACTCGATGTTCGGCAACAGAAGAAAGACAAAATGCAGCTGTTGAATTAGCAAAAATAGTAGATAAGATGGTAATAATTGGAGGAAAACATAGTGGGAATACTAAAAGATTATATCAATTATGTTTCGAAGTTAAACCAAGTATACATATTGAAACAGCTAATGAATTGGAAAAAGATGAATTTAAAAATATAAATAAAGTTGGAATAACAGCAGGTGCATCAACCCCACAATATATTATTGATGAAGTTATTGAAACATTAAAAACATTTTAAAATTTAAAAATTAGGGAGATGGGAAAGAATATGGAAAGAAAAAAAATTGCTATTTTAGGACCAGGTTCAATTGGAAAACAAACAATGGAAGTTTTAGGTCAAAAACATATGAGAAAAATATATGAATTAGTTTCAGTATCTGGTTATGGTGATAAGGATATTAAATCAATAGAAAAAGCTATTGCAGAATTTGATATTAAAAAAGTTTCTTTTGCAGTTCTTGAAGTGGCAGAACAATTTAAACAATTATATCCAGAAGTAGAAGTTTTATATGGTGAAAATCATTTAGAAAAAATAATTAATGAAACTGAATTAGATTATTCAGTTATTTCTGTTTCAGGAGCAGTTGGAATTAAAGCAACAATAGCTTCATTAGAAAAAGGATTAATAACTTGTATTGCAACTAAAGAAGTTTTAGTTGCAGCAGGACCATTAGTTATGGAGTTAGCAAAAAGAATGGAAAAGAAATTTAATAAATTGCAAATATTAAGACCTATTGATAGCGAACACAATGCTATTTGGCAGGCTTTAAGAGCTGTTGAAAATAAAAATGGATTTAATTTAGAAGAAGTAAGAAGAATAATTATTACAGCTTCAGGGGGGTCATTAAAAAATTGGTCAATTGAAGATTTACATAAAGCAACTCCTGATGATGTTACAAAAGGCCATCCAACTTGGTCAATGGGTGCTAAGATAACAGTTGATTCAGCAACAATGGTTAATAAAGCATTAGAAGTTATTGAAGCACATTTCTTATTTGGTTTACCTTATGAAAAAATAGCCATTTTAAGACATAATCAAAGTATTACTCATGGGATAGTTGAAACAATTGATAAATTTCATATTGAACAAAAAGCATCTCCAGATATGAGAATGCCAATTCAATATGCTTTAACTTATCTGGATAGATTTGAATTTAACTTATCCGAACCAATGGAATATTCTGAAAAAGCAGGAGAATGGAAGTCCTTAGATTATAATAAAATAGATTATATGGATCCTGAAAGATATCCGGCTTTTCATATTGCAATGCATTTCGGAATGAAAGGAGGATTAATGCCTGCTATCATGAATGCAGCTAATGAAGTAATAGTTAATGAAGGATTTTTAAAAGGAAAAATAAAATTCACAGAAATTCCAAAATTATTATTAGGCGTTTGTTCGTATTTTGAAACTTGTTTTGAGTGGGATATAAAAGAACTGACTTTAAAAGATATTTTAGATGTAGATCAAAAAGTTAGAAAACATACATTAGATGTTCTATATTGCAATAATATAATTGATTATTTAGATGAGGATATTAAATTTGCAAAAGAACATCAATGGGGTGCTAAAAAATGAATACTTTAATAAGAAAAAAAACTCGCGTAGTGGATTTAAATGGAAAAGCGAAAATAGGGGGAGATAATCCTATTTTAATTCAAAGTATGACTAATACTCCAACTGCAGATTCAGAAAAAACCATAAAACAAATACAAGCTTTATTAGGTGCAGGATGTGAAGCAGTAAGAATTACAGTTAATACACAAGAGGCAGCAAACGCACTTCCAAAAAGTCGTGCTGAATTTCCAAATAAGCCATTGATAGCAGATATCCATTTTGATTATAAAATGGCACTAGCAGCTATTGATGCAGGTTTTGATAAAATAAGAATAAATCCAGGGAATATTGGAAGTGAAGAAAAAGTAAAAGCAGTAATAGATGCAGCAAAAGAAAAAAATGTTGCTATGCGGATAGGAGTAAATGGAGGATCTTTAGATCCATTAATTGAAAAAAAATATGGGAGAACTCCTAAAGCAAGTGTTGAAAGTATAATGGATTATGTTAGAATGCTTGAAAAATATGATTTTCATAATATTGTTTTATCAATTAAATGGAGTGATGTTCCCAGAATGGTTGAAGCAAATAAATTATTATCAGAAACAACAGATTATCCTATACATATTGGATTAACAGAAGCAGGAACAGTTTATGCAGGAAGTATTGCTTCTGGTGTAGGTATCGGGGCACTATTAATGCAAGGTATTGGAGATACAATTAGAGTATCATTAACAGGTGATCCTGTTAAAGAAATAAGAGCAGCTAAAATTATTTTACAATCTACTGGATTAAGAGAGTTTGGTCCAAAAATAACTTCTTGTCCTACTTGTGGAAGAACAGAAATTGATATGATTCCAATGGCTGAAAAAGTTGAAGAAAGATTAATGAGAGAATATCCAGATTTAAAAATTCATGTTGCAGTTATGGGCTGTGTGGTTAATGGTCCTGGTGAAGCTAAAGAAGCAGACATTGGAATAGCAGGCGGAAAAGGAGTAGGGATAATATTTAAAAAAGGTGAATTAATTGGAAAATATCCAGAAGATGAATTAATTGAAGCGCTTTTTAATGAAATCGAAAAAATAAAACAAGAAAAAGTAGAATGAAAAATTAGAAGGTAAAATGAGGTGATTAAATGGTTTTTAGAGAAAGTTGTTCAATACCTGATAGAAAAACAATGCGCGAATTATATAAACGAGTTTATGGAAAACCAAAAGAACCAAAAGAAAATATTATTCGTAGAACTATAAAATTTACTAATCAGATGTTACAAAGTATAAAATTTAAATGAGGTGTTTAAATGTTATGCCAATCTAAAACTGGAGAAAAAACACAGCCAAGGGGAGAAAAACTAAAGAAAAGAGTTAGTATAATAATACCTGCAGGAGGAAAAGGAACACGTTTTGGAGAAGATAAACAATTATTTCAGATAGGAGGAAAACCAATTGTCCAAAGAACTATTGAAGTTTTTACAGGTTTAGAATTAGTTGATCAAATAATAGTAGTAACAAATGATGAGAGAAGAGAACAAATTTTAAGTTGGGATATTAATTTTGATTTAACTTTTGCTTTAGATGGTAAAGAAAGATATAATTCTGTTTATAATGGATTAAAAGAAGTTAAATATGAGATAGTAGGAATTCACGATGGAGCAAGATGTTTAATTACCTCTGAATTAATAATGGATTGTCTTGATGTAATTTTAGAAAAAAAAGCAGATGCTGTTTTTCTTGGAATAAAACCAGTGGATACAATAAGATTATATATTGGAGAAAATGAATATATTGAATTACCAAGAAGCGATTTACTTGCAGTTCAAACACCACAGGTTTTTAGAACAGCTCTAATACTAAATGCTTTTGAACGGTTTTTTAAAGATCCAAAAAAAGATGTAACTGATGATATAAATATATTTAGAAATTATATTCCTATAACTGAAGGTAGAACAATACATGTAGAAGGAGATATAAGCAATATTAAAGTTACTCATCCAAGAGATATTGTTATTGCAGAAGAAATTCTTAGACAAAGAGGTGAATTATAATGATTAGAGAAGAATTACAAAATAAGTTTTTAATTTTATTAAATTTTAAAACATATAATGAAAGTTTAGGCAAAAATGGAGAAAAATTAATGAAAGCAGTTGCTGAAAATAAAAATTTAGCTGAAGATAAAAATATTTTTATTTTAGCTTGTCCTCAATTTGTGGATTTAAGAGATTTTTCTAAAATAGATGAAAATATTCTAGCACAAGGCGCAAGTAATTTTGAATCAGGAGCACACACAGGAAGCAATTCAATCCAAGCATTAAAGGATGCTGGAGTAAAAGGTATTTTAATTAATCATTCAGAAAATCAAATTCCTTTAGAAAAAATAAAACATTCAATTCAAGGATGTAAAGATGCACAAGTATTAAGTGTTGTTTGCGCAGATACTCCTGAAAAAGCTGAGAATATAGCAGAATTTAAACCTGATTATATTGCAATAGAACCTCCTGAATTAATAGGTTCTGGAATTTCTTTAACAGAAGCAAATCCTGAAATAGTTACAAATACATTAAATAAAATAAAAGAAATTCCTATCTTATGTGGTGCTGGAGTTTCAAATGCCGAGCATGTTAAAAAAGCAAGAGAATTAGGAGTTAAAGGTGTGTTAGTAGCAAGTGCATTTGTAAAAAGCACAGATCCAGATAAATGGATTAAAGATGTTTTAGCTGTTTTTTAATTTTTTATAAAAATAAAATGCCGAGCTATTTGATTTCATCAAATGCTCACATTTTTCATACCTTCAAAATGTTGTCCTATTTAATTTCATTAAATGCCCGCATTTTTAAAATAAAAAAATGCCGCAGACTTTAACTTTGTTAAAGGTGCGCTTTTTTTATCAAAGATAAAAAAATGCCGAAGGCGAGATTTTCACCCATTATCTGGATTTGAATTCGCTAACCACACCCCTTTCTTTTTGGGATTAAACACTTTTTCTTTCGGGAAAGAAAAAGGGTTACTCGCGACTTCCAGATTTCCCAGTTTAGTTCGTTAGAACCTATTTATATCATTGCTTTTCAGCTCATTACTCATAAAGCTGTGCTTATGAGTCTGGCACTCTGACCAAACTGAGTTACTTCGGCAAAGCTTTTCTTTCTTGGAAGAAAGAAAAGGCTTGCAAAAGAAAGAACCTTTATTCTTCCAAAAGAAAAGTATAATATTTCTAATAATAAACTAATAAAAAGGCTTGGTTTGTTAACTTATTGATTTAAATGGGAAAATATTTGATTTTAAAATGTCCAAAATGCGGAACAATACAATCAACTACTTCTAAAAAGAGCTTAAAATGCAAAATGTGCGCTAAAACAACGACTTTAACAGATAAGAGCATTATTAGATATGGTGAAGTAGATAATCCGCAGGAAGCCTCCTACATAGTCAGAAAGCTAAAAGAGAAAATCTGGGAAAAAGATAAAAGCAGTGGATAGTAATCTGCCTTCTGTTTTAAGCAGCATTCTACTAAGCGCCAAAATGGCTTGCATCACTATGCGGCTGCGCACAGGCGCGTTTCATCCTTAAAACGAATTCTAAGGTATCGTTTCTGTTCCTGTTTTGTCCTTAAGACTTTACAGCCAAAATGATGGGCAGAATTTCCTCCCTCTGGGGTAAGCTGCTCATCCACCACTTTATACTAACTTTTATAATGCCTTGCCTTTAAAAATATTTTGATATATGATTAATACTTAATAAGTTAAGAGGGATTTTTATGAATATGCGTTGTGAAAGATGTAGTGCAGTAGTACATAAGATAGAAAAATGCAATTATTGTGATAGAAAGATTTGTCATTCATGTGCAAAATCTTCTAGAAAAGATAATACAGGTACAAGAAGGTTAATATGTAAAGATTGCTGGGGAGAAGTAAAAAAGAGAAAAGCATATCAAACAGATTAAACTTTTTTTATTTCTATTTTTAATTTTTCATCTTCTATGTTTATTTCTTCTATTTTTGGTAATTTTGTTTCTTTAATTTTAGCTGCATTTGTTTGTTTTATAATTTCTTCGTTATGTTTATTTATTATTTCAGCCAATGTTTTAGATGCTTCGAAAGAGATTGTTATTTGATCTGTTTCAACTAAATTCTCTTGTTTTCTTAATTGTTGAATTCTTCTGGCTACTTCTCTTAGCATTGCTTCTTCAAATAATTCTGGGTTTATTTTGGTATATAAATAAACTTTTCCTTTTTCTATTAATGTTACTTCATAATCCTTTGCTTTTTCTGTTATCTCAATTACTTCTGGTAAAATTTCAAACCCCTCTGCTTTGTAAACTTTTTTATTTCCAAGAGTTTCTTGTAATTTTTCAGGAGATTCATTTTTTAAAGTTTGAATGACTTTTTCATCTAGTCCAGATTCTCTATAAAATTTTTTAACTTTTCCTTCATTTATTTTTATTGAATACTGAGATTCTACTTTTGTATTTAATTCAATTTGTTTAACATTAGTCATCCATTCAATAACTCTTGAAAGTTTTTCAATGGTATTTGTAGCTTCTGTTGAATTTGTTTTAAATACTATTTTTTCTAAAGGCCATCTTAATTTTATTTGTGCTTTTTGTCTTGCGTTTATAGATGCAGATATTATCTCATTTGATATTTCCATTCCATTTTCTAATAATTGATCTATGTCTGTTATATTATATAAAGGCCAATCAAAAAAGGAGATAGATTCTTCTTTTTTATCTTTTTTATATATTGTTTGATATAAATATTCTGAAGAAAATGGAGCGATTATATTTAACATTTTAAGTGTTTCAAAATATACATTATATAAAACATTCAACGCTTCATCAGAATACATATCTTCACTCATTCTCTTTTTCACTAATTTCATATAAAATCTGCTTATATCTTCTATTATGAAAGTACGTAATATCCTTGTTGCAGAATGTAATTCATATGTTTCCATTAATTCAGTAGTTTCTTTTATAACCGAGTTTAATCTTGAAATTATCCATCTGTCTTCTATTTGTAAATTTGATATGTTTATATTTTTTGAAGCTTCAAATCTTTGCAAAAAGGTGCCAACGTTGTATATTATATTTAAAGTACTAAATGCATCTTTCAATTCTATCCAACTAAATTTAATATCATCCCAAATAGTGCAACTTAATCCCCATAATCTAAAAGTATCTGCACCATATTTAGAAATCATTTCATCGAAAGGGGTAAAATTACCAACACTTTTACTCATTTTTTCTCCATTTTCACCAACAAACCATCCATGCATCATAACTTTTTCGTATGGTGCTTCATTCCATTTAATTATACCTGATCCCAATAATGAATAAAACCATCCTCTTGTTTGATCTTTTCCTTCTACTATAAAATGAGTTTTTTTATATTTTTCTTTTTCTTCTTTTGTTAAAGAAGCCCAAATGACGTTTCCTGAATCTACCCATACATCTAATACATCCTCTACCCTTTTCATTTTATTTCCACATTCACATTTGAATGTAATTTTATCTATATATGGCCTATGTAGATCCTTAATTTTTTTAGGTAATTCATCAACAGAACCAATTACTCTTGTATTTCCACATTTTTCGCAAACCCATATTGGTAATGGTATTCCCCAAAATCTTTGTCTTGATATACACCAGTCAGGTGCGTTAGATACAAAATCTTTAAATCTTGTTCTTGCAAATTTAGGATGCCAGTCTACTTTATCAATTTCTTCAAGCATCTTTTCTCTAACTTCACTTATATTGATAAACCACTGATCAGTAGTCATAAATATTAAAGGTGTTTTGCATCTCCAACAATGCGGGTATCTATGCATTATTTCTTCCTCATGTATTAATGCCCCACTTTCTTTTAAGTCTTGAATTATACTTTTATTTGTGCTCCTAACTTCTTTTCCTTTGTATGCTCCTTTTGTGAATTCTCCTTTTTCATTTACAGGAGAATAAATTTCAACACCAAATCTTTTACCAATTATAAAATCTTCTGGTCCGTGTCCTGGTGCACAATGTACTAATCCTGAACCCTCTTCTAAAGTTACGAATTCATCAGATAATATTATTTTTCTATCTGCTTCATGTTCAACTTTATCTTGTAAGGGGTGAATATATTTTTTACCTTCTAATTTTTTACCACTAAGTTCTTCTATTATGACTGGAGATTCATCAATATCTTTCATAACTCTATCTAATGTTTCTTTTGCAACTACCCAAATTTCAGTTCCTACTTTTATTTTTATATATGTAAAAGTTGGATGAACCATTATTGCCATATTAGACATTAAAGTCCAAGGAGTTGTTGTCCAAATTACATAATATGTATTATCTTCATCCACTGATTTCATTTTAACAAATATGCTTGGATCTTTTTGTTCTCCATATTCTAATTCATAATTAGCTAAGGTTGTTGAACACCTTGAACAATAGGGTAATACATAAACTCCTCTAGATAATAGTCCTTTTTCATTAGCTTGTTTTATTGTTGACCAAGTGGATTCAATAAAATTATTCTTAAACGTTAGATAAGGGGCTTCAAAATTCATCCAAACCCCAGTTCTTTTAAATTGTCTGCCCATAACATCTATGTACTTAGTTGCAAATTCTTTACATTTTTCAATGAATTCTTCTATCCCTCTTTCTTCTATTTCATTTTTTGATTTAATTCCAAGTTCTTTTTCTACTTTAACTTCAATCGGCAATCCATGAGTATCATAACCTGCTTGTGCTCTTACATTTTTTCCCCTAGCTCTTTGGTATCTACATACCATATCTTTTAATGATTTATTCCAAGCAGTTCCTGGATGTAATTCGCCAGTTGCATAAGGAGGACCATCACAAAAGTAAAATAATTCTCCTGCTTTATTTTTTTCTTCTACTTTTTGAAGTATTTTTTTCTTTTCCCAAAAAGTGAGCATTTCTTCTTCTATTTTTAAAATATCCTGCATAAGTATTCCCTCAAGTATTATTATCTATTTTTTAATAAAGAGCAATGTATTTAAATAATTGTGTTTTTAATTATTCTTTGTGTTGTGATAAATATGAATAATAATCTTTTACCTTGGACAGAAAAATATAGGCCAGATAATTTATCGAGTATAATTGGACATACAGACCTCGTTAATACGTTAAAAGCCTTTGTCAAACAAAAAAACATGCCAAATCTATTATTGGCAGGTCCTCCTGGTTGTGGAAAAACCACTGCTACTATTGCATTGTCAAAAGAAATATTTGGAGAAAATTATAAATCTTGTTTATTAGAATTAAATGCTTCAGATACAAGAGGAATTGATGTAGTAAGAGGACAAATTAAAGATTTTGCAAAACAAATTGCTCTTACTGGTGCACCATTTAAAATAATTTTTCTTGATGAAGCAGATGCATTAACACCAGATGCACAGCACGCATTAAGAAGAACTATGGAAGTTTATGCAGGAATAACTAGATTTATTTTATCTTGTAATTATTCATCAAAGATATTAGAACCAATTCAAAGTAGATGTTCTGTATTTAGATTTACCAAATTATTAGATAGGGATATTGAAGAGATGATAAATAATATTTGTAAAAATGAAGGATTGTCTATTGATAAAAAAGCATTAGATGCACTAATTTATATTTCAGAAGGAGATATGAGAAAAGCGATAAATGCATTACAGGGGGTAGCATTACAATCCAATAAAATAACAGATGAATTAATCTATAAATTAAGTAGTAGAGCAAAACCAAAAGAAATAAGAGATATGATTGATTTTTGTTTAAAAGCAAATTTTATTGAGTCAAGGAAAAAATTAGATGCAGTAATGATAGAGTATGGAATGAGTGGAGAAGATGTATTATTGCAGATTTATAAAGAAGTCCCAAACCTTGATATTTCTGAAGAAAATAAGATTAGATTAGTTGATAAAATAGGAGAATTTAATTTTAGAATTGTTGAAGGAGCAAACGAAAGAATACAATTAGAAGCATTATTAGCACAAATAATGTTAATCGGAAAATCTAAAGATTAGTTCTTCAATTGTTTTTGCTTTTGACAAATCCACTTTTTTTTGTTTATTTTTTTCAAAACAAATTGAATGTAGTTTTAATTTTTTAAGATCTAAATAATTAAATTTTTTGGCTAATTCAAAATATTCAAGAAATTGTTTTTTAGTAGATTTTTTTCCTTCAAATATACTTGGATTTCCTCTTACTGCCCTTGCAATACTTACTCCTTTCCAACCTTCTTTAAATTTTTTCTGTGCTTGTTCAATAGAAGTTAGATCTCCATTACCATATATTGTAAATTTTGCTTTATCTCTGGCATCTTTCATTATTTCCCAATCTGCATTTCCTGAAAAGTTTTGTATTTTTGTTCTTCCATGTAATATTGAAGATTCCAATTCTGTATCATTTAAATTTTTTATAATATCAAAAATTTCTCCTTTTTTTGAATAACCTAATCTTAATTTACAGGATATGGGATAAGGACAAATTTTTGTTGTTTGCATAATAATATTTTTTATTATTTTAGGATATTTAAGTAAGAAGGAGCCTGTTCCATTAGAGCATATTCTTTCAGATGGACAACCAAAATTAATATCAATTCCTTTTGAATTATTTTTACCTGTGTCTATTAATTCAACAATTTTTTTAATTCCTTTGTAGAAGTCATTATTTTTCATACCCATAATTTGTATATATCCTTTTTTTTCTTGTTTTGGCATATATATTTTTTTTAATGTTTTTTCGTTTTCTCTAAAAATTGCTATTGCATTTGTCATTTCAGTTATTGTAATATTTGCACCATATTTTTGACATAGTAATCTAAAAGGTAAATCTGTATAATTATCCATTGATCCTAAAATTAGTTTCTCCATTTAATTCCTTATTTATAATAAAAATGGGGGAGCCGTGATTTGCTCCACTTTCTTAGTGCAGGTTCTTTATGCTTTGCACAAAGAAAGTGCTTGAACACGGATCACCAGCTCCCAAAGCTGGCAGCATACCAGGTTAACCTACTCCCCCAGTTATAAATTTTTTAGTTCTGAGTATTTATAAAACTATTTATAACTTAATAAATTTTATATCTATATTATTATTTTGCGGATTTATTAGTATAATTCCTGCTTTTAATTCTTTTGCAGGAGGTAGATTAACAATAGTTGTATTTCTTATTTTTTTAAAATTACATTCTTCATGAACATGGCCACAGATGAATAATAATGGTTGTTTTGTTTCAATCATTTTTTTTAGTGCTTTACTTCCAACATTGAAACCTTCATTTGTGTTATCTAGTATTTGAAATGGGGGAGAATGAGAGATAAATATTGTGTTTTCATTAATATCCAATTTAGATATTTCTTTTTCAAATTCATCTTCTGTTTTTGCGCCCGGTTGTTTTGTAAAAGTAGTATTATATCGTACTGCTCCTCCAATTCCCAATATATTATATTTATCAAACTTTTTACATTTTCCCTCTACATTTTTATTTTTTAATAGTGTTTTAATTTCTATCGGATCACAATTTCCGAGAACTGCAAATACTTTTTGGTTTTTTAATGTGTTTAATAAATCTTTAACATACGATTCTGGTCCAAAATTCGTTATATCTCCAGATAATATAATCATATCATAGATATTATTTTTTAAGTGCATGTTTATAATTTCTAATAATCTTTCTTCAGAATGTAAATCAGCTAAAGCAAGAATTTTCATTTATTCACCTCAAGAAGATAGAATTTTTTTAATTTTTTTATCCATTTCTTCTTTAAGTTCTTTTGCTATGAAATTTTTAGTAAACGCATCTGCTCTTGCAGCGATGACAATTTTAGAAGAAACAGTTCTTGCTATTTTACCTCTTTTTTTCTTTGGTGCTTTACCAACAGCTGCAAACTGGAATATTAATCCATGTTTTGGAGGACTGCTACCTGATTTTAAATGTTTAAATAATGCTTTTTCAGCACCAATTACTTGAATAGTACTTGCAGGCATTAAACCCATTTTTTTTATCCCTCCAGATGAAGCTATTAATTTAGCAGTTAATTCTGGACCTATTAAATAGGATATATTTGGAGCCATTTCTAAAGTTATTTCATTAAGATATTTTTCTATAGAATTTTTAAGTTCAATTAAATTAATTATTTGTTTTGCTATGTTCAAAAGTTGTGTTTTATCTTTTTCAGACATTTCTTTATTTTTTTTAAATATATCTTCTTCTACTATTGTTTTACATGAAATCTCAATACTTTTAGATTTAAAATTAGGTTCAAAAAGTTTTATCCATTCTTCTAATCTTTCAAACATCATATTAATAATTTTAACTAGGTCTTCTATAGTATTAACTCCATTAACAATCGTAAAATCTTTTTCCATTAGAGCTTCCATTAAATTCGCTCGTGCTCTCCTTAAAGCGTGTTCTCTATTTATAACCATTATTATATTTAGAATGAGATGTTTTAAATTGTTTTCCTTTTTTATGTTATTTATTACGTAGATACAAAAGTTTATAAATAAGACCTAATATTAAAATAATACTTATTTTGTTTCATTAGCCGATGAAACATAGAAATATGTGAGGTGTATAATATGGCAGGTTATGTGAATAAAGAGACAGCACCAGAAGTAGCATCAAAAGTTTTAGAAATTTTAACTATTGCTAAAGATACAGGTGTAGTCAAAAAAGGAGCAAATGAAGCTACAAAATGTATTGAAAAAGGAAATGCAATGTTTGTAGTTATAGCAGGAGATGTTTCTCCTCAAGAAGTTGTAGTTCATCTACCTTCATTATGTGAAGAAAAGGGAGTTTCATATGAATTTATAGGAACAAAGAGAGAGTTAGGTGGAGCAATAGGGATATCTGTAGGTTGTACAGCAGTTGCAATTGAAAAACCAGGTAACGCATCAGAATTACTAAGGGATGTATTAGAAGGAGAAAAGAAAAAAGCAGTTAAGAAAGAAGAAAAAGCAGAAAAGAAAACTGAGAAGAAAGAATCAAAAGCTGAGAAAAAAGAAGTAAAAAAAGAAAAGAAAGAAGAAAAACCAGAAAAGAAAGAAGAAAAACCAGAAAAGAAAGAAGAAACTAAAGCGTAGGTGAAGAACATGGCCGAAGATAATGAAGGAACAAAAGCAGAAGTAGTCCAAGTTGAATCAAAAAAAACTGGGATCCATGGTGAAATAAATCAAATATTATGTAAAATATTAGAAGGCAAAGATAAGAATAGGATTTTAAGAAGAAATATTAAAGGACCAGTTAAAGTTGGGGATATTATGATTTTACTTGAAACTGAAAGAGAAGCAAAAAGAATAAAACCTAAATGAGGTTGGTAGATATGAAATGTAGTTTTTGTGGCGAAGAGATAGATAGAGGAACAGGATTTGTTTATGTTAAAAAAGATGGTAAAGCACTACAGTTCTGTTCTCAAAAATGCAAAAAGAATTTAATTATATTAAAAAGAAAGAACAAAAAAACTAAATGGACTAAACACGTAAAAGATAAGAAAATAGAAGAACACCAGAAAAAAAGTGAAGATAAAAAAACAGTAACTAAAGAAAGACCAAAGAGGAAAAAATCAAAGAGGTAAAATGATGACTATAGATATAGAATCAAATTCATTTGAAAGGACCCTTGTAATTTTCAAACCAGATTGTTTAGAGAGACATCTAGTAGGATTAATACTTAATAGATTTGAAGATAAAGGATTGAAAATAGTAGGCATAAAAATGATTTGGATGCCTAAAGAAAAAGGAGAGATTCACTATGAACAACACAAACAAAAACCTTTTTTTGATTTTTTAGTTCAATATATTACAAGTGGCCCAGTAATAGTGGGAATATTAGAAGGAAAAGACGCGATTAGTGTAGTTAGAAGAATGATAGGCCCAACAAATTCAAGAGAAGCATCTCCAGGTACAATAAGAGGAGATTTTTCGATGAGTCAGCAAAATACATTAATTCATTCAAGTGATTCAATTGAAGCTGCAAAAAGAGAGATAAATATTTTCTTTAAAGGTGAAGAAGTAGTCCCTTGGAAAAGAACAATTAAAAATAGATTATATGGAGAAGAAGAACTACAATAGTTTTTTTACTAACATTTTTATTTCTTTTTTTTTATATTAATTAGGTAATATTATGGATAATAAGAAAAAAGAAAATTTTTCAGAATGGTATACTGAAATAATCCAAAAAGCAGAGTTAGCAGATATTAGATATAATGTTAAAGGATTTGTTGTATTTAAGCCTTGGTCAGTTATTACTATGGAAAAAATGTATGATATTTATGAAAAAGAATTACAAGATAAAGGACATAATCCTGCATGGTTTCCAATTGTAATTCCGGAATCTAATTTTACATTAGAAGCATCACATGTTGAAGGATTTACTCCAGAGGTTTTTTGGGTAACAGAACATGGCAGGGGAGAAAAATTAGAAGAAAAACTAGCATTAAGACCAACAAGTGAAACAGCAATGTATAAAATGTACTCATTATGGATTCAAGGGTTGGCTGATCTTCCTTTAAAGATTTACCAAAGGGGGTCAGTATATAGACATGAAACAAAAGCAACTAGGCCATTTATTAGGAGTAGGGAATTTTATTGGATTGAAGCTCATAATTGCTTTGCTACAAAAAAAGAGGCAGTAAACCAAGTTAAAGAAGATTTAGAAACAACAGAAACAATTATGCATCAACAATTTTGTATTCCCTTTATAGGATTTCAAAGACCTGAATGGGATAAATTTGCAGGAGCAGTTCATACATATGCAGCAGATACTTTAATGCCGGATGGTAAAGTAATTCAACAACCCTCAACCCATTTATTAGGTCAAAATTTTTCAAAACCATTTGATATTAATTTTCAAAATGAAAAAGGAGAAAAAGATTATGTTTGGCAAACATGTTATGGCCCAGCAATTTCAAGAATGTATGCTTCATTAATTTCTTCTTTAGGTGATGATAAAGGATTAAGATTTCCATTTGAATTAGCACCTATTCAAATTATAATAGTCCCAATATATAAAGAAGAGAATAAAAGAAATGTTTTGACATATTCTAAAAAAATAAAAAAAGTATTAGAAAGAGATTATAGGATTAAAATAGATGATAGTGATAATACTCCAGGATATAAATTTAATGAATGGGAGATGAAAGGAGTCCCAATCAGATTAGAAATAGGAGGAAGAGAAGTTGAAAATAATCAGATTACTATCTCATTAAGAACTTCTAAAGAAAAACAATCTATTAAGTTAATTAAATTAAAGAAATTTATTAGAATACATGCAAGAGAAATAACAGATACATTAAGAAAAGAAGCAGATGAAAATTTTAAAGAAGTAATTCATAATGCTGATTCATTAGATAAATTAAAATCTGCTTTACAAAAAGGCGGGTTTGTGAGAGTTCCTTTTTGTTCTATTGATATAAAAGGCAAAGAATGTGCAGATATAATAAAAGCAGAAACTTCTGGAGATATTAGAGGTACAAAGGTTAATGATCCAGAAAGACCAAGAGATGAAGATAAATGTATTTGTTGTGGAAAACCTGCTAAAAATATAGTTTATGTTGCTAAACAATATTGATTTTTTAACTTTATTTTATTAAAAATAGAAAATAGTCCCACCCGGATTCGAACCGGGGTCTTCAGCTTTCTTCAACTTTCTTAGTGCAAGTTTTTTGCGAGTAAAGAAAGTGCCCAAAGGCTGACATCCTTGACCAATGTCCAACCTTTTCTGAATTTTAAATCAGAAAATTCTTTCTTTTTGGTTAAGCTTTTACTTTCTTTTTAAAGAAAGAAAAAGGTTACTAGACTATGGGACTAAAATGGACCTGGGGGGATTTTCTCACTATTTTTGGTACAGCTTTTTAGGGAACCAAAAAAGGTGTATCGAACCCCCGGCCTCCTGCTTTTTTGAGTATTTTCCTAGTTCTTTTCTTTCCCTAGGGTTTCTTTTCTTTAAAGAAAAGAAAGGCTATGCAAAGCAGGCGCGCTACCGCTGCGCTACAGGCCCATATTTTTTACATATTCTACAATTTAACAAAGTTAAATTGTGAGAAATATTATCTTTAAAACTCTTTATAAATTTAACTAACTTTTCCATTTTCAATTTTTACTGTTTTTACTGGTATTTCACCAATAAAAAGTTGTTTTTCATTAATAAATAGATTTTTATTTTTAATTTTAAATTTAATTTTTTGGAATTCTTTAAAATCAATTTCTTTTTTATAATCTTGTTTTAAGTTTTGAATTATTATTTTATCTCCTATTTCAAATTCTTCACAATTTATTACTTCTACATTTCCTTCTTCATCTTCAGCAGCTAATAACATACCTTCTGATAAAATACCTTTTAATTTAGCTGGTTTAAGATTTTTAACCCATATAATTTTTTTATTTAATAATTCTTCCTCGGAATAGTAGTCTACTAAACCTGAAACTATTGTTTTTTCTCCATTTGCAGTTTTTAATTTTTCAATATATAATTTATCTGCTTCTGGGTGTTTTTTAATTTCTATTATTTGAGCAACTTCTAAATCTATTTCTTGTCTTTCTTCGTCTTTTTTTATTTCTTCTAATTTATTAAATAATATTTCAGCTTTTCCTAAGTTAGAATCTATATTTAACGATAATTTTCCTAGTTCGTCCCATTTTTTGTTTTCAATATTTAATTGTTTGAATATTTTATCTCCTGCATCTGGGAGATATGGATAGATTAAAATACCCAAATCTTTTACTTGATTTAATAATACATAAATTATTGTTCCACATCTTTTTTTATTTTCTTTAGCTTCTTTCCAAGGTTCATTTTCTTGGAAATATTGATTTGAATTTCTTGAGATTAACATTATTTTATCTAATGCTTCTCTAATTTTATTTTCATTTAATTTTTCTTCTATGTCTTTATGTATTTGTTTTTGATTTTTAATAAATTCTTCATCTTTTTCATTTAAATTGTATTCTGGAATTGTAGAATCAAAATATCTATTAGCAAAAACCATTGTTCTATTAACTAAATTTCCTAAATTAGCTACTAATTCATTATTATTTGTTTCAATTAATCTTGATTCTGAAAAATCTCCATCTAAAAATGTAGGAATTCCACTTAATAAATAATATCTTATACTATCTCTACTGTATTTATCAACAAGTTTTAAAGGGTCTTTAATGTTCCCTAAGGATTTACTCATTTTTTCTCCTTCTATTGTTATATATCCATGAACAAATAAATTTTTAGGTAATTCAATTCCTGCCGATAATAACATTGCAGGCCAATAAATAGCGTGAAATCTTGTAATTCCTTTTCCAATTACATGAATATCTGCTGGCCACCAATTTTTATATTTGTCATTTGGATAACCAATACCAGTCAAGTAATTACTTAGTGCATCATACCAAACATACATAATTTGTGATTCATCATTTGGTACTGGTATTCCCCACCCATGTGCTCTTTCTTTTGATCTTGAAATACTAAAATCTTCTAATCCTTTTTCAATAAAACTTATTATCTCATTTTTTCTTGATTCAGGTATTATTTTGTATATATCATTTCCTATTAATTCTATTAATTTATTTTGATAATTTGATAATTTGAAAAAATAATTTTCTTCTTCAATTATTTCTACTGGTTTTTTATGTTCTGGACAAATATAGTTATCTCCTTGTTTTTCTAATTCATCCTCTTTATAAAAACATTCACATCCTACACAGTATAATCCTTTGTATTTCTTTTTATAAATATCTCCATTTTCATAACATAAATTCCATATCTGTTTAACGCCAGGAAAATGTTCTTCTTCATTTGATGTTCTTATAAAATGATTATATAAAATATTATATTTATTACAAGCTTCAATAAAAATTGCAGTATTGATATTACATAATTCTTTAGTAGTTATTCCTAATTTTTCTGCTGCTTGAACATTTTTTAAACTATTTTCATCTGCACCAGTTAAGAAAAAGACATCATCCTCTTTTAATCTATGGTATCTAGCAATAACATCTGTTTGTACATATTCTAAGATATGGCCTAAGTGAGGGGCTGCATTAACATAAGGTATTGCTGTTGTAATATAAAATTTTTTCATTTTAAACACCTAATTTAAATATTTATTAGAGATGAATAATTTTAAAGTATTTGTTTAAACATCCATTTTTCTATATTTCCCAATATATGCTAAAAAGTTATTTTTTTCTGCAATATTTAATTGTTTTTTATATAATTTTACTTTGAATCCAAGTCTTAATAGTGTCATTTCATCATGTTTGTCTGTATCTACTATATATAAGAATTTTTTATCTTTTGAGATTCCTCCTTTAGAATCATATAATCCTGCTAAAAAAGCTCTAGAGTAATCATTATGATATTTAAATTTTTCTTCTTGTTCTTTTAAAATATCTTGAAAGTATTTTCTATATGCAGTATGATAAAAGAACACTTTCATTCTGTCTATTATTATTTTTTCAGGAGTTGTTAGTTTCGCATTTAATACTCCTTTAATGAAGGCAGTCCTTAAATTTTCATTACCTGAAATTCCTATTCCTTCAGGTATTCTTCTAAGTTTCCACAATCCAATAACATAACTCATTTCTGGTGTTAGTTTAATTTTCATATAAGTTTGTTATTTGTTTGTATTTATATTTTTAATGTTTTATATTTTATTGGGGCTATGGGGTAATCTGGTATCCTCCTGGTTTCGGGGACCAGGGATCTGAGTAAAACTTTTTTATTTAAAAAGAGGTTTTTCAGAAATTCAAAATAGATTTCAATTTATGAAAATCTCAGTAGCCCCATTTTTTAAAGTTTACACTAATTTTAAAAAGATTTGAGTGATTTGGAGCGAAGCTTCAAATGGATTTCAATCTTTGATTGAAAGCTTTGAAGCAGAAAGCTTCAAATGGATTTCAATCTTTGATTGAAAGCTTTGAAGCAGAAAGCTTCAAATGGATTTTAACAGGAGTAAATACAAATATGGTGTATTCCCTCAATCGGTCTTGCAACTTATTGAAAATTTTTCCCTAAATATTTAATTAAGGAGGTGATCTATCCGCAGGTTCCCCTACGGATACCTTGTTACGACTTAACCCCCCTCACAAAGCACAGGCTCGACACTAACCTAAATTAGCGCCTCACCAACACCTCGCTTGGGTGATTTGACGGGCGGTGTGTGCAAGGAACGGGGACGTATTCATCGCACGATTCCAGTCTGTTTATTATAAATAAACAAAATCCTGACATGCGATTACTAGGGATTCCAGCTTCACGAGGGTGAGTTTCAACCCTCGATCCGAACTTAGGCCGGGTTTTTGAGATTGGCTTCTCCTTTCGGAGTCGCTGCCCATTGGCCCGGTCTTTGTAAGCCGCGTGTAGCCCTGAGGATTCAGGTCATACTGACTTCGGCTATCACACCTTGGTTAAAAATATCAAAAATTTATTATAATCTGTAAATATTTTATCAAATGGTCCGTTTAACTCTTCAACATCTATTTTTTGAATCTTTAATTTTGATTCAATGAATGCTATTAAAAAAAGATTTTTTTTATGAAATTTTATTTTATATCCTTGATATGCCAATTCTTTTAATCTCTTTCTAAAAAATTGTCTATTATGAGTTTGAATTTGTTTACATTCTATGATTATATTTTTATTAGGTATAAAAAAATCGACAATTGTGTTTTTAAGTAATGGATATTCTTGTTTATATTTAACATTATTTTTTTTCAAAATATTTGCTAAATTATTTTCTTGTTTTGTGCCTTTTTTATTTTTATTGCCTATTATAGCACTTTTTCTTCTTGCTTCCATTGCTTTTTTTGTGTAATTATTTGGTTTAAACCATCCTTTTGATTCACTAAGTGAATTATGATAGTTTTTTATTATTTTTTTAGAATTTAAGTTTGTATTCAAAACAGATAAATATTTTTCAATTGTTTTTTTTCTCATTTTTTTTATTTTTCCTATTTCATATTTGTATATATTTTTACTCATATTTAATTTATTTTCTAATTCTGTTTGTGAAAGTCCAGTATTAAGTCTAAAAATTAAAATTAATTTCGGATTTTCACCAAGTGTTTTGAATATGTTTTTACTTTTTTTAATTATTTCAATTCCTTTTTTTATTTCTTCAATAGAGGTTTTAAGTTTTCCCATTTATTTATTACGGACCAAGACTTTATAATAATTACGAACCAAGGTGGATATCTACCGTAGCCCTCATCTTCCTCCCACTTAACGCGGGCAGTCCTCTTAGAGTGCTCCATATCCGGAGATATAGATAGCAACTAAGAGCAAGGGTCTCGCTCGTTACACGACTTAACGTGACACCTCACGGCACGAGCTGACGATGGCCATGCAACACTTCTCAGCGCGTCTGGCAAGATCTTTAGTCTGACCGTCATTCTGCTGTCGCCTCAGGTAATATTCCAGGCGTTTCATCCAATTGAACCGCAGCTTCCACCCCTGGTGGTGTTCCCCCGCCAATTCAGGAGATATTAGAAATTATTTTACAAATCCTACTCTTTTTTTAGAATGAAAAGAAATTAAATTAATATAAAATTTTTTGATTTCTTTTTTTCGTGTAAGTCTAAATTGCCATACTTTTCCAGTATTTGTTAAATTAGTAGGATTAAATCCTTCTTTTAACAAAAAATCCCGGATAAAAATAAGACAATCTTTATTTTTTTGATCAAAAGAAATATATTTTTGACCATTTGTTTTTTTAGGTACTCCTCCTTCAGCATCAAAGAAACCTCCAACATAATACCAAATTTGTTTTCGATTTCCTTTTTTAATGAATTCTGGAGTATCCCAAAATACTTGAGGACTTTTGAATCCAGTTAATTCAATTATTCTTTTTATTGTATTTTTTCCATTCATTCTAAGTAAATTGTTTTTAATTCTTACTTTTGTCCTGAACATTTTCCTTAAAATTTTCTTTATATTTAAAAGAAATCGTTCATCATCTTGATATATTCTCAATTCATAATTTTTTCTTTCTCTGAAATCAATACTACCATCTCTTAAAGCACCAGTAAAGTAAAATAAATTTATATCCATATAGATAATATTTTTTTTACCTTTTTAAATACTTTTAAAGAGAGTAGGATTCCGGCTAGATTTTTCTAATATCTTTTCCTTTAAGTTTCAGTCTTGCGACCGTACTCCCCAGGTGGCAGACTTAACGCCTTCGCTTCGGCACTACCATTCCTCGAGGGAAGGATAACACCAAGTCTGCATAATTTACTGCCAGGACTACCGGGGTTTTTAGTACTCCTAAGAAATATGTTTTGTTAGCTTTTTGATTTTAGTAGGATGAGAAAATCCTATCCTACTTTGAAAGTTCTTTAAATTATTTTTTCCATAAATATTATATTCTATATTTTTTCTTTCTTCTCTTTTTTTGCTATATGGAGAGAAAATTATTTCATTTTTATTCAATATCTCTTTTACAAAATCAAACAGTATCTTTGAGTTGGAACAGAAATTCAACTCTGCTTGTTTTATTTTTACAGATCCCTCTGCATCAAATAATCCTTCAACATAAGAATTTATTTCATTTTGATTGAGATTTTCAAAATATGAAGGTATTTTAATATTTTTTCTTATTGATCCTTTTGGAATTTCTAAAACTTGGTTTAAAAAATTATAAACCACCTTATTTTTAGAATGCAAATAAAAGGTATTTCTGTTTTTGTCTTGATATATATTAAATTCCATTCCGAATAATTTTTTAAAATAGTTGTGCAATCTTATCTGGAAATCAAATTCCTTCTCAGAAATAAGAATTCTTTCATTACTCATATTTCCATCTCCATGAATTATCCCAATGGTTCTTAATAATAAGATTGTGTCTTTTGGGATTTTTGTTAGGGTTTTTGATTTTCCCCAAACATATTTATTTTGCTTTTTAACTATTTTTGGATTATTTTTTATAAATTCTTTTACCCTGAATTCTAACCACATATGTTATTCTCTCTGCTAACATTTATAAAATTTTTTCTTAGGAGTATATCTAATCCCGTTTGCTCCCCTGGCCTTCGTCTCTCACCGTCAGATGCGTATTAGTCAGGCGCCTTCGCCACTGATAGTCCTCATAGGATCACTTGATTTAACCCATACCCTATGAGTACTCCTGACCTCCTCCGCTCTCGAGTCAAACAGTATTCACTGCACGCCTTGAAGTTGAGCCCCAAGATTTCACAGTGAACTTATTTAACCGGCTACAGACTCTCTAGACCCAGTATTCGTGGGTACCACTTGAACTGTCGGTATTACCGCTTACCGTGTTAATAGCAACACTATGTTGCTAAAAACATGGCGGCTGGCACCGATCTTACCCAGTCCTTATTCGCCAAGCTGTTTACACTTAGCAAAAGGCAGTGAACTTTGTCCACTACCACTCAGAATCCCCTTATCACACTTTCGTGCATTGTAAAGGTTTCGCGCCTGCTGCACCCCGTAGGGCTAGGGACCTTGTCTCAGTTCCCTTCTGGGGGCTCCATCTCCCAATGCCCCTACCGATTATCGGTTTGGTGAGCCGTTACCTCACCAACAGCCTAATCGGCCGCAGTCCCATCCTAAGGCAGAATTGCTCCAATTCACAAACTATTTGGACAATAGAACATTCCAGTATCTATTATCTATCGAGGATTCCCCTCAATTTCTCAAGGTTATACTCGTCCTTAGGGCAGGTTGACTACGTGTTACTCAGCCGTTTGCCGTCCTTCCAAGTGGAAGGGCTAACTTGCATGGCTTAATCGAATTCTGAAAGCAGTACCCTCCAGCAGGATCAACTGGAATTGATCCTAATTTTGAGCACACTATACTGTATTACAAGACTTGAAATTGACTTTTCAGGTTTTCACCACTTACGTCTTTACTCCTTGTATTATTCCATTTGAAGCCTGCGACAAATCCAATAATAATTAGATTTCAAATTAAAACTTACTCTTTTTCAAGAGTTAAAAATTCCCTCGTTTGCGACAAGCGCACGTTGGAAATAAAATTAGTGTTATATTTATAGATAACATCTCTTTATAAAGGTTTTGTTAAAATTCTGAATTAATTTGTTTGCTAACATAAAAACCATCTAAAGAGTAGCCTAATTTGTAATAGTATTCGTGCACACCAATGCCCGAAATAATATATAATTTATTTATTTTATTTTTCTTTGTAATTTCTTCTGCTTTTTTTAATAAGCGTTTTCCAAAACCTTTATGCTGTACTGACTCAGTAGACTCTGCGCCAATATTTATTTCAGAACCATAAACATGTAGTTCTCTAACAATTGCTTTTTTATCTGCGCAAATTCTTAGACGTAAAAAACCAATTAAAATATTTTTATCTTCAAAAGAAATAAAATATTCAGTTCCTTTTGAAGCAGAATATTTTTTTATTTTTAATTTAATATTTTTTTCATTAATCTCTTTTCCAAATTTTGATTTCTGCAGACCTGCTTCTCTGAAACGTATTTCTTTTATTTCTATTTTTTTCTTTTTACATTTTTCTTCAACTAATTGTCTCAAATTACTTTTTTCAACCCCTGCAGTAATCAAAGGAGTAGGTATGTCTCTTTGAACACGCATTACACGAACATATTCTGGGATATATTTATAGCATTCTGAAATAACTTCTGCAGCCTGTTCAGCATCATATGGTTTGTACTTCTTTTTTTTCCATAAATCATAAAGTTTTGTATTTTCCATAACCATTGTCGGATAAATTTTAAGCATATCTGGTTTAAAATCAGGATTTGAAAATAATTCTTTAAACATTTGGATATCTTGTTTTGGGCTTTGAAATAAACCAATCATTATGTGAAAATTTATTTTTAAACCAGCTTCTTTACATTTTTTAGTAGCATCAATTACATCTTTTAAGGTGTGTCCCCTATTCACTTTTTTATAAATTTTATCATCTAAAACTTGAACTCCTAATTCAACTCTTGTACAACCATATGAAAGCATTTCATCAATAAAAACATAATCTGGCCTAGTTTCGATTGTTAAACCAATAACTCTATGTTCTGCTTTTTCATTTAATTTTTGAGCTTGTTTTAATGTTTTACTTTTTTTATTATTAAATGCATCAAAACATCCTTTGATAAAAGATCGTTTGTATTTTTCTTTATTTGATAAAAATGTTCCTCCCATTATTATTAATTCACATTTATCCATTGGATGTCCCATTTCTTTATATTGTCTTAAACGAGCTTTAACTTGTTTATATGCATCAAATTGATTTTGTCTAGCACGAAGTGCGGCGGGTTCTTCCCCAGTATAACTTTGTGCTGCTTCTTTTCCCCTAGGACAATAAATACAACCAGAATGTGGACAACCTGAAAAAGACATTACTGCAACAGGAGTTACACCCGAGATAGTTCTTGAAGGCGCTTTTTTTAATTTTAATAATAATGCGTTATTTAATTTATTTTGTTTTTTTAATTCTTCTAAAATTTGTGAGTTTTTAATAAATTGTTTTAATGAATATTTCTTACAAAAAATTCGTTTAGTATTTTCTAAATCTGTATTTGGATTTTTAATAATCGCTTCAACAATTTCTTTAATTACCCTTTTCACAATTTATTTATGATATGTATAATATTAAAAAAGTAGGTTATTTGATGATTTTAAAAATATTAAAGATTATTTCTTAATTTTATGAGTTCTCTTATAATTTTTAAATTTTCTTCAAATCTATTTTCAATAGGAGTACTATCAAATTCAGCAGTAACTTCAGTATTATCATTTATATCTATAATACATGAATATTCATTTCCTGAACATGCCCCACCCCAACCCATAAATGAGGATCTAACATTAGGAATTGCAAATAAAATTAATTTAGTATTTTGGGCAAAAAAACTTCTACAATGAAGTCCACAATCAATTCCAAATGGCGCACTCAATATTCTGCCATCTCCCTCTCCAATTTTATTAATTGTTACTTGAAAACTATTAAATATTGCTCTAACCCCTTTGTTTTCATTCATTAAAATATTACATTCTGGTTCTGTTCCTGTACAATCTCCTTCCCATCTAATAAAAGAAGATCTAGTAGTAGGTGTTGCAATTAATTTTATTTCTGAATTCAAAGGGAAATATTTATTACAATGAAGTCCGCAATCAATCCCAAAAGGTAAACTTTCAATTTTTCCACTTCCTGTTTTTTCAACTGTGAGTTTAGCACTTTCGAAAATAGCAGTAATTTCTTTATCTTCATCTGCAATTAAGTTACAGATAGGTTCTGTACCAGAACATGCCCCCTCCCATCTAATAAATGTAGAATGCATATTTGGTTCAGCTATTAAAGTAATTTCAGTATTTAATTGGAACTCTTTAGAACAATGAAATCCACAATCAATTCCAAATGGTGCACTCAATATTCTGCCATCTCCCATACCTTCTTTTTTAATGTTTATTCTTGAAATTTCTTCTCTTCCAAAAACAGCAGAAACATCTTTATTTTCAGTCATTAAAATATTACATACTAACTCTGTACTATTACATGCACCTCTCCATTTAATAAATGAAGAACTCCCATCTGGTGTGGCAGTTAATTGAACTGTCGTATTAATAGGAAATCCTTTACTACAATAGGGTTCACAAATAATACCAAAAGGTAAACTTTCAACAGTTCCGTCTCCGTTTTCATTTTGAATATTTACATTTAAATATGCACTTTCAAAAATAGCCTTTACTTCTTTATCTTCATTCATTAAAACAACACATTCAGGTTCTGTACCAGAACATGCTCCTTCCCACCTAATAAATGAAGATCTAATATTAGGTTCAGCAGTTAGTATTATTTCAGAATCAATAGGAAAAAATCTATTACAATGATCCCCACAATCAATTCCAAACGGGGCACTCCTTATTCTTCCATCTCCATTTCCTGTTTTTAATATACTCAGTTCTGTTCCTCCAAATAGTGCTATTACTTCTTTATCTTCATTCATTAAAACAACACATTCAGTTTCTGTACCAGAACATGCTCCTTCCCATCTAATAAATGAGGATCTAACATTGGGAGTTGCGAATAAAGTTATTTCAGTTCCTTCATCAAAATTTCGATTACAATACCATCCACAATCAATTCCAAATGGAATACTTTCAATTTCTCCATCTCCATTTCCTGTTTTTAAAATAGAAATTTTAAAACTAGAAAAACTTAAATTAATTAAAAGTAAAATTATTAAAATACAAAAAATATTGTTAACTTTCATATTCTCCCTAAATTAGTTATATATTTAGTTCTTTAAAATACTTTTGGTAAAAAAAGTTAAAATAAGTTACTTATTAAACCCATTAAGGAATAAATAGGTGCTTCGATTATAGGAAATATTAATAGGCCATTGTTAGTTGCTTTCCAATCTGAGATTAGATTGGTATCTACTGTTAATTCTATTTTTTTAGAGTTAGTTATAATACTAGAACTTTCAGAAGTTGCAGTTATTTGAATGTTATATTTTTCTTCTTCATTTCCAACTATTTCATATAAAAGCTCTATTTCTTCATTTCCAGGAACATATACACTTTTTTTAAAATCCCAATGTTGTATTCCAGAAGAACTGATTTCAAATTTATCTGGAACCATCCCTTTATTTTTAAGTTTAATTGTGACTATTGCAGGTTGATTTGTGCCTACTTTTTTTGATTTTGGAGTAACATCTACATCAATTAAATCGTGTTTTATTTCAGTTATTAAAAATAAAGTAATTTGTCCTAATTCATCTGCATTATTCTCATCGTGGATGAGTATGGTAGAACTATAATTTCCTTCAGGTGCGTTTTTTGCAGCAGTAATTTCTATTTGTGAAGGATTAGCATAAAGTTTACTTTCAAATCCTTTCCATCCATTTGGTACATCAATAATTTCTATATAATCCCAAAATCCTCCAGTTCCATATTTGCCTCCTTTGTATACTTCTGGATTAAAAGAAATTCCAATAGTTTGTCCAGGTCCCATAGTTCCAAGATAAACTATTTCTCTATTTTCTACATTTTTAGATATTGGACTTAGTATATCTATGGTTGCAAAACACATTCCAATTATTAAAAATAAAATGATAATCGCTTTCATAATAGCATTTAAAATAGTATAAATTATAAATCTTATTGTTTTAATGACATAGTGGCTAAAATTAAAAAACTTAACGCAAGGGAGATATTAGATTCAAGAGGAAATCCAACAGTAGAAGTAGAGTTATATATTGGGATAAAAAGTTTTAGGGGAGTAGCTCCAAGTGGGGCATCAACAGGCATCCATGAAGCACTTGAATTAAGAGATAACGACCCAATTCGATTTGAAGGTAAAGGAGTTTTGAAAGCAATAGAAAATGTAAACACAATAATTGGTGATGTTCTAAAAGGTAAAGACGTTTTAAGACATAATAAACTTGATAGACAATTAATAAAATTAGATGGAACACCAACAAAATCTAAATTAGGGGCAAATGCAACAACTGCAGTTTCAATGGCGATGCTTAAAGCAGCAGCAAAAATAAATAAAACTGAAGTGTATGAATATCTCGGAGGAAATATTTTACCAGTTCCTATGATGAATATTATAAATGGGGGACAACATGCAGGAAATTCATTAGCAATTCAAGAATTTATGATATTACCGTTATTTGCTTCTTCATTTAAAGAGGCAGTACAATGGTGTAGTGAGGTTTATCATATATTAGGAAAGTATTTATCTATAAATTATGGAAAAAGTAGTAAAAATGTTGGAGATGAAGGAGGGTATGCCCCAAATTTTAAAACTTCTGAAGAAGCATTAGATGCTATTGTACATGCGATTAAAGAAGCAGGATATGAAGATAAAATATTTATAGGGTTAGATGCAGCAGCATCTGCATTTTATAATAAACATACCAATGCATATTTAATAGATGGAAAAAATTTAGAAGCTTATGAAATGGTGGATTATTATGAAAATTTAGTTGCTAGATATCCAATAGTTAGTATTGAGGATCCATTTGATGAAGAAGATTTTGACTCATTTTCTATTTTAAATAAAAGAATAGGAGAAGAGGTTCAAATTATAGGCGATGACCTTACAGTGACAAATATTAATAGAATCAAAAAAGCAATTACTCATAAGTCGATGAATGCTTTATTATTAAAAGTAAATCAGATTGGGACTATTGCTGAATCTTTTGAAGCAGTTAAAATGTGTTATGAAAAAGGATTGAATGTTGTTGTTTCACATAGGAGTGGAGAAACTGAGGATACATTAATTGCAGATTTGGCAGTTGGATTAGAAACAGGTCAAATTAAAACAGGTGCCCCTGCAAGAGCTGAAAGAACAGCAAAGTATAATAGGTTATTAAGAATTGAAGAGAGATTAGGTAAAAAAGCAGAATATGCCGGAGTTAATTTTAGAACTTTGAAAAGAAAGAAAAGCTTAAGATTTTACAGATTAATTTAGCCGCATAAATATCTGAAATTTTATTAGAATTTGGAGACAATTCTACGATATCAAACCCAATTATTTCTTTCTCTTGTGCTATTTTTTTCAATAATTCTAAAATTTCAATCCAAAATAATCCTTGAGGTTCTGGGTTTCCCACAGATGGAATTATTGAAGGATCAAATACATCTAAATCAATTGTTATGTAAACTTTGTCTTTTAATTTTTCTAAAATTTCATTTGAGTTAAAATTAGTTCCATAAATATCTAATTCATTTTCTTCTATAAATTCTTTTTCTTCTTTTGACATACTTCTTATGCCTACACCTACATAATGTGAAATTTCATTTATTCTTCTCATTACACAAGTGTGTGCATATTTACATCCTTTAAATTCATTTCTTAAATCTGCATGTGCGTCTAATTGCAATACAGATACATTTTCCATTTTTGCATTTATTGCTCTTACTGCGCCTAATGAAATAGAATGTTCTCCTCCTAATATGATAGGCATTTTTTTATTATCTAAAATTTCTTCAACTGCTTCTTGTACTCTTTTTATTGTTTCTAAAGCACTTTCTAAACTAATTTCTAATTCATCTAATGTGTAAATACCAAGATCTTCTAATTCTAAATTTAATTCATCATCAAAAGTTTCAATGTGTCTTGAAGCTTCTATTATTGCTCTTGCACCATTGGCAGCGCCTTTATAGGGATATTGAGTTCCATCATATGGAACTGGTAATAATACTACTTTTGCGCTTTCAAATGCATCTTTTGATTTTTCCATTCCTAAGAATGTATAGGGTAATGAATGAAAAAGTTCCATAAAATCATATAATATAGTATTGTTGAAAGTATTTAAATGTTTCATATTAAATCATATATATGAATAAGGTAATAGAGTTTTTTAAGCTTGTTAGAATAGAGCATTCAATAATGTTAGTTATTGCTGTTTTAATTGCGCAAATAATTGTGTTAGGTGGTTTTCCAAATTTAGATTATAATTTATATTTGTCTTTGATTGCGCCTTTTTTTATTTGCATGGCAGCTTTTGCATTAAATGATTATTTAGATATTGAATCAGATAAAATAAATAAGAAAGTAGATAGACCATTAACTAAAGGTGTTTTTTCAAGAGAATTTGTTGTTATCTTTTGTTTAACTTCTTATTTAATAGGGATAATAGCTTCAGCATTTGTTGATGCATGGCCGATACCTTTTTTTATAGCTTCTGGCTTTGCTTTTTTATCATTGTTATATAATTATAAATTGAAAGACATGCCATTATTAGGTAATATTTATATTGCATTTACTATGGCAATTCCATTTATTTATGGTAATTATATTTATTCAACTAATTTAAATTTTACGATTTTAATTTTATTCATAATTGGATTTTTTGTTGGGTTAGCAAGAGAGATTATTAAAACTATAGAAGATGTTGAAGGAGATAAAAAAGCAAGAAAAGCAGAAACGTTGCCAATGAAGATAGGAATTAAAAATTCAACATATCTAGCAGCATTATTTTATATTTTATTTATATGTTTAACTCCTTTACCTTTTATTTATGGTTTAAATCAATATTTGCCTTCTATGATATTGGTTTTAGTATGTGATATTGGTTTTATTTATCTATCAATAGGTATGATTAAAGATAGTTCAAATAAGTTTTTAAGAAAAAGTAGAAATATAAGTTTAGTATTATTATTTATTGGGTTGATAGCGCTTTTATTAGCTGCAATTTAGGTGATTATATGGAAGAATTAAGATTAAATCCAGTTTTAGAAAATTTAAAAAGAGGCGGGCCAGCCGTTATTTTACCTAAAGATATAGGTCCAATAATTGCTTATACAGGAGTAGGAAAAGATTCAATTTGTATTGAAGCAGGTACTGGAAGTGCTTTTTTAACTGTGTCATTAGCTAATATTTGTAAAAAAGTTTATACTTATGAAAAAGATGAAAAGTTTTTTGAATTTGCCAAAGAGAATATCAAAAGATCTTTTTTAGAAAATATTGAAATTCAAAATAAAGATATTGTTGAATCTGGATTTGATGTTAAATTTGAGAAACAAAAAGTAGATTTAGTTATGTTAGACATGCCACATGCAGAAAGAGCAGTTAAATATTCAATAAAAGTTCTTAAGAAAGGAAAGTTTTTAGTTGGTTATTTAACTAATTTAGAGCAAGTAAAAGAGTTTGTAAAAGAATGCGAACACGAAAAATTCCAAGATATTTTTACAATTGAAACAATAGAAAGAGAGTATTTAATAAAAGAAAAAGGTACAAGGCCTGTCCACCAGGGCTTGATGCATACTGCTTATTTAGTTTTTGCTAGAAAATAATTATTTATTTTCATAACTTTTTTTAATTCTGCCTACTACTATTCTTGCATATTCTTTTTCTTTTCTTTTGGTCTCCAAAATAGCTTTTTCTTTCTTTTTTTCTTGTCCTTCTTTATATGGAGTAGGGTTTGATCCTATATGTAAAGTGTTTATTGGACCAGTTCCAAATCTTTGCCCAAAACTTATTTCTAATGTTTTGCTATTTGGGGCTTCACCTTCACGATATATTCCTATGAATGAATTTTGTCGTCCATTTATAATAAATGTTTTTCCCATTTTCATCAACCTCATCATGTTTTGTGTATTTTTAGGGTATTTTGTGCTTTAAAAAACTTTCTATACTCTAAGACTATTGGTTTTTTAATAATATAAATAAAAGTGCAGGGGAAGGGATTTGTTCAGCGAATCAAAATTGAAGTCAAAATTCTTCGAATTTTGAGATCCTTTTTGAACGCATAGCGTTCAAAATCTCAACGCTTCGCGTTGAACCCTCGCAGACACTAAGTCACAGGATGTCTTCCCAGTTTCTTTTTGGGATAAAAAACTTTTTCTTTTAAAAGAAAAAGGGTTTTACTTAAGTCCTGCGCGATTAGTCAACCTTTCCTAGTTCTTTTCTTTCCCTAGGGTTTCTTTTCTTTAAAGAAAAGAAAGGCTATTGACCAGACTCCGCCACCCCTGCTTTTAACATGTTTTTTATGACAGTAATTTAAACTTGTTTAAATATGACTGCCATCCTTATGTTTAATATATGTTAAAACTAAAACAAGTGTTTTAGTGGATATTTTAAGAATAAATGTATTTAAAAAAGCTTTTATTGGTTTTTTATCCTGCAAACCAAGACCAAATTGTTATACCAATATTTGCTATCCCAACTTTTATTCCATTTAAAATACCTACTCCTTCATATCTTATTTTTCCCTGCTGTAAAGCTTCTGCAAAGGTCATTTCATTTGTTCCAATTTTTTTAATTGTATTTTCATCAGTATATACATTCATAGTTTTTTCAGGCATTTCTCCAAATCCAATATTTGCCACATACCCATTATTCATGGAAATATAGATTGGGTTATTTTCATATTCTTTAACATATAATGTCATTTTTTCATTTCCGAATATACTTATTGCTATCCCTGGAACTTTATCAATATTTTGATTATATTGGGTTTTAAATAGTAAAAGTTCGTTTTCAGTTATGTCTTGTCCATTCATATTTATTGCGAATGTAGATAAAATGAGACATAATAATATACTTATAATTAATTTATTCATTTATATCATCTCCTTAACCATACATACTTGAAACTACATTTTCACTTTCCATATCTTTATATCTTTTTTGCGCCA
>Ga0334889_1001341_pt1 | contig 32815 bp, 28 predicted proteins | sample GraSluR1_MG_2_FD_207222 | JGI IMG/M metagenome (GOLD analysis project Ga0334889, IMG submission 207222) | Sludge microbial communities from methane-producing bioreactor in Wageningen University, Netherlands - Granular Sludge_8_08-R1 | ecosystem: Engineered > Bioreactor > Anaerobic > Unclassified...
AAGGTTCTCGATTTGCCACCCTTTCCGACTGGCGCTTCGGAGGGTGAGACGGAGGACGGCGCGTCGACGGCGGGCTTGTGGGGACGCGTGCGCCGATGGGTAGAAGGCCGGCGTGCGGTCGGAATGCGACAAACTCAATACCAAGCGAAGGTGACAGATATGACGGACGTATTCGCAGGAAATGATCCAACGCCTGCGCTCTATCCGCTGCTGTTTGCCCCGGTTTTCAAAGACTATCCGTGGGGCGGGCGCAACCTGGCCGAACGGTTTGGCCGCGCGCTGCCGGACGGCATCGTGGCCGAAAGCTGGGATATCGCGGCGCACCCGAACGGTTCGAGTATGGTGCGCAATGGCGTACTGACCGGGCGAACACTGCCCCAGGCGCTGGATACGTGGGGCGAGGCGCTGGTGGGGAAGCGTAATGCGCGCTCGCTGCAGGCCGGCAAGTTTCCGCTGCTGGTCAAGCTGTTGGATGCCAACGCCTGGCTGTCAGTTCAGGTCCACCCGGACGATGCCTACGGGCTGGCGCATGAGGGCGAGTACGGCAAGACCGAGATGTGGATCGTGCTGCACGCCGAGCCGGGCGCGGAGTTGATCTACGGGTTCAAGCCGGGTGTAACCCGTGACGCCTTTGCTGCGGCGATTGCCGAGGAGCGGACGGCAGATTTCTTGCACCGGTTGTCTGTGAAGAAGGGCGATGTCATCTTCGTGCCGGCAGGGACGGTCCATGCGCTGGGGCCGGGTGTGATTGTGGCTGAGATTCAGCAGAACAGCGACACGACGTATCGCATCTATGACTGGGGCAGGCCGCGGCCGCTGCACATCGACAAAGCGCTCGACGTGCTCAACTTCGATCAGGTCGAGCCGGGGGCGTACGAACCCACGCAGTTGGACGGCGACGGGCAGCGCCGCGAGTTGATCGGCGAGTGCGCCTATTTCCGTACGGAGCGGTTTATGCTCGCGCCGGGAGCCTCCTATGCCGGTGAGTGTGACGGCGCTACCTACGAGATCTGGGGCGTGCTGGAGGGGAGCGCCACGCTAGAGGGCGAGTGGGGGACTATCCAATTGGACGCGGTGGAGTGGGTGTTGCTGCCGGCCGAGTTGGGCGCGTTCACAGTCAAGGCGAATGCGCCGCTGACCGCGCTGCGCGTGTTCACGCCCGCTACGGAGAATGAGGACTGAACCGCCATGTACGATCTGGTCATCCGCGGGGGGACGGTTGTCGATCCGGGCGGGACGTTGCGTACGGACGTAGGCATTCGGGGTGAGCGGATCGCGGCGATCGGCAACGACCTGGCGGGCGAGCGCGTGATAGACGCGCATGGGCTGCTGGTGATCCCCGGCGCGGTGGATCCGCATGTGCACTTGCAGATGCCGCTGGCGGGCCGCGTGAGTACGGACACGTTTGCGAGCGGTACACGGGCTGCGTTATGCGGCGGCACGACGACTGTGATCGATTTCGTGACGCCGGAGCCTGAGCAGTCGATGTTGGATGCGCTCGCACAGCGCAGGCAGGAGGCGGACGGCGTCGTCACCGCGGATTATGGCCTGCACATGACTGTGCCGGCATGGCATGCGGCGGATACAGCGCGCCTGGGCGAGGTATCGGCCACAGTCGCGGCGGGCTGCCCGACATTCAAGATGTACCAGGCCTATGCAGGGATGGCGCTGGACGACGCCGCGCTCTACTGGGCTATGACAGCTGTGGCCGGGGCAGGCGGGCGCGTGGTGCTGCACAGCGAGACGGGGCTGCTGCTGGACGAACTGCGCAGGCGCGCGCTGGAGGCGGGACACACGGAGCCGATCTGGCACGCGGCCACGCGGCCGGCGCGGCTGGAGGCAAGCGCCATTCATCGCGCCGCAGAGATAGCGGATGTGGCGGGCTGCCCGCTCTACGTTTTTCATGTCGGCGCAAAGGAATCGGTCGAGCAGGTGCGGCGGGCAAGACAGCGCGGCGTCGCCATCCACGCCGAGACATGCCCGCAATACCTGCTGTTGAGCGCAGGCAGGCATCTGGGCGGGCCGGACGGCGAGTTGTTCGTCTGTGCGCCGCCGCTGCGCAATGAGGCGGACCAGGATGCGCTGTGGCAGGCGCTGGCTAGCGGGGATGTGGATGTGGTCAGCACGGATCACTGCCCGTGGCTCCGTGCGGAGAAGCGTCAGGCGGACTTCACGCTGATCCCCGGCGGCTTGCCGAGCATCGAGGCGCGGTTGGCGCTGGTCTACCATTTCGGCGTCGGGGCGGGCAGGCTCAGCCTGGAGCGGTGGGTGGAGGTCTGTAGCACTGCGCCGGCGCGACTGATGGGTTTGGGCGCTAAGGGCCGGGTGGTCCCCGGCTATGACGCGGACCTCGTTCTGTTCGATCCGGCGCGGCGTATGCGCATCGAAACGGACACGCTGCACGAGGCCGCGGGATGGACGCCCTACGCCGGTATGGAAGTGACGGGGTGGCCGCGGACAGTCCTGCTGCGCGGGCGTGTTGTAGTCGAAGATGAGCGGCTGGTCGTGACTGATGCCGGGCGCTTTGTGGCGCGTGAACTGGCGAACTGAGCATGTTTCTCTATCTCTCCAAAATATTGCCCCTTTTGCTCTACCCGCTGGGACTGGCGTGCATCCTTGCACTCTTGGCGGCGGCTTTGCGGCGTTGGGACTCGTGGTCGACGGCGCTGGCGGTCGCGTCGGCGATGCTCTTGCTCGTATTCGGCAACGGATGGGTTGCGGGAACGCTGTCGAAGTCGTTGGAATGGCGGCATTTGCCGCAGGATGATCCGCCGGCAGTGGATGCGATCGTGTTGCTCGGCGGAGGCACGCGCTCGGTGGAATATCCGCGTACGATGACTGAAGTGAACGAGGCGGGAGACCGGCTCTTTCAGACGGTGAGGCTCTATCGCTCCGGCAAGGCTCCGCACGTGATTGTGACCGGCGGGGCAATCCAGTGGATGGGGTCGGTCGTGCCGGAGGCGGAAGGGATGCGCGAACTCCTGGAGTTTATGGGGGTGCCGGCTGACGCCATCATTTCCGATGCGGCGGCGCAGAATACGTACGAGAACGCGTTGCACGTGCGCGCCATCGCCGACGAACTGGGTGTCGAGCGCATCTTGCTGGTGACGTCCGCGCTGCATATGCCGCGCTCGGTGGGCATTTTCGAGCGGCAGGGATTCGATGTGATACCGGCGCCGACCGATTTTCTCGCCACGCGTTCGGACGAGGACTCGCCCGGCATTGGTCTAGGCGGAGCGTTCTACAGACTGCTGCCGGATGTGCAGTATTTGGAGATATCGACGCGCGTATTGAAGGAGTATATGGGCATGGCAGTCTACCGCGCACGGGGGTGGATGTAGGTAAAGAAAGTTCCGCCGCTTTCGGGCGATGTGACAACCTCCTGAAAATGTGGTATGATTTCGTATAGGTACGCGATGAGAGGAGCTTTCAGGAGGTGCATATGGAATTCTCAGTCGGCGAGCATATAGTCCATCCGGCTCACGGCGCAGGCACAGTTGTTGGGGTGCAGAACCAGGAATTGGTCACTGGTTTTCAGCGTTACTACGTCATCCGTTTTGCCGACAAGCGGCTAACCGTTCGTGTGCCGTCACGCAAGGTGGATGAAATTGGGCTGCGCAGCGTGATGGGCAGCACGAAGTGTGAAGAGGTGATGCGGGTGTTGCGTAGTTTGCCCCAAACCCTGCCTAACAATTTCAAGGAGCGTCGTCGCATCATCGAGAAGCTGATCCATTCGGGCCGGCCTGTTAAGGTGGCGGAGGCATTACGAGAGTTGAGTTGGCGCAGAGAGCTGAAGCCGCTGAACAAGGCCGATTCGGAACTGTTTTCGCAGGCGAACAGCATGTTGGTGCAGGAGATGGCCTTGGCGACCGGCGAGGATACGGCCGAGGTGGAACGGAAGATCAGCGATGCGCTGGATGAGTCCATACGCGCCAAGCTGTTGACACAGACCAAGGAGAGCGAGTGATCGCGACCGGTAGATGCCGCACTGTGCGGCTAGGGGGAAGCCAGCGTGACACGTAGCCGCCGGGCAAGCCCCCAACGACAATCGCAATACGAATCGCAATACGACAAGAACAGCGCCCCGCGAGAGCAGGGCGCTGTCGTTAAGGATTGGGGAGGGCGCATCCCCGTGGCGCTCACCATGCCCAACACATACTATGTCGGTATGAGCAGCCTGGCGCTGCAACTGATCTATGCCGCGTTCAACTGCGAGGATGATGTCGTCTGCGAACGTATCTTCTGGGAGAAAGGCGCGGCGGCGGCCGGTCTGCCGCTGCGCGCACTGGAGAGCGGGCGGCGGGCGGATGAGTTCGACGTGTGGGCGTATACCATCTCTTGGGAGATGGACTACTTCAACGTTGTCGACCTGCTGCGCCAGGCGGGCATACCGCCGCTGGCGGAGGAGCGGCGAGAAACGCGGCGCTGGGACGGCAGCTATTGGCCGTTGCTGATCGCAGGCGGGCCGGGCGTCACCATGAACCCGGAACCAATGGCGCCGTTTTTCGACGCGATCCTGATCGGGGAAGGCGAGCAGGCGATTCCTCAATTCATAGACCTGTGCCGCGAGGGGCTGTACGAGGACCGGGACGATCTGCTGGCGGCACTGGACGAGCTGCCCGGGTGGTATGTGCCGGCCAAGCGGCCATCGCATCGCGATCACCCGCACTTCCGGCGCGTGGAGCGGCTGTGGGTGCGGGAACTGGCGGAGTATGACGCGACCAGCACGCTGTATACGCCCGATACGGAATTCGCAGACATGCACCTGATGGAGATCGCGCGCGGGTGCGGTCGCGGCTGTCGTTTCTGTTTGGCCGGGTATGTCTACCGGCCGGCGCGGGAGCAGCCGTTGGAGCGGCTGCTGGCTTCGGCGGAGCGAGCTGTCGCAGAGGGGTACCGTCGCGTCGGCCTGGTGAGCGCAGCCGTAAGCGACCATACCCAGATCGACGAGCTGGCGACGCAACTCCAGGTGATGGGCGTCGCCATCAGCGCCAGTTCGATGCGCATGGACCCGATCAGCGTGCCCTTGATCCGGGCGATGGCGGCCTCCGGCGCACAGACGCTCACCGTGGCGCCGGAGGCCGGCAGCCAACGCCTGCGTAATGTGATCAATAAGACGCAGACGGAAGAGCAGATGATGGAAGCCGTCGCGCTGGCGCAAGAGCTCGACTTCCCGCAGCTAAAGCTCTACTTCATGGTCGGTCATCCCACGGAGACCGACGACGATATCCAGGCGCTGATCGACTTCACGCTGGAGGCGCGAGGCCGCTTCCGCCGCCGCATTGCCATCAACGCCACGCCGTTTGTGCCCAAGGCGCATACGCCGTTCCAGTGGGAAGGCATGACGCCCGCCGCTGAACTGCGCGCTCGCCAACGGACAATCCAGCGCGCCTTGGCGCGGCATGGCGTGGACGTGCGCGCCGATTCGCCGGACTGGGCGGAAGTGCAGGCAGTGCTGAGCCGCGGGGATCAACGGTTGGCGTCTGTGCTGCTGGCGCTGCCGCCGGGACAGGTGACGGTGCGCAGTTTCTTTGAGGCGATGGCGGCGCATGGGCTGGACAAGGAGCACTACTGCGGCGCCTGGCAGAAAGGCAGCCCGCTGCCGTGGGATGTGGTGCAGAGCGGGGTGAGTGAGCGCTATTTCGAGTATGAGTTGCGGCTGGCTGCGCGCAACGAGACCGGCTTAAGCTGCCCGCCGGACAGCGCGGGCTGTTTGAGTTGCGGGGCGTGCGATGCAGCGTGGGCGTTCCGCTATGGCGGTAATGAGAACCGGCCTGTGCTCTCGGCGAAGGGCGGCCCGTGGCGCGCCCAGGACTGGCAGCCGTGGTCGCGGCTGAAGCGTGAGATGCACGCGGCGGAGAGCGGATAGTTGGTCGGGCGGATTTGCCGGGCAAGCGCGCACGAAGTAGACTGCCCTTATGCAACGAGTCACACACCCAAACGGTGTCATCACCTACACGTTCGACGTGTTTCGCGGCTTGCCGGTGAGCGTGCATGTCAGCACGCGGCACGGGGGCGTCAGCCCGGCCCCCTGGAACACGCTTAACTTCAGCGTACGGCGCGGGGACGAGCCGGAACATGTGGCCGTTAACCGGGCGCGCTTTGCCGAGGCGCTAGGGATCGACGGCGCGCGCACAGCGACCTGCCGCCAGGTACACGGCGCGCTGGCGGCGGCGGTCGGCGCGGCCGACGCGGGACAGATGCAAGATGACGCCGACGCGCTGGTGACGAATACCGCCGATCTGCCGCTATCGCTGGTCTTCGCCGACTGCGTGCCGGTCGTCCTTTACGATCCCGTGCAGCACGCATTGGCGGTTATTCACGCCGGCTGGCGCGGGACGGTGAAGGGGGCTGCTGCATCTGCGCTGGCGACGATGGCGGCGACGTACGGCACGAAACCCGAAGATGTCATCGCCGGGATCGGGCCAAGCATCGGGCCGGAGAGCTACGAGGTCGGCGACGAGGTAGTCGCCGTGGCGCGGCAGAGTCCCTACCAGGCATGGCGTTATCTGGATTTCGGCAACGGCGCACGGCGTAAGCCGTATTTTAACCTGTGGGCGGCCAATGCGGGGCAGTTGATCGAGAGCGGCGTGCCTGCCCGCAACATCGAGGTCAGCGGCATCGACACGGCGACGAACACACACGATTTCTTCAGTCACCGTGCGGAGCAAGGCCGCTGCGGTTTGTTTGGGATGGCGGCATGGCTGCATCAGGCGTAAGCGGACGTCGCACGGCGTGGGCGCGAGTGCGGCAGTTGCGCGGTCTGTTGTTCTTGGCGTGCGCATGTCTGGCCGCGGTGTTCGCATTCGAGGCGGCAGGGCAGAGCGGGGCGGCGGACGGCTACCCGGCGCTTGCCGCCGACGTTGCGCCGGTACTGGCTAACGCCGGCTTCGAGTGCAGTGAGGGCTACGTCCCCGCTCTTAACTCGGCGGGCGAGACGGTGTACGTTCCCAGTTCGTGGGAGTTGGCGCGGGCCGATGGCGCGCCGTTTGCGCACAGCGCGCGCATCCACTTCGAGCAGCGGGCGGATCCCAGCGGCGGGTGTGATACCGACTATGCGCATGTGGAGCGGATCGAAGGGCGAGACAGTTTTTTCGTCGAAGCCAAGGACCTAGAGACGCCGCCGGAGCCAGGCAAGCCGTTCGACGCGGTGATCTACCAGCAGGTTCCGGTCGCGCCTGGCGTCGACTACAGTCTGAGCGGGTGGCTGCTGAGCCTGTGCGGCGGCAGCGCTGTTCCTTCCGACTGCCCGGAGGGCGTCTACATGACGAAGGCGCTAGGGCTAGACCCGACAGGCGGGATTGACCCCGCATCCGACGCGATCATCTGGGCGGAGAACCGCGACAACTTTGTGACGCCGGAACGGAAGCGGGTGGGCTGGTCGAATGTGCGGTTGGCGGCGCAGGCGCAGGGAGAAAGCATGACGGTCTTTGCGCGCGTCGACAGCCCGTTTCGCTGGCACGGCAATCACGCCTTTGTCGACGCGCTGAGTTTGGTGCGCGCGCCCGTCGCCTGGTTTGAGCCGCTGCCGCCGCAAAACTCCAACGGGCGGCAACTGGACCTCGCATGGCAGGCAAGGCAGTCGCCCGACGTGGCTGCGGTTGAGGGCGGAACCTTCGAACTGCTGGTCGACATTGAGGTGCGACCGGAAGGCGGCGAATGGCGAGAGTTGGCGACCGGGCTGCAGGACGAGAGCGGCTATTCGTTCCTCGCGCCGTGTACAGGCATGGCCTACGAGTTCCGCATCCGGGCGCGCGCCGAGCAGCCGGAGGATTCGGACGGAGTATGGCCGAACCAACGTTATCCGGGCGTGTGGAGCGAGCCGGTGCGCGTGCAGTTTATGCAGGATGCGCCAGAACCTGCGCCGTCGCCAGGCGATGAGCAGCTATTTATTCCGCAGGTCTGTCTGCACGTAGAGTGTTGAGCCGTCGCCTGTGTTGAGCCGGATGGGGACAATGCGCCAGCAGGGAAACCGTCCAAGGACGTGTACCCAAAGACGCTGCCCGGCTTGGCGCAGAGCGGCGGCGGCTGGTACAATGCAGCGCATTGCGTGCGGCCTCTCGACGCCGGTGCGCCCTAGCCGACTAGTACGGTACTAAGTTCCATGGCGGTAAGTGAAACGTACAAGATAGAACGTGTCGCCAGCGCGCTACAGGACGTGCAGGCGCGCATCGAGGCGGCCTGCGCGCGGGCGGGCCGGGCGTCCGGTTCGGTGACGCTCGTGGCTGTGAGCAAGACGCAGCCGTTCGCGCTGATGGAGGCGGCTTATATTGCGGGCCAGCGCGACTTCGGGGAGAACCGGCTGGATGAGTTGTGGTCCAAAGTCGAGGCGGCGCAAGGCAGGGGCTTCGACGAGATTCGCTGGCATTTGATCGGCCCCATTCAGAGCCGCAAGACCAGGCAGGCCGTGGGTCCGTTCACGTTGATCCATGCGCTCGACCGCGTGAAGATCGCCCGGCGGCTGAGCCGAGACGCCGTAGCAGCCGGCAAGGTGCTAGACGTATTGCTAGAAGTGAACATCAGCGGCGAGGCGAGCAAGCACGGCTTCGCACCGGATGAACTGCGCGCGGCCGCAGCGACGCTGGGCGCGCTGCCCGGCCTGCACATGGCCGGACTGATGACGATGGCGCCGCTGGTCGACGATGCGGAACTGGCCCGGCCCGTGTTCCGCGGGCTGCGGGAACTGCGCGACGAGCTGGCGCAGCGCTATCCTGAGATGGACTGGCGGCATCTGTCGATGGGCATGACCAACGATTTCGAGGTCGCGGTCGAGGAAGGCGCCACAATCGTGCGCATCGGCTCGGCCATATTTGGCCCGCGGGCCGTATGACGGACAGGGGGCGAGGGACAAGCATGCTAGAGGGCCTTCGGATCGCGTTTGTGGGCAGCGGGGCGATGGGCGAGGCGATGATCAAGGGGCTGCTGGCGCGCGGCAGGGTGACGCCGGAGCAGATCACGGCTAGCGACCCGGTTGCGGCGCGGCGCGAGCAGGTTCATGCCGACTTCGGCGTGCGCACGACCGACGACAACGCGGCCGCAGTGCGGACGGCGGACGTGGCGGTGCTGTGCGTCAAACCGCAGATGGCGGGCAAGGTGATGGCCACGCTGAATGGGCTGTTACAGCCCGGCGCGCTGGTATTGAGCATCATGGCCGGCGTGTCAATTGAGGCGATGGCGCGTGGCCTGGGCCATGCACGCATTGTGCGGTCGATTCCCAACACGCCGGCTCAGGTGGGCATGGGCATGACCGTGTGGACAGCCACGCCGGAGGTGACGCCGGAGCAGCGCAGCCAGGCAGCCGAAATCCTCGGCGCGCTGGGCGATGAACTGGCCGTGACTGAGGAGCGCTATCTGGATATGGCGACCGGGTTGAGCGGCTCGGGGCCGGGCTTTGTGTTCCTGCTCATCGAGGCGCTGATCGACGCGGGCGTTCAGATTGGCTTTGCCCGCGCTGATGCGGAGCGGCTGGCGCTACAGACAATCGAGGGCAGCGTGGCGTTGATGCGCGACGCCAAGGTTCACCCGGCGGAACTGCGCAATCGGGTGACGAGTCCTGGCGGCACCACGGCCGCGGGGCTGTTTGAACTGGAGGCGAGCGGCGTGCGTGCAGCGCTGACGCGCGCAGTGGAAGCGGCCTATCGGCGCAGCCAGGAATTGGGCGCCGCGATGAATAATACGAATACCGGAGACAAGAGATGAATCCCATCGTCGACATCGTGCTTTTGCTGCTGCGGCTGTATAGCTGGATATTGCTGGCGCGCGCCCTGGTCAGTTGGATTCCGAATCTGGACCCCTACCACCCGGCGGTGCAGATGCTTTACCAGGTGACGGAACCGGTCCTAGAGCCGATCCGCAAGATCGTGCCGCCGCTGGGGGGCGTGATGGATATCTCGATCCTGATCGCGTTTTTTGCGATCATGATTCTGGAGCAGTTATTGCGCACAGTTGTCTAGATCCGATATGCCGGCAGAGCGAAAAGGCCGCCCATAATCCGGGCGGCCTTTTGTATTACTCCGCTGCATCACTCGACAAATGCGAACGGCAACCAGATATGCGGGGGGACGCCCACGAGTTCGATTTCGTCGCGAAGATCTTCGTTGCCGGGGACTACTGCCTTGACGACGACCGGTTGCAGATGCGCGCGCGGGATGCCGATGGTGACAGTGACGGCTCCGCTGTTGGTGGCGGCCTGCGGGGGCGAGATGGCGCCGGCGCTGGCCGAGAAGGCGACGCCTTCCGCGGGGTCTACAGGATTGCCGTAGGCGTCGGTAACGCGCACGGAGAGGGTGAAGATCGTGTTACTCCGGTCGGTTACGATTCTATCGGGCGCTTCGTTGAAGGCGAGGGTTGACGGCGGGCCGGGCAGGAAGACAACCTGGGCGACACCCGTTGAGACGCTAATTGTAGCGCTGACCGTGGCGGTTCCGGCGATATTGCCTGAACGCAGCGTGCCAGTGAAGACTCCGCCCTCAACGACCGTTTCTAACGTGCGTTGTCCATTAATCTGGCCGAGACTGGTCTCCAAGTACATGGTCTGCGGCTCGGCCAACAACTCGCCTTCCTTCGAACGCACTGTGACGGTGAATGGGGTGTTCTCGCCGCCTACCATGAGTTCCGGCTGGTGGATGTCGACGTGAATGTCGAACGGATCGACCGCTTGGATAGGCAGATCGATCAGGGCGGCGCCGACCTGGACGCGCAGGATATAGTCGCCGGGTTGTTTTGGCGCGCTAAAGGGAAAGGAGACGTTGCCTGAGGCGTCTGTCAGGGCGCGCTGTGCGGCGGCGACCGCTGTTAAACCGGGCGCGGCTAAAATTTGCAGATAGACGACGGCGCCTTGGACGGTCAAACCCGACGCCGCGACCTGAATGCCCAGTTCAAGCGGATCGCCTGTGACAACCGGGTCGAATCCGGCGGGCGTGGCGCTTAGCGTCAGCCCACTGGACGCAGCCAGCAGGGCGGCGTACATGTCGATGCGCCCCGCGCCGAGATAGATGTCACTGCCGGGAAACGACGCGGCGTTGGCGTCCACAGCCGTCGCGGTCATCAGCGCGACCAGGTCATTCGTAGACAGGTCTGGGCGGAGGCTGCGCAGGAGGCCGAGCAGCGCGCTGACGTGGGGTGTGGCCATGCTCGTGCCGCTCATGCTATGAAAGGGCCGAAAGGGAAGGTCGTGGTAAAGGCTGAGCACATCTACGCCGGGCGCAGCCACGGTCACCTGCGGGCCGAAATTGCTGAAAGAGGCGCGTTGGTCCATTGCGTCGGTGGCGGCGACGGCGACGGTTTCGGGGTAGGCGGCGGGCCACAATACACTGGACGAGTAGTTGCCGGTAGCGGCGACGATAATCAGGCCGGCGGCGTTTGACACTTGGATCGCGTTGTGCAGGGCGAATGAGGGTCCGCCCGTCAGGCTCAGGTTGATGACAGACATCCTCATCATTGTGGCGTAGTCTAGTGCATCAATGAGGTCGGATTCAAATCCGCCGCCAAACGCGTCCAGAATGCGCAGAGGGGCCACGCGTACGGCACGGCCCGCGCCGGAGACGCCGACGCCGTTGCCGGTCGTTGCGGCGATTGTGCCGAGGACGTGCGTGCCGTGACCGTGCGGGTCCTCGGGCGTATTGTCGCCAGGGTCATCAAGAAAACCGCGGCCGACCCAGTCCCAGCCGTGGATGTCGTCCACGTAGCCATTGCCGTCGTCGTCTACGCCCGGCAGGCCGTTGGCTTCCGCCTGGTTGACCCATAGGTTGATCGGGGAGAAATCAGGGTGGAAGGGAGTGTAGCCGCTGTCGATGACGGCGATGACGATATCCGGGTCGCCGTGGGTGATGTTCCAGGCTTTGACCGCTTCGATCTTATGCAAAGCCCATTGTTCGTTGAAACGCGGATCGTTAGGCACGGGTTCGTCATGGGGCGGCTCAACTGCAATATCTGCGGCATAGACGCGGCCATCCGGCTCGACATAGCGCACTAACTCGGAGCGGGCGGCGAGATCGTCGCCTCTAGCAGCGAGGAAAGCCGATGCACCGGCGGCGGTGACGGGCATGAGCGCCTCTGCCACGCCGAAGCGCGGCCAGTAGCGACCGAGGACGAGGCCCTCTGCTGCCAGGACAGCCGCCACCTCTTCTCGCGGCGCGCCGGCTGTGACGCCGACAAGGAAGCGATCGTCCGCTGCTTCTTCTGAGGCCTGGGCGGCGCTGTCTGGCTGCTGCGCATAGGCGTCAGGCGTAGACGCAAGCAGCAGGATAACTGCCAGCAACAACAGGAGCGGGCGCTTATGGGCGGTTAGAAAGACCGTCGGGTTCATCTGCTACATCTTTCTCAGTCAGCAAACGGCGGCAAATTGGTCCTTGCGCCGGCACGCCCCTGTTTGGCTAACTGCGACCATGATAATACTACAGAATTGCGAAAATGGATCCTGCGGATTTCGTGCACATCTTTGCTCGTAAGTATAGGCGAAATGTGGGCCATTCCTGACAGCGGCTGCCGCATCGCGCTTATGCGGTACAATAATGAGAATAGCCTGCGCGGCGGGACGTGTGAAACTCGGCGGGCGGCCGCACAAGTCCGTGACATGCCCAGAGGGCGCGCCTGTGTAGAAACGATTGGCAGCGACGACGTGTTCCGGTAACTGGGGAATGATTGGGCATCGGAGACCAAGCGTCTATGTCTGAAATTACGGTGCGGGGGGCGCGGCTCCACAACCTCAAAAACATCTCCTTCTCGATTCCAAAAAACTGTCTAGTGGTCTTGACCGGCGTGTCGGGATCGGGGAAGTCGACCGTGGCCTTCGATATGCTGCACAAAGAAGGCCAGCGGCAGTATATGGAATCGCTGGGGATGGTGACTTACGAGAGCCGCCCGCCCGTGGACGAAATCCGCGGGCTTTCGCCGTCGATCAGCGTGGACCAGCGCAACACCAACCGCTCGCCGCGCTCAACGGTCGGGACCGCAACCGAGGTCTATACCTATCTGCGCGTGCTGTTCGCACGCGCGGGGCATCGCCCGTGCTCGCGGTGCGGCGCCGATGTGCTGTCCGAACATAGGACAGATGAGGCGACGGGCGGCATCTGGATGGACGACGAGGAAGGCGAGCCGGAAGAGATTGTGCATTGCCCCCACTGCGGCGCGGCGCTGCCTGCGCTGGGCATGGCGTCCTTTTCGTTCAATAAACCCGACGGGGCTTGCCCGACCTGTACCGGGTTGGGGACGGTCTACAGCGCTAACCTATCGCGCATCCTCGACGAAGACAAAAGCCTAGTCGAAGGGGCGGCGCTTGTGTGGGATCCGCGCATTGTCGACCGCTACATCGCAACCTTGCAGGCAGCCGGGCGTCACTACGGCTTCGACTTGGACCCGACGGTCCCGGTTCGCAGCTTGGGCCAAGCCCAACGCGATCTGCTGCTGTACGGGGTCGATAGTCCGGAATTTGGACGCCATTATCCCCAGGCGGAACCGCCAGAAACGGTGGCGAAGGGCCGCTTCGAGGGCGTGGTCGCCAACGTGATACGCCGCCATGCCGAACACGCTACTGGCGAGAATACCGGCTATGTGGAGAAACTGGAACAACTGCTGGCATTGCAGACCTGCCCTGATTGCGAGGGGACGCGCCTGCGCGCTGAGGCGCGCGCGGTGACGGTTGCGGGGTTGACGATCGTCGATGTGTCGCGGCTGTCGCTGGAGCAGCTAGCCGGGTGGGTCGCCGGTCTACAAACTGCGTTGCCCGCTGAGGACCGGCGGATCGCAGAGCCGATTGTGGCCGACTTGCAGGAGCGCGTCCGGCGGCTGGTAGATACCGGCTTGGGCTACCTGACGCTCGACCGTGCGGCGCCGTCGCTGTCGGCCGGCGAGGCGCAGCGCTTGCGACTGGCGGCGTTGCTTGGATCCGGGCTTACCGGCGTTCTCTACGTGCTGGATGAGCCGACGATTGGGCTGCACACGCGCGATAACCCGCGGCTGATCACGATGTTGCGTGGGCTGCGCGACCTGGGCAATACCGTGCTGGTCATCGAGCACGACCTCGACATGATCGCCGCGGCCGACTGGGTAGTCGACTTTGGGCCGGGCGGCGGACGCTTCGGCGGAGAGATCGTGGCTGAGGGTCCGCCGGCGACCGTAGCCCAGACGCCGTCGTCGGTCACCGGGCAGTATTTGACCGGCGCGGCGCGCATCCCAGTCCCTTCCGCCCGCCGTCGCGTTACCGGCAAGGGGTTGACCATCCACGGGGCGCGCGAGCACAACCTGAAGAACATCACCGTGTTTTTCCCGCAGCGCACGCTGACGGCTGTCAGCGGCGTTTCCGGTTCGGGCAAGTCCTCGCTGATGTTCGACATACTGGATCGGGCGGCGCGGCAGCGATTCTTCGGCGCGGCTGCCCAGCCCGGCGAACACGACGGCATCGACGGCTGGGCGCATTTCGATAAGGTGATCACCATCGACCAGAGCCCTCTCGGCCGCTCGACGCGCTCGAACGCAGCCACCTATACCGACGCCTTCACGGCCATCCGTGCGATATTCGCCGCGCAACCGACGGCGCGTGAACGGGGCTTAACCGCGCAGCACTTTTCGTTCAATGTGCCCGGCGGGCGCTGCGATCGATGTGAGGGAGCCGGAACGCTTGCCGTGGAGATGCACTTCCTGCCGGATGTGCAGGTGCGCTGCCCGGTTTGTCATGGGCGACGTTTCAAGCGCGATGTGCTGGCAGTGAAGTATAGGGGCTACGACATCGCCCAGGCGCTCGACCTGACCATCGAGGAGGCGTTGGCGGTCTTTCTCGACGTGCCCGCGGCCAAGGCGCGCTTGTCTCTGATGACCGAGACGGGCCTGGGTTATCTGCAACTAGGCCAGCCTGCATCGACCTTTTCCGGCGGGGAAGCGCAGCGCGTGAAGTTGGCGAGGGAGTTGGCGCGGCGCTCGACCGGCCGCACGCTCTACCTGCTGGACGAGCCGACCACCGGCTTGCATCCGGCGGACACGGCTCATCTGGTTTCGTTGCTGCAGCGTTTGGTCGATGCGGGCAATACGGTTATCGTGGTCGAGCACAACTTGGACGTGATCAAGTGCGCCGACTGGGTGATTGACCTCGGCCTGGAAGGCGGCGAGGCTGGAGGCGAGATCGTCGCCGAGGGCGCGCCTGAGACGATCGCGGCCAGCTCGCAGTCGATCACGGGGCGGATGCTGCGCAGTCGGCTACACGTCGGACGCTGAACGTGACATAAGAGAGGGTGGGCGACGAAGGATGCGCTTAACTCGCCGGCACTTTCGGGCGAGGCTTTTTTGACGCAGGCAAGGCCAAGATTGTACCATGTTGGCTATAGATCGCCCCACACCCATCCCCATACTCCCAGAAGCCAGTCAGGAGATGTAGAATCATGGATCAGAGCAGCTTAACCTGGATCGAAGAGGAGATGGCACGCGCGCGTGAGGCCGGGCTGCTGACGACAATTCGGACGATCGAGTCGCCTATGGACGGCCGGGTGACGATCGACGGGAAGCGGCTGCTGAACTTCTGCGCCAACAACTATCTCGGCCTGGCGAACCATCCGCGCCTGGCGGCGGCGGCGAAGGAGGCCATCGACCGTTTCGGCATCGGCCCCGGCGCGGTGCGCACGATAGCCGGTACGACGTCGCTGCACGTTGAACTGGAGCGCAAGTTGGCCGAGTTCAAAGGGGCTGAGGCTTGCATCACCTTCCAGAGCGGGTTTTCGGCCAATCTGGCGACTATTCCGGCGCTGGTCGGGCCGGAGGACGTGATCTTTTCGGACGAACTGAACCATGCCAGCATCATCGACGGCTGCCGCCTGAGCCGGGCTAAGGTGGTGCGCTATGCGCATTGTGATGTGGCGGACCTGCGCCGCAAGGCGGCGGAGGCCGGGCCTTATCGCCGCGGGCTGATCATCACCGACGGCGTGTTCAGCATGGACGGCGACATCGCGCCGCTGGATGAGATATGCGAGGCGGCGGAAGACCTGGGGCTGCTGCTGATGGTGGACGACGCACACGGCGAAGGCGTGTTGGGCCGCGGCGGGCGCGGTATCGTGGATCACTTTGGGCTGCACGGCCGCGTGCATGTGGAGGTGGGCACGCTGAGCAAGGCGTTCGGCGTGGTGGGCGGGCTCGTCACCGGCGCAGCGGTGATCGTCGAATGGCTGCGCCAGCGTGGACGCCCGTTCCTCTTCTCCAGCGCCATGACCGCGCCGGACGTAGCGGCTTGCATCGAGGCGGTGAATGTCCTGAGCGAGTCGACGGAACTGGTCGACCGGCTGTGGGACAACGCCGCCACGCTGAAGGAGGGCATGCGCAGTCTGGGCTTCGACATCGGCCACAGCCAGACGCCGATCATCCCGGTGATGTTGGGCGAGGCGCCGTTGGCCCAGGCTTTCAGCCGCAAGCTGTTCGAGGCGGGCGTGTTCGCCACGGCGATTGGCTATCCGACCGTGCCGATGGGCAAGGCGCGCATTCGCGTGATGAACTCGGCCGCGCACAGCCGCGAGGATTTGGAAGAAGCGCTCGACATCTTTGCTGCGGTGGGACGAGAGCTAGGCGTTCTATCCGGCTGACGGGCTGCGATGTACAGGCGAGCAAACATAAGCATCAACCGGATCGGAGAGGGTTCATGCGCAAGCGTGTAGTGTTGATTACGGGGGCGAGCGGGGAGGTCGGGCACGCCTTGATCCGTGAACTGGCGGAACAGGGGAACAGCCATTTGTTGACGCTCGACCTGCACGCGCTGCCCGCGGACGTCGCCGCGTATGCGCACCACATTCAGGGCGATTTGCTGGATGCGCACCTGTTGGGCCGGCTGGTGAGCGAGTACGAGATCGATGTGATCTACCACCTGGCTGCGCTGTTATCGACGCGCGCCGAGATTACGCCGGAGATGGCGCATCAGGTGAATGTGGAGGGGACGCTTTCGCTGCTGAAGGTGGCGGCGGAACAGAGCCAGTGGCGCAATCAGTCGATCCAGTTCATCTTCCCCAGTTCGGTTGCGGTCTATGGATTGCCGGACCGGGAGAGCAAAAACCTATACGCGCGGGTGCGTGAGTTTGAGTGGAATCAGCCGCGCACCATGTACGGCTGCAACAAGCTGTATTGCGAGATGCTCGGTTCGTATTTTAGCCGTCACTACCGGCAACTCGCGGCGCAGAAGCCAGTGACGATCGATTTCCGTTGCGTACGCTTTCCCGGCCTGCTCAGCGCCTTCACCTTGCCGTCCGGCGGCACGAGCGACTACGGGCCGGAGATGGTGCATGCGGCGGCGCAGGGCAAGCCCTACTCCTGTTTCGTGCGCGAGGACGCGCGCATTCCCTTCATGGCCATGCCGGACGCCGTGAATGCCTTGCTCCAGCTTGGCCATGCGCCGCTAGAGAGGCTGACGCGCCAGGTGTACAACGTCACGAGCTTCACCGTGTCCGCCGGTCAGATACGCGACCGGGTGATGAGCGCGTTCCCTGATGCGGATATTTGTTTTGTGCCGGACCTGAAGCGCGAGGCGATCATCGACAGTTGGCCCGGCAACCTCGACGACAGCGCAGCGCGGATGGACTGGGACTGGGCGCCGCAGTACGATATCGACCGCACCTTTGACGAGTACCTGATCCCAAACGTACGCGAGCGCTATCGCCGCACATCAGCCTGACCGGCGCGACAGGATCGATTTGATTTCGTGGAGATAGCAGGGAGGAGACTATGGCAGAGACAATCCGCGTGGGCGTCATGGGGCTGACCCATGACCATGTATGGGAGAATCTGGCGGAGTTGGGCGCAACAAAGCTGGGCCGGCTGATCGCGGCTGCGGACCCGAACGCCGAGCTGCTGGAGAAGGTGCGCCAGGAAACCGGCTGCTCGCAGACGTTCGAGTCCTATGCGGACATGCTGGACGAAGTTGAACTGGATGCCGTCTATATCTATGCGGACAACGCCACCGGCGCCGACTTGGCGGTGATGGCGGCGAACGCGGGCCTGCATGTGATGGTGGAGAAGCCGATGGCGTCCACGCTGGAGGGCGCGGTGGCGATGCTCGCGGCGGCGCGTTCGGCTGGCAAGCTGCTCATGGTAAACTGGCCGTTTGCATGGTGGCCCGGCCTGCAGAAGGCGATGGCGATGGCGCAGGGCGGTGAGATCGGGCAGGTGTTCAGCACGCGGTATCGCTCGGCGCACGCCGGCCCCAAGGAGCTGGGCTGCACGCCGTACTTCTATGAGTGGTTGTATGACGAGGAACTGAACGGGGCGGGCGCGCTGATGGACTACTGCTGTTATGGCGTGGCGCTGGCCCGCTATCTATTGGGCATGCCCAGCCGGGTGATGGGCATGGCGGGCCATCTGCTCAAGGACTATGTGACCGTGGACGACAACGCAGTGATCACGATGCAGTGGCCGCGGGCGATGGCGGTGTCCGAGGCGTCCTGGACGCAAATCGGGCATCTCACATCGTACCAAGCTGTGATCTACGGCAGCGAGGGAACCATCGTGATCGAGCCGGGCGTGAACGGCCGCGTGCTGCTGGCGACGCGAGAGCACGAGGACGGCGTCGAGGTGGATGTGCCCGCGTCGCCGCCGCACATGACCAGCCCGTCGGCCTATTTCCTGCATTGCATCGCCAACGATCTGCCTATCGAGGGGCTCTGCGCGGCGGAGGTAGGCCGGGATGCGCAGGAGATACTGGAGGCCGGGTTGATCTCGGCGCTGGACGGCGCGGCGATCTCGCTGCCGCTGCCGGTGTATTAGCGGGAAGATGTGCGTATGATTCGGATCGGCATCGTGGGGTGTGGGCGCATCCTCAACGCTCACCTGCAGGGGTATCTGAAGCTGCGGGCGGCGGGCGTCGACAACTTCCGCATCACCGCGCTCGTGGCGCGTAATCCGGAGGATGCGCTGATGTTCCGCCGCCGGGGCGAAGGGCCGGAGCCGCGGCCATCGACGCTGCCGCCGGAGTCGGGTGATCCGCTGGCCGCGCCGCATACCTATGTGAGTGACTTTCAGGACGACGCGGACGTCGCGATCTTCACGGACTACGTGGAGATGCTCGAAAGCGGCGTTGTGGATGCGGTCAACGATTTCACGACGTTGGCGCTGCATCACCAGGTGGCAGAGGCGGCGCTGCTACATGACAAGCACCTGCTGACGCAGAAGCCATTGGCGATCTCCGTGGCGGCGGCGAGGCGCATGGTCGACTTGGCACGCGAGAAGGGGTTAACGCTGGGCACGTTTGAGAACGTGCGCCAGGCGCCCTATACACGGGCGGCAGGCTGGGCGATGCGCCAGGGGCTGATCGGCGAGCCGCAGATGGCGATCGCGGGCTCGTTAGGCGGGTTGTGGTCACCGGACAGGGTGGTGGCCGATACGCCGTGGCGTCACCGCAAGCTGCAAGCGGGCGGCGGGGGATCGATTGACATCGGCGTACACCAGTTCCACCTGCTGCGTTACGTGTTCGGCGAGGTCGCCTGGGTGAGCGCTGCGGCGCGCACGTTTGAGCCGGTGCGCTATCGCCGTGACGCTGCGGGGAACGTGATCGAGACGATACACGCCGACGTGGACGACACCTACCTCGCCACAGCGGGCTTTGAGAACGGCGCGTTGGGGCAGTTGCTCTGGTCGTGGGGGGCGCGCGGCGAGCCGTTGGAGATTCCGGGGACGCCCGTCTTCTATGGCAGCGAGGGCTGCATTAAGGGTGGCGAGTTGATCGGCGAAAGGGGGGCGCGCGCCTCGCTTGTGGAAACGTTTGAGCAGTCGCTCGACGCCGCAGCGCTCGAGGCTTACTTCCCTCTCGGCCTCCACGATCTGTTTGCGATCCAGCAGTTGGACTGGCTGCGCGCCGTCGAGCAGGGCACGGACCCGGAGACAAGCGGCCGCGAGGGGCTGCACGACTTAGCCTGCGCCTACGCGCTGTTGGAGTCGTCGGCAGCTGGGAGGCGGGTGACGCTGCGCGAGACGCTGGACGGCTCCGTGCGCGCGTACCAGGCGGAGATAGACGAGCATTACGGGCTGTAGCCTATTGGCGGCACAGTTCCGTGCAGAATTGAATTGGCAAACAACCGAAAGAAGGACATGAAACGTGGCAGAACTATTGAAGGTGGGCGTGATTGGCGTGGGCGGAATCGTGAAGGTGCATATGCCGGGTTGGCACGCGTCGGAACACGCCGAGGTCGTGGCGGGCAGCGACGTGGCAGGCGATGTGCTGGAGACATGGGGCAGAATTCATGGTGTAGAGAAGCTGTACACGAATCCGGCAGACCTGATCGCTGACCCGGACATCGACATCATCGACATCTGCACGCCGAACATGTATCACACGGACATGGCAGTGGCGGCGCTGGACGCGGGCAAGCACGTGATCTGCGAGAAGCCCCTGGCCCCCACACCAAAGGACATCCGGCGCATGATCGAGGCGCGCGACCGTTCGGGCAAGTTGCTGATGACGGCGCAGCACTTCCGCTTCAAGGGTAGCTCGCAGGCGATGAAGCGCGAGTTGGAAACGGGCGCTCTGGGCGACATCTACCATGCGCGCAGTTGGATGATCCGGCGCGGGTGGATTCCGGTGCGGCCCGGTTTCGTGTACAAGAAGAACAGCGGCGGCGGGCCATGCATTGACATCGGCGTGCATATTCTCGACCTGACGTTGTGGTTTATGGGCAATCCGAAGCCAGTTGCCGTGAGCGGCGTGGCGAAGGCGCCGTTGGCGAAGCACGCGGGCGCGTTTAGCATGTGGGGCGGCGCGCTCGTGCCGGAAGATATGGACGTGGAGGATTTCGCCGCAGCGTTTGTGCGCTTCGAGAACGGCGCGACGCTGATCCTCGAAGTTGCGTGGTTGATGCACCACGAGACGACGGGCGAGGACATGCAGATGTGGCTGTACGGTACGGAAGCCGGTTCGCACTGGCCTTCGTGCAAGTTTATGGAGACGAACTACGATACGAAGCAGATGTATAACCGGACCTTGCAGTTGACCGCGGACTCGATGGAACCGCATGCGCTGGAGTGCATCGAGTTTGCGCGCTGCGTGGCTGAAGGGCTGCCGTCGCCCGTGCCCGCGGAGCAGTCGCTGCAGGTGATGTCGATCCTGGATGGCATCTATCGCAGCCAGGACGAGGGGCGCGAGGTGCGGTTGGAGGACTGAGCCGCGGTAAGCGACCAAGACGCGTAAAGTAACAGGACGGTTGCGAGTCTGTTCGCAGCCGTCCTGTTTTGTCATCCGTGACGAGTCAGGCGTCAAGTGAGAAGCGTCTTAGCAGATGCGCGGCAGTTGCTCGCCGACCTGCATGTCCACGAGGCGCGTGGCGCCGATGCCGGTGCGCGCGGTGACGACGCCTGGGTTTTCGGCGGTGACGCTGCCGATGATGGCGGCGTTGCGGCCCAGGGGATGCGCGTGCATGGCGGCGAGGATCTCCTCGGCGGATTCGGGCGGCACGATGGCGGCAAGTTTGCCCTCGTTGGCAACATAGAGCGGGTCGAGACCGAGCAGCTCGCAGGCGGACCGCACCGGCTCTGTCACAGGCAGCTTGCGCTCGTCGAAGGCGATGCCGACGCCGGAGGCTTGCGCAATCTCGTTGAGCGTGGAGGCGAGACCGCCACGCGTCGGGTCGCGCAGCACATGGATGTCGCGGGTCACCTCTAGCAGGGCGGCGACGAGGCCGTTGAGCGCGGCGCTGTCGCTCTGGATCACCGTATCGAACTCGAGGCCGGCGCGCATGCTCATGATGGCGATGCCGTGATCGCCAATCGTGCCGCTGATGATCACCACGTCGCCGGGGCGAGCGCGCTGGGGGGAGATGTTAACGCCTTCCGGGATCAGGCCGATGCCGGCGGTGTTGATGTAGACGCCGTCGCCGTGGCCTTTGTCCACGACCTTGGTATCGCCCGCCACAATAGAGACGCCGGCAGCGGCGGCGGCTTCACCCATGCTCTGGGCGATGGCGCCTAGCAGCGAGAGATCCATCCCCTCTTCGAGGATGAAGCCGGTGCTGAGGAATAGCGGCGTGGCGCCGGACATGGCGATGTCGTTCACCGTGCCGTTGACGGCTAGTTCGCCGATGTTGCCGCCGGGAAAGACAAGCGGGCGCACCGTAAATGTGTCGGTGGAGAAGGCGAGGCGCGCGCCGTTGAGGGATAGCTCGGCCGCGTCACCCAGGTTTGTGAGCACGGGGTTGGAGAAGGCGGGCATGAAGAGATGCTCGACCAACTCGGCCGAGAGCTTGCCGCCGCCGCCGTGACCCATGATGATATTGGGGTGGTTGCGCAGCGGCACGGGGCATGTCCAACCAGTGATGTCGAGCGGCGTTGCGTTGTCTGATGGCATGGCGTACTTGTCCAATAGAAGCCGGGCGGTTAGGCGCGGGCGGATTCGGTCAGGTTGATGGCGGCGCGGCCGTAACGATAGTAAGCGGCGCAGGCTCCTTCGCTCGATACCATGGTGGCGCCGAGCGGGGTCTGCGGCGTGCATTGCCTGCCGAAGGCCGGGCATTGGTTGGGCTTGAGCAGCCCTTGCAACACCTCGCCGCTGTGACAGAGGGGCGATTCTTGGGTATGGATGCCCGATACGTCGAAGCGGTTTTCGGCGTCGAACTGCGCATACTCGGGGCGCAATTTCCAGCCGCTCTGCGGGATTGTACCGATGCCGCGCCAGGTGCGGTCGGTCACTTCGAAGACCTCGCTAAGAAGCTTCTGGGCGGGGACATTGCCCTCGAAGGTGACGGCGCGCTCGTAGGCGTTTTCCAGGCGCGCATCGCCCGCTTCCAGTTGATGGACGGCGCGGCGGATGCCTTCCAGCACATCGAGCGGCTCGAAGCCGGTGACGACGATGGGCGTGTGGAAGCGCTCGACCAGGGGAGCGTATTGCCATGTTCCCATGACGCTGCACACATGGCCGGCGGCCAAGAAGGACTGGACGCGGTTGCTGGGCGAGGTGAGGATGGCCTCGATGGCGGGCGGCACAAGCACGTGCGAAACGAGCATGGAGAAGTTGTCCAAGCCCAGGCGTTTGGCCTGCGCCACGGCCATGGCGTTAGCCGGCGCGGTGGTTTCAAAGCCGATGCCGAAGAAGACGACCTGCCGGTCGGGGTTCTTGCGGGCTAACTGAAGCGCGTCGAGCGGCGAGTAGACGATGCGTACGTCACCGCCTTCGCTCTTGACGCGGAACAGGTCCTTGTCGCTGCCGGGCACGCGCAGCATGTCGCCGAACGAGCAGAAGATCACGCCCGGCTGGGCAGCGATCGCCAGGGCCTTGTCGATTATCTCTAGGGGCGTGACGCAGACGGGGCAGCCGGGGCCGTGGATCAACTCAACCTTTGCGGGCAGGAGTTGGTCGATGCCGTTGCGGATGATGGAGTGCGTTTGGCCGCCGCACACCTCCATGATGGCCCAGGGCTTGGTAACGGTGCGGCGGATGTCGTCCAGCAGCCGTTGGGCCAGGTCCGGGTCGCGGAATTCTTCGAGGTACTTCATGCCGAACTCGCTTCGGCGTCCGCCGCTCCGAATTCTTCTTCGATAAAGCCGATTTGGTTAAACAACTCCAGAGTCTCTAGGGCGGACTGTTCGTCTAGCTTGGTGATGGCAAAGCCGACGTGGATGATCGTATAGTCGCCGAGTTCAACTTCGGGCACGTAGGCGAGGCAGGCTTCTTTGGTGAGACCGCCGAAGTCGACTTTGCCCATGCGGATGCCGTCGGATTCGTAGATTTCTATGACTTTGCCGGGTACGCCAAGACACATGGTGGGTGGTCCTTTCAGTATCTATACGGCATGAGTCGCGCTTCGGGTGTCATGTGAGACGGGTATGGTTCACGAGTCATGCGTCACGAGTCATGTAGTGGGCTACGAGCGCTTGGCCCAGGGCAAGCCCGCCGTCGTTGGCGGAAATGCGCAGGTGCGTCAGCGTCGTGAAGCCGCTCTCTTGCAGTCGATCCAGAACAGCTCCGAGCAGGAGCACGTTTTGGAATACGCCGCCGCTCAGGGCGACGACATTGAGCCCGCACCGGTCTCTTGCCGCCAGGCAGGCGTCGCGCACGATGTCGGCGATGGCCTGGTGGAAGCGGAACGAGATCGCGCCAGGCGCAGTTCCGCCAAGCACGTCCTGCACCAGTTGGCGCAGCAAAGGACGCGGATCGATCTCGAATTGTACTTCAGAAATGCCGGATTGCAAGCTTTGCGGCGAAACCGGGCGGACGGCGCCGGTCAAGCCGTAGGGCGCTAAAGCGTCGTCTGCGGCGAGCGTCTCGAACTCCATAGCGGCCTGCGCTTCGTAAGTGACGATCTGACGCACGCCGGCCAGCGAAGCTGCTGCGTCAAATAGACGGCCCATACTGCTGGTTGGCACGGTGTTGAGGCCGGTTTCGAGCTGGCGTTTGAGGATGCGCCGTTCTTCGGGCGGGCAGGCGGCGACGGGCGGCAGCGCCTCGTTCCATTCGATGCCCGCGGCCCACAGGTGCGCCAGGGCAGTACGGTAGGGGCGGCGTATGGCCGCGTCGCCGCCGGGCAAGGGGGCAGGGTGCAGGGCGCCGATGCGCTGGAATGCGCCATAGCTAGCCAGGAGGATTTCCCCGCCCCAGATCGTGCCGTCCGTGCCATAGCCGGTCCCGTCGAGCGCGACGCCGATCACGCGCTCGTCCGCGCCGAGGCCGTGTTCGGCCATGACGCCGGCAATGTGGGCGTGGTGGTGCTGCACGGCGACGCGCGGCAGGTCGCGCTGCGAGGCATAGCTTTCGGCCCAGCGCGTCGAAAGGTAGGCGGGATGCATGTCGTGCGCGACGGTTTGAGGCTGCACGCGGAAGATGTGCGCAAAGTGCTCGACGGCTGCTTCGAAGGCGTGCAGCGTTTCCAGGTTTTCCATGTCGCCGATGTGCTGGCTGAGGAAGGCATAGCGGTCGTTGGTCAGGCAGAAGGTGTTTTTGAGTTCGCCGCCCACGGCAAGGATTGGCTGTAGGTTGTGCGGCAGGCGGACCGGGAACGGCGCATAGCCGCGGGCGCGGCGGATGGGCAGGGCTGTCTCGCGAAAGACGCGCACCACCGAGTCGTCGCAGTGGATGTGGATGGCGCGGTTGTGCAGCAAGAAGGCGTCCGCCAACGACGCTAGCCGCTCCAGCGCCTCGTCGTCGTCCTTGACGATCGGCTCCTCGGAGAGGTTGCCGGAAGTCATGACGTAGACGCGCGGAGATGCATCGCCCTCGTCGCGCAAGAGCAGGTGATGCAGCGGCGTGTAGGGCAGCATGACGCCGACGGTGAGGTTGCCGGGCGCTACGTGCTCGGAGAGGCGCAGGTCGCAATCGGCGGGGGCGCGCTTGCGCAGGAGGACGATGGGCCGCTCGCGGCTGGTGAGTAGGCGTTCTTCCGCCGGGGTGACGTGGGCAAAGCGGCGCACCGCATCAAGGTCTGCCGCCATCACGGCGAGGGGCTTGTTGCCGCGGCCTTTGCGTTGGCGAAGGGCCAGGAGGGCCGCGTCGTTAGCAGCGTCGCAGGCGAGGTGATAGCCGCCCAGGCCCTTGACGGCGACGATGCGCCCGTTGTCGAGCAAACGTTGCGCCTGGCGCAGGGCGTCGTCGCCTGAAAGCGGCGCGGCTAGGTCGAGGGCGGCGACTTCGGCGCGCGGCGAGGCCAGCAGCGTTAACACGGGACCGCACGCCGGGCAGGCGTTGGGCTGGGCGTGGAAGCGACGGTCGGCGGGGTCCTCGTACTCGGCTTGACAGTCGGGGCACATGGCGAAGGGGGCCATCGTCGTCAGAGGCCGGTCGTAAGGGATGTCACGGATGATGGTGAAGCGCGGGCCGCAGTTGGTGCAGTTGATGAAAGGATAGCGGTAACGGCGGTCGTGCGGGTCGAACAACTCGGCGAGGCAGTCATCGCAGACGGCGACGTCGGGCGAGACGGGCACGAAGGCCGCCGGCTGATCGATGCTATGGCGGATGACGAAAGCGGGCGCGCCGATGTCGCTGTCCTGCGGCGGGGCAGGGATAGGGTGAACATCAAGGCTGTCGATGACGGCGAGGGGCGGCTTTTCGGCAGGCAGCGCGGCCACGAAGGCGTCGAGAACGGTGGGAGGGCCGTAGATCTCGATATCGACGCCGGAAGAATTGTTGAGCACCCAGCCGCCCAATCCGTGACGGACGGCGAGCCCATAGACGAAAGGCCGGAAGCCCACGCCCTGGACAATGCCCTGGATGTGGATTCGCCTTCCGGCCCGATGCGCATCAATCATGATAGAATTTGGCCGCCCGCGCTACACCGCACAGGGGCTTAGCGTTCGCCCGCGACTTGTTCCGCCAGCCAGTCAACCCAGGCGTCCATTCCGTCGCCATGCAGGCCGGAAACCTCGAAGGTCTTCAGGTTGGGGCTGAGCACGCGCACGCCGTGCTTGAAGCGCTCTACGTCGAAGGGGATGTAGGGCAGCAAGTCGACCTTGTTGAGGATCAGCACGTCTACCCCGCGGTACATGGTGGGGTATTTGTAGGGCTTGTCGTCGCCTTCGGGGACGCTGGCGACGAGGACGTTAATGTGCGTGCCGAGTTGGAAGTTGGCCGGGCAGATGAGGTTGCCGACGTTTTCCACGATCATGAGGTCGATGTCGTCCAGAGGCAGTTTGTCGACAGCCGGGGCGAGCATGTTGGCGTCGAGGTGGCAGTTGCCGCCGGTGTTAATCTGGACGACCGGCACGTCGAGCGCGGCAATGCGTTCTGCGTCGATGCTGGTGGCGATGTCGCCGTCGACGTAGCCGATCTTGAGACGGTTGAGAAGCCGTTCGACCGTGCCGGTGATCACGGTGGTCTTGCCCGCGCCTGGCGAAGCCATGACGTTGATGCCGAAGACGCCGGCCGCGTCGAACTTGCGGCGCAGGTCCTCGGCAAGCGTATTGTTGGCAAACAGGATTTGTTCGACGACTGGTATGTTCATGGGTGAAAATTCTTTCGTGAATAGAGAGCCATCATGTATCGCGTGTCACGAGTTGTGAGTAACGAGTCACAAGTCTTGCGTCATGAGTCAGGCGTCAAACAACTTCTATAGCGATGACGGATGACTTCTGACACGTGATTCTTTCATTCCACTTCAATGCTATCAATATATAGTTCCTCACCCCCGTCTAGCACAAGGTCGGGGCTGCCGCATTCGGGGCAGTGGTAATCTTCGGCCTTTTGCAGGACGGCGGAATGGCCGCATGCAGCGCAATGGAATCCGGCTGGAATGCGCTCGAAGACTAACTCGGCTTCTTGGGCGCAGGTGTCTTTGGCGATGATGTTCCAGTAGAACTGAACCGAGTCGTCGACTACGCTGGAAAGCTGGCCGATCTTGACGCGGATCTGGGTGACGCGAACTGCGCCGGCAGCATTAGCATGGCGCAGCGTGATGTCGAGCAAGCTCTGGGTGATGGGCAGTTCGTGCATGGTTCGTTTACCTGGCAAGGACGTGTTCGCTATGATGCACGCCGTCGGCGGAGAGATCGTAGACCCAGAAGGGGTGAGGATACTCGCAGAACGCCGGGACCGTGGCAAAGGTGACGCCCTTGTCGAAGAGGGGCGCCACGCCGCGGTGGTAGTGCCCGCTGAGCACGAGGCGCACGGCGCCGCCGGCGATGATGGCGTCGCGCATTTGCGCCCCGTCGCCATAGGTGTGCGGGTAGCCTTCGTTGCGCTCGGGCCAGACGATGTAATGCTGGACATGAATCTGCGGCGGCGAACCTTCGTCCGCCAGGACGTCCGCGAAGCGGCGGCGTTCGTTGCCTGTACGCAAGGGGACGTTACCCTCGCCTTCGTTGTCCAGGAAAGACACGATGCGATAGCCGGCTACAGTGCGGTCGGCAGGCAGATGCCCGAAGAACTCGCAAAACAGCGCCGGGTGATCGTGGTTGCCATAGACGACGGCGAGCGGACAGGTCAGTCCGTCGAGTAGATCGGCAATCAGCGCCAGGTCGAGGCGAGCTTGCGTCTGGGTTTCTGCATCCGCCAGCGCGTCCAGAGGATAATCGAGCAGGTCGCCGGTCAGGACAAGCAGATCGGGCGAGAGTGCGGCGATGCGCTCTATGGCCTGAGCGAAAAGCTCGGGCATTTCTCTGCTGAGCCGTGTGGGGATCGATGCCGTGCCGGGCAGGTGATGTCGGAGATGGAGGTCGGAAATGTGAACGATGCGGTTCAATGCTGCTTTGCCAAGCCCCCTAGACGAGAGGGCTATGCTCCTCACAGAGATGCCGGCGACACGATAGACAGGCCACGCGCCGACAACCTAGGATGCTTATAAGGTCGCGTCCGGACTGTTTGACAAGCCCATTGGCGTTGTCTATACTAGCCGCTACTATAGCACAGACGCCGGGCTAAGCCCAATGCGAGCGCCAATCCTCATCAACCAATGCATCCCATTGTAGCGACGAACCAACCAGCGGCGACGCAGTCTTCTCCCTGCCGTCCGGCATATCGCGGTCGTAGGCTCGGTCGCCACGGTCGCCGGCCAACTCCAGAAAGTGTCTTCTCCCTGCCGTCCGGCATATCGCGGTCGTAGGCGAATGCGTCACCGCCGGTTGCGCGCGGGACTGCGGCAGATACGCATGCGCTACTCTTATCCCTTCCTATGCAGTGTGATTGCCAGAACCAGGAGAGCCCGATGGTAGACCACGACAGATTGATGGAGAAATGCCACGCCGCTATGGACTTTGCGAGCCGGCAGGTGCGTGCGCTGATCGAGACGCATCCGGACTTCTTTCCAATGTACACGCAGGGCGGCAAGTGGCGGCATGAGGGCGAGGCGTGGACCAATTGGTGCGAAGGCTTCCTCGGCGGGCAGATGTGGATCCTGTACGGCCATACCGGGTCGCCGTATTGGCGCAGGCAGGCGGAGCATTACGCGCGCTTGGTGGAACACCGCAAGACGGATCGCACTGTGCATGACCTGGGCTTTCTGTTCTGGTCAACGTGGAAGCGCTGGTACGACCTGACGCAGGACCCTGCTGTCAACGAGGTGGTGATCGAGGCGGGGCGGACGCTGGCGCTGCGCTTCAAAGAGAAGGGACGCTATCTGCGTTCGTTTGTGGCGGAGGATAGCCTCTTCATCGACATCATGATGAACGTCGGCATCATCTACTACGCGGCCCAACAGACGAGCGACCTCGACCTGCGGCGCATAGCAGACGAGCACTGCTTGACGACGCGGCGCACGCTGGTGCGCGGAGACGGCAGTACGGCGCATGAAGGCATTTTCGACCTGGCGACTGGCGAGTTCCTGCGCCAGAGCACGCATCAGGGCTGGCGCAGCGATTCGGCCTGGGCGCGCGGTCTGACCTGGGCGCTGTATGGTTATGGCACGGCTTATCAGTTTTCCGGGGATGTGCGCTTCCTACAGACGGCAGAGCTATGCGCCAATTTCTATATCGAACACACGCCGCCCCACGGTGTTCCCCCCAACGACTGGGACGAGCCGTTGCCGGCGCACCCGTATGAGAGCTCGGCGGCAGCGATTGCGGCGAGCGGCCTGTTCAACCTGGCGAAGTTGACGGGCGACCCGGCGCGGGCGCGGCTTTACCATGATTATGCATTGCAGATCCTCGACACGCTGACTGGGCCCGAATTCCTGGCGAATGAGACGCCGGGCTGGGAAGGCGTGCTCAGACACGGCATGTACCATGAGCGCAAGGGGCTGGGCGTGGACGAAAGCGTGATGTGGGGCGATTACTTCTTTCTGGAGGCTGTGAACAAGGCGCTGGGCCATGAGTGAGCGGGTTGCGTTGGTGACGGGGGGGAGCCGCGGCATCGGGCGCGGCATTGTGCTGGCGCTGGCACGCGCCGGATGGACCACGGTCGTCAACTACCACAGCGCGGCGCAAGCGGCGAAGGAGGTCGCAGCTGAGGCGACCGCCTTGGGAGCGAAGGCAGCGGTCGTCCAGGCGGACGTCGGCTCTGCTGCGGATCGCGAGCGGCTGGTTCAAGCCGCGCTGGACTTAGGATCGCTGGAGTTGCTCGTCAATAACGCAGGCATGGCCCCGCGCCAGCGCGCCGATCTGTTGCAGATGAGCGAGTCAAGCTACGACGAGGTGATGAACGTGAACCTGCGCGGGCCGTTCTTTTTGACGCAGCGCGTGGCTCACGCCATGATCCAGCAAGTGGAGGCCGGCGCAGGCGGCGCGCCGAAGATCATCAATATCGGCTCGGTCAGCGCCTATGCCAGCAGCACGAACCGGGGCGAATACTGCATCTCGAAGGCGGGCGTGGCGATGATGACCGCGCTCTTTGCGGACAGGCTGGCGGAGTACGGCATCAACGTGTATGAGATTCGCCCGGGCATCATCGCCACGGACATGACGAGCGTTGTGCAGGAGAAGTACGACCGCATGATCGACGAAGGGCTGACGCCGATCCGTCGCTGGGGCGTCCCCGACGATGTGGCGCGCGCGGTACTGGCGATCGCTGAGGGCGATTTTCCTTTTAGCACCGGCGAGGTGTTTAACGTGGACGGCGGCTTCCATCTTCGACGTCTGTAGGCGAGGCGAGCAACCATCGTAAGCAGGAAGGGCATTCGATGAAGATTCGACGTGTGGCGGCGCTGAAGACCGCCGAGGCGTTCCGCAAGCATTTACAGGCGATCGGCGTGGACATGCCGTTCGACAAGGAGATGCAATCTGGGCAGGGGGGGCCGCTGGCGCAGCCACTCGACCTGGGGAGGCGACGCATCGGCAACCGTTTCGCCGTGCTGCCGATGGAGGGCTGGGACGGCTCCCCGGATGGAAGACCCACTGACTATGTGCGCCGTCGTTGGCAGCGCTTCGGCACCAGCGGGGCCAAGCTGATCTGGGGCGGGGAGGCGACGGCGGTGCGCATGGACGGCCGCGCCAACCCCAACCAGTTGGTCATCTCCGAGGAGACAACGCCCGATCTGGCTGAACTGCGGGCGCTGCTGGTGCGCACGCATGAGGAGCGCTACGGGCGCAGCGATGACCTGTACATTGGGCTGCAACTGACGCATTCCGGGCGTTTTGCGCGGCCGTATGACAAGCGCAAGTTGGCCCCGCGCATTCTCTACCATCACCCGATTCTGGATGCGCGCTTCGGCATCGACCCGGAGGCGCCGGTGATGACCGACGACGAGATCGAGGAATTGATCGCAGACTTTGTGATAGCGGCCCAACGGGCGCAGCAGGCGGGCTTCGACTTCGTGGACCTGAAGCATTGTCACGGCTATTTGGGGCACGAGTTCCTGACCGCGGTGGACCGCGAAGGCAGGTACGGCGGCAGCTTCGAGAACCGCACGCGCTTTCTGCGCGAACTGGTGGCGGGCATCCGCGAGGCGGCGCCTGGCCTAGACTTCGGCGTACGGTTAAGCGCATTCGACTTCATCCCGTTCGAGCCGAGCGCCGAGGAGAAGCAGGGCGCGCCTGTGAAGTCCGACGAGGGACCGTATCGCTATGCGTTCGGCGGCGACGGCACCGGGGTGGGCATTGACCTAAGTGAGCCGCTTGCATTCTTGGACGTACTGCGCACTCTGGACATCCGGTTGGTGTGCGTTACAGCCGGCAGCCCCTATTACAACCCGCACATCCAACGGCCTGCCTTGTTCCCGCCATCGGACGGCTACAGCCCGCCGGAGGATCCGCTGGCGGGAGTGGCGCGCCAGATCTGGGCGACGGCAGAATTGAAGCGGATGCGGCCCGATTTGGTCTATGTGGGCAGCGGCTATTCGTACCTGCAAGAGTGGTTGCCGCACGTGGCGCAGGCTGTGGTGCGCACAGGCCAGGCGGATTTCGTCGGCTTGGGGCGCATGACGCTGGCCTATCCGGAACTGGCAGCGGATGTATTGGCCGGACGAACGCTCGACCGCAAGCGCATTTGCCGCACGTTTAGCGATTGCACGACCGGGCCGCGCAACGGGCTGATCTCCGGCTGTTACCCGCTGGACGAATTCTACCGGAATCTGCCGGAGTACGAGCATCTGGCGGCGGCAAAGGCGGCGATGTAGCACGTCAGGCGTCACTCGTCACGAGTCATGCGTCAGGGCTTGTTGAGGTGCGCAGAGAGCATTGGCGATTTGGCGGGCGGGCGGTGATGATAGGAAGGGCATGGGATCATAGATGGATTTGAGTGTGGTGGATCATTTGCTGACGACGACGCGGTCGGTGCGTAAGCGGCTGGACCTGGAAAGACCCGTCGAACCCGCTGTGGTGCAGGAGTGTTTGGAGATTGCGATTCAGGCGCCGTCGGGATCGAACCGCCAGGGCTATCACTTCATGGTTGTGACGGACGCGGAGAAGCGTCACCAGGTGGCGTCGTATTATGCGCAGTCCTACCAGGTCTATTATCAGGAGGTGCAAAGCCGGCGCAAGGTATGGAAGGCGGGCGACCCGCGCGGCGAGCGCGCTGACAGGGTGCTCGACTCCGCGACCTATCTGGCGGGCATCCTGCATCGTGTGCCGGTCTTTGTCATACCCTGCATTGAGGGCCGCCCGCAAGATCCTTCGCCGGCGGCGCAGGCAGGATTCTACGGTTCGATATTACCGGCTGCGTGGTCGCTGATGCTGGCGTTGCGTTCACGCGGGCTGGGTGCTGCATGGACAACGCTGCATTTGGCGTATGAGCGCGAGGTGGCTGCTGTGCTGGGTGTTCCCGATAGCATTACGCAGGCGGCGTTGTTGCCTGTGGCCTACTATACGGGAGACGACTTCCGCCCGGCGAAGCGTATTCCGGCAGCAGAGCGTACCTATTGGGATGAGTGGGGCCGCGTTGCGAAGTAGTAGGCCCCCTTGTTGATGGAGGGAGCCGTAGCAGTAATATTACGAAATGCTGCGAGACCGAACCTGCATGCGCATGGCTACATCGAGGATGTTGGCGGGCAGTTAGCGCGGTGCTAGAATGCCTGTG
>Ga0334889_1001342_pt1 | contig 32813 bp, 29 predicted proteins | sample GraSluR1_MG_2_FD_207222 | JGI IMG/M metagenome (GOLD analysis project Ga0334889, IMG submission 207222) | Sludge microbial communities from methane-producing bioreactor in Wageningen University, Netherlands - Granular Sludge_8_08-R1 | ecosystem: Engineered > Bioreactor > Anaerobic > Unclassified...
TAGTAAATCCTTTATAAATTATTTTCGATTTTAATTTTCTTCTTTGGTTTTTTGCCATAATCCATATTTTACGCTATCTTCCAAGGCCTCCCAACTCGCTTCTATAACGTCAGTGGAAACACCAACCGTTCCCCAAGTATGACTACCATCGGTTGTTTGGATTAATACCCGTATTTTTGCCGCAGTTCCATCTTTTTCGTTTAAGACCCGAACTTTGTAGTCGCTTAATCGAATTCTTTTTAGCTGAGGGTATAAACTTTCCAGAGCTTTCCGCAGAGCATTATCCAAGGCATGAACCGGACCATCGCCTTCTGCGGCTGTATGAACGAAATGATCTCCAACATTTAGTTTAATGGTTGCTTCGGTAATTACTTCCTCATCTCCTCTTTTCTCTACGATTACCCGAAAACCTTGCAAGGTGAAAAAATTCATCGTTTCACCTAAAACTTCACGGAGCATCATCTCGAAGGAAGCGTCAGCCCCTTCATACTGATATCCATAAGACTCCGACTCTTTTATCTTATCTATTAAGGAAGTCACACGAGAATCATCAGGTTGCAAATCAACTCCGACTTCATGAGCTCGATAAAGGATATTACTCTTACCAGCTTGTTCTGAAACTAATATTCTTCTTTGATTGCCGACCAGGTCCGGAATGACATGCTCATAAGTTAGCGGATCCCTCATGATTGCACTGGCGTGAATGCCTCCTTTATGGGTAAAGGCACTCTTGCCGACAAAGGGTTGATAGTGATTTGGTCGCATATTCGCTGTTTCATCAATGAATCGCGAAACTTCTACCAACTTTTTTAATTGTTCCTCAGATAAGCAAGAAATTCCCATTTTTAAAACCAAATTGGGAATAATACTGCAAAGATTGGCATTTCCACAACGTTCTCCATATCCATTAAAGGTGCCTTGAATTTGGTTTGCTCCGCAGTCGACTGCAATTAAGCTGTTGGCCACAGCGATTCCGCCATCGTTATGAGTATGGATTCCAATTTCAAAAGATTCCGTAAGCTGAGATTTAACCTTCGAAAAAATTGAGGCAATTTCATGGGGAAGCGCCCCACCATTGGTATCACAAAGAATGATTGCATCGGCTCCGGCATTATAGGCAACTTCAATAGTTTTTAATGCATAATCCTGGTCCTGTTTATACCCATCAAAAAAATGCTCGGCATCAAAAAAAACCGTTTTCCCGGCTGATTTTAAAAAGCTGATGGAATCATCAATCATCTTCAGATTTTCATCCAGCGTGGTACGGAGAGCTCGCTTTACATGGAGCGTCCAGGATTTTCCGAATATGGTTATAACCGGTGAACCGGCTTCAAGAAGAAGACGGAGATTTTTATCTTGATCTGGTTTGGTTTCTGCTTTTCTGGTACTTCCAAAAGCACATATTTTCGCATTGTGGAAGGAAATTTTTTGAGCTTTTTCAAAAAAAGCGATATCTTTCGGATTTGATCCTGGCCAACCACCTTCGATATAGTGGATGCCAAATTCATCGAGCTTTAGGGCAATCTGGATTTTATCCTGAACCGAGAAATTGATTCCCTCCATTTGAGAACCATCTCGTAAAGTTGTATCGTAAATTTTAACCTGACTCATATCAATCTACCCCCATTTCAATTTCAAACAACACTTCAGGCTTCACCTTTCATGAGCATGATTTTTTTTAATTCGATGAGGTTTTCAACAATCATATCAGGAACAATGCCAGTTTTTTTCACATCTTCTCCCTGATGAACTCCAGTTAAGACCAATATTGAAAAAATATTTTGTTGCTTGGCTAAAACAATATCAGTATCTAAGCGGTCACCAATTAAAATCGTATCTTCAACCGAAAAACCTGTCATTTCCAGTAGGAATTGGATTGACTCCGGTTGTGGTTTCCCAAATACTTTGGCTTTGGTACCTGTACAGGCTTCAATACTGGCTAAAATCGCTCCGCAACCGGGAATTAATCCATCTTCCATTGGATAGGTCAAATCAGGATTGGTTCCATACAGCTGGGCACCATTTAAAACATATCTCATCGCTTTGGTCAGTTTCTCATAATTAAATTGCCGATCCATTCCCACGATGACAAAATGAATATTCTCATTGGAGGAATCATCAATCATTTTTATACCGTTTTTCTGTAATTCATCACGGATTCCTGCCTCACCAATACAATACACTTGGGATTGAGGATTTTCTCTCGCAACATAGTAAGCAGTAATCGAGCTGGAGCTAATAATCTCATCCTCGCTAGCATATATATTCATTTTTTTTAGTTTATCGACATATTGACCTTTGGTTATGGTAGAGTTATTTGAAAAGAAGGCAATTTTTGATTTCCGTTCCCGAAGAAAACGAAAAAAATCATCGCTTCCTGGAAGAGGATGTTTTCCTCGATAAATAACCCCATCCATGTCAACAATAAAATTTTTATATCTCTCCCATGTCAAATACACTCTTCTTCTCAACCCCTTTTTTGAATATAATATTCTGTGGTAAGAAAGGAGTGAATTCCGTTCGGATATCCAGCTCTTAAGTTTAACCATATTACCAAAAGCTATGGCGAAAATACAGTCCTCAAGGATATTATTCTTGAAGTCAATCCAGGCGATGTCTTTGGTTTTCTGGGAAATAACGGCTCTGGGAAAACCACCACTATTCGTATCTTATTTGGTTTAGTGCGCCCCTCTCGAGGCACTTTTCAGGTTTTTAATTATCTATGCCCGGCCCATTTAAACCAGGCCAAGCAGTTGATGGGCGGAGTTATCGATATCCCATCGTTTTATGATAACTTAAGTGGTCGAGAGAATTTATATTTACTTGCTTCTCTTTCCAACTCTCGGGTAAGCAATCCAGAAATTGAATTGGTTTCCTCTATGGTTGGGATAGATACCATTATCAACAAACCAGTAGGAATCTATTCCAATGGCCAAAAGAGAAGATTATCGATTGCTCAAGCATTACTTCCCCGACCAAAGATCATTGTTTTAGACGAACCGACTTCTGGACTCGATCCACAGGGGGTAAAAAGCATTCGGAACTTGATACTCCAACTCAACCAAGAACATGGATTAACGGTATTCTTTTCTTCCCATCTCCTCAGTGAAGTTCAGAAAATTTGCAATCGTATTTCAATCATTAATAAAGGGAAAATAATTAAAACCGTTAAAGTGAAAGACTTTTTATTTGACTCATTTTTCAGCATCCAGGCAAGCCCGATTGAAGCATTACTCAGTTTTTTAAAAGAAAAAAATATCCCTTACCGAACTCAGGAAAAATATATTCTGGCACATTTTGATGGGAATCAAATACCTGAAATAATTCAAGAACTCACTAAAAGAAACATATTAATTTATGAAATATTCCGTCACCAACTCAGTTTGGAAGAAGCCTTTTTAGCAGCTATCGAAGGAGATGGCCAATGAATATTCTTGGTTCTGAAATTAAAAAAATCAAGGCAAATTATCGAACTTACGGAGGCTTAATCGTCTTATGGGGCCTGGGAATACTCATTGGTATAAACGTTTGGTATAATCCTTCTCTTCTCCCCCTGAAACAACTTGGTTTTCGATTAAGTGGTCTTTACATTCCGGGCTTAACGCTCTATCCATTAGCAGTGGTTGGACCGGTGGTTGCGGTTTTAATTGCTGGTGAAAGCATTGCTGGTGAACGGATTAAGGGAACGCTCCGTATGATTTTAACCCGGCCAGTTTCTCGCCTTCGCATTTATATGGGAAAATTAAGTTTAATTATCCTCTACTCGATCTTTATTGTTTTTTCCACCTTATTGATAACCAGTTTATTAGGTTATATTCTTTTTGGCGGCGGTTCGGTGGTTCTGCCGGCTGAATTAAACAACATGAGCTCCGGCTTTTTCACATTGAGCGCCCAAGAAGCTTTATTAAGGCTTACCCTAGCTGGGCTGACTGTTTCTTTCTATATTCTCACCTATGCGTCCATTGCTTTATGCCTTTCTTCCTTTATGAGTCATTCTTTAGCAAGCCCAATTTTCACCCTAATTTTTACCGCTGCCTCAACAGTCGTTCAAAACCTTGAAGTTTTTAAGTCGGTTTCGCCTTATCTGATAACTCGTCATTTACTTTCCTGGCAAAATTTAATGAATAAGTCTATCGATCGGAATTCTTTATTTTTTTCCTTTATTATTGTTGGATTTTACTTTCTGGGAAGCCTCCTGGTTGGAATTACGATTTTTAATCGTAAAGATGAGACAACCTAATAAATTTTAACATTCTTTATTTTTTAACAGTTTTCACATTCTTTTTCTCCAGTACCTAAATATAAAACTTGACTTTCTCGGCTTTGATAACGATAGACAGTTATCCCTTTGCAACCGAGCTGATGAGCCAGAAAATAAGCTTGACCAACATCTTCAGGAGTAGCATCGTTTGGAAGGTTAATAGTTTTAGACACCGCATTATCAACTTGTTTTTGAAATACTGCTTGGATTTGCACTTGAAAAGTTGGAGGAATTTCAAGAGCGGTAAGAAAAAGCGAATGAAGATGTTCAGGTATTCCATCAATATCTTTTAGAGAACCTTTTTCCCAGATCGATTTTCGAATTTTCTCTTCTATTTTTAAAACTTTTAGTTGTTTTTCCAGTAAGGGATTAATTTCAATGAGCTCGGTATTTTCTAAAACAAAACGTCTATATATAAGGGCAAAATACGGCTCTATGCCACTGGAACATCCAGCAATAAGGCTAATTGTTCCGGTGGGAGCAATTGAAATTAAAGTTGCATTTCGAAAGGGTAAATTCTTTGCAGCATGGAGGCTCTTTGGGTAATTGGGAAAAACATCCCTTTGTTCTGCTAATTCTTTCGAAGCCAATTTCGCTTCATTAGCAATAAAAGTTATGAGCTGTTCAGCGATTTGAAGAGCCTGATCTGAATAATAGGAAATACCAAGCTGGCATAGTAAATCAGCAAATCCCATAACACCCAAACCGATTTTTCGATTGGCTTTTACCATTTTTTCAACTATAGGCAAAGGATAGCGGTTGATATCAATAATATTATCTAAAAAATGGACGGCATCAAAAACAACTCTTTGAAGTTTCTGATAATCAATTTTCCCATCAGTACTCATTTTGGATAGATTTATGGAACCAAGATTGCAAGATTCATAGGGAAGCAGCGGAACTTCACCGCAAGGATTGGTTGCTTCGAGCAGTCCTAAAGAAGGAGTGGGATTATTTCGATTTATTTCATCTAAAAAAATTAAACCCGGCTCTCCGGATTTCCAAGCGCTTTCGACAATCAAATCAAATAGCTCTCGAGCGTTAACCGTTGAGACCGCTTTTTGTAAATGCGGGTCAACCAAGTCTATTTTTTCACCTTGGTGCACTCTCTTCATTTCTTCATCAGTAATGGCTACCGATAGATTGAAGTTTTCAAGAAAACCTGCTTGGTTCTTTGCTCGTATGAACTCACGGATATCTGGATGGTTGAAGCGAAGTATTCCCATGTTGGCTCCCCGCCTCCGACCACCTTGTTTTACAACATCGGTAGCCGTATCAAATATCCTCATAAAAGAAACCGGTCCCGAAGCTCGCCCACCGGTTGATGAAACCTGGTCTCCTTTTGGTCGGAGCATGGAAAAATTAAAACCGGTCCCTCCTCCTGATTTGTGAATGATGGCCATATCTCTTAAGGTATTAAAAATTCCTTCAATTGAATCTTCTACCGGGAGAACAAAACAAGCCGAAAGTTGCCCCAAGGATGTCCCTGCATTCATCAAGGTTGGTGAGTTCGGTAGAAACTCAAGGGAGGTAAGAAGTTGATAAAATTTTTCGAAACTTTCATTAACATCCTGTCCATAGAAACGGTCGGCTTCGGCTACAGCCAAAGCTACTCGTTTCATCATTGCCTTTGGAGTTTCCTGAACTTCACCTTCTTCGTTTTTAATCAGATACCTTTCTTTTAAAACTTGTATAGCATTGAAGCTCAACTTCAGATCGTCGTGAACTCCAAACAATTTCCATTTGGCTTCTCGAATTTCTCTCCGCTTTTCTCGATAAAGGATATAAGCTTTTGCTACCTGTGGGAGGGAATGGCTCATTAATACTTTTTCCACTTCATCCTGAATTTCTTCAACCAATGGTATTGGTCTTGACCGATTGATTTGAAGATTTTCTATCACTTCACGAGCTAACTCTTCAGCCCTTCCCGGTTGATAATATTCAGTGGCAAGAAGTGCTTGCTCTATGGCTCGGATTATTTTTTTTATGGTGAAAGGCTCGATTGATCCATCCCTTTTTTTTACTTGTGGAAAAGAGTCTTCAACCAAATTTATCCCTCCTTCTTTTGGCTTTCCTCCCTTTTATTAAAAGAGCCTTTTTCGCCACAGTTTGAGCATTTTTGCGGCTTACAACGACCTTCTTTTTCGAAACCACAAGACTCACAAACCCAAACCGCCATTTTTATCTCCACCCTTCTGGTTATCAATCATTTCTGAACATATTATTCTCTATAAACAATCTATCGTTTTTTTAACCCTTAACCATACAATATCGACGACGCAGTGATCTCATTCAATCCCTGCATATACTTGCTCAATCCACTCTTCCAATTTTGGAATGTCCAAAAAAATAAAATCGGGCTTCTCGCCACCCAAAGCATCTGGGTGTATTGAATCCCATAAAACCAAAGCTCCCTTTACTCCTGCTTGATGAGCCGATTGAATATCTAAAGGTGAATCTCCAAAATAGATCACTTCTTCTGGAGAAAAGGAAAAATAAGATATTATCTTCACCACTCCATCAGGATAGGGTTTTGGACGAGGAATTTCATCACCACAGACGACCAAGTCAAAAAGTTTAACGATGTCTAACCTTTTTAAAGTAATATCAGCACTTCTTCTTCCCTTTGATGTAAAAAGCGATTGTTTAATTCCCTTTTGTCGAAGCTTTTGAATCAATTCAAAAACCTGAGAAAAAGTATCAACCAATTTATCATGATTCTCTCGATAGTAGGTATAAAAATCTTCTAAAGCTTGATTCTTCCTCTTCTTTCCAACAATTTTTTCTATCACATCACTTTCGGGAGGACCATAAAGTTGAACAATTTCTTTTGGACTTAGCTTTGAACCGGTATACTTTTCAAAAACCATGTTAAAAGCACCCCATAGAAGTTTTGAACTACCAATAAGGGTGTTATCCAAATCCCAAATCATTAATTTAAATGTCATTTTTTTCCGTCCTTTAGCATTGCACTCAGAACTTGAATTAAAAGTTGCATATTCGAGTCTGTCCCAATGGATATTCGCAGGGAATCCGGCCACTCAGAAAAATATCTGACCAATATATGATTCTTTTTTAAATAAAGATATTCCGATTCTAAGTTGTCTCCTGGCCTTTGAACCATAACAAAATTGGCTTCCGAGGGAAGCACCGAGTAGCCGAGTCTGCTCATAGCCTGGGAAAATTCTCTCCGGGTTCGTTTAATTTTCTCAACATTATTCATCATATAATGATGATCTTGTAGAGCCGCAGTAGCAGCCTTTTGGGAAAACCAGCTTACATTATAAGAATCTTTAACCTTTAGCAAACCACGAATCATTTCAGGGTGAGCAATCAAAAAACCAACCCGTATTCCTGCCAATGAATAAGACTTGGACAAGGTTCGTAAAACAATCAAATGAGGATATTCTTTTATAAGTGAAAGAGCGTTTTCTCGGGCAAAATCAACATAAGCTTCATCAACAACAATTGGACAGGAAGAGCTTTTGAGTAAATTGTCTATCACCGGTGTGGATAAAAATGTTCCGGTTGGAGAGTTAGGATTACAGACCACCTTTAATTGAGCTTGACTGGTTAAAATCTTTTTAGGAAGAGAGTATTCCTTTTCAAAAGGTATTTCTTCATAATTGGCTTCTTGCAACAAGGCAAGCACTCGATACAGAGTATAAGTCGGATAAGGATAAGAAACTCGATCGTCTTTTCCGAGAAACGCCCGAAAAATTATGCTTAAAAGTTCATCCGATCCGTTTCCAACCAAGATCCAATCGGGAGGATACCCATATACTGCTGAAACTCGCTCCCTTAGTTCATCACAAAGTGGTGATGGATACCAGGATAAGCGATGTTTATTTAGGTTTTCCATCAAGGTCTCAATAACCAAGGGGGATGGTGGATAGGGGTTTTCGTTGGTATTTAATTTAATAAATTGACCATCTTGCGGTTGTTCCCCAGGTTGGTAACCGGCTATCAATTCCAAGTGCTTCCGAAAATAACTCATCAAGGCTCTCCTTTCCCCATCTGCTTTAATATTTGTGTGCTCCGGCCACTGGGGTCATATAAAGTATATATCTCCATTAAATTTCGAAAATCTCCTCGAAAGTCCAGTCCATACCCAACTACATAAATATCCGGGATTTCAAAGCACGAATAATGTATAGGAACCTCAATAAATCGCCGGTCAGGACAATCTAAGAAAGTACAAGTCACAACACTGGATGGAAAACGTTTTTCCATAACCCGACTTAAATAATTTAAAGTGAGTCCGGTATCGATTATGTCTTCTACGATAATGACATCTCGATCGGCAACCTCTTCATTCAAATCTTTTTCAATTTCGACTTTTTTAAAACCGGTTTTATAATTTGATAATGCCATAAAATCAAGATCAAATGGAATAGTTAGCGAGCGAACTAAGTCCACGGTAAAAAAAATAGCACCCCGTAGGATTGAAATAATCAGTGGCCTTTTCCCCATATAATCCTGGCTTATTTCAGCCCCTACTTCTTTAACTCTTTCTTCAATTTCAGATTGAGCGAATACACATTCACCCAGTTTAGATTCAATCATAGGTCTTCCTCCACTTCAAACTTACGCAAAAGATGAGTATAATCTCGCGAATAAATAACTTTAATCTTTACATTTGGATAAAGGTCTTTCAGTCTTTTCACTTTTCGGTTTTTTTTCCTGACTAATTTTTGTTTTTGAGTGGTGAGTTCAATAAAAAGGTTAAAATCCGGTAAGTAAAAATCGGGAGAAAAAGCCTCGACGACATTTCCTTCGCTATCCCACTCCAAAGGAAAGGTACGTGGCTCATAAAGCCATTTGATTCGATAAAAATCCAATATTCGAGCAAACTCTTCCTCGGAAGGATGGACAAATACAACTCGTTTTCCACCAAAGTCAAGGTTGGGAAACAATAATTGCTGTTCTTTGGGTGTACGATGAACACCTAAATTGTTGATTGCTTCCTGAATAATTTGACAGGATTGGCTTACCGTATAGTAGGCAGTATTTAAAACCAAATGATAAATAAGAGGATTTTTCCAATCGGCGCCTAAGGCTTCAAGAAGAAATTTCTCTCTTTTTCGATCCAGCTCAGCTAAAATATGGGAAGCGGTGACTTCATCTTGTCGATATTTTTCCATAATTCTTTGCAAGCGAAGTTCTGGAGAAGAAACGATCAGTAAATGAAAAGCTCTGTGATCGTTTTGAAAAATTGTTTGTCCTCCCCGGCCAAGAAAAATTATTGGTCCCCTTTTAATCTGTTTCAGAAGAATCTCTTTCACGTTTTTTGCCCAAATGAGGAATTTCTGTCGATCAATATTCTCATCCAAATCTTCCTGATGGGCTTCATGAAGAAGTAAGGTTAATTGATCACGATCAATACATACGTAATTTAGCTGTTTTGATAATTGGGTAGCGATTTCATCACCGAGGCTTTCTGTTTCTCGAGAAATAGTAATAATACCTACTTTTTCCACTTCATAATCCACCACTGTTTTTTATATCTTATTATATACGAATTTACCTTCGAAGAATGGGTTTAATTCATTTTTAAGGTTTAAAAATTTGAAACCTTAAAGTTCATCAAACCAATGATATTATAAAAACACCTATTATTCCTTTTGGTTAAAAATCTTAGTTCATTTACCATTTGATTCTATCGATGGTATTATGCCGATTTTTAAATAAATACCAATATTTTTCCCCTTAAAGTTGCAGATCTCCTCACGAAAAAGTAAAATATAAACCATGAAAAAAATGCTTTCTTCTTCAAATCTGGTCTTTTGGTTTTTACTGGTATTGTTGGGAACATTTCTTATGAATTCTTCCCAATCGCAAGCAGCGGCATGGCGTGATGTTCCTCCCTTCAGCCTTTACGACTTGGCCGGTCAAGAAATACCTTTTTCGGTTGATGATCAAATGATTGTCGTTCTCTTCTTATCCCCGGAATGTTTTACTTGTGATCGAGAACTATTTGCTGCTCAGCATCTCCAAAAAAACCTTCAATTCCAGTTGATTCCCATTTGCGTTGGATGCGATTGGCGAGAAGTAAAGCGTATTCTGGAATCTCTAAATTTAGACTTACAGGTATATATGGGTACTGATGATTTAAAGGCAATTTGGGGTTTCTGGGAATTCCCGACCGCCTATTTAGTGGACCAAAACATGAAAATTGTTGAAAAATGGCAGGGTAAAATTACTGTTGAATCCTTAGAAAAAGAAATTCTAAACAATGCTCTTGCCAAAGAAAAAACAAAAAGAAAAAAAGCGGATGGCTCAACTTCTCCATCCGCTTGTAGTGACGGTGTTTGCTACTAATTAGTTTCCCATTCTTGAAGCTCTAAATACAACGATTTCAGCCCTTCATCAAGAGTATCAGAATCCGTGATTTCTACGACGAATGGAAGAGGAGCCTCTTTTGAATAGAGCATTCGAACTGCCATTTGTTTATCTTTCAATATCTCCACCCAGTAAGCCTTAAAACCAAAACGTTCTTCTGATGAAGGAACTTGGATGGTTAATTCTTCATCATCTTCTTTTGAAGTCCATAGAAAACCTTCTTTTAACTCTCCACCCATTAAGGTAACCGGCAGCAACATGAACTGAACTGCAAATACTGGCATAACAACTGCCATAGTCATAGGATTAGAGAAAAATAGATTATTAAATAAATTTTGACTATCATTTTTCGATGCTACAAAAGCGTTGGTAAAATGATCTTCCCCCAAAAGAAAATCGATATTCACTTGATACTTATCATCATTTTGGGGTACAACATCAACGGTAAGAGATCCTTCAGTAATACCATTCTTGTCTTCCTGTCGAATAAAATATTTTTGATGCTTTAAACTTTCAAAGTTTATAGCATCATTAAACATGTCCTGAGAAGAAGCAATAAAATGAATAGAAAAAACAAGAATAATAGTTATTAAAAAAATGATCTTGGATTTCATAAATATCTCCTCCCTTTTTCTTTTATTTTAACACGCACTACTTTCCTTATCCTACTATTTCTCAGTTTTTTATTTATTAAGTAAGGTATCCAAGAATGATATAATGTGAAACAGTTTGATTTATGAAGAGGGTGATTCATATTTCAGTTTTTTTTCAAACCTTAGAAAATCTATGGAATCAAAAAATTACCCCTCAAGAAGCAGAGAAACAATTACGTCAACTTCTCTATGAAGACCTCGACTTCGCAAAAATTGATCATCATCGAGCGTTAAGGAAAGGGTTTCCTGAGGTGGTTTTTTGTCAGGGAAAAACTCAAGATCAAATTATAACTATCCTCAAGAAAATGAGCGAACAATATCCTAATTTATTAGCCACTCGGGTTCAACCTGATCATTTTTTAGCGGTACAGAAGGAGATACCGGATATCCAATATCATCCAACCGCTCGCCTGTTTATCTTAGAACGAAAACCAGCTGAAAAAAAAGGATGTGTTGCCGTAATCAGTGCCGGAACTGCTGATCTTCCGATAGCCGAGGAAGCTGCTGTAACTGCAGAGCTTGCTGGAAGTTATATAAATCGGATTTATGATATTGGGATCGCTGGTATTCACCGTCTTTTTTCTCATCTCGATCAATTATGGCAATCCAACGTTATCGTTGCAGTTGCTGGTATGGAGGGTGCTTTACCTGGGGTTGTTTCCGGTATGGTGGGACGGCCAGTGATTGCAGTACCCACCAGTGTTGGTTATGGAGCCCATTTTCAGGGCCTTTCGGCTTTACTAACCATGTTAAATTCATGTTCACCAGGTATTGCCACGGTTAACATTGACAATGGCTTCGGTGCCGGATACCTTGCCCATCTTATTAATCAACTTGCTGAAGGAGAAAAATAAACTATGATTCTTCATTGCGACTGTTTTTCTGGTATTAGCGGTGATATGTTTTTAGGTGGTTTGATAGATTTGGGTTTACCGATTGAATTTATCCAAGAAGAACTCACCAAATTAAAAATCCCTTTACTCATTCAAGCTGAAAAAGTTACCAAGAGATCGATTCAAGCCACCCAAGTTAAAATAACCAATCCCGAAGAACACCATCATCACGCTCATCACCACGACCACAACCACCACCATCATCGACCAGCCAAAGAGTTGGTTCGTATCCTGCAAGAATCCGATCTCTCTTCTTCTATTAAAGAAAAAAGCATATCCCTGCTATGGAAGATTGCTCAGGCGGAAGGGAATATTCATGGACAAAAACCTGAAGAGGTCTTCCTTCATGAAGTCGGAGGTCTGGATACTATTGTTGATATTACCGGTGCAATAATTGGGCTCAATTATTTTCATATAAAAAAGGTTTTTGCCTCAACTATTCCTACCGGCTTTGGTTTTATCGAAACTGCTCATGGCAAGTTACCTATTCCAGCTCCTGCTACAGTTGAGTTGTTAAAAGGTGTACCCATAAAGTCAGGTCATATTCCCTACGAGCTTACCACACCAACTGGGGCGGCTATAATCTCAGGTATAACCAACGAATTCGTTATTTTTCCTCATATGGTCATTGAAAAAATTGGTTATGGGGCAGGACACCATGATTTTGAAATCCCAAATACCCTTCGACTTTTTTTAGGACATATCCCTGAATATGAACAAACCGAAGAGAATATTCTTATCGAAACCAATCTTGACGATATGTCGCCTCAAATAATTGAATATGTGAGCGATAAACTTTTTGATATTGGCGCGCTTGATGTCTTTACTACTCCAATTTTCATGAAAAAACAACGTCCAGCTATCAAATTGTCGATTATCATCCAGCCCGACTTGTTTGAAAGAGTTAAAAATATCCTTTTTCAAGAAACAACTACCTTAGGATTTCGAGAGTTTCAATTTAAAAAGGTATTTCTTGCTCGTGAAGATCGATTTGTAGAAACGGTTTGGGGGAAAGTTCGGGTAAAAATATCAAAACATCAAAAGGGTTTTAGGATAACCCCAGAATACGAAGAATGTAAAACCATTGCTCAAAAATTCCAAATTCCGCTACTTGACGTGATTCGTTCCGTTCACCAGGCGGCAATAGAAAATGAACAAAACAACACGACCTATTAAAAAAAGCTAATCAATCAGGATTCATCGCAATGACCTTTACATTTTGTTCCACATTTCTGACAAACTAACCTTTGCACCAGGGTTTCCCGTTCCTTTAAGGTAACAAAGCGCTTGATAACTCTTTTATCCTGTATCCATGCCCATTGACCTATGCGTTCATCTAAAGGAATGTCGCCAAGAACCAACTTTCTTTTGTCTAAATTACCACGCTTAGCCAAGTTGAATCTCTCCTCTATCCAGAATATAGATATTTTTATAATTAATTATTAAGGTACTGATTTATGATATAAATTTTATCCTTAGTCTTCGCCTAAATACGCTTTTCTGACTTTTTCATCAAAGAGTAAGCTTTTTCCTTCCCCACTGGTAGTGATTTTACCAGTTTCCATAACATAGGCAAAATCAGATATTTCTAAGGCAGCCCGAGCATTCTGCTCGATGAGCAAGATGGTGGCTCCTTCCTGATTAATTTTTTTTATTATTTGAAATATTTCTTTCACCAAAAGTGGAGCAAGCCCTAATGATGGTTCGTCCATCATTAACAATTGAGGGCGAGACATGAGAGCCCGGCCAACCGCTAACATCTGTTGTTCCCCACCACTCAGAGTTCCCCCTTTTTGCCATGTTCTTTCTTTCAACCGAGGGAAGATGGAAAAAATCCAATCCATATCATTTTTAATTTGAACCATATCTTTTCTAATATAACACCCAAGTATGAGGTTTTCCATAACGGTAAGGTTCGGGAAGATTCTCCTTCCTTCGGGGACCATAGCGATTCCCATCTCGACAATTCGGTGGGTTGGTAAATCGCCAATTAAGTTATCTTTTAATTTGATAGTTCCTGTCCTCGAGCGTACTAATCCAGAAATTGTTCTCAGTGTTGTACTCTTTCCGGCTCCATTCGCTCCAATTAAAGAAACAATCTTGTTTTTATACACTTCTAAGGATATCCCTTTTAAAGCATGAATCCCACCGTAATAAACATGGAGGTTATCTATTTTTAATAATGGTTGCTCAACATTCATTATCCTTCCACTCCCAAGTAGGCTTCGATTACTTTTGGATTATTACGAATTTCATTCGGTGTCCCTTCGGCAATTTTAATTCCAAAATCCATTACCGCTACTTTTTCACAGATTCCCATGACGACTTTCATATCGTGTTCGATAAGCAGAATGGTTAAATTAAACTCCCTGCGGATTCTCTGGATAAAACTCATGAGGTCCATGGTTTCATGGGGATTCATTCCTGCTGCTGGTTCATCTAATAAAAGAAGCTTGGGATGAGTAGCCAAGGCGCGGGCTATTTCCAACCTTCTTTGCTGGCCGTAGGGTAGGTTTTTGGCTTCCTCCTCCAGATTGAGCAAACCAACTGCTTCTAACAATTGTTTTCCTTCTTCTCTCATGGCCTTTTCTTGACGAATATATCCAGGGGTTTCCCACATGGCACTGAAAAAGGTTTTTTTAAGGTCTTTTTGGAAAGACACTAAAACATTATCTAATACTGATAGGTTGCCAAATAAACGAATATTTTGGAAAGTTCTGGCAATACCAAGAGAAGTGATAGTATGGGGAGGAAGGTGGTTGAGCTCTTGATTCATAAAATCAACCTTCCCTTTAGTAGGAATATACTGACCAGTTATCATATTAAATATGGTTGTTTTCCCAGCTCCATTGGGACCAATTAATCCGGCTAAATCTCCGTCTTGAAGTTGGAAATTAAAATCATTAACAGCAATTAATCCACCGAAAACCATTGTTAATCCTTCTAAAGAGAGAATCGGTTCTATCCTATTGTTCATCTTGTGGTTCCTTTTTCCTGAATAATCTAAAAACCAGATCCCACGATAATTCTTTGGTTCCGAATAACCCTCGTCGATAAAATATCATCATAACGACCAACAACGCAGAGAAGACAACCATTCGCATACCAGGGATACCAGGTATAGTAAACGAACCAATAGTATGAGGAGCCTCGACTTCTCGAAGTATTTCTTGAAGAAAGGCAAAAATAAAAGCAGTAACAACTGAACCGGTAATGCTCCCCAAGCCTCCTAATACAACAATAATCAGCAAATTAAAGGTCATTGCAAAGGTGAATAAAGTTGGAGAAACCGTACTAATTAAAGTAACAAAAAGACCTCCAGCCACACCAGCAAAAAAACCGCTTACGGCAAAGGCCAAAAGCTTCATTCGAAAAGGATTAATGCCCATGGCTTGGGCAGCTATTTCATCCTCCCGAATTGCTTTTAAAGCTCTTCCATAACTGGAATTCACCAGATTCCGAATCAGAAAAACCGTAAGAAAAGCCAATCCACCCGTCCACCATAAATTGGTATATTGTGGAATACCTTTAATGCCCAAAGCGCCGTTGGTTAAGGGGATAAAATTATTCGCTAAAACAAAAATGATCTCACTGAAGCCAAAGGAAGCAATTGCCAAATAATCTCCCCTAAGCCGAAGAGTAGGAAAACCGATGAGAAAAGCTCCCCCGGCTGCAACCAAACCACCAAAGACTAAAGAAAGAATGAAGAGATAGGACGGAAAGGTTATAACACTAAAAGGCCAAATTAAAGGGGTTAAAAAATAAACCTGTATTTTTTGATAAACTGGTAACATTAACAAGGCAACGGTGTACCCACCTAAAGCCATAAATCCATTCGGACCTAAGGAAAATTGACCAGCTATTCCGTTGATCAAATTATAAGCAACAGCAGCAATAACATAGATAAAAGCGGTATTTAATATTCTTACCATATAGGCATTCAGGTAGTTTTGGGCTAACCATAAGCCAAACAATAAGATGACAAAAAGTATTGCTGTTAGAATATAATCTCTTTTCCCCATTTTTTTCCCAAATCACACCTTTTCTTTTAGAGTTTCGCCCATGATTCCGTTTGGTTTAATGATTAAAAATAGAATTAACAAGCCGAAAACAAAGGCATCTTTATACCCGGTCAAGCTCGGGAAAAAAGCTGCTATGAGTATTTCGGCAAGGCCGATAATAAATCCTCCGATCATAGCACCAACGACATTTCCAATTCCACCAACCACCGCAGCGGTAAATGCTTTCCATCCTGGGAAAATACCCATCAATGGGTTAATCTGGGGAAATTTGGCAGCCCACATGACTCCTCCGGCACCAGCTAACGCCGATCCAAGAGCGAAGGTATAAAGAATGATCTGATCGATATTCACACCCATAAGTCGAGTAGTTTCCATATCTTTGGCCACAGCCCGCATGGCCATTCCCACTTTGGTTTTATAGACAATATAAAGCAAGACCAATAAAATACCAATACTAATGATTGGTACCCAAAAGCTCACCCCCTGAATTTTAGCGCCGGCAATAACATAGACGTTTTTCATGAGGTCGGGACGAGGAAACCCTTTCGGTCTGGCTCCTAAAACCACTAAACCTAAATTTTCCAAAAAATAAGACACTCCGACGGCAGTAATTAAGGCCGAAATACGTGGTGCAGACCGGAGGGGACGATAAGCCACTCTTTCAATCGTCATTCCCACTATGGCACACAATACCACGCTAATTATAACTGAAAGCCACCAGGGAAGCATAAATATGGCAATCATATAAAAAGCAAAGTAAGTGCCAAGCATAAAAACATCGCTATGGGCAAAATTAATCAAACTGAGGATGCCATATACCAGTGTATAACCGATTGCCAATAGTGCGTAGAGACTTCCCAGGGAAAATCCATTCATCAATTGCTGAAAAAATTGGGTAAAACTCATTTTTATATCCTCATCATTCAATATAATGAATCAATGTATGCCGATATATTCTACTCAAAAGGTCCCAAGAAAAAAAGGGTTTTAAAAAATAAAAAGGGACAGGGAATGCCTGTCCCTTTTTATTTTTATCTTTTACTTGACTTCGATGGTTCCAAGAAGCTTCGCTTTACCACCTTCAACCTGTTTCACGACAACCGGTTTTAAAGCATCGCCTTTTTCAATGGTTATTTTTCCAGTGGTTACTTCTAAATCTTTGGTATCTTCGATTGCTGCTGCTATTTTTTCTGGTTCAAAAGAGTTGGCACGTTTGATAGCATCAAGAATGATTATATAACAATCAGCTGCCAAAGCTCCGAAAACACCGGGTTCTTTATTAAATTTTGCCCGATAGGCATCGAAGTATTTTTGACCGATCTCGGTTAAAGCTTTTTCGGTATCACCGTGAGCGGTGAAATAAAACCCTTCAACCGCATCGCCACCAATATCAATCAGTTCGGGAGCATCAGAACCATCGCCACCTAAAATCTTTCCCTCATATCCTAAATCACGAGCTTGACGGCAAATAAGCGCAATTTCGGTGTAATAGTTTGGAAGATATATTACATCCGGATTCAAATTCATAATGGTAGTCAACTGCGCTGAAAAATCCTGGTCTCCAGTTTTACAATGTTGAACGGTCAATACTTCTCCTCCTAATTTTTCATAGCCTTCTTTGAAAAAGTTCCCGAGGGCAACACAGTAATCCTGGGCTATATCGGATAGAATTGCCACTGATTTTGCATCTAAATCCTCATAAGCATACTGAGCGGCGGCTACTCCTTGATAAGAATCGATAAAGGTTGCCCGGAATGAATATTTCTTATCCTGGGTAACCAAAGGATTGGTAGAGGTCGCTGAAATCTGGGGTACCATTTTCTCTTCACAAATTGGACCGGCCGATAACATACTTCCACTAATTGCCGGGCCGATTATTGCAACAACTTTTTCTTTGTCAATTAAACGAGTAGCTGCATTAGCCGCTTCTACCTTATCGCTTTTATTGTCAACTAAGACATATTCAACTTGTTTTCCTAGCACTTCGGTTCCGACAATATCCATGATGAGTTCAACGCCCTCATTGATCATTTGACCATAAGCGGCGACTGAACCGGTCATTTCCAAGTTTGCTCCAATTTTAACCGTATCTTGACCAAAAACCGGAATCGAAACTATTAATAGAATTGCTAAAAATATTCCAAAACATGATAATTTCTTCAAAGCAATTTCCCCCTTCTTTAAAATTTTGTATAAAATTATCATCAGAATGAGATTCTTGTCAAGGAAAATATACACAATAAGCCAAAAACATTATTACTTTTTTTAAATACTATCATTTTTTCATGATATGGAATAGAACTTTATATCTAATTCCTAGCACGGTGTTCCTGAATCGCTTCAAATAAAGCCTTTAAATTTTCAACTGGTACTTTTGCTTGAATATTATGCACGGCATTCCAAACAAAACCGCTATTTTTCCCAAAAACTTCTATAAGATACTTCACCTCTTCCCTTACTTCTTCTGGAGACCCAAAAGGCAAAGTTTTCTGGGTATTCACCCCTCCACCCCAAAAGGTAAACCATTTTCCATATTGTTCTTTTAATTGCACCGGTTCCATATTCGCCGCTGAAATCTGTACCGGATTAAGAATATCAAATCCAGCCTCATGAAGATCTGGAAGGAGAGGAGAAATTGAACCACAAGTGTGAATAAAAGTTTTCCACTTTGTATATTGGTGGATCCAATTATTAACCCTTTGGTGAAAAGGCTTGAATAGTTCCCGGTATAAATCTGGAGAAACAAAGAGACCATTTTGCGACCCGAAATCAGCAGCTGATATAACGATAACTTGTATTTTATTTCCAATCGCCTGAAAAACTAATTTTAGGTTTTCTAAGGCAATTTCGGTCATTCGAGCAAAGACGTCTTTAATAAAATCTTTTCTGGTTATAAGAGAAATGTACCACTCTTCAAAGTCCCGTATCCCTTTGGGATCAGGAAGACCGCATCCAGGTATATGAGCGATATCACTCATATTGCTACCCGACACACCTCGAAAGATTATTCCATACTGGGTATCTCGAAAAAGGCGTTCGGCTTCTGATTCATAAAAACGTAAGGTTTCTTCCTGAAGAATCTTATATTCTTCGGTTTGATTTTCCACGGTGAGCTCCGATTCGATAACTTCTTTTTTTCGAATCAAAGGATCATGGTAAAACCCCCCGTTCGGCATACATGCTGATGGTTGAAATTTCTTATCGCCTTTGGGGTATTGAAGGATGTTGCCATTCCTATCAGGGACAGTATTAAATTTTTCTGGAACGAATACCGGTGTTCCGTCAAAAAGTTTCCAAGGTTTCCAATTCTCATTTTTAAAACCAAATGAGTTTCCTACGGTTGGCAAAGATATGGTGTCAATTTCCAGCCGCTTTCTAAGTGCTTCATCTACTTCCCCCAACATGAGGAAAGGATTGACCACCTTTACCGGCTCCTGCGGAGATATCAAACCCAAGGATACTTTCAAAGCGTAAAGGCTACTGACATGAATTCCAGTAATACTGGTACTACCAAGATCGAAAGGTATCCGATCCACTGGCTGATGATTCATTGCTGCTATTAAACGCTCTCGAGAAGTCATGTAATATCACCCCGATAGATTATATCATTCAAAATATTGAAATAACCTGGTTGCCAACTATTCCTTCCTAACTTTAAAAGAAATTGCTTAAAAGAATAATAAAACATTTAAAAAACAATTTGAATTTAAGAGAAATGAATAAGGTTATTTGGTTAGCTTGGTATTTTTTTTAGTTCACCATTTCAGACAATTGCTGAATATGCTTAAAACTCTATTTAATAATCTTTTAATTCATTATATAATTTTAGAAGAGATTCTATAGGATGGTCGATTAAGAATAGCAAGAAACAAAAAAATGTTATCTTTTATCCAGCATCTTTTACTAGATGCGATGAAAAAAAATTAAAAACCGGATCTAAAAATCGATCCATCAATAAAAAATATTTATTATGCTCTTGACTATTGAGAGATAATAAGAGATTTTAATATTACATTTTTAACTTTTTGGAAGATAATCATAAGGGAGATTCGGACTTAATGGAAATCAAGAGCGATTCCTTCTATTTTCATGAATTGCCCATAGGTTTTTTTGCTATTTATCCTGATGGAAAATTAATTGAAACCAACCAGTACTTCGAAGAAATGTTCCACTTTAAAACCGCTGATACCAATTTTTATCAATTATTTGTATCTCCGGAAGCAAGTCTTGCTTGGCAATCATTATTAGAGAGTAATGATACGCTCACTGGATTTGAGGCTCAATTTTATACATTACAACGGCAATCAAAATGGGTGGAGATAAACACTCGGAAAGTAAAGAACACGTTCAATCAAATATTTTTTTATGTTGGAACCATTCAAGATATTACTAAAAGAAAAAACCTGGAAATGAAAAAAGAAAACCAATCAAACGAATTACTCACCATCCTGAATCAGATTCCTCATTCTCTCTACATCTCCGATCCCGATAGCTATACCCTCTTGTTCGTTAATGAAGCTTTGCAAAAAAAATTGGGTGATGTTGTTGGACAAAAATGTCATCGTGTTCTTCATGGTTTTCAATCTCCTTGTATATTCTGTACCAATCATACCATTTTTGAAAACCAGAATTCCGATACTTTAATTTGGGATTTTTTTAATCAAAATGAAAAAAAATGGTATCGTTGCATTGATAAAGCCATTTCTTGGCCTGATGGTCGAAAAGTTAAATATCAGATGACTATTGATATCACCAAAGAAAAACGGACTGAATTTCAGTTCAATAAGTTATTGGAAAATCTCCAAAATACCTTAGAGGGAACAGTCAGAGCTATTTCAGACATGGTCGAGATTAGAGACCCCTATATAGCCGGCCATCAAAAGCGAGTTGCGCAGCTGTCCTGCGCTATCGCCGAAGAAATGGGTTACTCCAAAGAGAGAATCAATGGATTACGCATTGCTGCTTTACTGCATGATATTGGAAAAATATATCTTCCTCAAGAAATCCTTTGGAAACCTCATGAGCTGACTGATATAGAATTCAATATGATAAAAAATCATCCTGAGGTTGGATACCAAATATTGAACAATATCCATTTTCCCTGGCCGGTTAGTAAAATCATTTTACAGCATCATGAAAAAATTGATGGATCTGGATATCCAAAAGGTTTAACCGGGAAAGATATTTTACCTGAAGCAAGAATCTTAGCCGTTGCCGATACTATCGAAGCCATGATTTCAAATCGTCCCTATCGAGAGCCCTTTCACCTTGAAGAGGCTCTTCGCGAAATCCAACTTCATAAAAACATTTATTATGATTCGGAGATTGTTGACATCTGTCTTTTCCTTTTTACCAAAAAAGAATTTCAATTTGAATCTTGATTCAACCGGTTCTGGTAACGTTGTTGTGCTCTTTCTGAAACCCCCAGAATCAGGGAGTTTTGGCTTTGGTAAGCGATTGGAAATTTTTCTATGAGTTGGAAGATTCTTTCCCCGTATTTAGCCTTTTCATAAGAACTTAAAAAAATATAATCGATCTGATATTTTTTTATTATGTGGTCAAAATTTTCAGAAACTGAAAAAAGTTCCTTCACGTCCTCCATTCTTTTTGCATAGTCAATCCCATGCGACCATAACCAACCTTCGTATCCCATGACAATATTTCTCCCGGCTAATGCTGATATAGGATTATTATGAAAGTCAGAAGACAGAAAGAGAGAATCCACCGGTGTATGGTGCTGGACAAATTCGGCAATTTTTAAATCATTACTCGTAAAAAGCCGAATTGAAGAAATTGCCTCCCGTATCAAGCTAAACGTGCCAGAAAGGATGCAAACACCAACTACTATTCCAACAAAAAGAGCTTTCAATGATTTTTTAGGTATTTTTTGAGCTACCTGTTCGAGGTAGTTGGCTACTAGAATAACGCTAAACATATACCATACAAAAAATATTTTAATATTATCCCATTCCCAAGGTTGGAAAATGACCACCTCGGCCAAAATAAAAAGAATAATGGCCGGAAGATAAAAAGATTTTAATCGATTTTTGGGTGAAAAAAGCGCCAACAAAAGAAGAATGAAAAACAAACCGGTATTTTTTATCCAAAACCACGGCCAGAAATCAGTTTTGCTCGTCCATCCCGGCATCAATCGAAGGTATCCTCCCGAAACCGACTGTGGAAAAGTCCAATAAAACAGCTGAGGGAAGGATAATAAAATTATCGGGAGAATCGATATCATCCAATTTAAAAGGTAATTTCCTTTCTTTTCCGTTTTCAGCAGGAAATAGATAAACCAAACTATAGCAACAATCATAAAGGTTAAAAATGAATGGGTATGAATCATGGGCAGCAAACCCGCTATCAATCCACTGAAAAAAAAGTATTTTCTTTGTGAAGTATTAATCGCACGATAGAGACTCCACAAAGCCAATAATAAAAAAGCCCAGCCTCCCAAGGTGGTTCTTTGTGGTATCAGTAAATCACAAATAACATTTGACCAGATAATATTCTGATCAAAAAGATGGGTTGGTGAATTTACAACTTCAGAAAAGATAGATGATAAATTTTTAGGAAAATAATAGAAAAAACCGAGACCTCCATTGATAAAAAAAAGCAGTGTCGCAATAACTGTACTACTCCATTTTTTCAGAACTTCTTGGGCAAAAACTACAAAACTGGTCAGAAGAAGGACAGCCATTGACATACTGGATAACAATAAAGAATGACGCAGTGGTATTCCTAAAAGATAAAGACTGGAAGTAAATGAATCAACTAAAAAAGGGTATCCCATCCGTATTCCGGGAAAGATCGAATACTGGGGTGGAAAAACCTGTTGTTCTTTAAGGCTGGTGATAATACCAAGATGAAAAGGTAAATCACCATAAGCATTGCCTCCACAATAAAGACCATCTTGCCCGGGAAGCAAATAATGAGTGTAAAAAAGATAAATAAAATAAATAGAAAAAGGAATGATCAGCCAAAAAATTCTCGTATCATAATCGATAAACAATAGGGGTTGATTCTTTGATTTGGGATAAAATAAAAACCAAAATATTGAAAAACCTACCATAATAATTAAGGCAATCATATGGGTAAAAAATGTAAAACCAGTAAAAAAAGCAAGGGGGATGACCAGCCACATCATACCCAGCAGACCAATCAAACCACCAATCCAGATCCTTAGAACTCCTGGTAGTTCATAAAATGTTTTATAAGCTATCAAAATCCCTAGCACAAAAAAGCATATGAAATAAAAATATCCCATCATTATTAATCCCTTCTATTGCTCTAATCTATTCTGAAAACCCACGGGCATAATTAATCAAGCCCTTACAAAAGATTAAAAAGTTGCAGGGGCATAATGTATTGTACCCATTCTTTAATTAATGTAGCGACATGCCATGGCATGTCGAACCTTGGGCTTTCACCCTCATCCTCACCTTCTCTCATCAAGAGAGAAGGAACTTTGAATACTTTTGTTCTTTTTTCCCTCGCCCCTTGGTGGGAGAGGGTTAGGGTGAGGGGGCAACTTATTTTCATCCTCATCTGGTACAACGAAAATAGCATTAGAGGTCTATTCTAAAAACCAAAACGACTTAAGGTCGATTTTCTACATAACTTCCCGGTATGATTTGATCGTTTTTGCACTCAAACTCTGCCCAAAGCTTCCCATTTTCATACCATTTTTTCCAAGAACCTTCTTTCCTGTCATTTTGATAATGACCTTCTGATTCCTTATTTCCATTTCGATAGTTTTTTACCCATAAACCAATTTTTTCGTCATTTTGATAAGTCCCTTTTTGACCGATTACTCCATTGTCATACCAAGAAACCCACACACCGACTTTTTTCCCATTCTGGTACTCTCCTTCACTTTTCTTCTTTCCGTTTTCATACCAACTGGTTTCCAAACCGTTTTTTACTTGAGTCCCATCGGGACGAACAAAATAAGTGTATTGAACTTTGAGTTTACCGTTTGTAAATTTTTCTCGATGGGTAAAAGTTTTATCTTGAGATTGGTTTGAATTTTTGGCTGAAGGTACCAATGGGTCCTGAATAATCTCAACCTTTATTTTTTTCAAAGCAATCATCTGCCCATTATTCCGGTTGAAAGCTTTTACAGTTACTTCATATGGTCCTGGTCGAGTAAAAGCATGAGACATTTCACCTTGTGAACTATCCTGAATTTTTGATCCATCTCCGAAATTCCACTGAAATTTAATATTCTTAATCGAAGCTGGAACTTTATCAAGAATCGCCTTAAAAGCGTATTCTTTCCCAACCTTCCCATTCAGTAAAGAAGTTGGTTCAACAACCATATCCGCCAATTCAACCTGAACTGGTAGGCTAGGAGGAATTGGGGTTTGAGTTTCGGTAATATCTGAAGAACCATCGCTCTCACTTCCTACTAAATAAAACATTCCATTTAAAACTGTCCCAGGAAGAATTGTCTGATTTTGATCGAACAATTTTAATTTTTCAAGAATTAGCTCTGATTGAAAGGGAGTTTTCTCCCGACTTATTACTCGAAATTGCAATGTTGCTATCGAGCCTCTTTCTTTAATTAGTTTTCTTCCGTTCGTTTGGGTAATATCCAATCTGACTTGACCAACGTCTTCGATTTCTGCTTGAGTAAGCCAGTTAGTATTAATTTCTCCAGATGATATTCCTAAAAAATCAAGAAGATTTGGATCAAATATCAACAGCGTTTCTATATGGGTAACTTTTTGAGATCCATTAAAATAAATTGGTATGTTTATAATTTCTTGGGATTTCCCCCCGATGAAAGGAAGAGACACGGTCGACATTGGTGGTGGACCCATGGTTGTAAAGGTAAAAATTAAATTATCAGTCAATGAATTCCCATACATGTCCATTAAAGATTGTTGAGGCAAAATAGCCTGATAAGTTGTTTTTGCTTCCAAATTCAAACCAGGTTTTATAAATAAAACAGTACCCAGTATTTCAACATCACATTGAACTGGTTTCAGAAGCTGGTCGGTTAAAGCAATGGTTTGAAAAGTTGGACCAGATTGAATTGGTTCATCAAAATGAATTTCGATTTGAACATTCATAGAAACTTCTACAGCCCCAGTACGGGGATGGATTGACACCACTTGAGGTGGATTGGTATCGGCAGGAGGAGGCGAAAACTCAGGAAAGGGTGATTCGGATGGAGAAAGAGGGGGAAGTTCATCCTTTTCCCCCACATTAACGGGAAAGGAAGATATTTCTGAGAGAGTTGGAATCGGAGTCGGGGTAAGAATGGGAATATTGGTCGTAATTTGACCAATTCCCGGTAGTTTGGAAAGAGACGTTTCATTTATATCCTGGTCAGGAAAGGAAGGAAGTTCGTCAACAGGATTCTCCGATTTCAATTTATCACCGCTAGAATCCAAAGGCATAATTGACTCTTTGACTACATTAATAGAATCGCTTACCGCTACTTCCGGATAGCTATCATCATCGCTGGGATATAAGCGAAAATTAAAAATTCCTTCAACATCAGGAGCAATAAAGGAAAGCTTCCCTTGACTGGTGTTTTTTAAATGTCGATAGTCAAGATCGTTTTCGTCGGCAAGTTTTTGGTTACCCAAAGGAATATCAGCAGGAATCAAACCTATCCAAGCATCTGAACTCCAATCGGAAGAAGCGGTATAATTTACTATTATCTCTTGTCCAGGCTTCACTTCTGTTTCTGTCACTGTAATGTTAAATTGTTGAGACTCATCTAAAGAAAAAACTGCACTTCCTCCAAACAAAACTCCGATAGTAAGAATAATTCCGATAATCCACCAACTGTTCAAACCGTTTTTTTTCATATTCATTTCCTTCCTTTTTATTCGATTCATTGCCCGTCTCTCTATTAAAAAATTCAAAGAACAAAATTTGAACACAAGCAAGATCACAGTTACTATGATACCAATCAATTTGCGTATGAAAAAGTATATAATAGAATTATTGTATGATTGATAAGGAGGTGTTCAATTTTGACCAATTATATTGAACCTGTGGAAGAACTCTCGAATGCAGACCGAGATATCCATCGAGCTCTCAATAGTTTAAAAGAAGAAATTGAAGCTATTGATTGGTATCACCAAAGGGCTGCCGTAACCTCGGAGCTAGAAATGAAAACCATACTTATTCATAATCTGGAAGAAGAAATTGAGCATGCCAGCATGATTTTAGAATGGTTGCGGAGAAATATGGAAGGATGGAATGAGAATTTAAAAACCTATTTATTTACCACTGAACCAATCGGAGAAATTGAAACTTCGGAAAAATCTGCTGAACCCGAAAAGTCAGGTGATTTGGGGATTGGTAACCTGAAATAGTCCTTCTGAAAAAGGACTGAAAATTATTTCGACAATTATCAAGGAGGTAACTATGGATATTTTAAAAAGAAATTTTGCGCCAATAACCGATCAAGCCTGGCAGGAAATTGATCGTCAAGCAAAAAAAGTCTTTCACAATCAACTTACCGCCCGTCATTTTGTTGATGTTATTGGCCCAAAGGGGTGGGATTACGCTGGGGTTGGATTGGGAAGGCTTAACGTCCCTGAAAACCAAAGAGAAGGAGATGTCAGATTTGGGATACATATGGTTCAACCGCTCGTTGAAATTCGAACCTCATTTCAACTGGATCTGTGGGAATTAGACAATATTAACCGAGGAGCAGTTGATGTTGACTTCACTCCTTTAATAGACGCTGCCAAGCAAACTGCTCTTTTTGAAGAGAAAATCATATATCATGGTTTTGAGCCTGGAGATATTGATGGTATTTTACCAGTCTTAGAGTACGAACCTCTTCCCTTTTCTCATGATCCAGGAGAATTTTTTGGAACCGCCATCGAAGCTACCACTATATTAAACGATGCCTCAGTAGGGGGTCCTTATGTGCTACTTATAAATCCACTTCTCTGGGCAGATTTAGCAGGGATTAAAAGCGGTTATCCACTCAATAAGGCAATTGAAAATACCGTTAAAGCTAAAATTATCCCGGTTCCAATATTAGAGGACGCACTTATCACTTCCACTCGAGGAGGAGATTTTGAGCTCACTCTTGGACAAGATCTGTCAATTGGATATGAAAACCATGACGATAAATATGTCAACTTATTTTTTACCGAGTCTTTTACTTTCCGTGTGCTTGATCCATCAGTTTTTGTTCGTTTAACCTTAAGTGATTAATTCACCCTTTCAGGATCATTCTATTTTTAAATATAAATAAAAAAACCAACTCGGAGAACCGATTTGCCGGGTCTGATAATCGTCATCAAGAAACAAAAAAGGGCGCAAAAATTACGCCCTTTTTTGTTTTCAACCGTATTTGTCATTTTAATTGATTCAATGAGGTAAATATCTTGACCCCCTGGTTAACGAATATCTTCAAATAAAATATTTATTATTGGATACTTGTTACTGTCTTTATAATCAAAATGCCACCATTCATCCTCATACACTTCAAATCCTTCTGCTTCTAAGGCTTGCCGAAGGATTTCCCGAAACCATCTCTGTCGACTGGTTCCCCCTGGATAGGTGACAAAAGATCGTTCTGAAAATTCATCAAAATCACCACCAAAGAAGATCGGCTCCTTGCTTTCAATATCATATAAGCCAACATCAACTGCACCTCCTCGATTGTGACGGGATCCGGCTTTCGGATCAGCAACGAAATTTCTCAATGATATTGGAGTTGCGTCCCAAAACATCTTGGTTACATACCAGGGACGATAGGCATCAAAAACTATTAAACCATAACCAATTGCTCGAAGCTTTTTATGGGCTTTCACCAAAGCTTCAGCAACTGGCCGTTGTAAAAAGGCTCGGGGTTGAGAATACAAAGGGATTCCCATAAAATTGTTCTCGGTTGCATAGCGGATATCAAGTTTTAGGTTTTTATCAAGCTTGATTAATTCGACCAAATCCACTTTTAAAAACTCACCTTTTTCGATTGGAGGATTGGTCTTTAACGCCTCGGATCTCAGTTCTTCCAGTGATTTCACTGATTGAATTTTAAAAACTTTTCCCTTCTCTGGACCGTAAAATTGTCTTTGATACTCTTTTTTTCCAGCATTGATAGTGATTGCAAAGCCATCCTGATCGCGAATAATGCGAAACTTTCTCACTCCCAATTCATTCACCGGTGGCAATTGAAAGATATCGGATTCAATTTCTTTTAAAGGAACGATTTCGTAGGTTTTTTCTTGAAAAACCAGACTCTCAGTTTTTCGTTGAGTTTCAACGAGTGGAAATAAGATTTCCAATCTTCCTTGGTTTTCTCTTAAATAAAAGGTATTTCCATCTTGAGGAGATAAAGAATAAGTCCCAATTAACCCCGTCCAATGGGATGGTTCAGCAGGAGGTGGCTCAAGCTGTTGGGCAAAGCCAACTTGAATAGCGAGAAAAATGAAAATAAGACTTATTAAAAGAATTCCCTTTGATTTAAATCTCATCATCAACATCCTTTCTTTTTTTTATTTCCTCATTGAGGGAGATTTATAGGGGATAGGCCCTACTCATTTTTGTTTGATCCTATAATTACTGGATATACCCTCATGCCCCTTTGGTGACCCCAGATAAGGATAAAAACCCAAGATTCGACATGCCAGGGCATGTCGCTACATTACATGAAGATCAGGTGCAACAAATCAAGCTCCTCCATTTTTTAATTCTTATTGAGGAGCTTGATTTGTCATGCCCGTTGGTTTTCAGCACTGTGCTCTCCTAAAAATCTGTTAGGAGAGGTAATTTTCATCCTCATCAACAATACCTTCCAAGCCGTTAAATGGCTCTCCTCCTACCGAAACACGAACCCGGAAGTTAAATGTTTGCCCGATACTTCGAGATTCGCATTAATTTCCTGCTGGGAATCTAAATCCAGGATAAAGGAAACCTGATTTATTTCAATTCGATTTAAAGGCACAGAATTAGAGATCAATTCATAACTCGGTTGAAGAGGAACGAATACTTCAATCTTCTTTTTTTCTGCTCCCCGGTTGGCTACCCGGTAGGTTTTTTTCTCTCGAGTATCAAAGAGCACTTCCTTCCCTTCCTTGTTATAAATTTGGTTTATTTTTTCTTGTTTTTCAATTTTTTCTTCAACGACTATATCAGTACTCTCTCCTACTTCAGCTCGCAATTGGGATGTTTCTCCTGATAAATAATTCTCTCCTAAAAACACCACTCCAGATGAGGATTTTTCAAAATATTCAGCTTTACCAGGAAACAGAATAACATCTGGAATGAGAAGGTCCCAAAAGAAATGGATATTGGTGTCGTGAAAAAAGCTTGGATTATAACGAGATATTTTTTCTGCATTGATGGTTGGAAATTCCTCAACAATAAGTCGCTTGGTTTCAAAAGGCTCCAGATTGAGAACAAACCGCTTATTGGCAATGACAAAAACGGTATTGCGAAACGCATCCTGGTTTTGGTTGGTAATATCAACCAACAACCTTCCCACTGGAGCAACTGCATCAGGTTCCCAAAAAAATTGGTATAAGTAGTTCAAACTTAAATATGCTAGGGGGAAAGTTAAATGTATCTTCCCGGTAGTTGGTTGATCAGCATAAATTGAAACAATGGTACTTTGGTTCGATGAGTCATTTATGGTACTTCGTATAATCCCTCCCTCAACTTGAATAAATACATCTTCATCATTTAAAGAAAGCGGCTTCCCCCAGGAATAAATATTTTCTCCTGCTTGAAGCTCAACCATCCAGGTTTCTCTTTGATAAAACATTGAATCCCCGGCAAAGACAATTATTTCTTCGGGATTTTTCTCTAATATTAAGTCCTGGGCAATTGCGATACTACTTAACAAAAGGATGGTGATCAATATCATCCAAAGTTTTTTCATGACCACACCTCCCTATACTCGTATCTCAGGATAATTTTTTGTTCTTGTTCCGGTTCGACGATTATTTCCAAGTGAGCACTTCCGTCTTCCCAGCGCCACCCTTGATTGTCGTTGAGCTTAGCCCCTACTGGTAATGGTTCAATAATCTCCACTGGTTTTGCCGTATTACTGTGGTTTACCAGGTCGAATTCAATAATAATCTCCGACCAAAAACTGGCAATATTTCTATCTTCATTCCAGTCCACTTTTAAACGTTTATAACTTTTTTCTTTCCGTTCCGCTTGAAAAGTTTTAATAGTTCCAATTGCGATTTCAAACTCTTCTTGAGTTCTTACCCACGGGAACTGAAAGGTCCCTAAAACCGATTGATTATCTCCAAATATGGTCACCCATCCTTCAGGTAAAGGATCTCCTTCGCTCTTCATTTTTAAAACTCTTTTTAGATTTCCTTTATCGATTCGTATGATTTCCTTAACTGGAAATTTTCTCAACTCCGGAAAAACCTGCAGAACGCTTTGGGCCGGTAAATCAATAGTATAGGGCAAATGAAATACTTGATATTCTGAAACCCTTTCCATCGTCACTGATTTCTCCCGCGTCATCATTACTTGAGGCTGGATTCCTTCTGCAGCGCCAAGAGCTTCATCCTCTGGGAATCCACCTTTATCTCCACTGAATAGAAATGCTGGTTGCCCCAACAACCAGCTGACATGGACATTCTTCCAATTGATGTTTTTCCGATTGGAAAGAAACACAGATGGATAAAGATATAAATCGGCACTTTTTTCATCCCAAATTGCCATATAGCGTTCCTTCCAGTTAAATCCGCTCATAAAAAAGGAAAGAAGAAATGAGTAAGAACCAGCCTGTTGAGCTGCAATTTCAATTTGGTACCGGTTTGCAGGGGTGGTACTAATGGTTTTTAATGAAGTAGATGAATCAAAGGGATGAAAGTAAAACCTTTCTTGAAGAAGATTGTCTCCGGTTAAGAAGAAGCGATTCTCACCCTGATGGAGTGACAGGGTAACTTTCTCCGCTACCCAAGCCCGATCTATGTCCTGATAAATGGTGAGCCAAGACTCATCCGGGTTTATGGATTGGGAAAGGAGTGCATGAGATAGCGAAGTAAAAGCGAGAAAAAAGAGAAAAAGAACCCCCATAATCAAAATATATCTTTTCATTCTTCACCTCCACTAGGTTCAATCACACTCATATCTAATTAAAACTAGATCACACCTTCTTTTTATAATATATTTTAATAAAACAAAAACGTTTCGATGCTTTTCCTTTTAAATATGAAACCTATTCATTATATTTTATCCTTATAATACAACATTTTAAAAATCCAGACCAAAATACCAAGCTGCAAGACGAGATCTTTTTTCCCTCGTTTCTGTATTTTAAAAATAAACTTTAGGATTATTTTTTATGAAATTGGTTGACTCATAACAATAATTATATTAATATTATTATATTAGTAATGTATAGAGGATGATTATTGATGAACAAAAAAATTTACATACAAATACAAGGCATGACTTGTCCCAGTTGTGAAAAAATTGTCACTCAGGCTTTGGAAGAATTGCCGGGTGTTACTAACATTGATGTCAACAAGGATAAAAACCGGGCAACACTGGAGGTTGACCTTTCCAGTGTTGACACTTCCACTATTCTCCAGACCATCGAAGAGGCCGGTTATACTGCAAAAATTTTTGACGAAAAAAACAGAAGCAATAATCAATCCAGTAATGGTTGCTCAACTGGAGAATGTCCTGTTCCACTTTCAAACGAACCCTCTACAAAAAATCAAATAAATAGTTCGACAAAACTCGATAAACAACGAGTCACTCTTTCCCTTTCCGGAATGCACTGCGCTTCCTGTGCAGCGCTTATTGAACGATCATTAAACAAAAAAAACGGGGTTATTCGGGCAACCGTCAACTTCGCTGCAGAAAAAGCCACGGTTCTTTTTGACCATTCGGTAACCAATCCCACCGAGTTTATTGAAGTTGTAAAAAAAGCCGGCTATGATGCCCGAGTTATTACTCCCGAGGATCGAGAAAAGGAAAACCAACGCAAACGCAAAGAAGTCATGGCACAATGGCGAATTTTCCTGATCAGCCTTTTTCTTAGTTCACCAATGATGTATTTCATGTTTCTTGATTTTTTTAAATGGCTGCCGGGGGCTATAACTCTGCCACCCTACTTTGGGATCATCTCCTTAATCCTTGCCATACCAGTTCAATTTATTATTGGTTTCCGATTTTACCACGGAATGTGGTCAAGTTTACGAATGAAAACCTTCAACATGGATAGTTTAGTCGCAATTGGAACCTCGGTTGCTTTCGGATACAGTCTTTTCCACTATCTAAGGTATATCTATGAAACCAGCAGTATCTTAGGATTATTTGGCCAAAAAATACCCGAACTCTATTTCGAAACTTCAGCATTTCTGATTACCTTTGTATTGCTGGGAAAATATTTGGAAGCTCGGGCTAAAGGGAGAACTTCTGAAGCCATTCAAAAACTCCTCGAACTTCAAGCCAAAACAGCACGGGTTAAACAAAATGGTTCCATAATCGATATACCGGTTGAAGAAGTAAAAAAAGGAGATATTTTGGTAGTAAGACCCGGGGAAAAAATACCAGTTGACGGTGAAATCCTATCGGGTCATTCAGCGATTGATGAATCAATGGTCACTGGAGAAAGTATTCCGGTTGACAAAAGTCCAGGAGATATGGTTATTGGGGCTACCCTCAACACCTTAGGGGGTTTTGA
>Ga0334889_1001345_pt1 | contig 32764 bp, 27 predicted proteins | sample GraSluR1_MG_2_FD_207222 | JGI IMG/M metagenome (GOLD analysis project Ga0334889, IMG submission 207222) | Sludge microbial communities from methane-producing bioreactor in Wageningen University, Netherlands - Granular Sludge_8_08-R1 | ecosystem: Engineered > Bioreactor > Anaerobic > Unclassified...
TCGGACGGTTCTCTTGTCATAACCCGAGGGGTTATGACAAGAGAACCGTCCCCCTGTCCAACTCCCCCTGTCCAACTCCCTGTCCAACATGCACTGTTGCGGATTTGGTTTCAAATGCGTAGCATTAATAGCGGAATTGGTTTTTATTCAAAATAGTTGGTATGCAAATAAATGATTGACAAATTAATTTATTATGGTTAGAATTCAGAAAAAGAAGGGGTATTAATTCTGGAGAAACGAGTAAAAACTATCAAGAAATGAAAGGGGAGCTTAGAATGGATTTCAGATTGACAGAAGAACAAGAACTGATACGCAGTAATATGCGGGAGTTTGCTGAAACATATGTTGACCCCATAGCCGCAGAAATTGATGAAAGTGCCCGTTATCCGGCAGAAGTTATTGAAAAACTAGCAGAAGGCGGCTGGATGGGGATGCCTTTTCCTGTTGAATATGGTGGACAGGGTACAGACTATCTGACCTATGCCATCGCTATTGAGGAGTTGTCCCGTTCCTGTGCTGCCACCGGATTTACCATGTCGGTTCATACCAGCCTTTCACTTATGCCCATTTTTCTCTTTGGAAACGAAGAACAAAAGAAAAAATACTTGCCTCCATTGGCTCAGGGGAAACACATTGGCGCTTTTGCCCTTACCGAACCCGGAGCGGGCACTGATGTGGGAGCAGCAACTACTACTGCAGTCCTGGAGGGTGACGAATATGTTTTAAACGGCACCAAAACCTTTTGTTCCAACGGTCCTGTAGCAGATACCTACGTTACTTTTGCCTGGACCGACAAGTCTGCCGGCAGAAAAGGCCTTAGTGCATTTATCGTATCCAAAGGAACCCCTGGTCTTAAAGTGGGCAGCCATTTTATGAAGATGGGGATCAGGGCCTCGCAAACTTCAGAAATAATCTTCAAAGACTGCCGCATTCCCAAAGCGAATCTCCTGGGTAAAGAAGGCGACGGAATGAAAATTGCCATGAATTGTTTTGACCATGGTCGCATAGGAATTGCCGGACAGTCTGTTGGTATTACCCAGGCAGCTCTTGATGAGTCCATTAACTATTCAAAACAAAGAATACAGTTCGGGAAACCTATTTCCAAAAACCAGGCCATACAATGGTGGATAGCTGACATGGCTACTGATATAAATGCAGCGCGTTTTTTGACTTATCATGCTGCGTGGCTGAAAGACCAGGGTCAGCCATTTACCAAAGAAGCTTCCATGGCTAAGGTATTCTGTGCCGAAATGGCTATGAAACATACGGTCAAGGCAGTCCAAATCCATGGCGGTTATGGCTATTGTAAAGGTTTTAAGGTTGAACGCCTGATGCGCGATGCTAAAATAACTGAAATCTATGAAGGAACATCTGAAGCTCAGAGAATGGTAATTGCAGGAACAGTTCTTCGATAATCCTTTACAAAATTACTTTAGTTGAAAGTTCTGTATAATTAAGAAATCTGAAGATTGGCAAAGCCACCTTAATTGTGAGCAAAGCGAACATGAGTAGTGCTTGAAGGGGGAATTTTATGCTCCTTCGGCTTTGCCTCAGGATGACAGTACTGAAATACTTGCGTGATGATCCAAAAAAGCTAATTTTATAAAATCCTCAGTTGGGAGCCCCAGAAATAAAAAGCGAGGTGATGGAATATGCCAGAAATACTTTGCTGTTTTAAATGGCTTATAGATGAATCCTATATAAGGGCTTCATCTTCAGGAGAACTGGATCTCGAAACCGTGGACTACAAATTGAGTAATTACGACCGCAATGCTATTGAAGAATCCGTGCGTCTTCAGGAAGAGTATGGCGGCACGGTAAGCGCTATAACTGTTGGCTTGCCGGATTCCACTAAAGGAGTTAAAGATGCGCTTTCCCGCGGACCTGAAAAGGCCTATTTTATCAATGACGATTCTTTCGAGAATTTGGAGCCTTCGCAAACTGCAGCTATTCTGGCGGATATCATTTCATCTCAAATCAATTATGATTTGATAATTTGTGGTGAAGGCTCAAGTGATCTGTATGCTCAGCAGGTAGGTCCTCGTCTGGCAGAAAAGCTGGGAATTCCTTGTATTTCGTATATTCAGAAAGTGCAGATAGAGGGTGACAGGATAGTAGCCGAAAAGAAGGTCGAAGACGGTATTGAAGTTATCTCTGCTCCTATGCCTGTTCTGCTTACAGTATTACCTGATATTAATACTCCAAGGATTCCCGGCCTGAAAGACACTCTGGGAGCTTCCAAAAAACCTGTCATAAATATCAGTAAAGATGACCTTACGGTTAGCTATGAAGCCAAAATTCATACTAATGCTATTATTGCAGCCAGCATGGAACGTAATTGTCAGAAATTTGGCAGTGAAACAGAGGACATAGCAAACTTAGCCAGAGCTTTGGCTAAAGAGGGTGTAATAAAATAGGGGGTGAAATAGATGGCTGGAGTCTGGATTTTTGCAGAAAACCATACACAGGGATTGGAATTGTTGAACACCGGCAGAATATTGGCCGATAAAACAGGAAGCAGACTACTCAGTTTTTTGTGGCATGACCACCAAGTTGCTGAAGATTATCTCGCCTGTGGAGCAGATGAAGTTCTTCTCCTTCCCCCCCTGGAAGAAAGTCAGCCTTTAGAAGCTTATATCCCAGTAATAGTTGATGAACTCCGGGAAGGGGATGCTGATATTTTCCTCCTGGCTGCCACCTTGCGCGGTAAAGACCTGGGAGCGCGTATTGCTTCCCGTCTTGATACCGGTCTATGCAGTGACTGCATATCACTAAAGCTGGATGAGGATAATACTCGCCTGGAAATGGAACGCCTGGTTTTTGGCGGGGCTGGAATACAAAAGGTCTTTTGTTCAAGCCGCCCACAAATGGCTACCATACCTCCCGGTACCTTTGAAGCGGCTGTGCCTGCTAATAGCCGCAGGGAAGGAAAAATCAGAGAACTCCCGTCTTCTCCCGCAACTGCGGTGAAAATATTGGAGAAAAAAGCCAAAGAGAGGAAATCAGCAAATATTAAAGAAGCCCGGAGAGTCGTCTGTGTAGGAAGGGGTATTGAAAAGGAAGAGGATCTGGCTATGGTTCGTGAATTCGCCCAGGTCTTAGGAGCTGAAATCGCCTGCACCAGACCTGTTTCCGAAGAAATGCGCTGGCTCCCGGAGGATCTCTGTATAGGCTTATCAGGTATTGAAATAAAACCTGATCTTTACATTGGTCTGGGAATATCAGGCCAGGTTCAACATGTAATAGGCATTCGCGATTCCAAAATTATATGTGCGGTCAATAGTGATGAGAATGCACCTATTTTCGATGTTGCTGATTATGGAATTGTAGGAGATCTGTATGATGTCCTGCCTCGTCTTCACGAAGAATTAGGTAAGCTCCTTTAGGGAAACCTTCTCTCAATTAGGCGCAGTTGCTGGTTGTTCAAAGCAACTGCGCCTAAAAATTTATCATTTTTTCCACCGGCAGTACAAAGACTGTTGCCAGGCCCTCTTTTTTGTTTACTGACCTGTCATCTATAGCTTGAATCTTTTCCAGCTTTTTCATTTCCGTATAATCCTTAATTGTTTGAACTACCACCTGTACTTCATCATCATCCACGCCACTCAAGATAGTAATGTTACCCCGCCGAAGAAAACTTCCTAAACTTTCCAGTCTGGTAACCCGAAAGTCTTTTGCCAGCAATCTTTCTATCAGACCAGCCGCTATTTTTTCGTCAACTACTGCCAGCACCAGCTTCATTAACGTTACCTCCTTTGAGCTTACAAATACATGCATCATAGTATAAGAACAAGCAGGTATAAGCATGAAGAATTACGGTAGCTGCTTTTCTTTATAGATTTAATTCCAGATCTTTTTTGCTACTGTTCTGTATATCTCCATTTGCGACCAGTGAATAGGCATTGATGATGTCGTTTCTGCTTATTATACCCAGTAATTCTTCCGGTTTATCAGCGTTAACCACAGGGAGCCGTCCAATATCCCCCCCGGCCATTTTGTCCATAACCTTCTGTATACTATCATATGGTGTAACCGTAATAAGATCATTGCAAAGTATTTCTCCTACTGACAATTCCGCATGACCTTTTTTAATTTCCTTCAATATATCCTCATAGGTAGTAATCCCAACCAGCCTGTTTCCCTCCAGGACAGGAAAACCCGTATAAGCAGACTCAAGTATTATATCTTTGGCAGCGCTTAACTGGATACTGGCCTCCAATGTCTGAACCCGGGTAGTCATTACTTTGGATACCGGCACCTCTGCCATAATCCCCACATTATTCTTCCTTCTGACATTAAGTCCTCGCCGAGCCAGTTTCTCCGTATAAATACTCTCAGGATACAGGCCCCTGGCAACCAGGGCACTGATAACACATACTACCATTAGAGGCAAAATTACTTTGTAGTCTCCAGTCATCTCAAAGATTATTATAATTCCTGTTATAGGTGCCTGGGACATTCCCGCAAAAACTCCTCCCATACCTACCAGAGCATAAGCACCTGCCGGTGCAGTCAAAGCAGGAAAAGCAGAGTGAACGAGAATGCCGAAAATGCCACCCAGCATAGATCCCATAAAAAGACCAGGAGCAAAAACCCCTCCTGAACCTCCAGAGCCTATCGTAATAGAGGTAGCAATAAGCTTGGCAAAAAGTAAAGCAAAGACCAGCAACCATGGTAACCCGTTTTTTAAAACCATCTCTACGGTTTCATAGCCCACTCCAAAAACCTGGGGAAAAAACAAACCGATGCTTCCAACCATTAAGCCGCCTAGAACCGGCTTAAAATATTCAGGAATATGAGTAACACTATCAAAAAGATCCTCGGTCTTGTACAAGACTTTAATATAAAGTACGGAAAACAACCCGGCCAGCAAACCCAAAATCAAATAGAACCCCATCTCTGCAGGGTTTACCAAATGATAAGCCTGTACCATAAAAGCAGGGAAATCGCCCCAGAAAGCCCGGCTGATTATTGCTGAAACCACCGAAGTAATAACAATCAAAATAAAATTACCGGTAACAAATTCCCCCAGTATTAATTCCTGGGCAAAGATTACTCCTCCAATCGGAGCATTAAAGGTAGCTGAAATTCCCCCGGCAGCTCCACAGGCAACCAGGGTTTTCATCATGTTAGGTGGCATTCTGAGTGCCTGGGCAATACTTGAGCCAATGGCTGAGCCGATCTGAACAATAGGTCCCTCTCTGCCTACCGAACCACCAGACCCGATACTAATGGAGGATGCCATGGCTTTTATCAATACCAGACGTGGCCTCATAACCCCATCTTTTTCAGCTACTGCAGCCATTACTTCAGGTACTCCGTGTCCTTTAGCCTCCCGGGCAAAAAAATAAATAATGGGGCCTACCAGCAAGCCTCCTAGGGCTGGTATCAGAATAATATAGTATTTGCCCATGGAAGCAGACAGGAGTTGCTCTCCCCCGGAGAAAAACATACTATGATAAAACTGGATAAGCAATTTGAACCCTATCGCCGCGAAGCCTGTTCCAACACCTGTAAGTGCAGCAATAATCAGTAAAACAGATGAATCCAGCCAAAAATATTTCTGCCGGTAATTATTAATAAACTTGAATTTGCCTGGCATTTGTCTCCATTCCTTATTAAGAATACTGGGAAGTATAGGATAATATAGTTTTAATACTTGTGTTGCGGTATAAGTACCCAGCTTTTCAAGTTATACGGATGGCCATGTAATTAGCTTTTATATCTCTTGCGGGATGTAGTAGCGGGAATGTTCATTTCCTGCCGGTATTTGGTTACCGTCCTTCTGGAAATCCTTATACCCTTTTTCTTCAATATTTGAGCAATAGCCTCATCACTAAATGGCCGGCTATTATCTTCACCGGCAATTATTTCTTCTACTTTGTGTTTAATACTCCTTGAAGAAACCCTCTCGTTTCCATGGAATGATTCAACACCTGTGCTGAAAAAATATTTCAGTTCAAACAGTCCCTGGGGAATCTGAATATATTTATTATTGGTGGCTCGGCTGACAGTAGATTCATGTACCGCAATAATATCCGCCACCTGACGAAGATTCAGAGGCTTGAGGTATTCTATTCCCCGATCGAGAAAGCCCTTCTGTATATCTACTATACACCTTGCAACCTTGTACAGTGTCATACGTCTTTGTTCTATACTTCTTATCAGCCATATAGCTGAACCCATCTTGTCTTCCAGATATTTTCTGACGTCTTTGGGAAAGGCATCAGGCTGCTGCAATATACTTTCGTACAGGTGGTTAACCATTAGACGAGGAAAATGGCTGTCATTTACGATTACAATATATTCGCCTTCCACCTTTTCTACAAATACATCCGGCATAATATACTTGATTTCATTTATATTACTGTACTGCAGGCCTGGTTTGGGATCAAGAGTTCTTATCAGATCACATATTTCCTGAACCTCCTGTACAGACACCGAAAAAATCCGGGCAATCTGGTTTAATTTTCCTTTTGCCAGGTCATTTAAATGATCCTCTATTATCCCTTGGGCCAGGTCAGTTAATTTGCCGTAATGCTTTAACTGTAATACTAAACACTCTGCCAGATTATATGCTCCTACACCATGCGGATGAAAAGACTGGATTATTTTCAGGACATCCTGTACCTTCCGCAGTTCAACATTAAGCCTCAATGCCACTTCCTGCAGGTCTACACACAGATAACCATTATTATCAATACTGCCAATAAGGTATTTGCCTACAATAATATCATCTTGTTCCTGGCTGGCCAGATGCAACTGGAACTCCAGATGCTCATAAAGGCTGGGCCTCCTGTGCAGGAAGTTTTCAAAAGACTTCTCCTCCCCAACTTCTTTATTGGCATAGGAGGCATTATCCCGATCATTATAATAGTCCAACCACTCTTCCATTTTGTCTTTGTCTGCTTCAGTCTTTTCTTGATAATCTTCATTATCTACCAAATCTTTTTCTTCCAGGAAGGGGTTCTCTTCCAATTCCCTTTGAATATATTCATTTAATTCCAGGGTGGACATCTGTAAAATAGCGATAGCTTGCCGCAGTTCGGGTGTCATGAGTAATTTTTGTTGTTGTTGAAGAGATATATCCTGTATCAGCCTCATAAATGCCCCCCTTTCCTACAGTCCCCATAATGACCCAACATAAAAACTGCAATTATACTTTCTATTATACAATCTCAATCTTAACCGGAAGCCATGAAAACCGCCAAAAAATATAGGAATCCAAATAAACAATTTTGCTGTCAAATCCTTATTTGGTTGAAATATTAATTAGTGAATACATGTAAAAAGAGATTAATCTTTAATTTATGAACAAGTCGCTGAAATACCCCGGCAGGCACGAAAATATTTGCTATCGTTCGTGATTCAGATAGCTTCTCATGTTTTTCTTTATTTAGTGCAAATCTGCGTAATAGCTAGTCTGCTTGGATTGCGTATAGTTAATTCGATGTATTTGCATAGGAATCGTAAGCAGTAATTTAATCTACATAATATATTCGCCTGTCATGTCTGCTTATCCTCTAATTCCGAAAAGATAATACACAAACTATTTTGTATTACTCAGTACGGTTTCAGCCAAAGCTTCCAATTTTCTCATGCGATAGGCGACTCCCGATTTGCTCAATGGCGGATCGAGCATAAGTCCCAGTTCTTTCAGACTGTTATCAGGAAAATTAATCCTTAGCATGGCGAGTTCTTTTAATTGAGGCGATAAACTCTGCAAACGATTCTCTTTTATCAATTTCTCGATTAAGTCCACCTGCCGGATCGAAGCATCAACGGTTTTAGCCAGATTAGCTGTTTCACAATTCACCTGTCGGTTTACACTGTTACGCATTGATTTTATAATGCGTACGTTTTCAAACTCCAAAAGTGCTTGATTGGCACCTGCAATTCGCAGAAAATCAGCAATCTTCTCGCTTTCTTTGATATATAAGCCCAGATGATGTTTTCTTTCAATGCTCCTGGCTTGTACATCATAATTTAAGAGCAAGTTCTGGACAAGCTTCAGTAGGTATTCACTACTAAAAGCTATTTCCAGGTGATATTCTCCCTCTGGACGGTTAATGAACCCCCGGCTTAAAAAAACCCCTCTTAAAAAAGCCCGTTTACAACAATTGTTCTTTATTGAACCTGATTTAATCCGTGAAGCCGCTTTAAAATCCTTGCTGCTGAAAATCAACTCATCTATAATCCACTTTTCATTCTGCTTGAAATAGGTATTGACTTCATACCGTCGGCTTTTTTTAAATCTTTTGCTTTTCTCGACCTGTACCCTTGATGGCAATTTATAGCTTTCTTTAAGCAATAAAAAAATTTTCCTGGCAGTAGCAGCATTTTCTGCCGTTACTTTGAGCAATATGCTATCTTTTTCTGTATCTTCCAAACTGCCATTTGAGTTCACCAGTGCCGCAAGCTCAGATTTACAGCAGCAGCTTTTTCCCGGCATAAGCCTGGCCAGTTCATTTCGTACATCATTGGAAAAACTCATTTGTACTCCCTTCAGACCTTGACTGCACGTATAATACCCAGTTTATTTATTATGAGACGGGCTAATTTTTCAGAATCATGCCAGGCCAGGTTGGATTTTAACAGCAGATCATCTTGAATTATCTCTATACCCATCTCCTGAATAGCTTTCAGAGACATTTGCACCGGTACTGCTTTTTCTTCCCGATACCTTTTTAACCTGGTCTCGTCAAGCAAACCGTTGTTGATAACAACATAGTCAAAAATCTGTACACCTACATGTTTAAGAATAGCTTCTAAATGATCAGCACATGAATAAGCATCGGTCTCACCCTGCTCGGTCATTATATTGCTAACATAAAAAGTAAGTGCCGGGGTTTTCTTTATGGCATCAACCACACCTTCAACAAGCAGATTGGGAATAATGCTGCTGTACAGGCTGCCTGGACCTATGACTACAGCATCAGCTTCCATAATGGCATTCAGGGTCTCAGGAACAGGCATACATTTCTCAGGAATCAAAAACAATTCTGCAATTTGTCCGTTGTAATTCCGGATCAATGTTTCGCCATATATAGTCAAGCCATCTTGCATACGAGCCCCCAGGGCTACATGCTCCAGTGTTGCTGGAATTACTTTTCCTCTGACAGCCAGAATTTTACTTACTTCATTAATCGCCGAGATAAAATCACCGGCTATTTCTGTCATAGCTACCAGAAGGAGATTGCCCAGGTTATGTCCTTTAAGGCTCCCTTCCTGGAAAAAACGATGTTGAAAAACTTTATCCATAAGGGTCTCTGTTTCTGCCAGTGCTACCAGGCAATTGCGAATATCCCCTGGAGGTAATACTCCCAGCTCAGCCCTGAGTCTGCCTGAACTCCCCCCATCATCAGTCACGGTTACTACTGCAGTCAAATGAGAACTGTATTTTTTCAAGCCCTTAAGAAGAACCGATAGCCCAGTACCTCCACCTATTACCACTATCCTGGGCTCGCGTGAATTTTCTGCCATTTACTCCTCCACTTTGTATTTTGCAACATCTCTATGCCGGATAATCACATTATATCCCATTTTCTTCAGTTGTCTGCCTGTATATTCTGCCAGAACCACTGAACGATGCTGCCCCCCGGTACAACCTATAGCTACGGTCAGGTTGGTTTTACCTTCTTCAATATAGTAAGGTATCAAATACTTCAAAAGATTTATAAAACGCCTGTTGAAAGATTTTGTAACCGGTGAATCCAATACAAAATTAATTACTTGATGATCTTTGCCGGTCATTTTTTGCATCAGCGGATCATAGAACGGATTGGGTAGAAATCTTACGTCTATAACAATATCAGCATCCAAAGGCATCCCCATTTTATATCCAAAGGAAAGGAGATTGATTGAAAAAACCTCTGACTCCGATTCACTGAATCGGCTGGTCAATTTTTCTTTTAGTTCCCTGGGACTCAGGTTTGATGTATCAATTATCAGGTTTGCCTGGCCCCTCAATTCTTCCAGCATTGCCCTTTCTGCTTTTAAGGCTTCGATTAAACCGGAACTACCTGCCAGGGGATGCCTGCGCCGGGACTCCTTGTATCGGCGAACGAGGACTTCATCAGAAGCCTCCAGGAAGATAATTTCATGTCTTATTTCTTCCTTCTTCAGCTCGCCAAGAGCCTCAGAGAGATCATCAAAAAAGTTTCCTCCCCTTACATCTATTACCAGGGCGATCTTTCTAATGTTTCCTTCCGAATGGATACTCAGTTCAACAAATTTAGAAATCAGGGTAGGCGGAAGATTATCAACACAATAATAGCCGATATCTTCAAGACAGTTTATTACCTGTGTTTTACCGGCACCTGATAATCCTGTAATTATGAGAATATATAGTCCCTGATTTTTTTTCCCCATTGTGAATACCCCCCCTGACAGCGAAGGTTGACCACCCTGTTTTGCTCAATTTTTAATTCTTCAATTAACTGTTTGCCATATTCCAGCTTGCCGACACTACCCGGAAAATGTGCATCACTGTTAATAATAAAATCTACGCCTACTTTATCTGCTTCCATTATAGCAGAAATATCAGGATGTTTATGCCCGCAATTTATTTCAAATAGTACTTGCTTTTTCACACAGGCCAGGGCAACTTCTTTGGTATTCACTCTGAAAAAAAGTCCGGGATGAGATAGAATGTCCAGTTGCGGATTATTATATATTGCTTCAACACTGGCTTTGGTATTGGCATTTACAGCTTTTTCCTGCTGGGCTTTGCCCAGGTGACGAAGGGAATTCTGCAGAAAAATATTCAGCCCGTCCTGAATAGAAGAAGGCAGGGTGTAAGGATGCAGACCTGCTATAAGTAAATCCAGTTCTTTAATAATATAGTAAGGAATATCCAGGGTTCCTTTCATATCACGGATATTAGCTTCTGCTCCCAGAAGAACCCGGGGGAGGTTTTCATTATCTATGGCATTTATTTTATCCAATTTCTCCTTGATATCCAAATACTCTTCAGCAGTCTTAACACCTATTACCGCTGCCAGAGGACCATGGTCGGTAATAGCCACCTCTTTAAGCCCCTGCTTCTGGGCCGCTTTAATTATATCCTCTTCGCTCTGTCTCCCGTCACTATGCCGGGAATGGGTATGATAATCACCGTAAAAATCCACACAACCACCCTATTTACTGTTTTGCCAGCTCTGATTTCAGATAATCAATTACCCTCACGGGAGTGGGATTAATACCATATTCCAGGGCAAGATAGACGCTTGCATAATCACCTGTATATACAAGCGAGTAAAAACGAGCCAGAAATGATTCACCCTGGCTGTATACTTCAATAATATCATTGACCTTATCTTTAATCAGGCCTTTGGTGACTTCCATTCGCTTCCGAACCCGTTCATTATCAAATTTATCTCTGAGTATTATGCAGCTCAGGCTGGACAACGATTCCTCAGGAGCTTCAAAACCGACCAGTTCATTATGGTTGAGTTCTGGAAAAGCATTATAATATGCGGGGCTTTTGGCATTTTCGTTAATTTGGGCCTTCCAGCGCAGGGCTGCTGTTTCTGAAATGCCGGCAGTTCCCCATATTATAGGTATACTGCCCTTTAGCTTCAGGGCAATGGTTTTGGCCTGATTGTCAGGCAGAGCAGCCTCAGGAACAAGTGACTCTCTCATAGTCTCCAAAACCTGTATGGTCTCCTGCAATTCTTTCCTGGCTCCCTGCAAAAGACCAATTCTTTCCAGAGCCATTAGCAGCGGAGCAAAGAGATAAGCAGTAGCAGCCCTGGGAGCCAGTCCACCGGGGACTTTTATCAGTGGATAAGCATCCTTGGCTGCCATATGCAATAACTTGCCGCCACTGCTGAGGCAAACAATATCCGCCCCCTGTTTCCGAGCCTGCTGGTAAGCGCTTAAGGTTTCCTCGGTATTGCCGGAATAGCTAACCGCAAAAAAGAGGGTTTTTTCGTTAACAAAAGCAGGGATATCATAATCCCTGTTTACCAGAACAGGAATACCGGCCCTTTTTAGAGCATAGCTTTTTAAAATATCTCCTCCAATAGCCGAACCTCCAAGCCCTGACACCAGAATATTGTGGTAATCCTTCTTGAGCCCCTCAAGAACACTGTAATCGAATTCCAGGCTCTCCTCAAATTGAGCGGGTAAATTATACAAATAGTCCATCATTTTCTCAGTTGTCATAAAACTTCTCCTTTCTTCACAGTAGCCAGAGACTGCGCAGCAAGGAAAATTTTTTTTTGACACAGGCTCGCTACGCTCGCACACAGATCCTGCGGACACAGATTAACACAGATTCTTTTTAGTATTTTTAGTTTGGTGGACGTCAAAAATTATAGTTAATAGTTTAATGAAATACTCAGCTTCCATTTATTTATTTTCAGGATAACGGAAGCTATAGCTTCCGTTATCCTGAAAATCTAAATAAAAGCAATTTATTGACCATCAGTTCAGCTTTGTAGAAATCCCATAAATATAAAAACATTAAAGAAAAAAATCAGTGTAAATCTGTTAAATCCGTGTGCGAGCGTAGCGAGCCCGTGTCAAAAATTCCCCTTAGTACGCATTCTCTGCCAAATGTGTAACTCTATTATTCAATTTCCAAACATCACTGAGGCCATGCAGCCATAGAGTCCAACATCTTCCCCAAGGCTGGTTAAGCCAAGTTCCAGACCATTATTGTTAAGAGCAAAAACCTTTTCCCGAACCGAAGAAAACAGAGGCTCAAGAAGTAAATCCTGCAAACCCATAGCTACACCTCCACCCAGAACCAGAACTTCGGGATCAAAAATATTCACCAGATTAGCCAGGCCTGTGGCCAGAGCTTCCCTTAAATCCAAAATCAATGTTTGAGCCTCATAATCCCCACTGCGGGCAGCAGCTCCCACTTCCCTGGCAGTGATCTCCCCACCGTCAGCACAATCCAGAATAGCCTGCCCTTTTCCCTGGACAATAAGAACCCGTGCCTGTCTGGCTAAAGCCGTTCCCGAAGCCATAGCTTCCAGGCATCCCTTGCGGCCACAACTGCAGTATGGGCCTGAAGGATCTATCACCATATGTCCGAACTCAGCTGCTCCCCCATTTTTCCCGCGGTAAAGGCCGTGGTCAACAATTACGGCACCACCTATGCCTGTACTGACAGTTACATAAAGTAAGTGTTTGAATTTTCTATACCGGCCAAAGTAATATTCTCCCAGGGCGGCCATATTAGTATCCTTATCTACTATAATAGTTTTTCCCAGCCTTTTCTCTAATTCTTCTTTTACAGCTACCCTGCCCCATTTCAGATTAGGCGAATCCCATACTATTGAATCACTATAAGATAAAGGACCCGGAGTAGCAATTGCGATACCTGATATCTTATCACCGGCACTACTGTTTTCCTTTATTATTTCCTTAATACAAAGAGCTATCCGATCCAGAATATACTCAGCACCCTCTGCTTTGTTTGTAGATATTTTTTTTCTATTTATTATTCTCCCATCAGCGCTTGCTATACCCGCAAGAATTTTGCTGGCTCCCAGATCAACAGCAACGATTAATTTTGCCATCGATTTGCCTCCTCTGCGGCCCTCTCTAATTCAGAACGAATTTTCTCAACGCCTCGGCTACTCCTTCTTCTTCATTGGAAAATGTAACATAGTCCGCTGCTTCCTTTACTGTGTCCCGGGCATTCCCCATAGCAACACCAATTCCTGCCCATTCAATCATTTGCAGGTCATTGTAACTGTCTCCAATAGCCAGTACTTCCTTGCGCTCAATATTGTAATGCCGGGCTACTACCTGCAGTGCATCTCCTTTATTGGCCAGGCTGTTCATAGTTTCCAGGAAAAACGGTTTGGAACGAGTAATATTGAGCTCACGTCCGTACATCCTTTTAAGCTCCAATTCCATTTCCAGCAAAAGTCCATAGTCTTCAGTAACTGACAATATTTTAAAGGTTTCCTGGCTTTTGGCTTTATAAATCAAATCTTCCATAATAACCGGTTCAATTCCGGCCAGGTTGGCATAACATTTCCCCTCCTCAGTCAAGGATTTCATACAGAGCCGGTCACCAAAATAAGCGTGATAATGCACATTGTTTTCTTCGAAATACTCCATAATTTTTACAGCCAGAACCCCTGGTACCGGCTTGTAGTAAAGAATTTCCCCTGAAAGCGAATTTTTTACCAGGGCCCCCTGATAGGTAATGATTGGAATATCCATCTTAAGTTGACGGGCATAGGGAAGCGCTGAGCTGTACATCCTTCCAGTAGCCAGTGTTACCAGCACCCCTTTTTCCTGTATGGCACGAATAGTATTCAGGCAATGCTCAGAAATTATCAGATCATCCCCCAGAAGAGTATCATCCAAATCTATGGCAACCAGTTTGATAGCCATTTTAGACCCCCTTAATGACATATGCCAGAAAGCCGAGCTTATGCCCGGCTTATCCAATATTACTATAGTATTCCCTTATTTCCATTTAAAATCCTTATCCTCAATAAAGAAGCTAACCACGAAGCTCAGTATACTCAAAACAAGAGCACTGAGTATCGCCCATCCAAAACCATTGATATCGAATCCCCTGATAGTAATAGAGGTAATCCACAACATAAAACCGTTGATTACCAGGGTAAAAATTCCCAGAGTCATAATATTCAATGGAAGTGTCAGTAGTATCAAGAGAGGACGTATTACTGCATTAATGATCCCCAGGAATATTGAACCTACAACAGCAGCCCAAGGAGTAAGTTCAAAGTTCGGAACAATGACCGCAGTCAATATTATGGCCAGAATATTTAATAACCACCTGAGCAACCAGCCCTGTAACATATAATTCCCCCTTCTAATATATTTTTGTCAATTGAAGATTTTGCATAATTAGTTTTTTCTAGGCAAGTATTTTAGTACTGTCATCCTGAGGCAAAGCCGAAGGATCTTAAAATTCACCCTCCGGGCACTACTGGTGTTCGCTTTGCTCACGATTAAGATGGCTTCGCTAACCCCCAGATAGTTGATTTTTTTAATTATGCAAAACTCTCAATTGTATGTTCTTGTATGTCTATCATACGAAATTTCAGCGGCTATTCCAAGCTTTTTTATGCTTTTTCGATATATTACCCGGAAAATACTCCAATAATTCACATCACACTAATATTATCCATTGCCATCCTATTTAATGGATAAGTTTCGCCGGGCACCTGCCAGGAACAGATTATCAAAACAAGGTAATTTGCCCATAGTGTGATAATTTGCGGGATCAAGCTTTGCGCGCAGGGATATAAGACGATAGATACTGTGAGTACATATATGAGATATCAAAGCTTTTGGCTTAATCGCCTCTATGTCGGTAATACTCGTGAAGCCAAGCACAAGAACCTCCTACTATGTCAACACAAGTATGGCTGAAACACTAAATCCCTATGAAGATTGAAAATACTCATAGACATTTCTGGCTGCTGGTAGATTAATACCCGCTACCGAAGCAATCTCTTCCAAAGAAGCCTCCTTTATCTTAGCCACTGAACCGAAATGGGCCAGCAGGGCCTTTTTCCGTTTGGGTCCGATTCCCTCTATATTATCCAGGGCAGATACCTTGAGCTTTTTCGCCCGGCGCTGCCGATTATACTCGATGGCAAAGCGATGAGCCTCGTCTCTCATCCTCTGTAAAAGTCTGAGTCCTTCATCCCTGCGGGGCAGTAGTACAGGCTGGCTGATGCCCGGTGCAAATATTTCCTCATTTTTCTTGGCCAGGCCAAATACCGGAATGTCAATCTGCCTGCGCTCCATCTCCTTCTTTACTGCATTTACCTGCCCCAGGCCTCCATCAATTATAATCAGGTCCGGTTCCGGCAAAAAAGCAGTATTTCCTCTGTCTGCCTCCTCAAAACGCCGCCCCAGGGTTTCCGCCAGAGAGGCAAAATCATCGTTTTTCTCATTTATTATTTTGAAACGGCGGTAGGCCTTTTTATCGGCTTGCCCGGAGCTGAAAACCACCATGGAGGCCACGACTTCTTCCCCGGCCAGGTGTGAAATATCATAACATTCTATTCGTTCGGGAATAACCTGTAGATCCAAAACCTTGCTCAAATGTATCAATGTTTCAGTATCCTTGAGATTCTTCTTGTTCTTTTCCTCCCATAAAAGCAAGGTATTTTCCAGCACCATATCCAGCATTTTCTTTTTCTCTCCACGCCGGGGATTTTTAAATTTCACCCGGAAACCGCTTTTATCCTGGAGCCAGGTTTCAATCAAATCCGCTTCTGCGGGCATATCTTTCAGCAGGATTTCTGCAGGTATATCAGTATTATCATGATAATACTGTTTGATAAAAAAGCCCATTAACTCCGCTTCATTCTCATCAACAGCTCTATTCAAAGTAAAGGTTTCTTTAGCTGTGATCTTCCCGGTCCGAACCTTAAACATTACAAGCAGGCTTTCCTTTTCTCCGGAAGCCATAGCCAGCAAATCCAAATTGTAAGCACTTTCAAAGATTACCTTTTGCTTTTCGCCAATCTTTTCTATAGCCCGAATCTGATCACGTATACGGGCAGCCTTTTCAAATTCCAGTTGAAGGGCCGCATCCTTCATCTCAGCCTCTTTGGATTTCAGGATATCCTTGTACTCTCCCTCCAGGAAAGCCAGCAAGTCATCCACCATTCGCCGGTATTCCTCTTCACTTACCTGTCCGCTGCAGGGAGCCAGGCACTTGCCAATATCACTGTTAAGACAGGGACGCGGCCTCTGCTTGAAGTTCCTGCATTTTCTCAGAGGAAAAATCCCGCTTAAGAGTTTAAGCGTTTCCTTTAAAGAGCCTACATCAGTGTACGGCCCAAAGTACTTGGAAACCCCATCCTTATCCTCTCTGACAATTGATATCCCGGGAAATTTATCTCCTATTCCCACCTTTAAATATGGATAGCTTTTATCATCCCTCAGGTCAATGTTATACCTGGGCTGGTACGCCTTAATAAGATTGTTTTCCAGTATCAGGGCCTCAACTTCAGTACTGCTCACAATATAATCAAAATCTGCCACCCTGTTCATCATTGCCCGGACACGCGGATGCAATCTTTCCCGGGATTGAAAATACGAACGCATGCGATTGCGCAGTTCCCTGGCCTTGCCAACATAGATTACCTGGCCCTGAGCATCCTTATACATATAGACCCCCGGCTTAAGAGGTACATTTTTTAAGCGTTCCTTCAGAGGATTTACTCCATCAGGCATCTTGTATCAAAACCTCTTTCAGATATTTTCCTGTATAAGAAAATCTGTTTTGGGCTATTTCTTCCGGTCGGCCCTGAGCCACAATCTCGCCGCCCTTTTCCCCTCCTTCGGGGCCCAGATCAATGATATAATCAGCCGATTTTATGACATCCAGATTGTGTTCAATAAGCAGAACGGTATTTCCATTATCCGCAAGTATGTTTAGTACATTAAGCAATTGCTTAATATCATCCGGGTGAAGTCCGGTAGTAGGCTCATCCAGTATATATAAAGTCTTGCCCTTGGAACGTTTTGATAATTCAGTAGCCAATTTGACCCTCTGGGCCTCTCCGCCTGAGAGGCTGGGAGCCGGCTGGCCCAGTTGCACATATGATAAACCTACATCCTGTAATACTTTCAGTTTGCGATGTACTTTGGGAATATTTTCAAAAAATTCTACGGCTTCATCAACAGTCATAGCCAACACATCTGCTATGGTCTTTCCCTTATACTTGATATCCAGGGTCTCGCGATTATAGCGCTTGCCCTTGCATACTTCACAGGGAATATAGACATCAGGAAGAAAATGCATTTCAATTTTTATTATCCCGTCTCCAGAACACGCTTCACAACGCCCGCCTTTGACATTGAAACTAAATCGTCCCGGTTTATAACCCCTTACCCGGGATTCCGCCGTACTGGCAAAAACCTCCCTTATACCGGTAAAAGCCCCTGTATATGTGGCCGGGTTGGAGCGCGGAGTCCTCCCAATTGGAGACTGATCAATATTAATAATGCGGTCAATATTCTCCCAACCCTCTATCAATTCATGCTCTCCTGGATAATACCTGCCCCTGTGCAGTTTTTTCATCAAAGCCGGATAAAGAATATCTTCAACCAGAGTGCTTTTCCCGGAACCTGATACTCCCGTAATAAGAACCATCTGTCCCAGAGGTATCTTTACATCTATATTTTTCAAATTGTGCTGCCGGGCACCTTTTATCAGCAGTGATTGTCCATTGCCGTTCCTGCGCTGCAACGGCAATTCTATCTTCAACTTACCTGAAAGATATTGACCGGTCAGTGATTTTTCCTCTTTTTTAAGTACTTCCAGATCTCCTGCGGCAATCACTTCTCCCCCGTGAACCCCTGCCCGGGGGCCAATATCCAAAATAAAATCTGCATTTTTAATGGTTTCTTCGTCATGTTCCACGACTATTACTGTATTCCCCAGGTCCCGCAAGCTTTTTAAGGTTGCCAGCAAGCGTTGGTTATCCCTGGGATGCAGTCCAATACTCGGCTCGTCCAGCACATACAGAACCCCTACCAGACTTGAGCCCACCTGAGTAGCCAGTCTTATCCGCTGGGCTTCCCCACCGGAGAGACTTCCGGCAGGTCTGTTCAATGTCAGATAATCCAGCCCAACATCCACCAGAAAATTCAATCTTTCATTTATTTCCTTCACTACCTGCCGGGCAATAAGCTCTTCGCGCTCATTCAAGCGCAGACCGGCAAAAAAGTCCATGGATTCCTTAACCTGCATGGCAGTAAGATCATTTATGGACAGCCCGGCTATTAATACCCACAGTATTTCCTCCCGCAGCCTTTTTCCTTTACACGCAGGGCATAATCTTGTTTTCATATATTTTTCAATTTCATCTCTTGCTGCATCCGATTTTGTCTCTTGATAACGACGGGCCAAATTATTTATTATGCCTTCAAAACTGGAACGAAAAACCCCGGTCTCACCATAGGAATTGGTATAAGTAATCTTGATTCGTTCTCCGCCGTTTCCATATAAAATGGTATTTAGTTGTTGCTTGCTTAATTCCTTTAGAGGAATATCCATAGGAATCCTATTTTTCTCAGCCATACCGGCAAGAATCTGATTGTAATAGGTGTAGAAATTGTTGGACCAGGGAATTATTGCCCCTTCTTCAAGGCTTTTTTCCATATCCAGCACCAGCTCCGGGTCAATTTCTCTTTTCATCCCCAATCCATCACATTCCGGACAGGCCCCAAAAGGATTGTTAAACGAAAACATACGCGGACTCAATTCCGGCAGGCTAAAACCACATTCGGGACAGGCAAAGTCACGGCTGTAAAGCATTTCTTCAATTTCTCCATCTTTTATCAATTGAACACTGATGCTGCCTTCACTCAATTCAAACGCCAGTTCCAGAGATTCTGCCAGCCTGCTGCGGATTCCTTCCTTGATTAACAAGCGGTCAATCACTGCACTGATACTATGTTTTTTGTTTTTCTCCAGCCGGATTTCTTCATCAGAGGTATATTCATACCCATCTGCCAGAACTCGGACAAAGCCTTCGCGGAAAAGGTGTTCCAGCGTTTTTTTGTGCTCTCCTTTTTGCCCTTTTACCACCGGAGCCAGAATCTTTATTCGACTCCCGCTATCAAGCCTTAAAAGACTATCAACCACCTGGTCAACTGTCTGCCTCTGTATAGGCCGCTGACAATTAGGGCAATGGGGAATTCCTATCCTGGCAAAAAGCAACCTTAAATAATCATATATTTCTGTTACCGTCCCTACCGTGGAACGGGGATTATTGGAGGTGGACTTCTGGTCTATGGAAATTGAGGGTGACAAACCCTCTATATAATCTACATCCGGTTTGTCCATCTGACCCAGGAACTGCCGGGCATAAGTAGAAAGGGATTCAACATAGCGTCTCTGCCCTTCACTGTATATCGTATCAAAAGCCAGGCTGGATTTCCCCGATCCTGAAACCCCGGTAAATACCACCAGCTTGTTTCTGGGTATTTTAACATCTATGTTTTTGAGATTATGTTCCCTTGCACCTTTGATATAAATGTACTCCTTCATTTGCCTCCTACACTCCCCCATTGCTTAAAACTCATCCTATAACCAGGATAGCCCAATCCCTGCCATAATTTCGCCATTCACAATTATTTATCGTTTTTTTCGCCTCTTTTTCCTGGAGCTTAAGCTTAATTCCTTGATCGCATCCCTTAATTGAGCCGCTTTTTCAAATTCAAGCTTTTCTGAAGCCCTGAGCATTTCAGCCTCCATTTCTTTTATCAAATGGATTCTTTCCTCTTTTCCCATATTCTTAAAATTATTTATATCATATTCACTGCTTTCCTCAGCAATAGTTGCCTCAATCGTTTTATGTACCGCCTTTTTAATACTTTCCGGGGTAATACCATTGATTTCGTTATAATCCCCCTGTTTCGCCCGGCGTCGATTGGTCTCTTCAATAGCCTCCTGCATAGATGGCGTTACCCGGTCTGCATACATTATAACCCTGCCGTCAACATTACGCGCTGCCCGGCCAATAGTCTGAATAAGTGACCTCGCAGAGCGCAAAAAACCCTCTTTATCTGCGTCAAGAATTGCCACCAGAGCTACTTCCGGCAAATCCAGGCCTTCACGCAAAAGGTTAATTCCGACCAGCACATCAAAACTCCCTGAACGTAATTCCCGCAGTATTTCCATTCTTTCCAGAGCCTCTATATCAGAATGCATATAGCGAACTCTAATGTTGGCATCAGCCAGGTAATCACAGAGGTCTTCAGCCATCCTCTTGGTCAGGGTGGTTACCAAGACCCGGTATTTCCTCGCTACAACCATTCTTATTTCTTCCATCAGATCATCAATTTGCTGTTCTGTAGGCCTGACTTCCACCTCGGGATCAAGCAAGCCTGTCGGGCGAATAATCTGTTCCACTACCTGTCCGCTTTTCTCTATTTCATAATCTCCCGGAGTAGCACTGAGGTAGATTACCTGCTTGATTTTATCATCAAACTCTTTAAATCTCAGAGGACGGTTATCCAGTGCCGAAGGCAGCCTGAATCCAAAATCCACCAGGTTTTGTTTGCGGGAACGATCCCCTTCGAACATTCCTCTAACCTGGGGTACAGACATATGAGACTCGTCCATAAAAAGCAGGAAATCCTCCGGGAAAAAATCAATAAGCGTATATGGCGCTTCTCCCGGAGCCCTTCCAGTAATATAGCGCGAATAATTTTCAATCCCCTTGCAATAACCCACTTCTTTTATCATCTCCAGGTCATACCTGGTTCTCTGTTCAATGCGCTGGGCCTCCAGAAGCTTTCCTTCAGTTTTAAACTTTTCCAGTTGCCCGGCCAGTTCCTTTTCAATCTCCCCGGCAGCTTTCAGCATCTTGTCCCACGTGCTCACAAAATGGGAAGCCGGGAATATCATTACATGAAGCCTCCTCCCCAGTATTTCTCCGGTTAAAGGATTATACTCGAGAATGCGTTCAATTTCATCACCAAAAAACTCTATCCTCATAGCCCTTTCTCCACTGGAAGCAGGGAAAACCTCAACAATATCCCCTCTCACTCGAAAATTGCCGCGGAAAAAGGAAAAATCATTTCTTTCATAATGATTTTCTACCAGTCTCCTCAAAAGCTCGTCCCGGTTTATTTCCATTTCAGGTCGCAGGGAAACCGCCAATGAATAATAATCCTCCGGTGCACCCAAGCCGTATATACAGGAAACACTGGCTACAATAATTACATCCCGCCTTTCCAGGAGAGATGCGGTAGCAGAGTGGCGCAGTTTATCTATCTCATCATTTATGGACGAGTCTTTTTCGATATAGGTATCGGTTTGGGGTACATAAGCCTCCGGCTGGTAATAGTCATAATAACTGATAAAATACTCCACGGCATTATCAGGAAAAAACTGTTTGAACTCTGAATACAATTGTCCTGCCAGGGTTTTGTTAGGGGCCATAACCAGAGCCGGGCGCTGGACTTCTTCAATAATTTTTGCCATGGTAAAAGTCTTGCCTGAACCGGTAACCCCAAGCAAAGTTTGATCCCGTAAACCAGCTTCCAGCCCCTTGAGCAATTGTGCTATCGCCTGGGGCTGATCCCCCATAGGCCTATAATCCGAATGTAAGCTGAACTTTCTCATAATACTCTCATACTCTCCTCTTCTAGCAACTACACAGTAGCCAGATAATGCGACGTAGTTTAATAGACGCAGATTATCGCAGATTTATATGATGGGACACAGGGGGACGTTTTCATTGTGTCATCAGGATGACACAATGAAAACGTCCCCCTGTGTCCCCCCCTGTGTCCCCTTACCTTAATTCAAAATTAACAATTCAAACTTCAAAATTTAGGCAGAGACTGCTGCGCTGTCTCTGTCTACCGCGGTGTTAGTCATCAGTAACCAAAAGCAGTTTTTCTCCTACTTCCCGTCTTTTCTTTTCCAGGCTCTCAAAATCCATGAACATAGCATAAATCTTTTTCAGTTCCTTAAGACTGCGCTGGGCTCCTTCCATCTCTATTTGTGCTTCCATCAGAAAAGCCTCAAATTTGCGGTAGATTTCACTATTTGCTATTTCCAGCAAATCAGAATCATAATTATCCAGGAAATCTCTCATATCAATTATTATATCCCACGGCTTTATGGTCATCTCTGAATTACCAGCATCTATTAGAGCTATTTCCAGGTTACGTATTATCAACATTGACAAGTCTTCCTGTTTAAGACCACAGTGGTAGTATTCCAAAGACAAACCCTTCTTTTTTGCTTTCCTGGCAATTTCGTTAATGACCGTTGATTTTCCGCTTCCCGGTGGCCCCTTAAACACAAATCTTTTTTTACACTCGGCACTGATTTCATCTACGTAGTTTACCATCCCGTCAGCGGTAAGAGCACTGGCAAAATAATGCCTTTCAACTGCTGCTTCTTCCATTATCTCGCTTGCCAGCTTTTCAACAAGCTGCTGAAGTTTTTCAATATTCAGGTGTTTTAAGCCTATCTTGTTCATTTCGTCTTTAACCCGTCCTGCATTCCTGAGAAGGTCATAAGCCTTATTATTCTGGCTATGAATCCGCTCGACCAGTTCCATGATCTTCGTGCTTTGGGCATATACAGCTTTTTCATCCCAATAATCACCCAGATTAATAATAATGGATACCCCTCCCGGATATTTGGGATCTATAGCCTGAGGCAGACTCCCATTAACCACAGCCGCCTCCAGTTGAGGAATGTACAATCCATCTGGATTTACCGGTTCCATAGCCGATATCCAGTATTCTATCTCATAACCCTGTTCGGAAACAGCTTCACCCAGCAACCTGATAAATGTTGATTTGCCCGAACCAGCCGCTCCTTTTAATATATAAACCTTTTTCAGGCCCTCCAGGAGTTGCGGAATAAAGGTATAAAAACCCTGGCTGGTATTACTGCTGGTGAATATATAACGGATTCTTCCCTTCTTGCTCACTTCATAACCCCTTTCCCTCTTTTGGTTTAGTCTATTCATTTTGTGAGCAAAGGGTTAATACTTTGGAAACGATTATAATAAAAACCGATTATTCAAGAAAATATACTATGGTTTGCAAACAGTCGTCTTAATCGTTTGAAAATGCCGCGGATAAAATGGAAAAAACTATCCTCCGCTATAATAAGGTATTGCCTGCTGTTTGTTTCCGGCACACTAATAATACCCAATTCCTTCCCGGCGTATCCAGCAATTGAACACCTTATTAACTCCTCACCTCTTATTATTTCCATTTCCGCTTTTTCCCCATATCTCCACAATTCCTTGAAAAACTGCGGCGAAGTCAGTATTCTTCCATTAATCGACAGAATAATATCCTGTGACTTGATCCCAGCTTGTTTCGCCAGACTTCCAGGCTTTACATCCAGAACCATAAGTCCTTGTTCAGGCTTGAAGTAAACGGCATTTTCTTTGTTTTCCTCCCTGATTCCCAGCCAGATAACAAGTTCGTGCCCCAGGGGACTGAGCAATGCTGCAAAAACGAGCAATTTGTCCCAGTGAAAGGACAGGACAGATACCAGAAGAAGAGTGACACTAAAGAAAAACAATCGCCGGGCTGACTTCATGGTTCTCTGGCGTGGAGTATCGGTAGTGCTGATCTCACCGTAACCAAGAACAGCCAAAACAGGAACCAGCCCATAACTATAGTTCTGAGCATAAGCTGAAGCATCATTCAATAAAGGCCACCAATTGGGCATACCCACAACGCCCATTGAAGTGTCGGCACCAGCAGTAACCAAGGCAATTAAAGGCAAAGGCCAAAACTTTTGCAGGTTAAAGCCCCCCCTGACTTCATTTTTTCTTTTAATATACATAGGCACCGGGGTTAAATGTCCATCCAGAAGTATTAAGAGACTCTCAATCATATGCAGAACAGCAATTAAAGCTATTAACTGGGGAATATTTATATCCGGAATGCCTGTCAGGAGGCTGAAAAGTGCCAGAATACCTCCAGCATAGGCGAAACAAATAAAACGCGGGTTTATCAGCATCAATAATACAGCCAGCAGCCAGAGCTGCATAATACCGATATTATCCAGGCTTATACCAAGAAAGATTAAAAGGCAGCTCCCCAGAAGCCCTCCCAGCAAGCCCAGTAAAACAGAAATAAGTGCAGAACAGCAATAGAGCTTTCTTTTTATATCCAGTATGCGTTCAGAAAGCTTTTCCAGGCGCCTGTACTGCAAACACACAATTAAAAAAAAGCTCAAATAAATCAAAACAAAAAGAGGCGAAGTAAATGTCTCCATCAGTACTCGCCCCATCATTAACAGAATCGACAAAAAGCCTTGCTCCTCTCGCTCACCATCAATAATCAGCAGCTCTTTATTATTTTGCCGCCATAAGAATCAACAGGCCTCTCCTATTAATTAAAATATTTGTTCCTTGAGCATTTCCCTGGCCTTCTCCAACTGCAGATCCATACTACTTTCAGGATCATTCTCCACTTCATAATCAGGATATATCCCAATTTCATTAATATCTGTACCCTCAGGAGTAAAGTACTTCCGGGTAGTAAGCTTCAAAGCACCACCATCTGGCAAAGGATAAAGAGTTTGCACCAATCCCTTGCCAAAGGTTTTCTGTCCCAGCAGAAGGGCACGTTTATTGTCCTGCAGAGCACCAGCCAGTATTTCAGCGGCACTGGCACTATCCTGGTTTACCAGAACAACCAGGGGAAGATCTATCTTACCCGATGAAGCCCGATGTACAGTCTTATTTCCTTTTGCGTCCACCTCGCTTACCACTTCCTCTCCATCCAGAAAAATACTGGCTACGGAAATAGAAGCACCGAATTCTCCGCCACCATTATTGCGCAGATCCAAGATTAGTCCTTTTATCTTGTCTTCGTTAATAAGTCTATTTACACTATCAACCATTTCGCCGGCAGAATGTGCATGGAATTGATTAAGCCTTATATATCCAATCTCAGGATTATCTTCAATGACTTGATCCTCAACTGAGGGAACATTAATTATCTCCCTTATAATTTGAAAGTCGTATTCCTTCCCATCTGATTCACGATAGACACCCAATTCCAACTGGGTTCCCGGATCTCCTCTCATCAAAGCCACGGCTTCATCCTGAGTCATATTAATAGTACTGTCCCCATTTATTCTGATTATAATATCTCCATGTTTAAGGCCTTCTTTATAAGCCGGAGTCCCTTTAATAGGAGAAATAATTTTCAAAGAGCCTTCGGCATCCTGGAGCACATAAACCCCGATCCCACCAAATTCTGCATTAAGCCTTAACTGCAATTCTTCATAACTATCTTTGCTAAGGTACTTAGAATAAGGATCGTTGAGAGCGTCAACAACACCTCTGCTGGCTCCGGTGAATAATTGCGAAGCATCAATCTCATATAAAGACTCAGTCTCAACCAGCCCCATTACACTTAAGAGGGTGGTTAACCCTGGTCCATTGCTTAGATATATAAACAACAGAACAGATATAAAGAAAACTCCTATAATTGCAAAAAAGGTATTAAAGGCTTTTAGTAATGTTTTGACTTTCAAAATTTCACCACCATATAGTATTTTATTACTAATACATCCCTAATATGTTAACTCAATATTACAGCTAACACAAATACCACCATTAAAACAAGGGGCATTTGCCAGCCCCTTATATCAATGTTGAAAATTTAATTCTTAATGCTGATGTTATTGCGAAAATTCATGGATTTCACGCCTAGTGAATAATACCGTCGATCAACGCAGCTTTAAAGATTTCGAACCAGATCAGGCACCAGCTCACTCTTCATCTGGATTATCAAAAAGACTGTATGATTGCTGAGTACCTGACTACCATAATTCAGAATTAAGAATTATATAATCGGGCAGCAATCTGCTACCCTTAAAAACTCGTTTAATTTATATAAGGCATGGGATCAGTATAGCTTCCATTTATACGAACTTCAAAATGCAGATGCGGGCCGGTGCTCCACCCGGTACTGCCGACCTTTCCAATAGCCTGCCCCTTTTCAACACTTGCCCCATTACCCACCAAAAAACGTGACTGGTGTGCATATAAGGTAGATATTCCATTACTGTGGTCAATAACCAGTGTCTGCCCATATCCTCCCATTGTCCCGGCATGTATAACTGTACCACTATCAGCAGCAACAATAGTTGCACCCATAGGCGCACCGATATCAACCCCGGTGTGCATCCTCCTGTCTTTCAATATGGGATGATATCTCATACCATAGGGAGAAGTAATAGCCCGGTAACCTGGTGTAGGCCAGGTATAGGTTCCGGTTCCTGTAGTAGCATTTCCTCCGGGTTGAGCATTTCTGATTAATTGTTCCAGTTGCTGAGAGGTCTTTTCCAATTCTTCCAGGGCTTTCAAATATGAGCTTTTTTCCTCGCGTACAGAATTCAATATCTCTGTTTTCTTTTCTTTCTCGGAATCGAGCTCCTCTTTCTTGCTTTCCTGGCTGGCCTGGATGCTCAACAATTCTTTCCGTTTGACTTCCAGTTCACTTTTTTTGTTGTTTAAGTCCTTCTTTTCTCTGTTGATAGAGGCTATAAGTTCCATATCCTGTTCAACTATACTGTTAAGCAAATCATAACGGGTGAGAAAATCCTTGAAATCTGCTGCTGCCAGTAAAACCTCCAAATATGAGACATCGCCTTCTTCATAAATAAATACCAGTCTCTCATTCAAAATTTCGGTCTTATTGCTTAATTTCTTTTCTGCTTCAACAATTTCTGTCTCAGTCTTTTTTATACTGTTTTCCAGAGAATCTATCCGCTCAACCAGTGTACTAATCTCTGTTTCTATCCTGTCAATATTTCCTTCGACATTCTGTATTTGCCCCATTATGGTCTTTTCTTTTTCCTTCGCCTGGCTCAGATTGCTCTGGTTTTGATTAATCTTTCGGCTTACGTCCTGGAGTTTTCGCTGGGCATCATCTATTTCATCAGCATATGCTGGAATGATCATTCCAATTAATAATAAGAGCGAAATAATCAAAGTGAGTAATTTCCTGTTTTTTTTCATTCCCCATAATCCCCCTTAGTTTTTATTTCCCGAAACCATTATTTCTTTAAACATCCAAAAATCGGTTTAGAGAGATATATGTCCCCAAAACCCCTAATACTGAGCCGGTCAAGAACAATGATATATATATTTTGCTTAATATAATCGGATCGCTCAGCAAGGAGAAAAAATATATGGAATCCGTCTTGGAAATCAGTGAATCATAGCCCAACAAGAGCAGAACAATAGCCACCAGAGCCCCCAAACTCCCCAACAATATTCCTTCAATAAAAAATGGCCAGCGTATAAACCAGTCCGTAGCTCCGATCAACTGCATGAGCTTGATTTCCTTGCGCCGGGCAAAAATCGCCAGTCTGATAGTAGTTGCGATCAATAAAACTGCCCCCAGGCTTACTAACACAATAAATATTACGCTTATTACCCTTATCCATTTAGTAATGTTAAATAACTTCTCTACTACGCCCTGCCCGTAATTGACCTTATAAACCCCATGTACTTTTTCTACTTTTTTAGCAATATCAGCAACATTATGGGGATCAGCCGCTTTGATTTCATAACTGTTGGGCAAAGGGTTTTCGCCAATAGTAGTTCCCAGATTATATTCTTTGCCTCCAAAATTCTCCTGCAATCTATGCAGAGCCTCTTTCTTCGACACAAAAGCAAGCTGTTTAACCCCATCCATTTTCTCTATCTCTTCTCCAGCATCCCTTATCTGCGAAGAACTGAGATTTTTTTCGAGGAAAGCTATAATCTCCACATCGGATTCCAGGCGGTTCATAAAACTACCGGCGTTCATGGTCATCAGTACTGCAATACCCAAAATCAATATAGAAATAGAAACTGTAGATATAGTGGCAAAACTCAACAATCTGTTTCTCATTAAAGAATTCAAAGCTTCCCGGATAAAATAAAGCATATTTTTGATTATCATAAAAAGAACTCCCCTGCCAGGCTGTCAGAGATGATCCTGCCATTTTCCAACATAATAATACGTTTATGGGCAGCCCTTACCAGTTCCTGGGCATGAGTTGCCATAATAACTGTGGTCCCCTTACGATTGATATCATATAATAGTTCCATTATTTCAGTGGAAATACGAATATCGAGATTACCGGTAGGTTCGTCAGCTATCAACATAAGCGGCCGATTGGCCAGGGCCCTGGCAACGCCTACCCGCTGTTGTTCTCCACCGGATAACTCTCCCGGAAAACACTTCTCTTTGCCTTTTAACCCGACCATTTCAATAACTTCAGGCACCCGTATCTTAATATCTCTAATATTGGCCCCCACTACCTCCATAGCAAAAGATATATTTTCGCTCACTGTTTTATTTTCCAGAAGTTTGAAATCTTGAAAAACGATACCGATATTGCGTCTTAATTTGGGAACCTCACTTCTTTTCATCCTTACAATACTACGGGATGCAATAAATATCTGCCCACGAGTGGGAATCTCTTCGCGGAAAAACATCTTGACCAGGGTTGATTTCCCCGCACCACTCGAACCCATGAGAAAAATAAACTCCCCCCGCTCTATCCTCAGGGAAATATCATCCAGTGCTTTCACTCCATTGGGATAAATTTTGGAAACATTGTAGAATTGGACTAACATCTGTTCCTCCTACGGCTCTAACCCAACAGACTCTATTTTAAAGACCCGTAAGGTTTTTATTTCACAATCAAGGATATACAAAGCTAAATCTCTGAAAATAACTGCTCTTAATTCTGACATAAATTCAGTAATACTTACGAAAATTCCCTGAAATTCTTTCTATTTTATGTCATAATACCATAAAACCGATCAATTTTTTATTATATTGAAAAATAAAAAACCACCTACATGTAGGTGGTTCTACAAAATACTTTAAATTCCTTTTTATTTTTGTTTCTTCTTTATTAAATCATGAAATTTTTCCACTATCTGCTCGGGAGTCAGTCCATAATACTGCAAAAGCTCATCAGGACTACCCGATTGCCCGAATACATCATCCAACCCCATACGAATTACTGGAACCGGAAAATGTTCACAAACCACTTCACATACTGCACTGCCCATGCCTCCCAGAACACTATGTTCTTCCAGTGTCAAAATAGCTCCGGTTTCCCTGGCCTTTTCAATAATTAAATCTTTGTCCAGGGGTTTTATTGTATGCATATCCACTACAGATACTCCAATCCCCTCTTGTAGCAGTAAATCAGCAGCCTGTAAAGCCTTTTCCACCATGATCCCACAGGCAATCAGGCAGGCATCCTTCCCCTTCCTTAATTCTATTCCTTTACCTATTTCAAATTCCATATCATCATCATGAATAAGCGGCAGGGATGGGCGGCCCAATCGCAAGTAAGCCGGTCCTTTCTGCTCATAGAGTTTAAAAAGAGCTTTCCTGGTACTGACACCATCAGAAGGCACCAGTACGCAAATATTGGGTACGCTGCGCATAAGAGCAATATCTTCAACAGATTGATGGGAAGCACCATCCTCCCCAACGGTAACACCGGCGTGGGTTGCGCAAATCTTAACATTCAAATTCCCGTAGGCAATGGAATTTCGCACCTGTTCAAATGCTCTGCCTGTAGCAAAAATAGCAAAAGAACTGGCAAAGACTACTTTGCCTGCTGTCGCCAGGCCCGCTGCCATCCCCATCATATTCTGCTCTGCAATTCCGGCATTTATAAATCTTTCCGGGAAACTCCGGGCGAATTCTGCTGTCTTGGTTGATTTGGAAAGATCGGCATCCAATACCACAATATCCTGATGTAGTTTCCCCAATTCCAGCAGAGCCTTACCATAGGCATCCCGTGTAGCTTGCTTTTCCATAGTCTATCCTCCTCCTGATCAGGCAAGTTCCAATAGGGCTTTTGCAACTTCGTCTTTTTTAGGCGCAGTACCATGCCACTCCACACGGTCTTCCATAAAGGAACAGCCCTTGCCCTTTATGGTATTGGCAATTACTGCTGTAGGCTTGCCCCTGGTATTTTGAGCGGTCACCAGCGATTCCATGATTTGCCGGTAGTCATGACCGTCTATAGCCAACACTTCCCAACCGAAAGCCCTGAATTTATCAGCTACCGGCTCAGGTGACATAATATCTGCTATTCTGCCATCTATCTGCAGCCCGTTATGATCCACAAAAATCAGGAGATTGTCCAATTTGTAATGGGATGCAGCCATAGAAGCTTCCCAAACCATGCCTTCTTCCAGTTCACCATCTCCCAGCAGAGCATAGACCCGGTAATCCTTTTTGTCTATTTTCCCTGCCAGGGCCATTCCTACAGCCCAGGATATCCCCTGTCCCAGTGAACCGGTACAAGCCTCAACCCCTGCCAATTTATTCCTGTCGGGATGTCCCTGCAGGGGACTTCCAAGTTTCCTTAGAGTCAGCAGCTTTTCCCGTGGAAAAAAACCCTTTTCAGCCAGTGCGGCATAGAGAAGCGGGGCCGCATGCCCCTTGCTTAAAACAAAGCGATCCCTGTCTGCCCATTGAGGGTTGTTTTCATCAATATTCATTTCCCAGAAATACAGACAGGCAACAATATCTGCCGCTGACAATGACCCTCCAGGGTGTCCTGAACCTGCAGCGCCCAGCATTTCTATTATATCCCGGCGCATTACCCTGGCCTTCTCCGCAATTTCCGCTATAATACTTTCACTGATCTCCTTCACTTCGCTCCTCCTTGGCTTCAAAATTTTAACTGCGCCGCAGGGGAATGACGCTGGTTCGCTACGCTCACACGCAGATTCTTATGATTAACACAGATTTTATTTGTGAATGTTCGGTGGACACCAAAAATTTAGCTGATAGTTAATAAATTACCCGGCTTAAAATAGTGTCTAATTTCAGGAATAGCGGAAGCTAAAGCATCCGTTATTCCTATAAAACTTTTAGAAAAAAGCAATTAATTAACTACAAGTTCAATACAGTAGAACTCTTCTAAAACAAAAATTAAAACAAAAAATCAGCATCAATCATACAGATCTGCGTTAATCTGCGTCTATTCCCCCGCTGCGCATAATCTGTCAATTAAGGCATTGGATTTATTTCTTATGCAGGCAAGCAGTTATGAAGGGGTCCAGGTCTCCATCGAGAACTGCCTGAACATTCCCTATCTCCAAACCGGTACGATGGTCCTTCACCAGAGAAAAGGGATTCATGGTATAGGTCCTTATCTGACTGCCCCAGGCTATCTCCTTATATTCTCCCTTTAGGCTCTGCATATTATCCGCTGCTTCCTTTTCTTTCATTTCATAGAGTTTAGCCTGCAGTATTTTCAAAGCTGAGATTCGATTGCTATGCTGGGAACGCTCATTCTGACATTGAACTACTATTCCTGTAGAAATGTGAGTGATGCGCACCGCAGAATCAGTTTTATTAACATGCTGGCCTCCAGCCCCCCCTGATCTATAAGTATCAATACGCAGATCTTCCTGCTTAATACTTACCTCAATTTCACTGCTGACCTCTGGAAGAACAGACAGTGAAGCAAAAGACGTATGTCTTCTGCCTGAAGAATCAAATGGCGATATACGTATTAAACGATGCACTCCTTCTTCGCATTTTAGCTTTCCATAAGCATAACTGCCTTTTACCAGGAAAGTGACACTCTTTACTCCTGCTTCATCTCCTGCCAAAAAATCCAAAATTTCCACCTCGTAGGCGGATGACTCAGCCCAGCGCGTATACATTCTCAGAAGCATTTCCACCCAGTCCTGGGCCTCCGTACCCCCGGCACCGGCATGAAGGGATACGATGGCATCTCTTTCATCCTGTTTGCCAGAAAACAAAATCAGGAGTTCAAACTCCCTGAAGCGCTTCAGTAAAGCTGCTATTTCCCCTGTGGTTTCCCTGAAGAGTTCCTGTTCGTTTTCCTCTTCAGCCATTTCCAGCAGCTCTGCCAGATAAGAAGCTGTTTCCACAAGCTCTTCGTATTTATCAATATTTTCCTGCAATATACTGATTTTTTTCAAAACTATCTGAGCTTCCTGCCTGTTATTCCAGAAGCCCTCATCCAGAGTTTTTTTATGCAGGACTCCTATCTGTTCTTTTGCCTTATCAATGTCAAAGAGAAGCCCTCATTTCCTGCAAGCGATTTGAAATATCATTTATGGTCTCTCTGGGATCTTCAATAAAAATAATACCACCCCTATTATTAACTCAACTTTCTGTCCAGAAAAATTGGCTGAAAAGCCCGACAAAACAATAAAATAAACAGTTAAAAAACCGGTATTGACAACAAAAGTGCATCCCCGTTTGGTAAAATGTTAATAACCAC
>Ga0334889_1001350_pt1 | contig 32663 bp, 35 predicted proteins | sample GraSluR1_MG_2_FD_207222 | JGI IMG/M metagenome (GOLD analysis project Ga0334889, IMG submission 207222) | Sludge microbial communities from methane-producing bioreactor in Wageningen University, Netherlands - Granular Sludge_8_08-R1 | ecosystem: Engineered > Bioreactor > Anaerobic > Unclassified...
AACCCTCAAATATTGATATTAATAATCGGCTTGTCATTTTTGGAGTCAGAGAGTTATCAGATGAATTAAGGCCTATTGCAATGTATGTCGTCTTAAACTATATCTGGACAATGATCAAAAAAGACATGAAAAAGAGAATTGCAGTAATTGACGAAGGTTGGTGGTTATTAAACCATGAAGAAAGTGCTTCTTTCCTTTTTGGTTTAGCAAAAAGAGCCCGTAAATATTATTTAGGAGTTACTTTTATCACTCAAGACATTGAAGACGCTTTAAATTCTCCTTATGGCAAACCTTTAATTACTAATTCTTCTTTAGCTCTTTTGCTTCGCCAATCTCCAGCAAACATTGATGCAATCGGTAAAGCCTTGAACCTTACTGAACAGGAAAAAACAATTCTTTTACAATCTTCTATTGGTACTGGCTTATTCTTTGCCCAGGACAAACATGTTGCCATCCAAATTATTGCCTCTTATGCTGAAGACCAAATTATTACCTCTAATCCAGCTCAATTAATGGCTATCAAGAAAGCTAAAAAAGAATTAAAAGAAGAATAAAGATATCATATGACAAATAAAAGAGAAAAAGAAGATAAAAAGGTGCCGACACAAGAACAAGTTAAAGAAATAACACCAGAGGAAACTGAGGAAAGACCAAAACAAGAAAAGGAAGAAGAAAAGGCAGGTCTTCGGCAACAAAAAGGAGGAAATAAAATGCCTCTAACAATATTGATATTTTTGTTGATCACGGCAATTATAAAAGATTTTATACAAATTGTTTTTGGGTTTATTGCTTTTATTCTCCCAATGCTTGCCCCAATAATTATAGTTTTAGCTTTTATTGTATGTCTGCCTTTTACTGCTTTCATCTTTTTTATCACTCTTTTAAGCGGCATCAGAGCCACTTGGCTTTTTATTGGCTCAATTATAGATCAATTGATCCCTATCTTGCCTGTAGCCACCTTGACTGTTATACTTTGTTATATCTTTGAAAAATCACCATCCCCTATAAAAAAGACTATTGAAAAAACAAGTAAAATTACCTCTTTAACAACTTAAAAATAATAAATTTTAAATAATAAAAATATGAATTCAAAACAATTTTATAATAAAATATCTCGCTTTCTTTTATCTGTTTTTATTCTAAATCTTTTGATTTGGAACCTATTCATAGTACCAATAAGAGTAAATGCAGCATGTAATCCAGAGACACAAAATTGCTATTCTTGTAATCCTGATACAGGAAAATGTTTTAAGGACCCAAACGGCACATATTCTTGCAGTATAAAATGCAACGCAGCATGTGCTGGTGAATCTGCTGTTCAAGACATAACCACTAATCCTTTAACTTCTAGTTGTGGAGGCGGCAGTGCAGGCGCTTATCCTGTTTATATTGTTGGCTCAACTGAACAACAAACAGCTGCAAGTGCAGCAGCACAAGGTATTAACACCTTAGAAGACTTAGCAAAAATAACTGGCTTAGCAGATGAAGCAATGCAAGACCTTATAAATTTAGTTAATCAAGGCCAACCTATTCCAGAAAACTTAAAAGAATTTGCTATTAGCGCAGTACAAAAGACGCCTAACCTTTCTAGTGAGGATAAAGCAACTTTAATCAATGCTATAAATTTTGGACAATCTATTCCAGAACATCTACAAGAAACCATGACTACAGTATTAGAAAATGTCAAAGATCTCACTGGGCTTGTTACAAGTAAATTTTTAGATTTGATTTTTAGCGGAATGGATATTCAATGGATTTGCGCTCAGTTAACAACTGCTGCTGCTGCTTTACCTTGGGGCATAGGGGCAGTTGTTGCCCAAGCTGTAGCAATGGCTTGTCCTGTAGTATTGCATAATACTTTATCTGGCTTGGGATATTATGAAGAAAAATTTCCTACTGGAACAATAACTCAAACAATCCCAGTTCCTACTTTTAAATACTACAAATGGGAAGTAGGCCTACCAGGTTTTATTAAAGCCGGACAAATAATTGAGTTTAAATAAAGTTTTCTACTTTTTCTATTATTGATATGAGTTGTAAAAATATTCTGGTTGTAAAAATAATTAGCGTTGTTTTATTATCGCTTTTTCTATTTTCTTTCTTATTATTTACTTCATCATCAATTCTCGCTGAAGATAATTCTCAAAATGTTACTCAAGAAATACCCACCCCTGGCCTTGGCGCTCCGACTTTTGAAGTAATTAAATTTGATTATCAGGAAAAAATTGGTGAATTTGTAAAATATGTTATTGTTTGGGCTTTTAGATTAGCTGGCGTTTTTGCTTTTATTATGATATTGTTTGCCGGATTTCAGTATCTTACAGCAGGAGGCAATACTAATCAACAAAAAGAAGCCCAAGAAAGAATATTTAATGCTATCATTGGAATCATTCTGCTATTCTCTTTTTGGCTTATCTTAAATACAATTAATCCAGACATCTTAAAACCTAAAACTGATCTTCCTTCTCCAACAGGAGTAGAATACAATATGTATGCAGGATTAACTGAACAAGAAAAACAAGATATATTGGCAGCCCAACAACAATTAGCTGAAGAAGCTCCGCAACAAATTATAAATTTTGTTTTGATTGGTCCAGACTCCAATGATTATGCTAATATTCCTTTATCTTATGAATTACTTGGTTATAACGCTGTCTACATTGACCAAAAAACTGCTGCTAAATTATCTCAATTAGCTGAAAGTGCTCCCAAGGGCTGGACAGTAACAGAAGCTTGTGTAGGTATCTCCTCTAGCGGCAAATGTGTCACAACTTATGGAGGCCATTCATCATTATGCCATGATCTTGGTACCTGTGTTGATATCGGATTTGGAGGTGACCCTGGTGATTATATCCGTACAGAATTTATTTATACCGCTAATCAGGCTGGTTTTGATGTTATTGATGAATATTCGCCAGCAGGATCAAGCTTAGGAAGCGGTTTTCACCTTGAAATTAATATGAGTAAATGTAGCCCCACCCCTCCTTATTATTGTATTTAACTAAGTATTGAAAAATTTAAAGATTTATTTCACAATTGAGGCTTAATGATAATATGCCTCTCTTTATTTTCACCAATACTTTCTGTCATCACATCACTTCTTAAAGCAATTTCTAAATGAATAATTCTTCTGTCCCGGGCTCTCATTGGCGGTAGTTCTACTATTTGATTAGTAATTGCTACTTGATGAGCTATTTTTCTGGCAAATTCCCTTAATTTTTCTTCTTGTATTGCTCGATAATTATTAATATCAAGAATAATTCTCCAGGCAGGATCTTCTACATTCTTTCTTAAAAGAATATTTAAAAGATATTCTAAAGCTTGTAAATTTTCACCGTCTCTTCCAATTAAAAGTCCACTATAATCTACATTAGAATTAGTTTTTAAAGAGAACTGCATTAATTTATCTTGAGGATTTTCTTGAATATTAATTTCAAAATCTGAAAAACCGATAATTGTTAATAAATTTTCTAGAAAATTTTTTAACTTTAATGTTTCCATAGTTAATTAATGACTTTTGTTTCCAATGTTTTAGTTACCGAAGGGACATTTCTATTAATTATATACTGATGGCCAATCCCTAAAAGGGTAGAGGTGAACCAGTACAGGGTCAAACCAGAAGGCAGGGTAAAACTTATAAAACCTATCATTAACGGCATCAAAATGGTCATCATCTTCTGAGTCTGTTGGGCAGAGCCTCCGTCCTTGCCTGTGGTGCCCTCAGTAGAGGTCATTTTTTGTTGAATATACATTAAACCGGCTACTAAAAAGGGTAGTATACCGATATATTGTAATCCGAATATTCCATTTCCTGGTAAAGTAATTAATCTCTCGGAAAGAGCTAACCCAGCTTTAGTAATACTTTCGCCGTTTTCAATAACATTATAGGACTCGGCAATCCACAAAAAACCACCAGCTACATTATTGGTAATAGGATCTAAATATTCAAATACTCTTAAAGTCTGAAATAGCAAGATTAATATAGGCATTTGAATTAATAAGGGCAAACATCCGCTCATAGGATTAACCTTATGTTCTTTATATAAGGCTATTAATTCTTTATTTAATCTTTCCTTGTCATTCTTGTATTTATCCTGTACCGCCTTCATTAAAGGCTGAATTTTTTGTATTTCCCGCATGGAAAGCATCTGTTTTTGCATTAAAGGATACAAGATTAACTTAATAAGAATGGCCAGTAATATAATAGCAACTCCATAATTATGGGTAAAACTATAAAGAATTGTTAGTAGTTTAGTAGCTATCGTAATTAAAGAACTCCACATGTTTTCTTCTTTGTTTTTAGTTTTCCTTTTACTTTTTATTTTATCTATCTCGTACTATTCTGTTTTATTATCATTTTTATATAAACAAGCCCCTGAAAAATCGGAAAGTGGATCGTAGCCGCCCGGATTAAAGGGGTGGCAGCGTAATATTCTCCTTATTGAAAACCATAGACCTTTTAAAAGACCATACTTTTCCAGAGCCTGTGTAGCATATTCTGAACAAGTTGGATAAAACCTACAAGTAGCAGGCTTTAAAGGAGATATATATTTTTGATAAAAATCTATTAGTAAAATAATTATTTTTTTCATAACATAAAATCTTTAATAAAACTCTATTCCTTTTTCTTTAAGAATATAAAAAATATAGACTTCGTTACTTTTTATTGGTTTTTCTTTAAATTTCTTTTGAATTTCTTTTATTTTAGGCTGTAATTTTGTCATTTTTCTCTGATCTCCCATTGCTTTTTTATACCAAGGCCAAATCGCAAAACGAATTAAAGCTGCTAAAAATAAAACAGCCCATCCTAATTCTCCTCTAAATAAATTTACAAAAAAGGCTAATATATTATATAAAGGTTGAAAAACTAATAATTGGAACATTTTAATTAATTTTTTAAGATTTCTATTAAAAATTCTTTCAACTGCTTTCTTGTTTCCTTAAAATTAATATTAAAACAATTTTTTTTAACAATGATTAAAATATCAATCCCTCGAGGTAAAAAAGAAACTAACTCTCTTAAAATATTCTTAATTCTCCTTTTCAAAAAATTTCTTTTAACTGCTAGCCTGTGAACTTTTGTACTTACTATAACAGCAAATCGAGAAATCTTTTTATCATTCTTGCAAAAAATAATTTTAAAATACTGACTATCTTTTCTCTTCCCTTGATTCAGGATTTTTTGGAAAATAATAGGGGATTTAATTCTATTATTTTTTTTTAACATCACTATAAAAAACTTGAGCTTATAAAAACCAGCTCAAGTTATATTAAGGGCTTAATTTTTTTCTTTTTTTTCTACGCCGACTAGAAATAACTTTTTTTCCTCCTGGAGAAGACATCCTTTTAAGAAAACCATGAGTTCGGGCTCTCTTTTTTTTCTTTGGCTTATAAGTAATTGACATTTTAAAATTAATTTTACTTTTAAAATTTTTGTGCTAACGTATATCATAACAGAATATTATCTTAATATCAAATTCACTAATTATCAACAGTTTATCCACGAAATAGGTTTTTTTTCTTGGTATAAATAATAATTTATTCTATACTTATATTAACTTTTTCAAATTCACTTTTTATTAGAATTTATCTTATGAATTTCCAAGAGCTTTGGGAGTCAGCCTTAGGAGAAATTAAATTAAATATATCAAAAGCCAATTACTTAACTTGGCTTAAAGATACATTTATTATGGACCTCAAAGAAGATACTGTTTTTTTAGGGGTTCCTTCAAGTTTTACCAAAGAATGGCTAGAAAATAAGTATCATAAACAAATTCTAAGCGCTATTTATAATTTAAATCCTGAAATTAAAAAAATAGAATATATTGTTACTACTGATAAAAATTCTTTAAAAAAAATTAGTCTCACAAAAGCTAAACAATCTTCTCGATCTCAAAAATCATCAGTTTTAGATGAACAACTGGAGTTTAATATTGACTCTGAAACTAATTTAAATCCGAAATATACTTTTGAAAATTTTATTGTTGGAACAAATAATGAATTGGCTAATGCAGCTGCTTTAGCAATCACTGAAAATTTAGGTAGTAAGTATAATCCTCTTTTTATCTATGGTGGAGTAGGCCTAGGTAAAACACATTTATTACAGGCTATTGGTAATAAATTAAGAAACAAAAAAAAGAAAGTTAAAATTAAATATGCTTCTTCAGAAAAATTCACCGATGAATTAATAAATGCTATCCGAAATCAAAAAATGAATGAGTTTAAAAAAAGCTTTCGAAATTTAGACTTACTTTTAATTGATGATATTCAATTTATTGCTGGAAAAGATAAAACTCAAGAAGAATTATTTCATACATTTAATAATCTTCATGGAAAAAATAAACAAATTGTTTTTACTTCTGATCGTCCTCCTAAATCAATCCCTTCAATTGAAGAACGTCTAAGGTCTCGTTTTGAGGGAGGAATGATAGCTGATATTGGTTATCCAGATTTTGAAACCCGTCTCGCTATTTTAAAAGATAAAAGCCAAGAAATAAGCCATTTAATAAGCGAGGATGTTCTTAGATATATTGCTGAAACTATTTCTAGAAATATCAGGGAATTAGAAGGAGCTTTAAATAGAATTATTGTTCACGCCCGTTTAAAAAACGGAGCCATTACTATAGAAGAAGCAAAAAAAATATTATCCTCAATTCTTAATAAATCCAGTCAATATATTCCTCCAAAAGAAGTTATTAAAAAAATTATATCTTTTTATGATCTTAATGAAAGTGAGATTTTAGGCCATTCAAGAAAAAAGGAATTAGTAAAACCCAGACAAATTGTAATGTATCTTTTAAGGAATGAATTAAAATATTCCTATACCAATATTGCTGAAAAAATGGGTAACCGGGACCATACAACTGTAATTCATGCTTGTAAAAAAATAACAAAAGAAATTGAAGATAACCCAGTTTTTGCTCAAGAAATAACTATTTTGACAGAAATGCTTTATAATAAGTAACTAGTGAATAAGTTGTTTATAAAAAAGTTGATAAAATGTTGAGTAAATTATAATTAATATCTATCCTTTCTTTCATCCACTTTCTTTACCCTTAATATACATTTATTTTCCACATCTTATTCAGAGAAAAAAACAAATTTTAACTCTTAAAATAAAGACATTTAACACTTACCCCCAAAATTAACCTCCTTAATTATAATAATAAATTAATATATAATATATTATAATTAAATTCTCACTATTCAATTTTAAAAATATTAACTAAATAAAAATATGAAATTTACTACTTTAGTTGAAACTATTAAAAAAGCTGTTAATTCAGCAGAAAAAATCACAGGGAAAAATCTTACTTTACCTATTTTAGGTAATATTCTTTTGAAAACAAATCAAAACAAGCTTCATCTTTCAGCCACTGATTTAGAGATTGGGATAGAATTGATTATTACAGGAAAAATTGAAAAAGAAGGTAAATTTGTTATTCCTGCAAAGCCTTTTTCTGATTTTTTAAATAATTTATCAGAGGAGAAAATTACAATTGAGAAAAAAAATGATGTTTTAGTTGTAAAAAGTGGAAAATATAATACAACATTCCAAGGATTTAATCCTGAAGAATTCCCAATCATTCCTGAAACTAAAACAGAAAAACATTTAGAAATAGAAAAAATGGATTTTGAAGAAGCTTTGGAACAAGTTATTCCCAGTGTTGGTTATACTTCCCCAAAAGCAGAATTAAATGGTATTTTATTAAAATTAGAAGCTTCAGGAAGCAAGAAATCATTAAAATTAGTAGGAACAGATAGTTTTCGATTAGCAGAAAAAGGGATTTCTGCTGCGAAGATAAAAACAAATATTAAGAATGACTTAGAGATAATTATCCCTTTAAGAACTGCTCAAGAAATTTTAAGACTTATTCAAGAAAAGACAGACAATGAAGGATCGATAATTAGAATTATGCCAGAGCCTAATCAAGTAGAATTTTCTTTTTCAGACATGCGATTAGTTTCAAGGTTGATTAATGCTGAATATCCTAAATATTCTTCTATCATCCCCAATTCTTTTGAAAACCAAATTACTGTTAATAAAAAAGAATTAGCTGAAGCAGTTAAAATTATCGGTTTATTTAGCGGAAAAGTAAATGATGTAAAATTTAATTTTGATCCTTCTAAAAAGGAAATTACCCTTGAGGCTCAAGATCCTTCTCTTGGAAAAAGTCAAACAATTCTTTCTCCTAAAGAAATATCAGGTAATTCACTGCAAATTAGTTTTAACTACAGGTTTTTATTAGATGGTTTAAATTCAATTAAAGAAAATGATATTGTCTTGGGGCTTAATAAAGAATCTAGCCCCGGTTTAATTAAAGGGGAATCAGATGATAGTTTTTCCTATATCTTAATGCCTATTAAATTATAACTTCATATATTTTAATTAACATTAAATTATAACCTTGTGGCTTTTGTTCCAATAAAAAATATCTTTAATTCTTGGTTGTCTTCAGAAAAGTTTAAGAAGATTTTTCAAGGGCGGCAAGTAATTAGTTGGGCAAATAAATATTTCCAGGAAAATAAAAATTGGCCCTCACATATTGTAAGAGCCAATTCTTTTAATCAAGGGCGTTTAGTAATTCAATGTTTTCAGGGAGTAATTTCTTCGGAATTAAGGTTAGAAGAACCGCAATTGAGAAAATATTTAGAAGGGAAAATGCCTCAGGTAAAAATCACAAAGATTTTTTATAAAATTAAATAAAAGTTACTTAAAGATAATAATTGAATTTTCTCCTTTTTGGTTGAAGCTATCAAAGGCTTCAATTTTTATTTCATTTTGACCAACTAAATCATAGAAATTTATTAAGTAATAATATATATTATCTTCGCTTTTTAAGAGTGGCCCCAGCGATTCTTTATTTAGAAATATTTGGGTACTAACGATATTTAAGGTGCTTTCAATTTTAACTTCAAGCTTTAAATCGCTGGTAATAAAACTACCTTTTTTAGGGTAAATAAATTCTATTTTAGGAGTATCAGGAAATTCAATAATGGTTTCAGTCGGTTCATTGTTTAAAGGAACATAATCAGGCCCTAAAGACAAATTATATTCCTCATTAAAGTTAGGAATATTTTGTTGGGCCCAAATAAGGACTGGGGTTTCCCAATTCCAAAATTGAGGATCTCGAAAAGGATTTAATGGGGGGGACTCTGAAAGATTATCTTTGTTTACGTAATAAAGAATATTATGAATTTCTTTTACATTTATAATTTCTTCTGTTTCAATATGTTTATAATCTCGAGTATAGACATAATTACCATTTAACATAGGAACAGAAGATCTTTTAATGTCTTCAAAGGTATAAGGCAATGGTTCGGCAAATGTTTTTGGTGGATAGAATTCTGCTGCTTTTTCCATAAATTCATGCCAAGCAGGAGCAGCTAGTTGAGCGCCTGGGGCACCTGTTCTGCTAACTATTGATCTATCGTTGTTTCCTGCCCAAATTCCGCTTACTAAAGACGTGGTATAACCGATGGTCCAAGCGTCACGGTATTCAGAATCAGTTCCAGTTTTTGCTGCTGCTTGAAAATTCTGGAAATGAAGCTGGCTATTCCAGCCAAAAGTAGGTGCCCGAGCACTGTTATCAGATAAAATACTGGTAATCAAGCGGGCAATTTGAATATCAAGTACTTTTTTGCTTTCCAAAGAAAATTCTTCAAGAATTTTTCCGTTATTATCTTGTATTTGTAAGATTGCATTTTGAGGGTGATAAATTCCGTCTTGGTTGAATACGCTATAAGCATGAACAAGTTCTGTGAGCTTTATACCTCCTCCCCCGAGAACTAAGCTTAAGCCATAATGTTCAGGAGGATCAGTTAAGGTGGTTATTCCAAAATCTTGAGCAGTATTAATGCTATTTTGAATACCAGCCAAATAAAGCACTTTTACAGCCGGGATGTTTAAAGATTCAGCTAAAGCTGATCTGAGAGTAACAGGGCCCCTTGTTTTTTCATCATAATTACGGACTAAATAAGGAATTTGGGGGTTGGTTGAAAAATTTGCCACCTTACCATCAAGAGCAGTGTCAAAAATAATATTTTCAGGCAAGAATCCTTTTTTGAAGAGGGTGGCATAAACGATTGGTTTAAAAGAAGAACCTGGCTGGCGAGTGCTAAGAACAGTGTTAACATTTCCTTCTTTTTCTATATTCCAATAATCCCTAGAGCCAACCATCGCTAATATTTGGCCAGTATTTGGATCTTCAGCAACTAATCCCATGTTTTGAACTCCTACCCGCTCTTCATTAGAATCTCCGTATTTTTTAACAACTTCTTCTGCTATATTCTGCAGATTCATGTCTAAACTAGTAATAATGGTATAACCTCCTTTTTCTAATTCTTCTTCACTGAATTTTTCGTAAAGAAGACTACGGACATACATGACAAAATGAGGGGCGGGGAAATTATGCTCAGGAGGAATGAAAACCACTTTTTCTTCCTTGGCTTGCTTTATTTCTTCCTCAGGATAATATTCAAGAGTTTGGATGCGTGAAAGAATCCAGTTTTTTCGATTTTCCAATTCTTCTAAATGATTTCCAAAAGGAGATAAATAATTAGGCGATTGAACCAAGCTTATAAGATAGGCAGATTCAGCCAGAGTTAAATTTTTTGCTTCTTTATTAAAATAAAATTTACTTGCTGATTCAATGCCATAAATATTATGGCCATAGTTAATTTGATTCAGATACATAGCAAAGATTTCATTTTTGCTATAATTTTTTTCTATTTTTATTGTTAAAATAGCTTCTCGAATTTTTCTGACGATGGTTTTATCTAGAGTTAGAAAAGCATTGCGTGCCAATTGTTGAGTGATAGTAGAGCCGCCACGAAGGTCTGTTGGGTTAAATAAATTACGGATCATTGAACGAGTAAATCCTTTTAATGAAAAACCATGATGCTGGTAAAAATTATGGTCTTCAGCTGCTAGAGCAGCTTTAATAGCATAAGGTGAAATTTCTTCTAATTCAATAAGGGTTCTTTTTTCTCCCCCATGTATTTCATAAAGCAAAATTTCCCCAGTTCTGTCATAAATTTTAGTTGACTGGGGTACAATTCTTTCATTAAAAACAGAAGGGTCTGGTAATCCTTGAGCAAGTAAAAGCGTAAGTAACCCTAAAAAAAATAAGGCAATAAGGGCTATAGAAGCGAAGAACGAAATTGTTTTTTTTACCATTTTACTTGGAACACTCTTTAATTTTATTAATACCTGCTAAAGCAACAGCTAAAGCGTCAGCAATATCATCTGGCTTTGGCATTACTTCTAAAGAAAAAAAATATTGAATTGTTTTTTGAACATCTTTTTTATCTGCCCTGCCATATCCAATAAGATTACGTTTAATTTCCAAAGGGGTTAATTCAATGTATGGTAAGTGATTTTTTTGGGTGATGAGAAGAATTACTCCGATAGCTTCGCTGATGCTCATGACGGTTTTTGCGTTTTTAAAGAAAAAAACTTTCTCAATGGCGATAATTGATGGCTTGTGTTTTTTAATTAAAGCATTAAGATCTTTAGCAATTTTAATAAGTCTTTGCCCTTGGGTTTTTTGGGATGTTTCCCAGCATCCATAATCTATGGGTTTTATATTTTTTTTACTTGATCGAAGTAAGGCCCATCCGATACGAGTTGTTCCTGGATCAATTCCTAAAACAATCATTATGTTTTTAATTTATATTATTTTTATATTTGAATAAATTTCTTCTACATCATTATGGTCGTCTAATGCATTAAAAAGTCTTTCAAGTTTATCTTTTATTTCTTCATCAGAGACAGTAATTTGTTGTTGGCTAACAAAATCTAGTTCGGTTTTAATTAAGGACGGATCAATAAGGGTTTCAAGGAAATTTTTCATCGAAGAAAGGTTTTGAGGAGAAGTGTAAATTATTACTTGTTTATCTTCTTCTTGTATTTCTTCAGCTCCTTGCTCTATTGCTTCTAAAGAAATATTATCATTCCATGCTTTTTTAGGTAGGATTATTTTTCCAGTTTCCTTAAAAAGCCATAAAACACTACCAGTTTCTGCCATTTTTGCTTGATTTTCTTGTAAAAGATGTCTTAGTTCTGCTAAAGTGCGGTTTTTATTATTAGTGATTGCTTGGATTAATATAGCAGAGCCGCCTGGAGCATAAGCTTCACATATAATTTCTTCGAGTTTTTTACCTTCATCTTCTTCTCCCGAGCCTCTTTTTATTGCTTTTTCTATATTTTCTTTAGGCATGCCAATCTCTTTTGCCTTATCAACCGCCATTCTTAATTTAGGATTTGATTCAATATCAGCTCCTTCTCTTGCAGCAACAGTAATTAAAGCAATTAATTTTGAGAAAGCTTTTCCTCTTTTAGGGTCAGCAACAGCTTTTTGATGTTTAACTTTTGCCCACTTTGAATGCCCTGACATAAAATTTTAATATTTATTAAATTATATAGATAAAACATTATATAACTTTTTTAGGATTTTCGCAATTTTATTATTTTAAAAGAATATTAAGATTTATTATTTTTTAATATGAATAAGCTAAATTAATTTTTTGTGCAGTTGAAAAAAAGACAATTTTAAGGTAAAATTAATAATATAAAATAAATGAATTTAGAACAATTGGAACAAAAAGCCAAGGAAAGTATTGCTTTAGTGCAAGATATTCAAGGCTTAGAAAAATGGCGAATTCAATATTTAGGGAGGAAAAGTGCCCTTTCTTTATTTTTTAATTCTTTATCAAAATTATCGCTTCAAGAGAGAAAAAAACAAGGAGAAAAAGCAAATAAGATTCGTAAGATTTTAACAAATTTATATTCAAGTAAAAAAACTGAATTAGAAAAAGATGTTTTTGAATCTAATAAAGGTTCCTCAAGCCTTTTAGATATTACTCAACCTGGGGATAAAAAAACTAAAGGGCATTTGCATCCTTTAACTTTAATCACTAGAGATATAGTTGCTTCATTCGAGAAAATGGGCTTTTCTATTATTGAAGGCCCGGAAATAGAAACAGAATATTATAATTTTGATGCTTTGAATATTCCTGCTGATCATCCGGCAAGAGAAATGTGGGATACTTTATGGATAAAGCCAAAAACCAAAAACCAAAAATCTAAAATGTTATTGCGAACTCACACGAGCCCAATGCAAGTTCGGTACATGGAAAAGAATCAGCCGCCATTTAGAATTATCGTGCCTGGAAGATGTTTTCGTTATGAAGCAACAGATGCTTCTCATGAAATTCAATTTTATCAAATAGAAGGTTTAATGGTGGGGGAAGATATTAATTTATCTAATTTTAAGGCAATTATCAGTGAGATTATTAAAGATATATTTAAGCATAAAGTTTCAGTGCGCTTTAGGCCAAGTTTTTTCCCTTTTGTTTCTCCAGGAGTGGAAGTTGATATTAAGCAAGAAATAAAAGGAGATCAATCAAATGATAAGTGGCTAGAAATCATGGGAGCAGGCATGGTACATCCAGATTTATTTAAAAGAGTGGGCTATGAAAACAATCGTTGGCAAGGATTTGCTTTTGGCTTGGGAATAGAAAGAGTGGCGATGATTAAATACAAGATTAATGATATTAGATTGTTTTTCAATCCAGACATTAGATTTCTTGAACAATTTTAATTATTTATGATATGAAAGTTTCCTATAATTGGTTAAAAAATTTATTAAAATTCAACACGACACCAAAGAAATTGGCGGATATTTTAACAATGAATTTTGCAGAAACGATAGTGAAAAGCACAGGAAAAAGGCCTATTTTAGATGTAGAGCTAGGATCTAATCAAGTTGCTTGGGCTTCAGGCCATTTAAGTCTTGCCAGAGAAATAGGAGCTTGTCTAGGTAAAAAGTTTGATTTTCCCCAGCCTATTATTAAAGAAACTAAAGCCTTAACGAAAAATCTTTTATCCTTAGACATACAAACTTCTAATTGTAGATATTATTCAGCCAGGATTTTACAAGGAATAAAAATAAAAGAATCTCCTCAATGGTTAAAAGAACGGTTAATTGACTGTGGAATTCGTCCGATTAATAATTTAGTTGATGCGGCTAATTATGTAATGTTAGAAACAGGGCAACCTCTACATGTTTTTGATTTTGATAAAATTAATTCTGAACAAAAAACAATTATTGTTAGACAAGCAAAAGAGAAAGAAAAAATTAATGCTCTTGATGGCCAAGATTATATTTTAAACAAAGAGATGATGGTGATTGCTGATAAGAAGCAACCAATAGCTTTAGCAGGTATTAAAGGCGGGCAAGGAACGGCAGTTAATAAGCAAACAAAGAATATTATTTTAGAAAGTGCTAATTTTGCTGGCAATAATATTCGTTTAACTTCTAAAAAATTAGGACTTACAACAGATGCTTCTTGGCGATTTGAGCATAATATTCCTTTTGAATTAACTGCTTATGCTCTTGATCGTTTAGCTGAATTAATTCAAAAGATAGCTGGAGGCGATATTTTAAAAGGGAAATTAGAAAAAATTAAAGATGTTTCTGGGTGGAAAGAGGAAAAAGTAGAAATTCCTATTAAATGGGAGAATTGGGAGAAATTTTTAGGCTGGCCAATTAAGAAAAAACAAATTATTAAAAATCTTTCTTTATTAGGGTTTTCTTTTAAGGAACGGAAAGAATATCTTTTAGTGACCCCGCCAAAGTTTCGTAATGATTTAAAAATTAAAGAAGACGTGATGGGAGAAGTTGCCCGTTTGGAAGGAATTGATGAAATAGTTTCTTTTCTTCCAAAAGAGCAATTAAAATTACCTGTTAAAAATGAATTCTGGATATTTCGGGAAAAAATCAAAGACTGGCTTCAAGGTTATGGACTAGAAGAAATTTATAATTATTCGTTTTTATCAGAAAAAGACAAGGAATTTTTACCTGCTCAATGGCAAGAAAAAATGATTGAGATAGAAAATCCGACCAGTGCTTTAACTAAGTATTTAAGACCGACCTTTTTAGTGAATTTTCTAAAAAATGTTAATTATAATTTTCGTTTTACTGATGAAATTAGGTTTTTTGAGATAGGGAAAATTTATTCTTTAAAAGAAGAATCCTTTGTTTTTGGAGGTGTTTTAGCTCAAAAAGCTCAATCTAGTAATCAGCTTTTTTTCCAGGCAAAAGGAATTATTGAAGATTTGTTTCATTCATTTGGAATTGATCGGCATGATTATATCTTTAAATCATTAGATAAAACAAGATACTCTGATTTATTAAAACAGGGAGCAGCGATTTATAAAGGGAAAGATTTAATTGGTGTTTTAGGTCAACCTCAAGATTCTTTTAAAAAGCATTATGATTGTGAAGGAGAGATAATTTATTGGGAAATTGAATTATCTCCTTTATTTAATCTTGTTAATGAAGAGAGAGAATTTCAACCATTACCAAAGTACCCAGCAGTGATTAGAGACATTTCTTTAATTATTCCCCAGAATATTTTAATTGATGAAGTTCTAAGAGTTTTTCAAAAAGCTTCGCCTTCTTTTCTTGAGGAAGTAGACTTATTTGATGTTTACGTTGGCAAGAATCTTCCTCAGGGCAATAAAAGCTTGTCTTTCCATTTAGTTTTCCGATCTTCTGATCATACTTTAGAAAACAAGGAAGTAGACAAAGAAATTGAAAAAATTTACAAAGCTTTAAAAAGCATAAAGGCAAAGATTAGATAAAATATTAATTTAGATTATGGTTAAAAAAACAAAATTCACAAAAAAAGACGAGAAAAAAACAAAAAAAATCGTTATTGAAAACAACAATTCATATACAGCTGAAGATATTTATGTTTTAGAAGGGTTAGAGCCAGTCAGGAAAAGACCAGGAATGTATATTGGTTCTACTGGAGTTGATGGTCTCCATCATTTAATCTGGGAAGTGGTAGACAATAGTATAGATGAAGCCATGGCAGGTTATGCTAAAAATATCAAGATTGAAATACTGAAAGAAAATGAAGTGGCAATAACAGATGATGGTAGAGGAATACCTGTGGATATTCATAAAAAAACTAAAAAATCAGCTTTAGAGACTGTTCTTGGGACGCTTCATGCTGGTGGAAAATTTGGCGGGAAATCATATAAAGTGGCTGGAGGATTGCATGGGGTTGGGGTTTCAGTTGTTAATGCCCTTTCAGAGCATTTAAGGGCAGATATTTGCCGTGACGGGGTTTTGTATACTCAAGAATATAGCCGCGGAAAATCAATCACAAAATTAAAAAAATTAGGTAAATGCAATCAGGCAGGAACTAAAATTATCTTTAAGCCAGACCCAGAAATTTTTAAAGAGATAAAGTTTGATACAAAAAAAATTCTGGATCATTTACGTCAGCAAGCATATTTAACTCCAGGAGTTACAATTAAATTTGAAGACAATAGAGAAGAAGCAAAAATTTTATCTTATGTCTTTCATTTTGAGAGCGGAATAATTACTTTAGCTAAATACTTAGCCAGAAATTGTCAGAATTTAACAAAAAATATTTTTTATGTTAGTCAAGAAAAAGATGATATTTTAGTAGAAGTAGCTTTGCTTTATGCAGATGATTCTGAAAGCACTGAACTAGCTTTTGCTAATAACATTCATACTCCAGAAGGAGGTATGCACTTAACAGGATTCCGTTCAGCTTTAACCCGATCTTTAAACGATTATGCTAAGGAACAGGAAATTTTCAAAAATGGGAAAAATGGTTTTACTGGAGAAGACACCCGAGAAGGATTAGTAGCTGTAGTCAGTGTTAAATTAAAAGAACCTCAATTTGAAGGCCAAACTAAAGCAAAATTAGGCAATCCTGAGGCAAGAACTGTGGTAGAACAAGTAGTTGGAGAAAGTTTTAAAGAGTTTTTGGAAATTAATAAAGAAGATTCCAAAAGAATCATTGAAAAATCCTTATTAAGTGCTCGGGCTCGTGAAGCAGCAAAAAAGGCAAGAGAAAATATTTTGAGAAAAGGCATTTTAGAAGGAGTTACTTTACCGGGGAAATTAGCTGATTGCATTTCGCGCAAAGCAGAAGAATCTGAATTATTTATAGTTGAGGGCGATTCCGCCGGCGGCTCGAGCAAAATGGGAAGAAATAGAAATACCCAGGCAATTTTGCCTTTAAGAGGAAAAATTTTAAATATAGAAAAAAGCCGTTTTGATAAAATGATGTCTTCTGAAGAGATTAAATCCTTGATTGTTGCTTTAGGTACAGCAATAAGCGAAGATTTTAATATTAACAAACTTCGCTATCACAAAGTTGTCATTATGACTGATGCTGATAGTATATCTTATGATACCCCGATTTTTGTTTTTGATAAACAACAACAAAGACTAAAATTAGTAAAAACAGGTGAATTTATAGAGAACCAATGCCAGGATACAGAGAGATATCAAATATTTGCCTGCGATTTAGACAATAAGACATTTTCCTTAAGAGATATTGAAAAAACAATACGTCACCCATTGCGAGGCAGTCTTTATGAGATAAAAACTCGCTACGGATATAAGATGAAAATAACTTCATGCCATAATGTGTTTATTCGTCGTGATGGAAACTTTATCACTGTCCCAACTACAAAATTAAAGATCGGCGATAAAATTGTTTTTCCTGCTTCAATGCCTCGGTTAAATCAAAAGATAAAAATAGATATCAGGCCGCTTTTAAAACATTCTGAAGAAGCAAAAAATGTTCAAATAAAAGTTCTGGCTTCAAAGATGAAGTTTATTCCTAATGATGCCTGGATTGATCTTAGCTCTAAATGCTGGCGGGAACTTCAATTAAGGCGTCAGGAAGAGAGGATATCGAGAAAAAGATTAGGAGTGGCTATTGGAGTTTATCCCACAGTATTAGAGCAATGGGAGTTAAAGATTGATAATGTTATGCCTCGCTATAAAATCTTCAAGGAATATCTTTCAAGATTAAATTTAAAGGAAAAAAAAGTTTTAGGAAAGGCTTCATTTTATATTCCCTTGTCTTCGTTTTTGGAAACCAATGATGCTACTGAGTATTATTTTAAAAATCACACCCGAAAACTAAAAGTTACATTTGATTTTAATGAAGATTTTGCTTATCTTTTAGGTTTTTATATCGGTGATGGTTGCTTCTCGTCTCAAAAAAAGAATCCTAATCGTTTTATTCTGTCTTTAGGGAGAGATAAGAAATTATATAGCCCAGAGCTTATTAGGGCTATAGATAATGTTTTAGGGGTGAAAGCATTTATTGAGAAGAGGGATGATAATAATAATCAATTAGTATTTCATTCATATGAATTTAAATTAATCCTTAGGTCCCTGGGTCTTTTAGGAAAGAAGTCATATGAAAAATTTGTTCCCGAGGAGATTTTTAGCATTGATTCAAAAATCCAGCAAGCCTTTCTGCGCGGTTATTTAGAAAGCGATGGGAGTATTATTGTAAAATTTTGTAAAGACAAATTGAATGTAAAGTTGACTTTTACTACTGTTTCAGAAAATTTATCAGATGGTATTGTTTTACTTTTTCGTCAGCTTGGTGTTTTCCCTGAAAGTACTACACGGTTTTCAAAAGACCATCGGCGTAAAGATGGAGTAATGATAAAAAGCAATTATCCAGGGCGCCTTATTTCGGTTAAGGGAATCAACCAACTGGAAAAATTAAAAGATATTTGGAAAAATCACAAGAAAAGCAAAGAATTAGAGAATTATCTTGCGAAAGCTGATAAGAGAAAAAGTAGTTACAAAAAAACTCAGATTGGCGATGCAGTTCTTTTACCAGTAACTTCAATAAAAAAAATTAAAACAGAAAGTCCTTTCGTTTATGATTTCGCTGTTAAAAAGGATGAAAATTTTGTTGCTGGTACTGGTGGATTTTTACTTCATAATACAGATGGTGCTCATATCCGGACTCTGCTTTTAACATTGTTTTTCCGTTACTTCAGGCCAATTATAGATAATGGTTATCTATACATTGCCCAGCCGCCTCTTTACCGCATCCAGAAAGGAAAAGAATTTCATTATGCTTACACAGAATCAGAAAAACAAAAAGTTTTAGAAAAAATACAAGGCAAGGCAGAAAGAAAAGATAAAGAATCTTCTAAATCTAAGGTAAGGAAATTAAAATTAGTTGAAGAAGGAGAAGAAGAATCAATTTTAGCTGTTGAAGAAGAGTCAATAACAGAAAGCGGTGATTTAGAAACAATGAAAGGTATATCCATCCAACGATATAAAGGATTAGGGGAAATGAACCCTGATCAATTATGGGAAACAACAATGGATCCAGAAAAAAGAGTTTTAAAACAAGTTGCTATTGAAGATGCAGAAGAAGCTGATAGATTATTTGATATTTTAATGGGTAAAGAAGTTTTGCCTCGCAAGAAATTTATTCAAGCTTATGCTCAAAAAGTAAAGAATTTAGACGTGTAATAAAAATTCAAAAAAATAATAATTTGACATTTGGCAATAAATTCAGTAATAATGTTATATCAAAAATATGTTAATTTTAAGATTTCAAAGACAAGGTAAAAAAAAGGATTTTATTTTTCGGATTGTAGCTGTTGATTCTAAGATAGCTGTTAATAGCGGCAAGGCAACAGAAATTTTAGGCTGGCTAGATCCAAAGACAAATAGATTCGAATTAAAAAAAGACAGAATTCTTTATTGGCTTAATCAAGGAGCTCAGGTTTCAGATTCTTGTTACAATCTTTTAGTAAAAGCTAAAATTGTGGAAGGAAAGAAAAGACCAATCAAAATAACTAAAAAGAAAGTTAAAAAAGGGCAATCTACTGAAGGAACTGAGCAAGCAGAAAAAGAACAATCAATAGAAGATAAACCGGCTGAAGAGATAAAGGAAGAAAAAAAAGAAGAACCTATAGAAGAAAAGAAACTGGAAACAGAAACTAAAGAAGAACAAATACAAGAATCAGAACCAAAAATAAAAGAAGAAAAACAAGAAACACCCGTTGAAGAATTAAAAGAAAAACCAAAAGAGAAAGTTGAAGAAAAATCTGATGCAGAAAAATCAGAAAAATAAGGATTTGAATTATTTGTTTAAAAGTTCGAATCCAAGCCTCCCAGCCGTCTAACTTCTTTATCGAGAGACCGAATCGAGAGACCGAGACATCTTAAAAGGTATTTTTTTAATCATAGTTTGACCAAATCTATCAATAAGTAAAAATTTTACTAGTAAATAATTATGCTATACGGTGGGATAATTCTTGATCAGATAACTTCTTCAAGGACTCAAAATGCCTTATTTTTAAGGTATTTTTTATCATTTATTATAAAAATATTATGCATATTGAAGAAGTAAAAACAGCAATTAAAGTTGGTAATTTCGCACTGAGGCAAAACCATAGAAATAAAATAAATATCAAGTATTTGCCCAGCATTGATAATAAAATACTTACCGGTGATTCGGCAAGAGTTTATTTAATAGTTCAAGATGGAATTATCAAAAAAATTGGTGGATCTGCTTCAAAAGGGGGAATAAAAGCAACAATGGTGTTTTACGTTTCTGCTATGACAGGGAGTCCTGGTGTGCCTCGATTTGTGGGCCATTTACTTATTGAAAAAGCCTTACGCAATAAGTCAAAAGTGGAATTATTTATGATAACTTCTCCAAGAACTCTAGCTAAAGTTAGTGGTTTATTCGGTTATAAACAAGTTGGAATCGCTAGCTTTAAAGAAATGGAAAATTTATGTAAGTCAGATTATTTTTCAAAAGAAGGAAGATACCCAGATTGGAACTTTCAAGAAAATCGCGAACCATATCCTCCAGAATTAGCAAGAAAACATAATTTATATCACCAAAAAAGACTTAATAAAAAATAGATTTAATTTTTTGGTGGATCAAAAACAATTATTTCATGGGATTCTTTCACATGGCTACCATTGCCATTTTTTCTATTTAGACCTATTCTTGTTTCTCCTTGACCCATAGTATATTGCCAGGCCGGGGAGAACTGCTGAAATTCTTTATAGTATTCTTTTATTGTTGGGCAGTTATTATACGAAAGGATAAAACCTCCTTTATGGCTTTTCAGTAAATTTCTTAGGATTTCATGAGGAAATCCGTTGTGGTGGACGGGGATATTTCTCATTGGATAAATCCCTTTAAACATTTTTGAATCCTTGCCAATATAATAAGGAGGATCGCAATAGAGAAAATCATTGGGGTGATTTTTAATTACTTTTCGAAAATCCGCACACTCTACTTTCAGGTTTCTTGGATTAAAATCCCGGATGTTTTCTATCATTCTTTTATATCTTTTATCATTCAAGTAAATATCCGATGACCAACCCATAAACCCCGGACCATAGGATAAATTAAAGTTATAAACATAATAGACTGCCAAAGTTAGCGGATCCAATTTTATTTTTTTCCTCCAAACATCATTTAAAATCAATCTTATTTTTTCAAAGGTTTTTTTATTAGGTTTTAACTTTTTTAGTTTCCCATAAAGGAGTTTTGGTTTTTTTATCTGGAATTTCCAATAATTACAAAGAATATCAAAAATGTCATAGCCGACAACCTCTAAATCTAATTCTTTACTCATAGCTATTTCAATTGAGCCACCACCAAAGAATGGTGAAACGACTCTTTTTGTATTTTCTGGCAATAATTCAATAACATGTCCAACTGCCAAACTTTTCCCCCCAGCGTATCTAATCGGGGAAAGAGCAACCCTTTTGTATTTATTTTGGCTATTTGGATTAGAACTTTTTATACGATCTAAAAAAACTTTTTTCTTATAGGCAAGAGTATTATCTTGATTGCCACTTTCCAGATTTCTTATAATTTTAACTACGACACCTCGTACCTCTACTTCCCTTCGATAGATCGGCAATATTGCTTGATTTGCCGGCTGTAATTTAATACGCGATTTTTCTCTGTAAATTTTTTTAAGAGTGGCTTCATTATCATCAATAACCGCTACTACGGTTTGGCCGTCGTCGGCAGTTTCCTGTTTACGAATTACAACAATGTCGCCATCGAAAATTCCATCGTCAATCATACTATCTCCTTGAACACGTAAAGCATAATAATTGCTAAATTTGCTAATTTCATTTTTGGTTACCGCAATTGTATCATCAGGGATTTCTATTGCCTCTATTGGTTGACCAGCGGCAATAGTTCCTACGATTGGAATTTTTACTATTTCTTCTCGTTTTATAACGTCAATAGCACGAGGTTTATTTTCTTCCTTGACTAAATATCCTGCATCGCGAAGCTTGGAAATATGAAAATGCGCCGTCGAAACAGAGGCAAGTCTAAATCGCCTTCTTATTTCTTCTAGAGAAGGAGAATACTTGTTTTTAGCTCTATATTTTTTAATAAAATCTAGAACCTCTTTTTGTCGTTTAGTAAGCATAGATAGTAAGTATAGAAAATTGATTTTTATCTCCAACTATAGTATAATAGAAAATAAATAGAAAGTCCATAAGAAGACTATTCCATAGTACTTTGTAATTTATATAAGGCCGTCTCAATCTCATCTGTTGCACGTAGTTGTAAGGACTTGCTGCCTCTGCAGCAGGCGGGAGGTAGTCGAACCCGTTTTAATTGAATCAGTAGATATATGCCAAAAACATATAACCCTGGCCAAAAAGCTAAAGATTCGGGTCAATATAGAATATTAGGTCCGAAGGGCGGAGATACTGGAAAGGAACGTACTGTTGTGAAAAACGAACCTTTTCCACCTACGCCTAAAGCAGGTCAGCACTATAAATTAGTGGATAAAACAAAGCATTAATTTGTAGTCAATTGAGACGATGAGACGGTCTTATATAAATTATAACATATCTGATATGCAAAATAATCGAGAACAAAAATTATCTCCAGTACATATATCCCAAGCTTTCGGAATTTCTACAAAAGAAAGTGATTTAGATTTTTTTGACGCTAATTTACATTATGATTCTCGTCTTTTTATCGATCCATTCTTATTAAAAAGAAGTCCTGTCGCAGAAGAAAAAGAGGTATTCAGAAGATTTGGTCGTTTTTTTAAACATGCATACGAACAATCTTTGAAGGTGGGAGAAAACGTGCAGGAGATTGAAAAGTTAAAAAGTTTTTTGAGTTTTTACGAACCAAAAGAAATAAATCTTGGATACACCAAAGAATCAAACATAGGAAGCGGTCTCGGTCCATTGTTTGCTAGCTCACTATTTCATTTTTTCTTAAGCAGTTCGGCCACAAGAATTATTGTTGAAGATGATTTGTATCCTGATGAGGAATTTAATCCAGCTACATTAGCGATTTTTACTGATGGCTTGGGCTATGACGGAATAAGTGATTTAACTGCGAATTTAATAATGGATTATTTGATCGAATATACCCAGAGACAATGCAGAAAGTGGGGCATAAAACTTAAAAATCTGCCAGTGCGTCAATCGTTTGATTTTGAAGAGATGGAGTGGACAAATGGTTTTTATGCTAACCTACCAGAAAATCCAATGAGATCTGGAGAGCCAATAGTGTTTATCCCAAAGCATTTATTAAGAGCAGAAGAGACCATCACTCACGAAAAAGTAAAAAGTAAAGTTATCGGCATTCTAAGAGAAGACCCAAATTTAAAATCTCGTTTTTCTATATTAGTTTTAAAGAAAATTCAGGAGATTGATATAAAAGAGATTAGAAGTATATTGCTAAATTACAAGTCCGTTTTTCAGAAATACCTTCAGCTTTTGGAAAGGGAAGATATAAAGAGCTACGATTTCGAAGTCGACATATTAGAGATATTAGCAATAAAAAAGTATCACGATTATTTCAAGAAAAAGAAAATAGAATCAAAGTTAGAATCTTGTAAAGATCTTTTGAAACATACTCAGGATTTAATCAAGGAGTTTAAAAAAGAACTATCAATGAGAGATGGTTGGAAGGATATGTGGTGTTTAGACAACAAAAGAAGATTGAAACCCAATAAAGAAATAGTTTTTGGTCGAAAGTTTAGAGGAATGGGATATGCTTATTTTAGATGGTTGCCAGTGGTAACTTTCGACGCCGAAATAGGTACTGGGGCTGGCGTGCTAGATTTTAGGGTAATACATCAAGATTGCAGGATAGCCATAGAGTTAAAATTGCTTCGTAACTCTGCTTCTACTGGCAAGCCATCTCTTAAAGCTTATATTCATGGGATTAAAAGACAACTTCCTCAATACACAATTCTTTCGGAAGCAAAATACGCTTTTTATATAACAGGACAGCACTATCATGAAACAGAAGGTAAGAAACCAAAAAATCATACCGATAGAGCCAATGAAATAAGACAACTAGTTCCAGAAGTGGAGAAATCTATTAAAGCTCAAATTTCTGAATTTAAAGAGTTATTTTACGAAAATATAGATCTATCACCCAGATTATCAGCATCAAAAATTTAAATTTGGACATACCCTTTATCTAGTGTCTCATTTGTCTCATTTTAGCTTAAAAACATCCCGACCGGGAGGCATTGTGGAATACCATCAAAAAGCTCTTAGTTCCCTCTTAAAAGATGGGCTCGAGACCGACTAAGGCAGCAGTCTAGTGCTTGGTATCGAGAGACCGAGACATTTAGAAATCGCCCAAGTTTTTAATAAAGATCTTAAAATTTCTTTCAGTAAATAGATTGACGATATTTTATTTTAGTGATATAATATATATACCCTATAATAGTGCTTTCAGTTCTTTGAAATAAAATATATGTGAAAGGAGACAGTGTAATGAAGAAAGAAATAGAAGGAAAAGGAATAAGGTTTTCTCAAGAAATTAACGGCAAAGAAATTGGCAGAGCTTTTTTGTATATTCTCTATAATGATCTTCATAAAAAACCTTTTGGTTTGTTAGAAGATGTTTTTGTTGATGAGGACTGTAGAGGAAAAGGCATAGGCACTGAATTAGTTAATAAAGTTATTGAAGAAGCAAAAAAGCAGGGATGTTATAAAATCATTGCTACTAGCAGACATACTAGGCCTAAGGTTCATAAACTATATCAGGGTTTTGGGTTTGAAAATTGGGGAATTGAGTTTAGGTTGAATATTGATAATGAATAAAAAATTATTAGGAGGTGTTTAAAGATGAAAAGATTAGGAATTTTTGTTTTTCTAGTATTGGTTTTGATATTATTAATAGTCTCGCAAGTTCATGCTAAAGAAGCTATTGAGTATAAAATCAGTTTTTTCTTTCAAGTCGATGAAGATTTTTGTATCATCAGCATTAAGGATCCGTTAGGAGAATCAGTCCATTTGGAAAAATTAAGCTTTGCTCCAAAGATAATAAATGGAGAGTTATTTCTTCCAATGCAAGATTTTGCAAGGATGATGGGAGGAAAGATTTATTGGGATCCTGAAAGTAAAAAGATTCAGATGTGTTTTCAAGGGGATACAATAAACTTTGATTTTTGGCTCGGGAAAGATTCTGATGTTGCTCTTGAAAATGAAAGCACCTTGATGCTTTCTCTAAAATTTATTATTGAACAATTAGTTCCTGATGTAGGGCGAGTGGATGAATTAAACATTGTATTGCTTATTTGGCCTTTAGCTATAAATTAAAGAATTTTCAAATTAAGAAAGGAGTTTGGTATGAAAGGAAATGATTTTGTGCTTTTTAAAAAACTAGATATTTTAGGTTCAGGTTGGAATATAACAGAATTATCTGATGGATATCTTTGTTTAGGGAAAGTTCATGGTAAGGATATTTTAATAATGGTTTCTTTTGAAAAGAACGGATGGCGAGATTTTATGAAGGCAGAATTTTATGGACAAAAAGAAAATTCTCTTATTTTACTTCTTACAGATATAATGAGATATCCCCCGTTTTGTAAATATGAAAGAGGTAGTACTTTTATATCTTATTTATGGATAAGAAAAAACAAAGAAAAAAAGTTTAACGACTTAATAAGAGAATGTAGTAAGGTTGGTAGTGGTATTAGCCGGGTGGAAAAATTATATTAAGAAAGGAGAAGAAAATGAATCAAGTGATAAGAGAAACAAAAGAAAAAGATAGATGTGTTGTTTGTGGTAAAAAGACGCCATATTATAAAAATACCCCGATTAATGCACGGATGTATTACGTAGAAGGAAGCGGTCAACTATGTGGCAATTGTTGGAAAATCATTTTTAAAGAAAATAGGTGAATTATATGGCAGCCGTCGTTTCTTTTTTTAAGGAAAGGAGGATATAGGATTTTCTATATCCTCCTTTTTATTTATTATTAAATTTGAGTTTCTTATATGAGTGTAGTATTATAAATTAATATATGGATATTTTAGATGATTTAAAATATAGAAGGCTGATATATCAAATAAGCAACCTAGAAGGGGTAAGAAAAGAGATTAAGAAGGGGAAAATTGTGTTGTATTGCGGTTTTGATCCGACAGCCGATAGCCTTCATATTGGAAATTTATTGCCCATTTTAACTTTAAAGCGATTTCAGGAAGCTGGTCATCAGCCGATTGCTTTAATAGGCGGTGGCACTGGTTTAATTGGCGATCCAAGTGGGAAAAAAGAAGAAAGAGTTTTAAATCCCCAGGAGATAGTTAAGAAATGGGGCCTTTTATTTAGGAAGCAAATAGAGAAATTGTTAGATTTAAAAAGAAAAAATAATCCTGCTTTAATAGTTGATAATTATAATTGGCTGGCTAGTATTAAAGCAATAGATTTTCTAAGAGATATTGGTAAGCATTTTACAATTTCCTATATGTTAGCTAAAGATTCAGTTAAAATGCGTCTAGATAGCGGAATTTCTTTTACAGAGTTTAATTATATGGTTTTACAAGCATTTGATTTTTTGTGCTTATTTGAGAAGCATAATTGTCAATTGCAAATAGGTGGTAGTGATCAGTGGGGAAATATTACAGCTGGAATAGATTTAATAAAGAAAAAGACAGAAAAAGAAGCTTATGGCCTGACGATGCCTTTAGTCTCAAAAGCTAGTGGAGAAAAATTTGGCAAGACAGAATCAGGCACGATTTGGTTAGACGCTCAAAAAACTTCACCCTATCAGTTTTATCAGTTTTGGGTAAACACTGATGATCAAGACGTTGTTCAATATTTAAAATATTTTACATTTTTATCTAGAGAGGAGATAGAGGGTTTTAAAAAAAGCCTTCAAAAAAATCCAGAGAAAAGAGAGGCTCAGAAAGTTTTAGCAAAAGAAGTTACTTGCTTGGTTCATGGAAAAGAAATGTCTTTAATGGCTGAAACTATTTCACAGAAATTATTTTATGATAATCTTCAAGATTTTTCCGAAAAAGAATTAGAAATGATTTTTAAAAATATTCCAGTAATTATAATTCAAAAAGTTAAGAACATTGATTTAATAGATTTATTAATCAAAATAAAAGTTTGTTCTTCTAAGAGACAGGCCAGGGAAGATATTGAAAATAGGATAATATTTGTTAATGGAAAATTGTATACAGATATTGAAGCGACAATTAAACAATCTGATTGTTTTTATAATAAACATTTACTTATTAAGAAAGGTAAGAGAAAATATTATTTTGCCTTGTGGAAATAATTGATATCTGTTAAACTTGTAAAATCTAAAAGTAAAAATAAAGCTTTTAAATAAATAATAAATTAATATGAAAAAAATAAATTTATCTTTTTTATTGATCGTTGTAATGATTGCGGCTTTTTTAATTGGTTATGGCAGCAAAAATGGGGTTTCATTAGGGATTTTTAATAACCAAAAAGCCGAAGAAATAGTCGGGCAGGCTATTGAATATATTAATGAAAATTATTTAGTAATGAGTGGAGAAGGAGCAATTTTATCCTCTGTAGAAGAAGAAAGCGGAGTTTATAAATTTACAATGTTAATTGAAGGGTCTGAATATATTTCTTATATAACCAAGGATGGTAAAATTCTTTTTCCTGATGGCATCCCGATGGCTATAGAAGAAGAAAAAACCGAAGCTGAAGCGATGACTTGTGAAGATTTAAATAAAAACAATAAGCCGGTTTTAGAAGCTTTTGTTGTTAGCCAATGTCCTTTTGGTACTCAGATGCAAAGAATTTTAAATGAAATTGTTAAAAATATTCCAGAATTAGATGAATATATTGCGGTGAAATACATGGGAGAAATTCAAGATGGAAAAATTACAGCAATGCATGGAGAGGAAGAAGCCCAAGAAAATTTAAGACAAATTTGTATTAGAGAAGAACAGAAAGAAAATTACTGGAAATATATTGATTGCTATATCAAAGAAGGAAAGACAGAAGAATGCTTAACTTCTTCTTTAATAAGCCTTAATATGCTGGATGAATGCATGAAAGATTCATCAAGAGGGCTTAAATATGCTCAAGTGGATTTTGATTCTCAAAACGAATATGCAGTTACTGGTTCTCCGGCTTTAATTCTTAATAAAGGCGACGTGAGTGAATTTGACTTTGGGGGCAGAACAGCTGAGGCAGTTAAAACAGTGATTTGTTGCGGTTTTAATTCTCAGCCGGCGTTTTGCAATGAAGAATTAAGCACAGATTCAGCAGAGCCAGGTTTTTCTCCTGTTTATAGCTCAGGGAGTGTGAGCGGAGAAGCAAGTTGTAATTAGTAAGAATTAAACATTTTTAATGATAAGGCAAAACTTAGTTTTAGCAATTATTGTTTTGGTATTATCAGTTTTTTTAATTGAGCAAGGGAAGAATTTCAGTGCTCTTAAGGATTCTTGTGAAGGGAAGAGTTTAGAGAATTTAGAGATTAAAGAAGTAGAAATTTTAGGCAATTCTGAATCACCGCTTTTAATCGAAGTTTATTCTGATTATCAATGTGTTTTTGGCGCTCGTTATTTTAAAGAAACAATTTCGCCAATAATTGAAGAATATGTTCTTACTGGGAAAGCTCATTTAATTTATCATAATTTAGCATTTGAAGGACAAAAATCACAGATAGCAGCAGAAGCAGCTTATTGTGCCAATGATCAGGGAAAATTCTGGGAATATCATCAGGAAGTTTTTAATGAAAATTATCAGCAGCATAAAAAAATAGATATTTATAGTTTAGAAAATCTTGAAAAAATTGCTAAAGAAGTCGATCTAGATATTTGTGAATTTAGTATTTGTTTAAATTCAGGAAAATATACAGAATTAGTTAAAGAGAAAACAAGAAAAGGGTTTGTTGAAAAAAATATTAACAGTACTCCAATAACGTTCTTGAACCATGAGATGATTGTTGACGAACAGGGAGAAACTTTAGGAGCAATGCCTTATAATATATTAAAGGAACAAATCCAAATATTTATTCAATAAAAAAATCATGAAGATAATAATTTATTCAACTCCAATGTGTCCTTGGTGTAATGTAGCTAAAGATTTTTTTTCTTCCTTAAAACTGCCTTTTGAAGAAATTGATGTAAGTACTGATGAAAAAGCAGCTCAAAAAATGATAGAGAAAAGCGGTCAAATGGGAGTTCCGGTTATAGAAATAGATGATAAAATTGTAATTGGCTTTAATAAGCCTCTTTTAGAAGAAATTCTAGGGCTTAAACAATCAAAGGAAAATAAAAAAGACAGTGCTTAATTTAGTGCTGTTTTTTGTTAACATTAGTTTTGTGTTATAATTTAACAAATGGCAAAGAAAATTATTTATTCAGCGGTCTTAATTTTAGTTATTACTGGGCTAATCCTTTGGAGCGTGCCTTTATCTCTTTTTTTTCCATAGAAAAGTTGTAATAATTAACCAAATGACAGAAGATAAGAAAATTTTAATAGTCATAGCTTTTAATGGGTTTCAAGATGAGGAATATTTTGTTCCTAAGGAAGTTCTTGAAAAAGCTAGTTTTATAGTTGAAACAACTAGTACTCAAGAAGGAATGGCTAAAGGAGTTGAAGGAGGAGAAGCGATTATTAATATCAAAGTAGATAAAATTCAAATAGAAGATTATAAGGCTATAATTTTTTGTGGTGGATCAGGGATGATAGAAGAATTAAATAACGAAATATTTCTAAAATTAGCTAAAGATTTTTATGAAGAAAAGAAGTTGATAGGAGCAATTTGTGTTGCTCCGGCTCTTTTAGCAAAATCAGGTATTTTGGTAAATAAACAAGCAACAGTTTGGTCATCATCACTAAACAAAGATTATATAAAAGTTTTAGAAGAGCATGGTGCGACATATAAAGATGACTCAGTGGTTATTAGTGAAAATATTATCACTGCAAATGGCCCAGAGGCAGTTAGAGACTTTGGGCAGAGAATAGTGAATTTATTAAACAAATAATTTAAAAAATTAATTATGCGCATTGCTATTAATGGCTTCGGGAGAATAGGGAGATCTTTCTTTCGCTTAGCTTTTAAAGATCCAAAAATTAATATTGTTGCTATTAATGATTTAGCTGACTTGGAAAATTTAGCTTATCTTTTAAAGCATGATACGGTTTATGGAAAATATGAAAGAGATGTAAAAAGTAATTTTAAAGAATCAAAAGGAGAATTAGTTGTTGAGGGTCAAAAAATTCCTTTTTTTCAGGAAAAAGATCCTAAAAATTTACCTTGGAAAGATTTAAAAATAGATGTAGTAATTGAAGCAACAGGTGTTTTTAGTGACTATTTTAAGGCTAGAGACCATATTAAAGCAGGGGCCAGAAAGGTGGTTATTACCGCTCCGACAAAAGAAGCAGAAGGCAAGGAGGGAAGGACAGTTTTGCTTGGGGTTAATGATGAAGAGTTGAATAAGTTTGACATTCTTTCTAATGGGTCTTGCACGACTAACGCTGTTGCCCCAGTCATTAAAGTTTTGGAAGAAAGCATTGGAGTTGAAAAAGCCGTTTTAAATACAGTTCATGCTTATACTTCCACACAACGCTCTGTAGATAGTCCTAATGTAAATGACTGGAGAAAAGGACGAGCAGCAAGTCAAAATATTATTCCTTCTACCACTGGAGCGGCAAAATGCGTTACAAAGGTTATAAAAAGTTTAGAAGATAAATTTGACGGCATTGCTTTAAGAGTTCCAGTTGTTTGCGGTTCTATTGCTGATATTACTTTCGTTGCTAAAAAACCTACTTCAGTCGAAGAAATTAATGAAATTTTTAAAAACGCAGCTCAAGAAAAAAAATGGAAAGGAATTTTAGAAATAGCCAGCGAGTCTTTAGTCTCATCAGATATAATCGGCACTTTAGCGCCAGCAATTATTGATTTAGGTTTTACCAAAGTGATTGATAAAGATTTAGTAAAAGTTTTAGTTTGGTATGATAATGAATGGGCTTATTCTTCGACATTATTGCAACAAATTAAAAAACTGTAATTAATTATTTATGTTATACATAGGGGCAGATCATCGAGGATATAATTTAAAAGAAGAGATTAAAAAATTTTTGGAAGAAAAAAAAATTGAATTTAATGATTTAGGTAATTTAGAGCATGACGAAAATGATGATTATCCAGATTTTGCAAAAAAGGTAGCCTTGAAAGTATCTTCTAATGAAAAAGATAAAGGGATTCTTATCTGTGGCTCAGGAATTGGAATGAGTGTTGTTGCGAATAAGATAAAAGGCATTAGAGCAGGTCTTTGTCTTTCTGGCTATATGGCAAAAGAAGCTAAGCAGGCAATTGATATTAATATCTTATGTTTGGCAGCTGATTTAACAGATTCTGCTACAGCTAAAACCATAGTTCATGATTGGCTAGAAGCCAATTTTAAGCAAGAAGACCGTTATCTTAGGAGAATAAAGAAAATCAACCAATTAATTTCTTTAATTGAAGAAAATTAAATTTTTATTCATTATTGTGGCTAAACTTATCCCAGTTATCAATACAAAAACAACTCAAAAGCTTAAAGAGAGAATTCGTTTGCTCCGGGATTTTAAAGATATTTTTCAGCTTGATATTGCCGATGGCAAATTTACTGCTTGGAAAACTTGGAATAGCCCTGAAATTTTAAAAAAAATTAAAAAAATAGACAGAAAGTTTGAGCTACATTTAATGGTTCATAATCCTGAGCAGGTTTTGCCTTATTGGCTAGAGGTTTTACCGAAAAGAGTCATCATTCACCATGAAGCAATAAATGATTTTTCTTTGCTTTATGATCTTTGCCAGGCGAATGAAACAGAATTAGGAATAGCAATTAATCCAGAGACTCCTTTTGAAGATATTAATCAATACTTAGATAAAATTTTTTTTGTTACTATCCTAGGGGTTTCTCCTGGTCCTTCAGGGCAAAGCTTTCAATGGTTTGTTTTAGACAGAATAACAAAGCTCAAGAAAAAATATCCGCAGATTTTATGTGAATTAGACGGAGGAATAAATGAAGAAAATATAGAAAAAGTGAAGGATTCAAGCGTGGATTTCATCGCTATTGGTTCAGCCATTTTTGAGTCAGCAGATCCGTTAAAGAGAATAGCTTATTTCCAAAAAATTTTAAGAACGTCTTGAAAATAAGATTCTGTAATTAGCCTCCTTGCTTTTTAGGAGATTTTCCGCTAGAATAAGCAGGAATAATATGGAGAAATTAATATTAAAAGCGAAAAAAAGAACTATTTTTGGTAAAAAAAACAAGGCTCTCAGGCAAGAAGGCCTTATTCCTGCTATTCTTTATGGTAAAAAAACCGAGGCATGTCCTTTAGAAATAAAAGCCCAGGATTTTAATAATGTATATAAAAAATCAGGTGATACTAATATTATTGATTTGATTTTTGAAGATCAAGGTAAAGAGCAGGTAAAAAATGTTTTAGTTCAAGATATTAAAAATCATTTTTTAAATGGTTTACCGATGCATATTGATTTTTATGAAGTGGAAATGGATAAATTGATAAAATCTCATATTCCAATAG
>Ga0334889_1001356_pt1 | contig 32510 bp, 34 predicted proteins | sample GraSluR1_MG_2_FD_207222 | JGI IMG/M metagenome (GOLD analysis project Ga0334889, IMG submission 207222) | Sludge microbial communities from methane-producing bioreactor in Wageningen University, Netherlands - Granular Sludge_8_08-R1 | ecosystem: Engineered > Bioreactor > Anaerobic > Unclassified...
TATAGATAACCGGTAGAAAATCGTAGAAACTCTGGCCCAGTGCACTCAAAAACAGGGTGATGGGGATGCTGACCACAATTCCGGAGAGGAGGAAAAATATTTTTTCTCTCCAGCTAAGTCTGTGTGGCCGGATAATGATCTGGTTATTCGTTTCTTGATACATGAATATTCACATCAAATGAAATTTTTTCTAAATAATGAATTTACTTTTTAGGTTTTTTAATGAATCAATTTTCTTTCTGGTTTTAATGAGTTTTTATCTTCAATTATAATAAATTTCGGGTTTTAATGAATCTTTATCTTGGATTATAATAAATTACCTAAAATTGTAAATATCAAAAAATATCAATTTTTTCTAAAAACATCAGCTTTATATAAACAGTTAACCTAACTATAATCGGGTGATGGAGTTCACCATAACTGCTATTTTTATAAGCTAATGACTCCTGCGGAAAATATTTCGGAGGAATTATCATTGGCAATCGATTTATTAACCCAATTTAATTTATTAGTACTGGTTATCATCATCTTCATAGCCAGTTTAATCTCACTCCGACTGGGATTATCAGTGGCAATAATAGAAATAGTTTTAGGAGCTGTTTTTGGGAATCTGGGCTTCTTACAGGTTACGGATTGGATGACCCTGGTAGCTTCACTGGGAGGAATACTGTTAACCTTCCTGGCAGGTACAGAGATAAACATAAACCTAATGAGGGAAAAGTATAAAGAAAGTTTTCTGATAGGATTCTGTTCATTCCTGGCTCCGTTTATAGGTGTTTCCCTTTACACATATTCTGTTGCGGGATGGAACTTAGAAGCAGCTTTAATTGCTGGAATCGCACTTTCCACAACTTCTCTGGCAGTGGTGTACTCCGTACTGATGGAAACTGATATACCAAACTCTGATCTGGTGAAGATAATTTTAGCCGCCACCTTCGTAACCGACATATCAACCGCCTTAGCACTGAGCATAATTTTCATAAAACCAGACCTGTACACCATTCTTTTCATCGTGATCTCCATTGCTGTAATAGCCCTGGCAGCCAAATATTCAAAACACATATTCGGTCACGATAAACTGAAAAATAAGGTCATCGAACCGGAGATAAAATATGTATTCGTGCTTCTGGTATTGTTCATGTATTTCGCCGCTCTAGGTAATGGACAAGCAGTTCTGCCGGCGTTTGTCTTGGGTCTTCTCATGTCCAAAGAATTGGCAAAGGTCAAAGAAGCAACCACCAGGCTAAGAACGGTGGCATACGCGGTAATAACACCCATATTTTTCATAGTAGGTGGTTTAAACGTTTCTTTTTCGTTAGTACTGGCTTTTTTAGGTCTATTTGTAATATTATTTGCTATTAAATTTATTTCTAAGTTCATAGGAGTTTATTTCCTGGCCAACAAGTATATACCCAACGGAAGTATGTACACCACACTTCTAATGAGCACAGGATTAACTTTTGGAACCATAGCCAGCGTATTCGGCCTTAACGCAGGATACATAGATCAAGTGCAGTACTCAGTACTAATAGGAGTGGTGGTTGCCAGTGCAGTGATACCCACCTTTATAGCCCAAAAATGGTTCCTACCACGCCACAGAGAAGATATAGTGGAATAGATGAATGACAGGAATGAAAGCGTTGAATAGACAAGTAAGGGATATAAAAAAAGTCCAATAGACAAGTAAGGGATATAAAAAAAGTCCAATAGACAAGTAAGGGATATAAAAAAAGTCCAATAGACAAGTAAGGGATATAAAAAAGTTGAATAGACGGATGATAGACATGAAAGTGTTGGAAAATGCTTTGAAATATGTTCATCAAAGGGAATATGATGGAGGGGGCTTCACTCTTTACGAAGGAATTCCAGATGGTAAAAACACCTATTACGGCCTCTCAATTCTCAATTTATTGGGAGAAACCCCAAATAACATCGATAAAACCATTTACTGGCTTAAAAACCTACAAAATAGCCGTGTATTCGGCATATATGGAAAGTTCAACCTTTTAAACAGCTTAGTTTTGTTAGGTAAGGAACCAGAAATTCCTGATAAATATATTCATCCATTACTGGAAAAAAAGAAATTCCCTAATCTGGAAATAGCCTTTTTAACTACCGCAATATTAAAATTAATCGGATATCACGATTTTAATCATATATCTGAATGGATTTTAAGGCAACAGAATGACGATGGAGGATTCAACATCGGCGGATCAGATATTCAATCTACCTATTACGCCGTTGAATCTTTAAACTGCATCGATGAATCATTGATAGAAAATAGAGATAATATTTTAGATTTTACCAAGAGATGCAGAACAAAAGAAGGATTATTCGTTTATACTCCAATCAGTTATCCCCCATACATCGAATCAATCTATTCCGGGGTAAAAATTTTTGAAACACTGGGAAAAATTCCTGAAAACAAAGAATCCATGGTGGATTTTGTTTTAGAACTTCAAAATAATGATGGGGGATTTAGAAGATCTATCTATATGGGAATTTCTGAGCTTGAATATACATACAGGGCTTTATACGTGCTAAAAACATTATCATATCTTTAAATTGTTTAATTTAAAAAAATGGAGGATTATTATGGATAGTATAATAGAAGAAGTTTTAATAAGGAAAATTTCAGACAGCAGAGGAAACCCCACCGTAGAAGTGGAGATTATAACAGCAAATGGTTATGGGATCGCAGCAGCGCCCAGTGGTGCCAGTACCGGGGCGCTTGAAGTAACAGCATTTCCAGAGATATGTGTGGATGAATTAATTAAAAAATATAAATCTGAAATAGTTTCTGAGCTTGAAGGACTATCTGCAGAAGATACCAGTATTATCGATAAAACTATGAAAGCTTTAGATGGTACAGAGAATCTTTCAACGTTAGGTGGTAATACTGTGGTTGCAGTTTCCCTGGCGGCGGCAAAAGCGGCATCTTCATCCTATAACATGCCCCTTTACAGATTCCTGGGTGGTAACCTGGTTAATGAAATCCCATACCCACTGGGAAATATGATCAACGGGGGAGCACATGTTGGGAAAACCAAACAGGTGGAAAGTTCCTGGATTGGCGCACCTGACATACAGGAGTTTCTAGTCGTCCCCGTAGGAGCAAACAATATTAAAGAGGCAGTATTTGCAAATTCAGCCGTGCACAAAAGAATTGGAGAGTTAATAAGATCTAAAGATCCGCTATTTACTGGTGGTAAAGGTGATGAGGGTGGTTGGGCTCCGAATCTATCTGATTATGAGGCACTGGAAATTCAGGCAAAGGCCTGTGAAGATGTTGGAGATGAGTTAGGTATTAAAATTAAACCATCACTTGATTTAGCTCCTAGTGGACTCTGGGATGAATCTAAAAAGGTATATGTGTATGGTAGGGAAAAAGTCACCAGAAACACCGGTGAACAGATTGATTTCGTCATGGAAATCATCGATACTTACAACTTGTTCTTTGTGGAAGACCCCTTACATGAAAATGACTTTGAAGGGTTTGCAGAACTCACCAGGAAGGTTGGAGATCGATGTATTATCTGTGGGGACGATATCTTTGTAACCAATGTAGATATACTGGCCAAAGGAATAGAAATGGGTACTGCAAATGCTATTATAATAAAACCCAACCAGATCGGAACTTTAAGCGAGACATATAGGACAGTTAAACTCGCAAAAGACAACAATTACACTCCTGTAGTGTCACATCGCTCTGGTGAAACCACAGATGAAACAATAGCCCATCTAGCGGTGGCCTTCTCCTGTCCTCTTATAAAAACAGGTGCCATAGGTGGTGAAAGAATTGCCAAACTCAACGAACTCATCCGCATCGAGGAAGACATGGCCAACCCAGTTATGGCTAAATTTAAAAAATAATAAATACCAAAGCATTCAGGATAAGAGTACCAAAACATTCAGGATAAGGTGAGTTTTTGAACCTCTGGAAAGATATTAAAACCAAACCATCGCTAAAGACTGTGCATGCGGTTATTGAAACTCTAAAAGGTTCAAAGAACAAATATGAATACAACGTGGATAAAGAGGTATTTGTACTGGAACGGGTTTTGCATTCTCCGTTCCAATATCCCACCGATTATGGTATGATACCCCGGACCATGGGAAATGATGGGAATCCACTGGACATCATGGTGATGATGCGTCAGCCAACCTTCCCTGGATGCATCATAGAATGCAGGCCCATCGGAGTGATGAAGATGACCGATGAAGGAGAAAGAGACGATAAAATATTGGGTGTACCAGTAAATGACCCGAGATTTACCGACATCAATGATATTCAGGATGTTCCACTCGCATTTTTAGAGGAAATAGAACACTTTTTCCGTGAATACAAAAAATTAGAAGGAAAAATCACTGAAATTTTGGGCTGGAAAAATACAGGAAAAGCTTTAGAAGCCATCGACCATTCAATAGAACTTTACAATGAGATGCTGTCCCTGAAAACTCTTTTTCAGTTGAAATAATTAAGATAGGATCATAAATCAATTTAAATGATATTATGAATAATTTTAAAGACTTCATGAACAACAACGCCCTTAAATTCATCATCCTAATAGGGGTGGTGAGTCTCTTTGCGGACATGACCTATGAAGGAGCGCGTAGTATAACAGGACCCTATCTGGCTATTTTAGGGGCAAGTGCAGTTACTGTCGGATTTGTAGCTGGATTTGGAGAATTGGCAGGTTATGTGCTTAGATTCTTCTCAGGACGCTTTATTGATAGTACAGGTAGGTACTGGGCCGTTACTATTGGTGGCTATCTGATTAATCTTATTGCAGTACCTCTTTTGGCTCTGGCTGGAAGTTGGGAGGTAGCTGCAGTATTGATTATAACTGAAAGATTAGGTAAAGGTATCCGAGTGCCCTCCAGAGACGTGATGTTATCCCATGCCTGCAGTCAGGTGGGTCAGGGTTGGGGATTTGGCCTGCATGAAGCGTTGGATCAGATTGGGGCAATACTAGGTCCTTTAATTGTTGCTGCAATACTTTTTTATCATGGAAGTTACCAGCTAGGATTTGCCTTTCTTTTGCTACCTGCTGTGTTAGCCATTTTAGTGTTAGTGATTTCCAGATTTCTTTATCCTCATCCACATGACTTAGAAGTTGAAGTCCCTCAATTAAATACAAAGGGATTTAAAAGGATGTACTGGTTGTACGTTATTGCAGCAGCTTTAATTGCTGCGGGATTCGCTGACTTTGCACTCATTGCGTACCATTTCCAGAAGGTGGGTATTGTTTCTGCAGCTATGATACCTATTTTCTATGCATTGGCCATGGGTACAGATGGAATTTCGGCTTTGATATTCGGAAAACTTTTCGATAAGGTAGGCTTATCCATCATGATCGTTGTGGCTTTAATATCCTCACTCTTTGCACCCTTAGTATTTTTAGGTGGATTCTACATGGCTTTCATGGGAATGGTAATTTGGGGAGTGAGTATGGGTGCCCAGGAATCTATAATGAGGTCTTCAGTTGCAGTCATGTCTACTGTTAAAAGACGTGGCTCTGCTTATGGTGTTTTTCAAACCATTTATGGTGTTTCATGGTTTGCTGGAAGCTTATTCATGGGTGCGTTATATGATTTTTCCGTAACTTATTTGGTGGTCTTCTCTGTCTTGATACAACTTATATCGATTCCTGTTTTTATTTCAATGTTAAGAATACGGAATCGAAAAGGAGAGAACATCTGACAAGATATGTATATATACATGATGGAGATTAATAAATGAAGATTAATTGGGAAAAAATCCCCAAGACTCAAGAGGAAATCATTGTAACTGAGTATATTGAAGGCAAAATTAACATTCTTGAACGTTTACTTGACGTGTACACAAAAGAGCATTTATTAACCATTTCTTTCACGCCCCCTCCTTTAAAAGGTAATTACTACACGTATGAAATAAAATTTCATAGACACGGCCAGAAATATCTAATCAATGTATGGAAAGGAATACGAACCGGCGATGCCTTGCCGATTTTATATGGATATCTCCAATGATTCAAAAATGTAGAATCCCTATTTACTGTGTTCAAAATCATAGCAATTAGGTGATAAGAAAAATTGGATACTGTAAAACAGGATGAATCAACACACGTAATAGTAGTAACCAGGTCGGCAGAGATGAGAGGGCCCCAGGCAGATAGTGTAAATGTAAACAATGATTTACTGCGATGATATTTTCTATACATAAAGTTAATTATGGTTTAGATGTCCAAATTATTAAAATAATTAAAGGTGGACTTTAAGTAAAGTTTGATTAATTCAAGAAATATTTGAAAATTAAGAGGTATGAAATACATGAATTTATGGAAAGAAATACCAACCGGACCATCGGTCCCAGAGGTAATATATGCAGTAATTGAAATACCAAAAGGTTCCAGGAACAAATACGAATACGATAAGGAATTGGAAGCGTTTGCACTGGATAGAGTTCTTCACTCCCCGGTCCATTATCCTGCAGAATATGGTATAATACCCCAAACGTTGTGGGATGATGGAGACCCCATGGATATCATCGTATTGATGGAACAACCAACATTTCCGGGATGTGTAATTGAATCTCGGCCTGTTGGAGTGATGAAGATGATAGATGGCGGCGATAGTGATGATAAAATACTAAGTGTCCCTGTCAACGATCCTAGATATAAGGAGGTGAATGATATCGATGATCTCCCAAAGGCCGTGTTGAATGAGATAGCAGAATTTTTCAGGATTTATAAAAAATTGGAAGGAAAAGAGACTGAAGTTTTAGGATGGGAAGATAAAAGTGCAGCGATAGATGCTATAAATCATTCCATTGACCTGTATAAAAAGGAAGTTTAGTTAGACCATTGTTAATTTAGCAGATCATTAAAAGATCTCCCCAAATCAACAGGAACATTCTTATATTCTATCTGGGAAGCTACTTCACCCAATCCTATATCCATTGAATGTTTTATATAGGGGTGTTCTTTAATTGGGAGTTTATCCACTTTAACCGCGTTGTTACTCAGAAAGAGTATTAGCCTCTCGTATATCCTGGGCAATGCCGGTAAAGATTTTCTTAGATGTTTTATTATGGCCAGTGCCAAGGATTCCGCAGCTACCGGGTCACGACTGGCAAATACCAGTCCCGGTTCAAGGCTAACAACGTTCGCCTTGGCGAATTTCAGTCTACCAATTCCCAGTACCTGTGAATCAGGACCGAATGTGGTCTGGGCTTTGGTGGCCACAAAAAGGGTTGATCTGAGTTTATCCCTTACTGCGTCGTTTATTTCCACGATTTTTTCTATGAATGTGCCGGTGTGATCATTTACCGATTTAAGGGAACTGCCCAGGGCATCGACTTTGATAAAGAAATTATAGGGGCCGTTGGCATGGAATTCCATCCTGCTGTCTTCTCGCAGGCAGCCCACCATATTTTTAAAGCCTAATGTAGCCCCTGCCTGGCTATGGGTGCTCAACCGGGGCAGGTTGATAATATGATCCGCCTTCTCTATCCAGCGGGTTAGATAGAAACCGTTCCGCCATGAAGGGGTTTTGGTAGATTGGTAGTGGTAGAAACCTTCGTCCCATCCCTCCTCTTCGAAGCTCTTGAAATTATCCTCCTCAGTACCCATACCTGATTTTATATAGTTATCTCTGGTTTTCCCCCGGCTTACACCTCCTGGATGGTTGAGGACGCTTCTTATACCGGATTGATCCCCTATAACCACCTTTGCTCCTTTTTCTTTGAGTATTTTTGAGATAACTGCCATGGCCAGGGGGTGTGTGGTGGATGGGTAGGGATGGGGCGAGTTCAAGGCAGGTTTAAGCAGAACTACATCTCCCGGGGATAGCCACTCTAAATTATTGGTGGATTTTAAAAATAAGTCCTTAATTTCACCTGCAAGAGTTTGAGATGAGGAGTTTGGTTCAACCCCATTGACATAGAGTATTCCATCCTTCATAGAGACCGTAATTTAATATGTTTTTTGAAACATTTAACAGTAACTTTAATTCTAAAAGGAGAACTGTCTCTTAACCCTTCTCAAACTCACATTTCTCACATTTAGCGCATGGAGGTAACGGATCGGTATCATCGTCAAGATTCAAATCTTCACCACAATTGATACAAACATATCGTCCGGAGCCTGGTTTTTGTCCGCATTTAAATGCCATATTATCACCTCTAAATCTGTTAATACTAGATTGTTAGATATTAATATATAACTATTTATGGATGCTAGCTTGATTAGAAAGTTTTATATATCAAGAAAGATTTAGGAATACCTAACAAAATTAAACTTGAAGTCAATAAAATGACTTAAAGTTTAGTTAAAAATTTAACTTAACAGGGTGATCCTATGCCTAAAGTGGTTCCTGAATATAAAAAAATGGCTAAATTGAAAATTATCCAAGTTGCCTACCAAGTTTTTTCTAAAAAGGGGTATCATCCATCTAAAATGGATGAAATCGCCAGTGAAGTGGGGGTGAGTAAAGCAACTTTATACTCCTATTTCGAAAGCAAAGAAGATCTGCTCAAGATGATCTCCATATCAACCAGTCAGCGTCTAACTGAAATTTTTCAAAAACCGTTAGAAGGACAGGATTCACTGGAACCGTTTGAAGAACTTTACAATAAAATGGAAGAATTCCAGGGATCTCTGCATCTAAATTTTGAGATATTATCACTATCCTCGCATGATAAAAATATCAGAGAAATAGGTAAAAACATCTATGATGAAAAAATGGATGTATTTCAGGTGTTTCTAGAGAATTTACAGAACAAGGGAATGATCAGAGATGACGTTGATCCACGTATTTTGGCTCGGCTTGTAACAGCGCTTTACACGGACATAGCAATGCAATTGATAATGGGATTCAATAAATCAGAAGTTCGCGAGACATGGGACAAATCACTGTCTGCCATACTGGAAAAATGATGTATAATCAATGAACTTAGAGGACTATACAGGAAGGTAATATGATGAACAATCGATTCTTTGGAATGACATTTAAAGGCGTCTTTAGAAGGAAAACAAGAAGTGTGTTAACCATTCTTAGCATAGTTGTTGGTATTATGTTAGTGACTGCCCTTTTAATGGTGGCTAATGGATTGAATACTCAATTTCAGCATTTAAGCGGAGGATCAGGCGCTGATTTTGTGGTAATCGAAAATTCATCTGATCTTTCTGCAAGTCGGGTAAATGCGTCTGTAGGGAATGATTTGGAGAATATGGATGGTATTTCCTGGGTTTCAGGGATGGTTATTTCTACAGCTAATATAGGTGATAGGCCTTTTGCCTATGTGATGGGTGTGGAGCTTGATGAAAGGTCTATTGGACAGTTTCATATCGTTGAGGGAAAAACCCTACAATCAGGTGATGCTGGAAAAGTTATAATTGGACGGATTATGGCTACTCAGGAGGGTTTGAAGATAGGGGATACGTTGACTGTGAAGGATAGATCATTTGAGGTAATTGGCATTTACGAAACTGGAGTTTCTACTGAGGATGGTGGTGTTGTGGTTCCTTTAAGTGAGGCTCAGTCCCTTTTTGACCTGGGAGATCAGGTTTCTATGTTGCAAGTCAAGGTTGAAAATCTTGATCAGGTTGATGAGATACAAACCCAGATAGAAAATCAGTATCCTCAGCTTCTGGCCCTTAAAGATTCAGAAGTGGCATCCCAGCAGGAAGATCTTCAGTTGATCAGTGGTATTTCTTCACTCATAGCATTAATCGCCATCTTCGTGGGAAGTATAGTGGTTATGAATACCATGATCATGTCTGTAATGGAAAGAACACGAGAAATTGGTGTATTACGAGCAATTGGATGGAAAAGAAGAAAGATCCTATCACTTATCTTGAAGGAATCCTTCACCATCAGTATCCTTGGTGGTACCATTGGTATTATACTGGGTATTGTTTTGGTAAATGTGCTGAACGACTTGGCTAAAATTTCCCTTAATCTACCCGTTACCTTAGATTTAGTGGTAGGGGTTTTTCTCATTACCATAATCCTTGGTATTCTGGGGGGATTTTTTCCGGCATGGAGGGCTTCAAAGATGAGTCCTATGGAGGCTTTATCCCGAGAGTAAAGGTGATATCATGTTCCTTAAAACGGTTAATGTCAAAAAACATTTTGGAGAAGTAAAAGCGGTAGATGGAGTTAGTTTAGAGATTGAGAAGGGGGAATTTGTATCCATTATGGGCCCTTCTGGTTCTGGGAAAACCACACTTCTAACACTACTTGGAACACTAGACTCTCTTACATCAGGAGACATAATCATCGATGATGAAGATTTATCCTCGATTAGAGATGTGGATACCTTCAGATCGAAGAAGATAGGCTTTATCTTCCAGTTCCACAACCTCATCGGTTACCTAACTGCACTGGAAAATGTGGAACTCCCATTACATGGATTGATGCCCATAGATAAACGACGGGCTAAGGCCTCAGAATTACTGGATCTGGTGGGGCTGAAAAATAGGATGCATCATATTCCCTCACAGCTTTCAGGAGGAGAACGACAGAGAGTGGCCATAGCCAGATCCTTAGTAAATGATCCTCTTCTGGTACTGGCAGATGAACCTACAGGAGAACTGGATTCCAGTACCACACAGGAGATCATGGATTTAATGAAAAAAATCAACCAAGAAAAAAACACCACCTTCCTTGTGGTCACCCACGACCCTGAAGTGGCCAAAAGAACAGAAAGGATCATAGTATTAAGAGATGGTGAGATCTCAAGGGAAGAACTGGTAAAAAGCGCTTCTATTGAAGATATAATGACCTTAAAAAATTCAACCTTAGGACATCAACTACTTCAAAAAGAATCTACCGATCCCTATCTGGAAAAACTGGGATTGTTCAGGGAAGGAAAATTAACCAGGGAAGGAGAATTACTAATTTCATTGTTTGATAAAGTAGAAGATTTATAGATGACTGGTGAGAAGTGGGCAAGAGCCCTAACCACGAACTCTATGAGAAATTAAGTCAACCAATGCGTCAACTGTATCGTCAACTAGAAACCTAATCATCAACTTATCTCGAAGTTAATCATGAACCTAATCGTGAATTTAATCATGAACTATTGAAAATTTGCGTCAACCATTACGTCAACTCATTTAACTACTTAAAAGTGTAATAGGTTGCCTTGCTTGCACCTTTTCTTTCGATTACATCAAGCTCCAATAATTTTTTTAACTCTTTATAAGCAGCTTGACGAGATATTTTGAAAATATTTTGGATTTCTGTACTTTGTAATTTTCCCATTTATATTTATCTTTTCCAGAATTTTAACTTGTCTTTCACCCAGTTCTATTTGACCTTTTAGTCCTTTTTTATGTTGATCTGGAGAAAGTAATAAGATTTCTTCTTTTATTTTGGATATGGATGCTAATACACCATCTAAGAAATACTCAAACCAATGCGTGATGTCCAGTGTTTCTTGATCAACCGAGTTTAAGGCGGCGTAGTAAGCTGGTCGGTCGTTGTCATAGAATTCATCCAACGTAAAGAATCTTTTAATGTCGAATTCTTTAAGATACAATATAAGGGTGGCCAATACTCTGGCTGTTCTACCGTTACCATCAACGAAAGGGTGAATTCTTACAAATTCATAGTGTAATATTCCAGCAACAATAACCGGGTGAATATCGGCAGTATCAGTTGTTTCCAACCATTCTATGAAATTTTTCATTTGTTTAGAAACTTCATAAGGTGGTGGAGGCGTGAAAATTATTTCTTTCATTCTGTTTACAACATAAACCTGCACATCACGATATCTGCCTCATAGCTCGGATCATCTAGAGTTTTTTTAGTCACATCCCTATGGATTGAGTACCATTTGCTCAGTTATTTTACCATCTTCCTGATAATCCTCAATATTTTGAAGAACATCAAGATAATTAATAACCTCTTGTTTAGATTTTTCTAAAGCAATCACTCTCTGCCCTTGAAGGAGCCTGTCAACATCATCAAGATTTAGTGGATTTCCTTCAATTGCAGTATGCATGCGCAGACTTAATAAGAACATATCTACGTAACGTTAACTCTAATTTAGGAACAATATAAGAGTTCACCATCATATCCTCGCTGAAGTGATTTCAACGAGAGTGTTAACCATTTTAGAAGTGTACTCAAAATTTGGTTGAAACATTTCTCCACCGGTTGAATTATGTATTATTAACTATATTAATATTATTAATTATTCTCTCAAACATGCTCATAAATTATTTGTTAGCGAATTTTCCTCGAAGTAACAGATAAGAAAACACCATAACCCACACCAAAAATGTGAAGATGGTTATCCGCTCCAACAAACCTCCGTAAAGCGAATTGTTTGCAATTGAAGCTGCAGTCATCCCTCCTGATATCAAGATCACCAGGACTGAAAGATATGAATACCATGCAAATGGTTTATTTTTCCTTTCCTTTCTGAATGAAAATCCGGCCAGGAATACGGCTAATATAGTTAAGGGGGATGTGATTCCGGCCAGTATCAGGTGGATGGTGCCGGCTAGAGTTGCTGGTGCTCCGCGAGGGTCCTGTGGGAAGAAGATAAACAGGAGGCCTAGAATACCAATTAAGGCAATCATTACCGTCGCGACTTTTAATGTTTTACCTTTAGCTAGTTTAGGGTCCTGAAATATTCCATAACTAAATAAAATTAACGATACGTTGTATATGGCGAATAGAATACTCAACACCAATAAATTTGGTGACCCTGGTATGAGGAATTCGCTTATGGAATTATAAAAGGGATTGTAATCCCCACGTAAGGCGCCTCCCATGAAAACTGCGATGATGTAGGTTAAAGGACCAATTATTCCCAGTAATGGATAGATTCTTTTCATTTCAATAAACTCCATTTTTTATTCATTGATCAAGCCTTCCAACCTTTTGATAGCATTATATTTCTCTTTCCTCTCCAGTTTAGCCCCTTCAAGGGCTTCTTTAAGGGTCCCGATGGAGTGATCGTAGACTTCACGGTCCACAGGATAGGGGTAACCGTCTTTTCCTCCATGAGTAAAGCTGTACTTCACCGGGTCCTTCCAGCTTGGCGAGGAGCCGTACACCAGATCAGAGATCAAAGCTAAAGCCCTTATTTTCTTTGGTCCCATACCCTCCAGGGAGAGCATATCCTCATAGTTGGACGGCTGTAACTCATAAGCCTTTTTTAGAACTTCAAATTCCCTATCGGATAGGTCCATGTCTAGGACGGGGTGGTGTCTGGGCATCTTGAATTCTGTGACGTACTCGTCCAGCCGGGTCTGGCTTTCACTTTTAAGGGGTGTTTTATCCTTGAAATATTTTCTTAAGTGCTCTGGGTTGTCGCATAGAAGGTCCACACTGATTTTCCGGCTGTCTTCACTTTCAGAAGCGGTCATGTTCAGTGATTCTGGTTCTATTTTATCGCAGCATATTCCCTGGTGGGGTTCCTCCACATATTCAGCTACTTCTTCTGACAACCAGTGGTATCTGCGGGCGTACCTGTTTTCATCGTTCATGCCCTGCTGGATCACCGCCCAGTCCCCCTTCTCATCCAGGAGGAAGGAGTGGTGGTAGAGTTGGTAGCCGTCCTGGATGCAGGAGTTATCTATCTTTGCCGATATCTTACTGGCGTAGACCAGTTCATCAATCTTTGCTGATGACAGGGAGAAGATATCCCCCGCCCTTTCAATATCAGAGGGTGTTTTCCTGGATGCACGGCCTTTGCCACCGGCCACCATTATCCCATGCTCCTGTGGGTCGATGGCCATCTTCATAGCCCCACAGGTAGTGGTGGTGGTTCCGGAGGAGTGCCAGTCAAACCCGATGACACAGGATAAAGCCTGGAACCAGTAAGGGTCGGATATGCGCCTTAAAAATTCAGCAGTGTCGTATTCGTAGAGTAGGGTCTCAGTTATCCCCCTGGTTAACTTAACCATCCGGTGGAACAGCCATTTCGGTGCGTGTCCACCGTGTAAAGGAAGGTTGACCACTTTTCTCTGGGAAGGCATCTCTACTATCCCCCATATATCTCCATTTTCTTTAAGAATAAATTCAGGATAATTCCTAATTCAAGTTACTCTTCTTTCAGGTTAATTCCTCTATTATCTCATCTAAGGCGTCGAATATGGCCTGGTTACGGTCGTGTTTAAATCCGGATTGTATTTTTTCCCGGTAGTATTCCTGGTTGGAGAGGAATTTCTCTATACTTTCCTTATCCAGTTCCAGGTGGAATTCCCCATACTCTAGTTTATCCAGGTACATGGCATTCAGGATCTGTTCGAATTGTCTCTTCACTGGAATGCTGTAGATGGGTTTTTTAAGGTACAGTGCTTCAGATATTAAGCTGAATCCTCCGTTGGTTATTACTGCCTGGGCTGATGCCAGGTCATCGAAGAATTCGTCTTCGTTAAAGCTTTTGAAGGTTAAATTCCCTATTTTTTCATCTTTGTGGAAGCCGTAGATTATAAATTCATCATCTATCTCTTTGAGTAGTTCTAATAGCTTTATATTAGAGTCACTGGTCTGGTAGACCAGGATATGATCCCCTATGGTGGGTTCGAGTTCCATAACCTTTTCCCGTAGGATGGGTGGGAACATCTTTACCTTATCTGGATTTTTTATTGGTGGGAAGAAGTAGCTGGTTATCAGGTAATAGCGGGGACGTTGAATAAAGGATCTCACTACACTGGCTGCCCGGAAGCGGTCCCTTTTGAATTCTTCTGGCACGTCGGTGTAACACTGGGTTATCACGTGCATGTTGTCTAGGCTTACCAGTGGTATTCGCAGTATCTTGTTCAGGATGTTGGAGTAAAATTCGAAGTCAGATATTATAAGGTCTGGTTTAAAGGCTTTTGCCACATTGTACATCAGGCGGATGTTATGTGGCAGGTCCAGGGGAACCCACTTAATATTTTTTGTAAATGTCCGTCGATACTGTACCTCATTTTCTTCATATACCGTGTTGAAGCCCTCTATTTCATATACATCGTCATATTTCCTGGAGAGATACTGGTAGGCCCGGTCACTGGCGAAGATGGTTACATCATTTTTCTCCAGCAGGTGGTCTATTATCACTCCGCTGCGTATGGCGTGTCCCATCCCCTCACCACAAACTCCGTATAGAATCCTTTTTCTCCCTTCACTGTGTCCGAAGTGGTAGTTCAATTGGTCGGCGCTTATTTTTCTACCGGTGAACTGGTACCAGGTGCTCTTTGCATATTTAAGGGCTATTCCTGTCTTTCCTTCTTCCTGGGTTCTTCTGGTGGAAACGAAGAGTGTGGCGTCTCTTAAAACCTTAAAGGAGGTGAAGTATCCGATTTTTTCTATGTAATCTGTGTCTTCTCCAAAGTCCAGATTTTCATCAAATCCGCCTACTGCTTCGTGGAGTTTTTTCCGGGTTAATATACCATAACATCCTGCTCCGTGGGGCTTTAATGTTTCCACGTACTTCATGAAGAAGTTGGCGAAGTCATGGGATATTATGTCAAACATGTTATCACTTAATGGGTATATCTGACTGATGGAAATCCCCAACCCTTCCTCTACAAATTCCCGCAGGGCACTTTCCAGGTATCCCCTGGTCATGATGACGTCTGCATCTAAAAACAGGAGAAATTCTCCCTGTGCTGCTTCCACTCCCTTGTTCCTACCCACAGAAGGAAGTCCACCATCAACTATTTTTGCCCCGAAGCTCTTTGCTATCTCCCGGGTTTTATCCGTGGAGTGTGCATCGGCAACTATGACTTCGTAGTCGGTGAAGTCCTGTCTTTTTATGCTTTCCAGTAGGTAGGGGAGGTATTCTTCTTCATTGTAGGTGGGAATTATTATGCTGATTTTCATGTTTAATAATCACCAATTAACGGGATTTATGTACCTAGAGACTGATTAGAGACTAATTTAGAATTTGTTGTTAAAGTATATGCAGTTAATGGATTATCTTAAAGGTGCAGATCGAATTTTATGTGTATGAATAGATTATGTGTATGAATAGAAATTCCAGGTGATGAAGAAGGCATCCGTTCTATCCTTCAAGGTAGAAAACAGGGTTATTAAGTTTGCTTTGTCATTCTGGGTACTGGTAAGTTTAACCGTACCATTTTCTTCACTTATTACATCATATCCGTTCCAGTCCACCGGTTGGGTCTGATTTATCAGGGTTATTTGGTGGTAATCCTGGTTTGATCCAGCTACTTCTACCGATAGTCCTAAAATTATGATTACCAGTACAATTATGGCCGGTTTTATAAGTTCCCTGGGTTTGAAGGGTTTACTTACAAATAACATCCCTATTAACCCCCCTAAACCTATTATCCCTGGGTTTGAGAATAATCCGCCGTCTATCATTCCGATCATGGCCAGTGAGGCGGCGAAGGCTATGATGATCCTGTTATGTTCCAGCCGGTTGTCCATGGAAATTAAACTGGTAAGATAGACCAGAGGTAAAGTAAAGACGATGAGATAAGCCACGGGTGAGATGTATTTAGAGAGAGATTCACCGGTATGTATATTGGAGGGTAATACCGTGCCCAGTGTGTTAAGGATGGAGCCTAAGGCCGATTTAAATACATGGCTGTGTATGATGCTGGTGGAACTTACGTCTGGATTTAACGATACGAATACTGTAAATAGTGACACACCAAAGTTGATCCTCAACCATATTTCTATAAGAATACCGACCAGATATGTGATTAAAACCAGGGCAATGGCATACTTTAAATATCTTCTACTTTCCCATATGTCCAAGAGGGCAAATTTACCCTTGATTTTACCAGAAGTAATCACCCCATTTAGAAGGAGTAAACTACCCATAAAAATAAAAAATAAAATGACCTTTCCTTCCGATGAACCTAGAAGTAGGGGATAGAACAGATAAGTGGCAGGGCCCTTTAAAAATTCCAGGCCATAAATCAGTATGGCCAGCAGGATTAATAAGGCCCCAATCAGGGTAAAGCGATTTAAATACCATTTATCCAAATCTATCACCATTAAAATAGAATATCTTAGGATACCTGGAGCATTCGCTCCACGGCTTTCCTGGCTTTATCTGCTATCTCTTTATCTACAGACACCACATACTCCTCGTTTATGAGGGAGTTTTTCACCTTCTCCAGGGTGTGTAACTTCATATTTTCACAGATGGCTTCACTTAAAAGTGGCACTATGGTTTTACCCGGGTTTTCCCGTCTCAGGCGAGTCACCAGGTCCACCTCGGTACCTATAATAAAAGTCTGCCTGTCTGACTCGGACACATATCGCATCATACCCCCAGTACTTAACACGTCATCTGCCTCATCTTGAACCTCCAAATCACATTCTGGATGGACCACCAGCACTGCATCAGGATACTTCTCCCTGGCAAATGCTACGTCTCCCGTGTGGAACATCTTATGCACATAGCAATGGCCTTCTTCCGGTATGGGGATTACCTCCTTATCCACCTGGCGGGCAACGAAGCCCGCCAGATTCATATCCGGACCAAAGAGGATCCGATCTTCAGATAGACTTTCCACCACAGCCACTGCATTGGAGGATGTGCACAGTATATCCGCTTCTGCTTTAGCTTCAGCCAGGGTATTAACATACAGGACAACTGCTGCATCAGGATACTTTTCTTTAACCTTCCTTACTTCCTCTGCCGGGAGCATGTGAGCCATGGGGCATTCTGCTTCCCTATCAGGCGTGACAATCTTCTTTTCTGGATTCAAGATGGCCGCTGTTTCCGCCATAAAATCCACTCCACAGAAGACCACCAGGTCAGAGTCGGTTATCTCCGATGCTTTAATACACAACTCCAGTGAATCGCCGATAAAATCAGCGATTTCCTGTATATCTCCTGTTTGATAGTTATGGGCCAGGATAATGGCATTTTTATCCTTTTTAAGTTGTATTATTTCCCTTTGTAATTCATTCAACATGGATAGTCCCTCAAAAAAATTAATTACTAATTATCTTGAAACTCCTTAGACTAATATCTCTTTATTAATTATAAATCTTCAGATTCAAGTGAAGGTTTTACTTCTGCCCCATCCAGTGCATCTCCACAGGGACAGGAACAGTTTTCCGGGATATTGGAAATGGAATTAAAGACAAGTTCTATTAAAACCGGCCTCTTCTTCTCCACTTCCTCAAAAACCTCATCTATGGTCAGTTTATCTGGTGATATGGAAGCTCCATAATTAGACACCGTACATATACTGGTATAACATATTTCTAACTCTCTGGCAAGCACAGCTTCCGGCAGACCAGTCATACCCACCACGGTCCCCCCTAAACGGCGGTACATCTGTATCTCTGCGGCCGTCTCGAAACGTGGGCCTTCCGTACATATGTAGATACCCTCCCCTATAACCTGGCCCGAGGAGATTAAAATATCCCTTAACTCGGGGCAGTAGGGCTCTGTAATATCCACATGAACCACTCGATCATCGTAGAATGTGCTTTTCCTCATCCTGGTGAAGTCTAAAAAATCATGGGGAACCACCAGATCACCGGGTCTAATGGATAAATCCAGAGAACCCACGGCATTGGTGGCCATTATCCTTTCTACACCCATCTCTTTCAGGGCCCAGATATTCGCCCGGTAATTTATCATGTGGGGCGGGTTGGCATGTCCCACTTCGTGTCTGGACATGAACACCACCTCTTTATCATGTAATTTGAAAAGAATCATCTCTGGTGAGGGTCCATAGGGGGTTTCCACCACCTTCTTTTCTGCATCTTCCCCCAGTTCCACTATCTCGTATATCCCGGTTCCACCGATTATTCCGATTGTCAAAATAAAATTCTCCCTTTAAATAGATTCTATTAAATTTTAATTTGATTATTTCCTATTAAATAAATTAACTATCCCTGGCTAGCTCATCCCTTGGCCACGCCTAAAGGCACCATCCTAGCAACCAGGAGGGATATACCGGTATCGTGGGCTGTTTTAACCACTTCGTCAACATCTTTATATGCCCCAGGGGCTTCTTCAGCAACTATGGGCATGGAAGTGGCTTTGATAACAATTTCCCTGCTTTCCAGTGATTTTTTAACTTCTTCTCCACTGTAGGTTCTTTTAGCCCCTGCCCGGCTCATCTTACGGCCGGCACCGTGTGCTGTGGAGCCGAAGGTCTCCTCCATAGCCGTGTCAGTTCCCCGTAGAATATAGGAGGATGTGCCCATGGTACCTGGTATGAGTACTGGCTGTCCCGCTGCCCGGTACTCTTTGGGTATCTCTTTGCGTCCCGGTCCGAAGGCACGAGTAGCGCCTTTACGGTGGACGAAAACTTCAGTGTCTCTTCCCTTTATATTATGGACTTCCTTCTTAGCTATGTTGTGAGCTACGTCATAGACTATGTTCATGTCCATATCCTCAGCAGTCTGTTTAAACACCTGTTCGAATGATTCCCTCACCCAGTGGACTATCATCTGCCGGTTGGTCCAGGCGAAGTTGGCACCGGCGGCCATGGCCTGGAAGTAATCCTGGGCCTCTGGTGAGTCTACCGGTGCGCAGGCAAGCTGTCTGTCTGGTAGGTCGATTTTGTATCTTTTTGCTGATTTATCCATCACCCGGAGGTAGTCGGAGCAGATCTGGTGACCGCATCCCCGGGAACCGGTGTGGATCATCACCGTTACTTCACATTCGTCCAGTCCGAAGGTGCGGACTGTTTCCTCATCGAATATTTCGTCTATCCGCTGCACCTCCAGGAAGTGGTTTCCTGATCCAAGTGAGCCTAACTGGGGTATTCCCCTCTTTTTAGCTTTATCAGATACTTTATCTGCATTTGCAGCTTCCATTCGGCCTCCTTCTTCCAGGTGTTCCAGATCTTTCTCCCAACCATAATCATTTTCAACGGCCCATTGAGCGCCGAGATTCAGTACATCATCGATTTCACCTGGTTTGAGCCTTATCTTTCCTTTACTTCCCAGTCCGGATGGTACATTCTTAAAGAGAACATCTACCAGTTCTTTGATCTTTGGCTTCACCTCGGATTCAGTCAGGTTGGTCTTTAAGAAACGGACACCACAGTTGATGTCGAATCCAACCCCACCGGGACTTATTACACCTGTCCGGGTGCTGAATGCAGCCACTCCCCCAATGCTGAACCCGTATCCGAAGTGTATATCTGGAAGTCCTATGGAAAATTTCTGTATTCCTGGTAGGCAGGCCACGTTGGCCACCTGATCCAGTGCTCCTTTCTCTACAGTCTTGATTGATTTATCATCCAGATAGACTCTTCCGGGGACACGCATACCCTTCTTATAATTGGTAGGTATCTCCCATACACATTCTCTTACCTTATTTAATTCATCTTCATTTCCCATAATTGGTCACTCCAGTAAATCAGGATTTCAATTATAAAAAGAACATCTAAATTTGTAAACATTAAATTTGTGCCATTATCAGCCATATCATTATTTTGTTAAATTTGGACTTATTATTTTCTATTGAATGAAAATTAAATTTAGCTAGTTCGTTTAACCTGCCCTTTCAGGTATCCAGGATAACCTGCAACATGAAACCGTTTTCTTCCCTGATATCCATGAGATGGTAGGTTACGGCCTTCACATCCTCCCGGCTTTCATGTTTATCCAGATTGAAGGCTTCACCCTGTACCGATCCCTTCAGTAGATAGGTATCTCCCCTCCGGGATATGCGGATTTTAAATCGGGAGAATATGAGGTTTTCTGAGTCATGGAGGAATATCAACTCGGATAACCAGTCATAAAGGAGTGCAGATGTATCTTCAGATTCAATTTTTATATATTTCCGGGTTGACGGGTTGATACGTGACGTGTCTGTCATCACTTCAAACATGGCCAGGGCTGCATTCTCAAAGGCATCTTCCAGGGTCTTTCCATAGGCACGGATGCCGACATCGGCGGTTACATCGAAGAATTCGAATTTTTTCTCTAAATTCATGGTTTCTTTTCTATAATTCATAGTTTCATTTTGTAAATTTTTTTTATTCCATCATTTGTATTGTCTGTAAATATTAGATAAAAAACCTAGTGATGTCTCTGATTACTTCTCAAATGCTCTCTAACTTTTTTTTTAAATAGTTTCATGGGACTTTTATAATTAGGAGGCAAAAAAATGCAAAACAGAAATTCTATCCCAGATCTCCGAAAGAAACCAGAAGAACTGAACTACTTGAACTTTCATAGATATTTTGATATTAAGTCCTGTGTCTTTATCGGGTTAATCATCCTGGTACTGGTCTTCAGTGTACTTGGTGTGGCTGCACTTCCCAATTCCAACTTCCCAGCCACCATCTAAGACTTAAAACATTCCCCTGTGAAACTAAACTTAAGGTAATCCCCAAGAGACCATTTACTTACCCCCAAGCCATATTATCCCTAAACCATGCATTTATTTATTTCTTGGGGATGGAACCTTAACACGATAACCCGTGCATTACCCTTACTGCCTTTACCAGTGAATTCAATATCTATGAGTCGTAAAAATTCCAGTTTATTAAGTAAACGGTCGAATGAAGCATAACTTAAGGGTTTTTTATCATTTAAATTCTTGTAGAGGTTTCCAGCAATTAACTGCTGGTCTTCTGATTCTATTATGAGTTCCAGGAGTGTTCTTTCCTTTTCCGATAAGTTTTCCAGGGTATTTTTCAGGCTGATGGAACTGCTACTTTGAAGTGCAGTTTTAAGATGCCTTTCTTCTATGGTCCTTGATGCGTCTGCCTCTGCAATATTACCCAGGAGCCCTAAAAGGTTTATTCCCACCCTTAAATCTCCAATGGAACTGGTTTCTTCTGCAACTTCGTCCAGTATTTCCTCTGAAATTACTTCTGGATAGAATCCGGTTTTAACTCTCTCTTTTAATATATCCCTCATCTCATTGTAAGTGTAGGGATTGAAGACTATCTCCTTGGGGATAAAAATAGAGTTAACATTCTTATCCAGGATATACCTGAATTCTATATCTGATATAACGGCAAATAATCCGGTTCTAACGCCTTCAAATTCTTCATAGGCCCGTAAGATATCATAGAATATTTTATTAGCATTTTTACTGTGGAATAAGTGGTCGACATCGTCCAGGGCGACCATCAGTGCCTGGTCGTTGTTTTTAAGGTGTTTCATGATCTTCTCGTAGATACGGGATACAGGAATACCTGTCTCCGGGGGCAGGTGTCCGAACATCTTCTGGTAGATCTGTGAAAATATGTTGTAACGGGTGGTATGCAGCTGGCAGTTGATGTATACGCATATAATTCTATCTGAATACTCCTCAACCTTCTCGAAAAGTTTTTTTATCGCCGTGGTTTTTCCTGTTGCACATGAGCCAACCACCACAGCGTTCATCAATTTCCCACCCCTTAAGGCCGGTCTTAGACATAGGGTGAGTGCTTCCATCTGGGATTCCCGGTGTAAAAATTTGTCCGGCACATAATCCGGGTTAAAGACCCTGATATCCCGGAAGATGGTTTCGTCATGCATTAAAATATCATCTATAGACATTGGAGTATCTCCCACCATTACTAATTAAAAAACCTTTTGTTGGAGATTATATATATAATTTGAACCTCCCGATGCAGATAAATTTTATTCAACTCCAGTAAGCCTTATCAGCTAAAACGAACAGCCAGAACACCCTCTAACTTTTCACCATGGGAGAGGTTTAAGAGGGTCACATTCTCGTTTTCTGCCACCCACTCCACCAACTTCTTGGCGTATTTAAGCTTCAACTCTTTAATTTCATCAGCCTGGCCTTCCGGTTCAGTCATGGCTGGTCTGGAATATCTGGTAACCTCCTTGCCAAAATCCATACCCGCTAAGATGATGTACTCGGCTCCTAATTCTACTGCCAAAAATATGGCCCGATCCCCATCTGTAAAACCACCAAAATTATAAACGTTATTCAGGGGTGTGCTCTGTGTGGTGCCTAACATACGATTTAGGCGAGGTACATACTCTTTCAGTTTCTCCATATTATCTCCATGGGCATGCACCACCAGGAATGCACCTTCATGGTTGGCGCAGATGATATCATCCATATCACCATCCAAATCTGTAACAATGATATCAGGAACTATATCTTCCTCTAACAGTGCCGTGGTGGCCCCATCAGCAGATATCAGGGTGTATTCAGATAGGTTTAAATTTTTAATCTCTTTGATGTTACTTTTAATGGACGGTCCGGCTCCAAAGACAATAACTTCCTTTTGCATGGGAATATCTTCCGCTTTCAATCCCCCATATGATTCTAAAAGTTTCTCGAGCAATTTAGCTGATTCTTCATCCTTCTGTTTACTGAAACCGAAGTCTTCCAGTAGATCTTCATACCAAGACAACCATATAGCAAGGTTCATAAGTTAGGATAATAATATCCAAATTAATAAAGTTTTTTAAGTTATATAACTTGGAGGTTTTTTATAATGAATGAGACGTTGCTCATGATACCGGGACCTACCAGAGTGGCTCCCCGGGTCTTAAAAGCTATGTCTGAGAATATAGTGAATCACAGAAGCGCAGTGTTCGGTGAAATAATAACCGAAACCACAGAAATGATGTCTGAAGTTTTCCAGACCGAAAATCAATCCTACATTTTGACTGGTTCTGGAACTGCGGCCATGGAAGCAGCACTGGCAAGCGTACTGGATAAAGGCGATAAAGTCCTGAACATCGTTGGTGGAAAGTTCGGCCAGAGATTTATGCAAATAGCCGAAGTCCACGGAGCAGTACCAACAGAACTTGAGGTGGAATGGGGATATGGTGTGGATCCTGAAGATGTGAAGTACATCCTGGAAGAGGAAGATGACATCAAGGCAGTGACCATAGTCCACAACGAGACCTCAACTGGAGTGAACAATCCCATAGAAGAAGTGGGAAAGATCGTTAATGATTTTGATGCCCTCTACGTGGTGGACACCGTTTCCTCCCTAGGGGGAGATGATGTCTTCGTAGATGGTTATAACATCGATATTTGTGTTACCGGCTCCCAGAAATGTCTGGCCGCCCCACCGGGCATGGCCGCTATAACATTAAGCGAGGACGCCTGGAAAGTGGTGGATAAAACCCCAACCAGCACCTATTATCTTGATATGAAAAGGTACCGTAAGAGTGGATCGGGCACACCCCCAGAGACACCCTACACACCATCCGTGTCATTGATGTACGCCATGCGCGAAGCCTTATGCGCAGTGATGGAAGAAGGACTGGAAAGCCGGGTGAAAAGACACCAGTTAGCTGCCCTGGCCACCAGAAATGCCATTAAAGCCCTGGGTCTGGAACTATTCGCCCAGCCAGAAGTCTCCTCAAACACGGTAACCGCCATTAAGATGCCGGAAGGTGTAACTGACAAAGAGTTACGGGGTACCATGCGGGATAAATACCGGATAGAGCTGGCCGGAGGCCAGGACCACCTTAAAGGTAACGTGTTCCGTATAGGCCACATGGGTAACATCACCGAAAGGGAGATCATCACCACCATAGCCGCCCTGGAGATGACCCTCAAAGGGCTTGGCCTGGACATCTGCCTGGGTGAAGGTGTGGCTGCAGCAGAAGAGGCTTATCTACTTGATTAAGCTTCTATTTTTACTATTTTTTAATAAATTTTTTTCATTTTAATCAAGAAATCATATGGGGGGATTTTTTTATGAATGAGTTGGGTTTAAATTTCCTGGATTTAGGAGATTCCGATAAACTACCCATAATTTTAATCCATGGCATGGCCCTGGACCAGACCATGTGGACTCCTCAAATCCCGGTTCTTAAAGAGCATTATCGTGTGTTGACCTACGATATACGGGGCCACGGCCTCAGTGAAGTCGGTGACGCTCAGTACACCTATAAAATGTTCGCCGATGATCTTAAGAGCTTAATGGATTACCTGGAGATGGACCAGGCCGTCCTGTGCGGACTTTCCATGGGAGGAGCCATAGCTCTACGTGCCTATGACATGTATCCCCATAGAATCAAGGCAATGATACTATCTGACGCCAGGAGTGAAGCTGATTCTAACGAAACCAAGTACTGGAGAGAGAATTCCATTGAATCCATTAAAAAGGATGGGCTGGAGAACTTTGCAGATGAATTTGTAGGTAACATATTTTGCCAGTTCCAGTTTCAAGAGGCATCCGGAAGTGGTGGAGTTAATTCGAAACACCGTCTTATCATCTTCATCAGAGGGATTTCACAACCTCTCTCCTCATCACAGATGATGCATGATAAAATAGTAAATTCTGAGTTTAAAATCATCCCTAAAGCCGGCCACATGAGCAACCTGGAAAACCTTGAAGAATTTAACCATAATCTACTGGAATTTCTGGGAAAAATAGAATTTTAAGATTCTTTTTGGAAAATATAAATATTAAATATTCCCAGTTAAATATCCTTTAAAATGGCCAGGGCTGTTTTAAAGAGTATCGGTCCGTCCATCCAGGTTTGTCTTAAAAGATACATTGGTCGGGCATAGAATTCTTTAAAAGCCCTTTTTTGCAGCTTTCTAAGTTCGTCCAGTGAGCAGTCCACGGTTTCAATAACCGGGGTTAGCAGGTTGAATTTGGACCAGTCTGTGGTTTTTATTAATCGTTCATCTCTGGATTTCATATAGAAATCTGTCCCGGGATAGGGGGTGGCCAGTGAGAATATGGCGTAGTTTGGCTCTAATTTCTTTACAAAATTTATGGTGTTTTCTATGCTTTTCCTGGTGTCCCCGGGCATGCCCAGGACCACGGATGCTATGGTTCTAACACCAAGCTTCCTGGTGAGCTCAAAGGTCCTTTTTATCTTGCTGATGGTGATGTTCTTGTTTAACTCGTTCAAGTTCTGCTGATCTGCAGATTCAACCCCTAGAAATAGGGTTATACAACCGGCGTCCTTCATCTTGGTGAGCAGTTCCTCAGATATGGTGTCCACCCGGGCCGTGCATCCCCAGTAGTTTTCGAATTTCCGCTCCTTGATCTCATTACAGATATCTTCTATTCTCTTCTTGTTGAGGCAGAAGGTGTCGTCCATGAAGGCCAGCATCTCTGCATCATGATCATCCACCAGGTGCTCCATCTCATCTACCACACCAGTAGATGACCTTAACCTTAGTTTATTTCCATGCATAGCCGAGGAAGCGCAGAAGGAACACTGATAGGGACATCCCCTTCCAGAAATTAGGGTACCAATGGGCAGCTTCATGTTCATGATTTTGTAGTCTTCCATGGGGAGCAGGTGTCTGGCTGGGTAGGGTAGGCTGTCCAGATCATCTATCACTGGACGGAGGGGTGTGGTAAAATCTCGAGTAGCGATTCCCTTTACTTTGCTTAGATCTCCACCGTTTTCGAGGGTCTGCACCACTTCCAGCATGGTGTATTCCCCTTCACCACGTACTATCAGGTCTATGAAATCATATTTTAGAAGTTCCGGGTAGGTGAAGGTGGGATGATATCCTCCTAAAACAATAAATGCAGAAGGGCAGGTTTCCTTCGACATGCGCGCCACTTGGAGGGCGCTTTCAAGTGTGGGGGTTACTGAGGTGATGGCCACTACATCAGGGGAATAACCTGCAACTTCCCTTTGAATGGTTTCGTAATCCATTTCCACTGCAGGGGCATCGATTATCTTAACTTCAACTCCACATGTCTCCAGCACGGCAGCTATATAGGCTATACCTAAAGGCGGTGCCACCAGTCCTATGAACTTGTATTTCGACGAACTGTAAGGTGGGTTGATCATCAGTACTTTCATTATGTTTTCACCTTCAACGATATTATTTCTGTTTAACTATTTATAAATGTAAATTTTAGTTAATTAGGAGTATTTAATTCTTGGAATTTAATATTAAGATAAATTCTAGATTTTATATTAAAAATATTGTGGAATCATTTGATAAACCAGGAGGGTAGTGGTACTTCCTCATCCTTATCAACCACCACTTCGATGAAGTATGGTTTTCCCAATTCCACGGCCTTTTTTACTGCAGGGTATATTTCTCCGGGTGAATTTAAACGTATGGCCTTTATACCGTATGATTCTGCCAGTTTAGTGAAGTCTGGATTTTGAAGCTCCACTTGATAGGTGTCACCGTAGTGCATCTTCTGCCACTGTTTTATGATTCCCAGGGAGCTGTTATTTAAAAGACAGACGGTTACCGGGAGTTTTAGCTCGCTGATGGTGGCCAGTTCCTGGAGGGTCATCTGAAAACCGCCGTCCCCCACTATAACCACCACCGTCTTTCCTGGTTTTGCAAGTGCCGCACCCACCGATGCGGGTATAGCGTATCCCATAGGGGCGAATCCCCCTGAGAATATGAATGTGCCGGGTTCTTTTATCTTCTGGAGTAATGTGACCCAGGTTGTATGGGATCCCGCGTCATCTACTACTATTGAATCTTCTGCTGCATCCAGTATCTCTTTTATGGCTCTCTGTGGTTTTACCGGTACATCATCGAAACTGGTGTCTATCTCATAGTACCTTGCATATTCAGCCAGTTCATCCAGCCAGTTACTCGAATCTCTAACATTTAAGTCTACCACTCTATCGAGGAATGCCCCAACATCCTCTTCAATATTTATATCTCCCTTAAGACTCTTCTTATCAAGATTAACCTGTATTATCCGGCAGGGTCCCACACCAGTCATGGTCCTCTCTGAGAGTCGGGCACCGAGTGCAAGGATGATATCGGCGTTTTTACCGGCGAACTGGGATGCTTCTGTACCTCTCACCCCTATCATCCCCAGAAACAGAGGGTTATCATCTGGAAATACGCCCCTGGCATGATAAGTGGTTGATACTGGAATTTTATTCTTATTTGCAAAATTTGAAAGTTTTTCTGCAGATTTAGACCAGAATATTCCTGCCCCTGCAATTATAAGTGGTCTTTGAGCTTTCTCTAGAAGTTTTATTGCCTGGCCTATATTCTCATTCAACTCTTCTGCATCCATCTGGTCGGGCAAAATAACTTCTTTAACCTTGGAGTAGTCTATTTCTTCATCCCAAACATCCCGGGGAATACTCAGGTGTACCGGTCCGGTTTTATTCTGCCTGATCAGTTCTATGGCTTCTTTTAATTTTAATATGCCGTCTTCTGGGTTTTTTATGTTAGAACTGCGGATGGTTATGGGTTCAAATACTGTGGAGGTGTCCACTTCCTGGAACGCATCACAACCTTTCATAGCAGAGGGTACATCCCCCGTGATTACCAGGAGGGGTACCGAATCTTTATAGGCAGTGGCAACTCCCATGGTAAGATTTAAAGCCCCTGGACCTGCAGATGCAATGCAAACCCCGAATTTTCCGGAAATCCGTGCATATGCATCGGCTGCGTGGGCTGCTCCCTGTTCATGGCGCATGAGGATGTGTTTTATGTTAGATCTTCTTAGAGTTTCATAGAAGGGTAGAATTTGTTCACCTGGATGTCCAAATATGTATTTAACACCCCCTAACTCGAGTATCTCTACCACTGCCTGTGCGAATTTCTTACCACCTTCTGTAACCTTAACATTCTTCATGTAAACCACTATCTATTCTTCCTGATAACTACCATTATATTCTCCAGAACCAGTCACTGGGAACACCACTGCCTGGGCAATCCTTTCACCCTGCTTTATGGTGTAATCGAATTCCCCATAATTATACAGTAGAAATTGCAGGGTTCCGTAGAAGCCGGGATCGCCCACCGCGGTGTGTACCGAGATAAAAGACCGGTTGAGTGTAGAACGGGGCAGGTAAAGCTGGGCATAACCCTTTGGTATCTTCATCTTGGGCTCTATAGTAACTGAATATGCTGTTTTAGGCTTCAAAGTATAGATGGGGGGCTCTAATTTCTCCAGTTCCGGGAGGTTTTTCTGGTTATCCACTAAAGACCCTGCACTTTTTTGTATAAACACGTTTTCTAATCTTAAATCAATTCCTGATGGCTGTACCAGTTCTTTAAAGTCTGGAAATAGTTTTATAAGTTCCTTTTCTCCCAGCATCAATATAAAATTCCTCCTTATTTATACAATTTAATATTTTGTTATATCTATTTAAAAAAATTGATGTATCTATCTGAAAATTAGGTTAGTAATCCTTTAAGTTAAAATCCTTTAAAATACCTATTACTTCCTCCTCTTCCACATCATACCAGGTTTGATAGGCATCAGCAACTGCAAAAGCAGGACCTCCACGTATGTTGGCACAGTAAATCCTTTCCACCATTGGAGATACCTTCTCAAGTGCCTGTAAATGGGCGGTAGGCACGGCTATAATCACTTCTTTTGCCCCTTTACTTTTGACCGCCTCTACAGCCACCAACATGGTGAAACCGGAGGCTATACCATCGTCCACCAGAATTGCCGGGCGTTTTTCCAGATCCGGGAAGGGTTTGTCTCCCCTGAATTGTTTAAAACGTCTCTGCACTTTTTTAGTGGTTTGAGCAATGTCCTTTTCAATTTCTTCCTGGGTAAGACCCATCTGGGCTTTCAAAACCGGATTTATTTTCACGGTACCGTCAAATGCCACTGCACCGTATCCCACTTCCGTATTCCAGGGTAGGGTTATTTTACTGACCACCACCACATCCAGGGTTAGGTTTAATTGCTGTGCAAGAGGGGCTGCAACCGGCACACCACCGGCGGGTATCCCAAAGACCACCGCATCACTACTATCAAAATCAACAAGCATCTCGGATAATTTAAGTCCAGCATCTGGCCTATCACGAAAAATTCCGGTACAGTTTCGAAGCTCGGGAAGGTCAAATACGTTACCACAAAATTCACATTTCAATTCATCGGTGGTCATATCCCCATACCAGTTTATTATCTATCTGTCCCCTATTTAATTTATTTTATGAGTGGGAATTTATTTTTTCAATAGAAAATTTATTTCCAATAGGACTTACTTTATCAGGAATTATTCATCAACTGGTGCAAATTCATCAAGGGATGCCGCTATACCGGTGGCGTTGTTGAAGAAAATAGAAGCTAAGATTCCCACCACTTTATCCCCCTGGATTATGGGAGAACCACTGTCTCCGGGAAGCGGCATATCACCCATGGGAAATGAAAGGTAATGATAAGTTTTCCCCACGGTCATCACGTTACAGTTTATCCGTTTGGTACCGTTAAGGGAATATGCGGGGCCTATCTCTGGTTCAGCGATGTCTGAGATTTCAATCTCTTCTTCTGGTGCATCTACCTCTATAACTGCCAGGTCATGGTACCAGTGGACTTCCACCACCCTACCAGAGTAACCGTTTAAATGGACAGTACTGCCTAAACCACATTTTCCTACTTTAAGTACATGGTAAACGGTTAAAACATAGTATTTACCATGACTTTCAATTACCGCACCTATAACACCGTACTTTTTATTGCAAACAATTTTCCCACCGGCAGCAATCATGGTTTAACCCTCATTATATCATCTATTTGATATGAACACAGACTTATTTTTTTCCCTGTATCTTCACGGAATCATTTAATGATCGCTGTATTTTGTTTTAGATGTTTTTAGCTACTATTATTGCCAAGTAACTGCCTATTACGATCACATTAAGGCCAGATAGGTTTGATACGGTATCAAAACTCTTTTAAAGCAAATCTTTTGATTTTTATGCTATAGATTCTTTGAATTAAGGAGATTATTCTTGCTGTAATTTGTAGTTGCTTGTGTAGCTTTCGCTGCCCAAATAACTCTTAATTGCAGAATTATAGATTAACGCGGTTGATCTTGAAAGAAATATAAAGAGATATGGAAGTAAAACTAATGATAGAATTAGAATTCGTAAAATATTGTAATTTGAAAACGAAAATAACTCCAATCCGTTCAAGATTAAATTTGAAGTGATATTAGCCACAAAGTATCCGCCAAAAATTAAGATTAAAGCAATGATGCCTGTTGCAAAATACCACATTATGAGCTTTTTCCATCCTACACTATAGATTCTTTCAAGAATTTCATCGAATATAAAGAATCCTATAATAATCGGGACCTCACCGTAAAAAGCCAGCCCATACCATGTGATCCCGTCCCAGGATAATTTTGAGACATTAACAAATATTTCCCCAAATTTAAAAGCTTCACTCAGTTTGCCATCATTATAAGCCATATTGGCAATTGACATCAATATTACTGGAATAATCAATATCAGATATAAAAATGCAATTATTACGGGAATAAAATGAGTAAAACCAACGTATAATAGATCTAAATTTAAATCAGGTAAACTGGTTAATATAATTCTTAAATCTGTTCCAGAAGATAATAATGAAAGAGTAATCAAAATAAAAGGAAATAAATAAATAATATTAACTATAAGCACTTTTATGCCATCAATAAATATATTAATCCAATCATTAAATCCAGGAAGCTCATTAATACCCGTTAAGGACTTATTTATAATTTTAAATAAGTATCCCCTTGCAAATGATCCTACAAATAAGAATCCAATAATATCTAAACAAATAAATAACAGAAAATTTATCTTAACCAAAGATAAAAAAGCATATTGAGAAAAACTAATCAATACAACGATTCCCAAAAACAAAAATCTCATCCAATTAGAAAAGGGATAACTCAAAGAATCAATTATTATCCCCCTAATACTCATAAAATCATCGATCCTATTCCCATTTTTAATCAATTCAATACGTAATACCCGTCCTAATTTGAATATATTGTTCTTTAGAATTAATTAAGAACTTATTTTTTGGTGATGGTATATTCGACCAGTAACAAATTATTTAATGTTTAATGTGTTTTTTTGATGCTTAGCTACTAATATTGCCAGGTAACTGCAGAAATAATGTATATTGCTATTGCCACACCATGAATGACAGGTAGTTATAATGATGTTATATATTTCCATAAAAATTTCAGCTTCTTATTAATTAAGCTCTTTATATCTACGAATATAAGACACACCAAAACAAATCAAGAGGAATATAAAAAGTCCAACTAGAATATAAAATATACCAATACCTCTTAAATATTCATTGGTTCTAAATAAAAAGATATAAATTAACATTAACCCCCATAAGGCAATTAAACCAAAAATAGCCATATAATATTTTTTATTAAAATAACCTTTGTTCTTAAATACCCCAATTATAATCCAGAATATCCCAGCCAAAATAGCAAACAGCCAAGGTAACAATTTACCATGTAATGAAAATAAAAATAATAATCCTATAACCATCGAAATACAACCAATTATAATCATTTTGGAACCCGTCTTCATTTTAACCTACCTCTTAGATGACAAATATTAAAAATGTATAATAAATTTACCACCTATCATGGCATAATTTAACTGAATGCTCCAGTAATACCACCTATAATTGTTAATATAATAATACCTACTGTCACGGCTGCCGCAGCAACTTCTTCCTGAGATGCATTTAATTCTAATGGGGCCTTTGAAGGATCATTGAATGGTGGACTAGACATATTCCATGGGTATGGAACTGGAAGAGCATCAGGTGCCGGAATTGGGAACGTCAGTGGAGGTTTCTTTTCTATGTTAAGGTAATAGTGTGCGATTGCCCATAGCCATGAATTACCTATTGTATCGCCAGAACTATTGATAATGACTGTGATGGTATTATCTATTCCTATATGTAAGA
>Ga0334889_1001372_pt1 | contig 32262 bp, 33 predicted proteins | sample GraSluR1_MG_2_FD_207222 | JGI IMG/M metagenome (GOLD analysis project Ga0334889, IMG submission 207222) | Sludge microbial communities from methane-producing bioreactor in Wageningen University, Netherlands - Granular Sludge_8_08-R1 | ecosystem: Engineered > Bioreactor > Anaerobic > Unclassified...
ACAAACATCAAGAGCATTAAAACCATTGTTCTCATAAGACACCTTCTTCTATACTTAGAAGTAGAATAAATACTATCATCAAATCTGTCAATAGCAAAATTAAAAAAGCTGTAAAATTACAAAATTATCTTGTCAAAACGTTACCTAAATATTATCTTAAAAAGAGATTTATTAAAAGGAGTCGCTATGACAGAGGACACAAAAGAAATTCAGATAAAGATACTTGAGGAAGCCATTGCAAAAGAGGCTTTGCCAGCAGAAAAATCTATGCTGTTATCAAAACTATCGACCTTGGTAAGTGAAAACTCAGCTGAAAAGGCCGTCGAATATGCTCATAGAGCTGTTGATGAAGCTGAAAAATCCGGCGATCTCAATCTTTTTGCAGTCTCCCATGCGGCATTAGGCATAGCTTATGGGCAAAGCGCTGATTATTCAAAAGCTCTAAAGGTGTTCGAGGAGGTTTTCGAGATTGCCAAAAAAACCGGGGATAAAGGTATAATAGCACGTTCTCATAATAACAAGGGGGTAATTTATACGAAAATCGGTGATTATACGAAAGCATCGACAGCTTTTTTAGAGGCCCTGAGAATCAACGAAGAGCTTGGCAATGATGAGTTAGTCGCGACGAATCTGAATAATCTGGGCGATATATATTTACTTGAAGGTGCATTCGACAAAGCAATCGAGTATTATCGCAAGGCGATTGAATTGAAGGAGAAATTGCAAAATGACCATTCTCTTGCTGTTTCTTTAAATGGTCTTGCAAGCGCTTTGAACAGGAACGGTAGGTATGATGAAGCAACAGATGCGTTGTATCGTGCATACGAGATTTTCCATAGTGAAGGAAATCCAGCCGGAATGGCAACTGTTCTCGCAAATATCGGTTCAATAAGAAAAGCAAAAGGAGATTTCCAGAATGCGAAAGAAACCTTCATGAAATCACTATCTATCATGGAGGAGATAGGGGATAAATGGGGAATTGCAGGAAACAACATCAACATAGCCTCGATAGAATTAGAAACCGACAACATAACCGGTGCAAAACTATTTGCCGAGCAAGGTCTGCAAATCGCCGAGCAGATAGGCGCACAGACAATAACAAGGGCGGCTTATTCAATTCTCTCAAGAGTTTACGAAAAAGATGGAGATTTTCAAAAAGCTCTCCAAAGTTTCAAACATTCTAAGGAGATTAACGAGAAAATTCTAAACATAGAAACTACACGTAAGATTGAGCGCCTTGAAGCCAAATACGATCTCGAAAAGAAAGAACGCGAAATGGAGATTTATCGCAAAGCCTCGATAACAGATACTTTAACCGGACTTCTCAATCGCCCGGGAATCATCGAGAAACTTCAGGATGCAGATAGAGCCTTCAGATCCGAAGGCACGGAATTCTCCATTGCTATTGCGGATATCGACCATTTCAAGAGGTTTAACGATACATACGGACATGCTTGCGGCGATATTGTTCTAAAGAAAGTTGCGGAATCGCTTCTGAATGCTGTCAGCGAAGAAGGGTTTGTCGGAAGATGGGGCGGTGAGGAGTTTATAATTCTTCTTCCGAACTCGAATCTGGAAGAAGCACATGTGGTTGCTGAAAGGGCAAGAATATCTATCGAGGCTGAAACCCAAAGTTTTAACGGCAAAGTCATCCAAGTAACAATGTCCTTTGGAGTGGCTTGTATTATGGACACTCACGATATCGATAAATGTATTGTTCTCGCCGATACAGCCCTATATAAATCGAAAAAGCTCGGAAGAAATCGTGTCGAAAGCTCGATTGGCTAACCACTAAAAGCCAAGGGTAAGTTAAGTTTTTTTTACATTCGTTGATTTGTGTTTTCCTTGGGCAATCTCAAGATATTGCCTTTCATATCGATACGGTGCTAAGTGTTTCAAATTCAGTGCGGGCAGACATCTTCTTCGATCCCAATCCAGAACCTTTAACCTTATATGATTTAATTCATGTAATCCCGCGCGAGCAATGTCCAATTGCTGTCCTTTCGTTCTTTAAAATTTCAATCTAATAGGCTCGGCGTCTCGCCGTGCGCCACGAATATCGAGCCGTGCGCAACGAATATCGAGCGAGACGCCCGACCTGTTAATGAATGTTCCGTTCTCTATATAGATTTAATTCATGTTATTCCGCGGGGATGTTGCGTAGGGGAAGGCCTATGTGCCTTCCCGCCCGTTCGTTGCGCTCAAAAACGGGAGCGCCCAGGGGGGCTCCCCTACGAATGCGGATGTATAACGGCCGTAGGGGCGTATCGCATACGCCCATTGTGCAATTCGCGGGTAACGCATAAAACGGGTCAATGCAATTGACCCCTACGGATTTGAAGTTCGTTCTTTATAAATATAAAACAGTCAAACAAAGGAGGCTTATGTAGCCTGTAATCTTTCGTTCTTTTATATCAAATAACAACAAAACGTGCTGAAATGCACAAAAATTGTGCTGTAATGGCCATTCTAATCGCTGTTTTGTCGGAACTAAGTGACGCAGTCAAGGTTCTAAGCCCTGCATTGACAGAACTAAGTCCCGCAGTCAAGGTTCTAAGCGCTATATTGTCGGAACTAAGTGCCGCAGTCAAGAAACTAAGCGCAAAATTATCGGAACTGAGTGTTGCAGTCAAGATAATAAGCGTTACAATGATAGAACTAAGCCATGCAGTAAAGACAATAAGCTCTGCAAGCACCATTCGAAGTCTTAGTATGGACACTGCAGATACATAAAAGGCCATTGCACTGATAATATTAAAGGAGGCATGAAAATGCTTAAAGGAAATTCCTTTTCAACCGACAACGACGAAGAACGTCGGGAACGACTCCTTCTTTTGTCGGGCAATATCGCCGATTTCGAGGCGGAGTTCGAGCTTGCGCCCGATATCTTAAGCAAAGCCCTCGAAGCTCCCTGCATGTGTTTGAGATGAAGGAGAGTTTCGGAGGCAGGGGCGTGCCACAGCCGGAGCTATGGAGCGAGGAAAACGAGAAAAGTCTTCGCGCCGTTAATAAATTACCCCCCTGCACTATTGCATGGGGGGGTATATGATCAGGTGGGGGAGATGCTTTGAATCTTAATCGAACAATTAGGTGCCCATCTCCCACTCGGCGAGGTATTTCTCCTGTTCCGGCGTGAGAGTGTCGATGGAAATCCCCATGGTGCGAAGTTTGAGCCTGCTAACCCAATCGTCGATTTCCACCGGAACCTCATGCACAGCGACTTCCAAGCCGGGATTCTTGACAACCCATTCCGTTGTAAGCGCTTGCACCGCAAAGGACATGTCCATAACATCCGCTGGATGTCCCTCTGCGGCGGCAAGGTTGACAAGCCTGCCATCGGCGAGGACAAAGATTCTTTTACCCGACTGCATAATATATTCATCTGTAACAATCCGAACATCGCGATTTATATTCTTCGCGATTTTAGTAAGGCCCGGAAGATCGAGCTCGACATCGAAATGTCCGCTGTTGCAAACGATAGCTCCATCTTTCATCGCCTCGAAATGTTCGGGGCGGATTACATGAATATTGCCGGTGAGTGTGCAGAAAATGTCTCCGACAGGTGCGGCATCAGCCATAGGCATAACCTCGAACCCGTCCATTGCGGCCTCGATGGCTTTTATCGGATCGACCTCTGTAACGATGACATGAGCGCCATGCCCCTTTGCACGCACTGAAAAGCCTCGTCCGCACCAGCCATAGCCTGCTACCACAACCTTTTTCCCTGCGATGAGCGTGTCGGTCGCGCGGATGATGCCGTCGAGAGTTGATTGGCCGGTGCCGTAACGGTTGTCGAAGAAGTGCTTGGTTTTCGCGTCGTTAACCGCTATCACCGGGAATTTCAGCGCGCCGTCTTTTGCCATCGCTCTTAACCGAATGACGCCGGTAGTAGTTTCCTCCATGCTTCCAAGAATTTTCGCGCCTACTTCGGGGAATTCTTTGTGGATGGTCGATACCAAATCAGCGCCGTCGTCCATAGTGATAACCGGTCCGCGTTCGGAAGCCGCACGGACATGGCGGTAATATGTTGCGTTGTCCTCGCCATGGATTGCCTGCACCTTGATGCCGAAATCCTCGACCAGCGAAGCCGCGACATCATCCTGCGTCGATAGGGGGTTCGAAGCGATTAGCATCAAGTCCGCACCGCCTGCGACGAGTGTGCGGGCGAGGTTTGCGGTTTCCGCAGTAACGTGAAGACAGGCCGACATCGCAAGGCCTTCGAGTGGCTTTTCGCGTTCGAAACGTTCGCGGATGACCTGCAAGACCGGCATATTTTTATCAGCCCACATAATCCTTTTGAAGCCCTTGGGGGCTAATGATTTATCAGCAATATCGTAACTCATATTTCTCCTAAAAAACTTTTTTGGGGATGTGTGCCCCGTTTATTACATATCTCGATTGGCCGTAATTCCTTACGGTTAAAAAGACTCTAATTTGGCCCCGCTCTCGAACCCATAAATTTTGTTCTCCTCAATAACTTTGGGCCGGCAACTCAAGCCCGAATAAAAACTTACCAAATATAGCCATAATGAAGAATAGGTCAAGCAAAAACCTTCCGAGGTGAATCTTTATAGTTTTAAGAAGAATTTGCCAACTCGAAGGAACTCGCCTTTCAAATTTTGCTTGTTTAATCATTTCCAAACGTTATATTAAAAGCCAATTGAAAACTCAAAATTGGAGGTTGAAATGAAAAGGTTGATTCTCATGGTTGCTTTAGTCGCGGTTTTCGCGGCTGTAGCCGATAGTAGCGCGGATTATTTTCCGGTCGGTATCGGATATACATGGACATATCAGGATTCCAACGAGGTAGGCATTGTAACAACATTAAACGAGATGGTCGGAACCGAGATTATCGACGGATATGAAACATGGATTACCGTTGAAACAAGCCCTGAAGCTGTCGATACTTCCTTCACCCAACTCAGAGCGGACGGCATATACATGATTGTCGAGTTCATGGAGGAAGAGCGCCGCCCAGTAAGGATCGCCCCCTCCGACATCGATGTTGGAACTTCATGGACAGCCGCTGATATCGATACCAGCTTCAATATGTCCGGCGCGGATATTAGCATTCAAATCGTTGTCTCGATGGAAGCAATCGGGCGTGAGACGGTTGTTGTTCCTGCTGGCTCTTTCGCTTCATGTTTGAAGATAGCCATGGAAAGCGAATTCACCTACGAAATCACTTTTGGTGGAATGCCCTTCGCTTCCGGAAGCGGTGTCCAATCGCGCGACACGACTTGGCATGCCCAGTTTGTCGGCATGATTCAAAGCCGCGGAATGGAATACGAAATCGACATGATGAGTGGAACGATAGCCGATTCCTCAAAAACTGCGAGCTATCTTCAAGGCTATAATTTTACAAATATCGACGAAAACTCGCGCAAACCCGCCGAAATGTCCATCATTGCATATCCTAACCCATTCAACAGCTCAGTTTCAATCGATGTCCCCGAAAAGGCGGAGATTGCGATATTCGACATCAACGGCAGAAAAATCGCCGATTTCGGTGTTGTGGAGAATGGAAGTCTAAGATGGCAACCCGCAACATCGGTGGAGTCCGGCGTATATTTTGTTCGGGCGAATCTCGACGGCAATTCGCTGACACAAAGGGTAATGTTCATCAAATAGCCATTGTTCAGATTTTCAAATGAAAGGGCATCCATGCGTCATATATACTTGATCTTTCTCGCTTTGGTTTTCGTCGGGGTGGCCATGGCACATGCGGCTTCCGAGATCGAACTTAGCTTCGACAAAGAGACCAGCACTCTCACAGTAATTGCGAAGCACAGCGTGAAAAACGCCTCAGATCATTACATCGACGAGATTACAGTCGAACTGAACGGCAAAAAGATCATCACTCAGACTTTCAAAATGCAGACAGACGACAACGGCCAAGAGGTTATATACATCATAATCGACGCTAAAGATGGCGACACAATAGAGGTCTCGACGAACTGCAATAAATTCGGCAAAAAGAAGACCAAACTTGTCGTAGGTGCGTCTTAATCAATGCCGTTATCGGATAACACAAATAAACCGAAAAATCTCCGTCCCCTCCGTTTTCTCGGCCCTTCGGGGGGGGCGGTTTTGTTTTATTGCCTGTATTTTGCGATAATCTTACTGCCATCAGTTTTCGCTTTCTTCGTTTTTGGCGATTTCTCCGACGGCTTGCTCCTTACATTCGGCAAATCGACAGCATTGACAGCTTTTACGATATTTTGCCTGCAGGTTCTCCTCGGTGCGCGCCTTAAAACCCTCGACCGACTGGCCGGTCTCGATAAAATTTTGCAATTCCATCGAATTATGGCGATAGTCGGCACAATTCTAATATTGGCTCATCCAATAGCCGTGATGATGGCCTACGAAGATTTCTCGCTGGTTGGTTTCCGCTCATCGATGCCGATAATATTCGCCGAGATTGCCCTTATAATTCTTCTAACCGGTGTTCTTTTCGCGTTGCTCAGAGCGAAATTGAAAATAGATTACAACCTTTGGCATCTCTTTCACAAAGTGATGCTTCTCGTTGTCATTCTGGGATTTATCCATTCCATCGCGATAGGTTCCGATATCCACAGCGCAACAAAATATCTATGGTGGGCGATTTTCGCCATCGCCATCCTCGCTTTTTCTTTCAGAAACATCGTTTTTCCAATGTTTATCCGAAAGCGATATCGAATCTCAAACATTGAACAAGAAAATCATAATACATATACAATAACATTAAAGCCGAGCAATGGAAAAATCCCGACCTACCATCCCGGTCAATTCATGTTTTTGAAACTGATTCGAAGGAAAACCAAATCCGAAGAACACCCCTTCACAATTTCCTCTTCTCCAACACAGGAAGGTTTCATCTCGGCGACGATAAAGGAATCCGGAAACTTCACAAATACGATAGGAAAGACTACCACCGAGGATTTTGCGAAAGTCGCAATGCCCTACGGCAAATTCAGCTTCGTTCATGATCAGCCGAAACGGTTCCTATTAATAGCCGGCGGAGTTGGAATTACGCCGATTATCAGCATGGTGCGTTACCTTCGCGACACAGAAGACGATAGACACGTTGTAGTTCTTTCTGCCAATCGAACAGAAGAAGATATCCTGTTCAAAGCAGAATTAGACGCCCTTCCGCCCAACTTCAGAACCGTGCATATCCTGTCACACCCGGATGAGTCATGGTTAGGTTACCGTGGCAGAATCGACAGCGCGATTATCCTCAAAGAAGTGGGGGAGAATCTCTCCGAATTCGGGGTTTATCTTTGCGGGCCTGCGCCAATGATGAAATCAGTCGAGAAAGAGCTTCGTAAATGCGGTTATATGGGAAAAATCCGCACCGAGAAATTTGGATTCTAAATTCCGCTATCAAACTTCCTTAGCGATTCAGCATTAAAAAAAAGCGGGCTTTGTGGCCCGCTTTGAGCGATTAGATTATGAACTTATTTGTCCATCGATTTTTGACCGAAGAAGATATCAAGTTTTACGAAGAAACCATCCATCTCGCCAACCTCGAAGGTATTACTTACCGTGTCTCCGGTTGAATTATTGAACCAGAAATCTCCCTCCGCACCCGCGAAAGGCAGATGGTAACCAGCACCTACCTGCACACCGAGCGGTCCGAAATCATAGGAAGCTGTTACCTGCGGACGCATGAAACCGTAGAAAACCATATCGCCGTCGTTGTCGCCGTTGTCGTCGTTTACGAATGTGATAATCGAACCGCCGCCGACCGCAAAACCGACAGCTGTTTCAATAGGCCCGAAATTCACATAGACTTCAGGCAATATCGCAACTCGAGCATCGCCGAAACCCACGCCGGCTTCATCCTCGGACATCGTGGCTTCATTCGGTTTACCCTTGGCGTCGAAATATCCACCGGAGATAAGGCCGCCGAGCCTCATAAACTTATTGAGAACACTCCAGCCATGAATATCGAGCATCAGAACAGGTGTGTTTTCAACTTCCAGTCCCATCGCTTCGGCAGTTGCGATTGCGGCATCAGAATTCGAGAACTGGTAACCAAACCCGAGACTTGCCCCCCCGGCTCCACCCTCGGCGAAAGCCGAGACGGCGAGTGCGGTAACGGCAATCAGAATCAACGTTCTTTTCATATTTCCTCCTTATGGTTTCTAAATAGGAACTATTTGCAAAATAACATTCCCTTTCTCTTAAACAAGCTTTTTTTTCGATAAAATTTCCTTTATACTTGATTTCTCAAAAGGAAAGACTATTTTGGCGCGCTATGAAGTTTATCTGGTCGAAAATAAAACGCTTCTGTCTCCACCTTCGGTTCGAGGAACTCCTCGCGCTGGTTTTCTTTTTCCCCTCTGCGGCTGTAACAATGCGTGCCCACGCCTATTTCGCACAGGCAGGGAAAGTCCCAAAGCATATCAGCGGAGATTTGGCCCGTATTTTCGCGGTCGTCGGAATAGTGATGGTTTTCATCGGAGTTCGCAAATGGAATCCCACCGGCAAGTTCTGGAAATTCATCCGAGAAGCCGCGCCCTTCGGCCTTGCAATACTTATCTATACTAATCTCCACGACACCATCCATTTCGTTAATCCGAATGACATTCACTGGGCGCTTATCGCCATCGACGATTGGATGTTTGGTGTCCAGCCGGTTATTTGGGCGCAGAAGTTCTACCATCCGATTCTCACTGAATATTTCAGCTTCGCCTACATGAACTACTTCGTAATCCCGCTTGTGATACCCTTCTTCCTCTATTTCAAAGGCCGCTATTTCGCCTATCGCGAAACTATGCTCGGCATCATTCTGAGTTACTATTTCGGATATATCCTTTATGTGCTATTCCCTGCGGCGCCTCCGAGGCTTGTTCTCGCCGACCAATTCACGCGCGATTTCACAGGATTTCTATTCAGTAGCGCACAAACACAGGTCATAATCTCCGCCGCGAGTAGCAGGGGTGCATTCCCGAGCCTCCATTGCGCCACGACACTTCTCTCCATGATCTACGCATGGAAACACACGCGCACCATGTTTTGGGCTTTTCTGCCAATCGCCGTAAGTCTCGTCATAGCCACTGTTTATCTTCGACATCATTATGTCATCGACATCATCGCCGGGTTCGCGCTGTCGATCTTCGTTTATCTTATCGCACCAAAAATCGATAAATGGTGGTGCAAAAAACGAATCAAAGCCGGCACAGGCGACGACGCCTGCGGATGGGTCGAGATGAAAAGCTCGAATAAACGTCCTTGATTAATCCCCGATCATCCATATTTTGTAGTGCAATTGTGAACACAAGAGCGAGACGAGACCATGAAAAGGACACCGTTAAATAGAATTCGAAATATCGGCGTGATGGCGCATATCGACGCCGGCAAAACTACCACTACCGAGCGTATCTTATTCTATGCCAAGAAAATACACCGCATGGGCGAGGTCGATGAAGGCTCCGCAACTATGGACTGGATGGAGCAAGAACGTGAGCGAGGAATCACCATAACCGACGCCGCGACGACCTGCTTTTGGCGAGAACACCAGATTAACATCATCGATACGCCAGGCCATGTCGATTTTACCATAGAGGTCGAGCGCGCCCTTCGCGTCCTCGACGGCGCGGTAGCGGTTTTTTGCGCTGTTGGAGGTGTCGAACCCCAAAGCGAAACGGTTTGGCGTCAGGCAGAAAAGTATCGTGTCCCCAAAATTGCCTATATCAACAAAATGGACCGCATGGGCGCTGATTTCGAGGGAGCTCTCGACTCGATTGTCGAAAGGCTAAAAGCCAAACCGGTCTGCCTTAACATTCCAATGGGCGAAGCCGAAGATTTCCGAGGCATAATCGACATCATTCACGGGAAATTCATAAAATTCGATCCTGATGAATACGGCGCAACCTTCGAGGAATCCGAAATCCCCGAAGAAATGATTATCGAATACGAAACGCGTCGCTCAGAGCTTATCGAGGCAATTACAGAATACTCCGAACCAGTTCTTGAAGCCTATATCGAAGGACGCGAATTGACCTCGGAGCTTCTAATACCGGCAATCCGCAAAGGCGTTCTCGAAAGCCGAATATTGCCTGTTCTTACCGGAAGCTCGCTTCACAATATTGGCGTTCAGCGCCTTATGGACGCAATAGTGGACTATCTGCCTGCACCTTCGGACCTTCCGCCGGTCATTGGGAAACATCCCGAAAACGAAAAGGAAGAAAAACGCGAACTCACCCCCGAAGCGCCCATGAGTGCGCTTGCTTTCAAAATAGCTACCGACAAATATGTCGATAAACTCGTATTCATACGCGTTTACAGCGGCATAATCGATAAAAAACTCGGCATGCTGAACCCGCGCACAGGAAAAAGAGAAAGAATCTCGCGAATTTTCCAGATGCACTCCGATAAACGCGAACAAATGGAAGAAGCTGTTGCCGGCGATGTCATTGCTGTTGCAGGTCTTCGCGATGTTAAGACCGGAGACACCCTCTGTGATCCGAAACATCCAATCTTTTTCGAGCAGATGACATTCCCCGAACCAGTGATTTTTGTCGCAATAGAGCCGAAATCCGCCGCGGATTCCGCAAAACTCGAGGAATCCCTCACAAGGCTCGAAGAAGAAGACCCTACTTTCAAAGTCCGCGAAGATAAAGAGACCGGCCAGACAATTATCGCCGGAATGGGGGAACTTCACCTCGAAATCCTCGTCGATAGAATGATACGCGAATTCGGCGTTGCGGCCAATGTAGGCAATCCACAGGTCGCATACCGAGAGACTATCGTCGAAACCGCGACTGCTGAATACAAAGTCGATAGAAGTCTTGGCGAGAGTGTCCAATTTGCAGAAGTTAAAATAGAATGCTATCCTCGCGAACAGGGCACCGGTTTCGAGTTCCGCGACGAATTCGAGAATTGCGATTTTCCAGCCGAATTCCGAAGAAGCATAGAAGCCGGTATTCGAGATACCCTCGAATCCGGTCCGATTGCAGGATATCCCCTTATCGATGTTGGCGCGAAACTCGTCTCCGCAAAGTGGAGCGAGGACAGCTCGAACGCAATGGCCTTCCGCGTCGCCGCTGGGACAGCATTTTCGCGGGCATTGAACATTGCAATGCCGGTTTTCCTCGAACCGGTTATGGATGTGGAAGTTGTAGTCCCTGAGAGCTACATGGGCGAAGTTCTCAACGATCTCGCGATTCGAAATGCCCATATCGAGAACGTCAGCGACCGACGCGATCTAAAAGTTATCGATGCCACAGTCCCACTCGCCGCCATGTTTGGCTACTCCACAGCACTTCGAAATCTCTCACAGGGAAGAGCGACCTATACTATGCAGTTCTCCCAATATCGCCGACTGCCCAAATCCCGCGAAAAAGCCCTTATAGAAAAGATTAGAGGATATTAAAAGAGGGCGGAGTAGGGGAACTCGGCCCTCGATGCGGATACACGAGATCAAATGCATCCAGTAAAAAAATGCTGAAATATAGGGCTTTGTAAATCCGTATTATTACTGAATAATTGTTGTTTTATTACTGACATAAAAACAAATTCAGCGAATAGATATCGCTTTTCAAGATGTAACAATAAATAGTGTTTGCGCGCACATTTCGTAAAAAAATCCATTGACATACGATGATACGGAGATTAACTTCAAAAACCCCGTTGATTGCGCGGGGCTTGGTTGTGTAAATGGTTAGTAGATGAAATCAACCCTGAGACTCAAAATCGCTGTAACTTTTTCCATGATGCTCAAATTGGAAGGATTATCAGATGAAGACCAGAATACTCATCGCTGACGATCATGCGATTATCACCGACGGCGTAAAATCAATTATTGCCAAAGTCGATACCTACGAAGTCGTAGGAACAGCCCTTACCGGAAGAGAGGCCATGGAAAAGGCCCAGGCGCTGAAACCCGACATTATCATTATGGACATCGGTATGGCTGAGCTTAACGGAATAACCGCCACGAAGCTGATCAGGAACTCGATGCCGGAAATCAAAATCATAATCCTCTCTGTCCATTCTCGCAAAAACATCATCTTCGAAGCCTTTAAAGCCGGCGCTTCCGGCTATGTTCTTAAAAGCGACGCGACTCAGGATATTCTCGTCGCCCTTAAATCGGTTTGCGAAGGCCGTAACTTCATTAGCCCAGCAATCACGGAGTATTTAGTCGATTATGTGATGCACCCGGAGGCTTTTCACAACGATTCAAATGCTTCCCCACTGAGCGCACGCGAGATCGAAGTAGTTCAATTGGTGGCCGAAGGAAATTCCGCGCAGGAAATCGCGGACAAATTGAACATCAGTAAAAGAACCGTAGAAAGCCATCGCGCGAACATCATGAAAAAAACCGGTTGCCGTTCCATCGCTGACCTCATCAAATATGCCATCAAAGAGGGAATAATTCAAGTCGAAGGCTGATTTTTAATCCCTAAAATGATTGGCATTGCTTCAAAAACGAACTAAGTAGATACACGTAATAGAGCGTGTAACCGCAACTATTTATCATCTAATATTTGATTTAAGACTCCAAAATAAATATGATACTAATAAGTTAACGGCCGATTAGGGCGCAAAATAACACAAACAGGCCGAATGGCCGCAACAAAGGAGATGCTATGTGCAGAGTGCTTGGAGAAGTTACATCGGCGCCGAAAGGAACCCAGTATCGCGTCGATGAACAATCACAATGGCTTGAAGCATCGGTGGGCACCGAGTTATACGAAGACTACGAGGTTCGTAATCTCTCAGGTTCCTACGGTGTCGAGATAAGCTACGAAGTCGAGGTCGAGTTCGATGCCCTCACCTCAGTAACCTTTGGAATAATAACCGGGCAAGCCATCTATCTCGACCAATATCAGGAATGGCAAAAAGCCTCGTCCAGCAGTCAAGTGAACGCCCTTTCCGTTGCTTCCGGCGAAAATTCGGTTGTGCCCGTTACTGTCGCAGATAGAAATAGTAAAATTAAAACAAGGCCTTGGTAATTTTGCTGACTTGGCTTGTAATTGTATCAGAAATTCTTTGGGATACATGCTATATCCTTATGGTTCTGAATATCAAAAGGTTATGGGGGGATAAAAGACTATCCGTATTCTTTTTCCCCCCTCTTTTATTTATAAAAACAAATAAACAACCATTCAGTAAAGCAATTATATTTTTCTTAACTTATATGTATCTCCATATTCTGTATGACTATAGCCAGATTTTTATTTTCGATAGAAGTCCGCGTTCAGGAGCAATTTTTGAAGGCCTTATTTCGACGGTAGTAATAGCCATGTTTGTTTCGTTATTAAGTCAGTTAGTTACTAACAAAAAACCCTTGATTCTCTTTTCAGTTTTTTCAGTTCTTGTCGCACTCTCCGGTGTAGTTCTTTCTTTTCATTTTCAGTCAAACGCCCCAATTGATAGCGCAACTTCTTTATTAAGTATTATCTTTATTTTAATAGCTGTATATAGTATTACTTTATTGCTAACAAAGGAAGAGAAAATTAACATCGAGATCATTGTAATTATCTTTGCAAAAGCTATTTATGAACTTATTGGCATTTTTCAGGGGACTTCTCTTGCTCGGTATTTGCCCTTCTCAATAGGGCTTTATTTAAATATTAAGTTTATTATAACAAGTATTGTTCTTCTCGGAAGTCTAATATGGATACCCAAATTGAAATCCAAATATACTATATTGCTTCATCAGTCATAACCGGTGCAATCATCGGTTGGGCCTTATACCTGATTCTTAAAGCATGGCTCGAGAAGCGCAAAATAGACCTTGCTCTTCGTATTAGCGAGGCGAAATACCGCACATATCTCGAAAATGCCCCTATCGGCATCGTTATAATCGACTCAAAAGGCCAGATTAAAGAAGCAAACGAGACATTCGGATGGATTTCCGGTCAGGACAAAAACGATTTGCCCGGCGAATTGCTCGATAAGATTGTAAATACCGGCAACAACCTCGATCTCGCCTCAAAAATAACCGGCAAAACCGCCGCATCTTTCGATGTCAGCTTCTACGAGGATGACCAAAGATTCCGCTCTTGGAACATAGACTCAATCAGAATGCCTGACTCGGAATTCCTCGTTTATGTTATAGACATCACCGAGCGTGTTCTACTCGAAGAGCAAATGAGGCAGGCAAGTAAAATGGAAGCTGTAGGGCAACTCGCAAGCGGTGTCGCCCACGAGTTCAATAACATCCTTCATGCAGTTAGAGGCTTTTCAGAAACCTTGCTGGAAATCCTCCCAAAAAAATCCAAAGAATACGATTATGCCCATGAAATAAACCTCGCCGGCGAAAGAGCCTCCTTCGTTGCAAAGCAACTCCTGAATTTCAGTTTCAAACAGCAAACAAACGCGAGAGAGATAAAAATCAACGAGATAATCACAAACATCACGCGAATGCTGAACCAAACAATCGGCGATAATGTCGAAATAGAACTCAAACTTGGTAGAGATCTGAAACCGATTTTTTTCGACCCAAACCAAATCGAAGTAATCTTGATGAATCTGTGCATAAATGCACGCGATGCCATGCCTAACGGCGGCAGAATAACCGTCAAAACATCCATGAGACGTCTTTATGAAGCTATTGCCGGTTTCGATTTCATCGCCGGCGATTATATCGTCTTATCAGTTAGCGATACCGGTATCGGCATGGACGAAGAGACCCTTAAAAGAATATTCGAGCCATTCTTCACGACGAAGCCACAGGGCAAAGGAACAGGTTTGGGCTTGCCAAACGTCTATGGTGCGGTTAAATCGGGCAAAGGCATTATTAAGGTCAGAAGTGAAACCGGGAAAGGAACCATCTTCGACATTTTCATCCCCGCAATTGAGCCGGCAACGAATATATCTCAACTGGATACCGTCAAAAAAGCCCTTGGCGGCACAGAAAAAATACTCGTCGCCGAAGACGATCCAGCGCTTCTAAAACTCGCTGTCGAAATCCTCGAAAGCTCCGGCTATAGCGTTATAGCCGCTGAAAACGGCAAAAGAGCAATCGAAGAAGCATATTCGAACATTTCCGATATCGACATGGCACTTTTGGACTACATGATGCCCGGAAAAAACGGCTACGAAGTCTATCAATTGCTTGCGGAGTTAAAGCCTTCTCTGCAGGTCTTAATAATGAGCGGCTCGATTGTCGATGAAGAGTCTATAGACATCATCGAAAAAGCCGGACTCCGCATTCTCAGAAAGCCCTATTCGAAAAACGAATTACTTCTATCAATCCGTGAAACCCTCGATTCAAAGGGGCTTAGCCACTAAGCCCAACTCGATAATTTTGGAAATTACGCTTCTATTCTTGAACAAAGAACTAATAGAAACCTGAAGGTTGAATAAAACCTCGGCGGTTGTTACGTATTATTTCATTGCCCTTTGCGTGTTATTTTTTCGTTAATTGCGTTTGAAATGGAAGCGCTAAACCTTATCCTTAGTATGCCGGAAAGTTCCAGAAGAACCTCGGCTGTTCGCGAGACATCTTCAGCTTTTTGGTTTTGTTCACGAGCGTAGATATCGACTTGAAGACCAATCCTCCTCTTGTCGCCGAACGTTCGTCCAGAAGGGATTCTTCATAAGGAGAGGGCTCTCCTGAAGGTAGGTCCACGATAACCCCAATTTCCATTCGTGGATTTGACAACCCCGATTCCGAAAAAGCCCGTGGGCAAAACTCACGGGCTAATTCGGATCAGACTTTTCGGTCAATACAATTTTACCTATATTCGACGTAGAATCATTCGCACAACTTAGAAGGTGCTCCGATAAATGCTTTGCCTCTATCGCATTTCGAGTATTGACAAAAATCCTTCGACAAATTACATTCCTTTAGATTTGACATTTACTTATTCAAAGGAGGTAAGAATCCATGGAAGACAGAATCAGAAGAATCGTCAAAGAATACTCTGCGATAACAATACACAACAAATTTCATTTTTGGCCGAATATTCCCCGCAAAAAGCTCGATAACGTCTTAAAATCATATGCCGAAGGCGTCCAGCCTTCGCAGGTTCTTCTCCTCGTTGATAACACCGTTTTTGGTTCCGCCAAAGACGGCGCTGTGCTGACTCCAAATCAGATGATCGCTCATAACCCCATGGAAGACCCTGTGCGTATCTCACTAAAGGACATCAAAAGAGTCTCTTTGGCAGAGGGCCTCGTGAGCAATATTCATATCAACGACAGCAGATTCCTCGAAATGAGCATCCCCGAGAAACAGCCGATGATGATGCTTGCCGAGATGCTAAGGAAGATTGCCGACCTTTTCAATTCAACTGCGGAAAGCACAATTTCGCCGATGGAAGCTCTCAAACAACTCAAGGAACTTTTCGATAGCGGAATCATAACCCAGGAAGAATACGAAGCAAAACGGCGAGAATATCTTAGTAGATTATAGTTTACAAAAATACAATAACTATTCAGAACAATTATTCCACTAAGCAATTTTTTTCAACTCGTCCTGTCGAATCGAAATTGACGCCTTCCGATTCGAGAAGAGCACGCTGTTCATCTCGCGCAAATGGATCTGAAAAAGCTATTTCACCCTTTGAATTGACGACTCGGTGCCATGGGAGGTCGTGTTTATCCGAGCATGACCGAAGAATCCTCACAACCTGGCGTGCACCTCTCGGAGAGCCGGCCATTCGAGCAACCGCGCCATAAGACATCGCAAATCCGCGTGGGATCCCAGAGACAATTTCGATGACACGTTTGGTAAATTCGCTAACCATATTCAAAAATACACTCCAATAATTATTAGGTCAATTCTATTTTTAAATAGGCCACCATAAAGCCCTCAGAAGCATAAGACCTGAAGAAAGCCTATGGAATAAGCTCAAATCGACCTTGACAATCATTACTATAGAGATTAAATTGCACAGAATTTATCCCAAAGTGGGATAAGCAAAGATAAGTGAGTTGTTTAGATTATGGCAATAATGCTCGATAAGACATACGACCCCAAATCCGCCGAAGCAAAATGGAACCAATGGTGGAACGATAACGGTTTCTTTAAGCCTTCTGACTCCGAAAAGGCCTATACTATTGTTATTCCACCGCCAAACGTGACGGACATTCTGCATGTCGGACATGCGCTTAACAACCTCATTCAAGATGTTCTAATACGTAGAGCGAGAATGAAGGGTCTCGCCACCCTTTGGCTTCCGGGCACAGACCACGCCGGAATCGCGACTCAGCATATGGTTGTTCAGGAGCTCGCCAAAGAGGGTAAAACCAAAGAAGAAATCGGCCGTGAGGAGTTCGAAAAACGCTTGTGGGCATGGAAAACAACCAAGGGCGGACGAATCATCGACCAGCTTAAAGAACTTGGATGCAGTTGCGATTGGTCCCGCGAGAGATTTACCCTCGACGACGGCTATGCTCGCGCTGTCCGCGAGGCTTTCGTTCGGCTATACGAAGAGGGGCTTATTCATCGCGGAAAATACATAATTAACTGGTGCCCAAGCTGTAAAACCGCACTTTCCGACGAAGAGGCTGAACATCAGCCGATGAAGGGAAAGTTATGGTTTTTCAAATACCCCCTCGTCGATGGAGGGTTTATCGAGTGTGCGACAACTCGCCCCGAAACTATGCTTGGCGACACCGCGGTCGCAGTCAATCCGAATGACCCGAGATATGCAGATCTTATCAGCAAAGAGGTTCAACACCCCTTCCTCGATCGGAAATTTAAAATTATCGCCGACGAGTATGTCGATATGGAATTCGGCACTGGCGCGGTCAAAATCACACCAGCGCATGACCCGAACGACTTCGAAATCGGCAAAAGGCACAGGCTTCAATTTCTTAACATTCTGACAATCGACGGCAAAATCAACTCCAACGGCGGCCAATTCGAAGGTATGACCCGTTTCGAGGCGCGCGACGCCATTGTCGCCGAGTGGGAGAAACGAGGATTGCTCGTTAAAATCAAAGACCACGATCTCTCAGCCGGACATTGCTATAGATGCGATACGCTTGTCGAGCCGTTCCTTTCCGACCAATGGTTCCTAAAAATGAAACCTCTCGCCGAACCGGCTCTCGCTGTCGTTCGACGCGGAAAATCCAAATTCTATAATGAACGCTGGACAGGCGTCTATTATAGCTGGCTTGAGAATATCCGTCCCTGGTGCCTAAGCAGACAATTATGGTGGGGACATCGCATTCCGGTTTGGTATTGCGAAGACTGTGCCGACGGCGATCCCATCGTCTCCCGCGAAGACCCCTCCGAATGCCCAAAATGCGGTTCGACAAATATACGCCAGGAAACCGATGTTCTCGATACATGGTTCAGCTCTTGGCTATGGCCCTTCGCAACCCTCGGATGGCCCGATATCGAGGCCGAAGACCTTCGCCGTTTCTTCCCCACCGACGTCCTTTGCACAGCCAGCGAAATTATTTTCTTCTGGGTTGCACGGATGATAATGGCTTCCGAGCATTTTATGGGGGAGACACCCTTCCATAGCATTTATATTCACGGAACAGTCCGCGATTCACAGGGGCGCAAGATGAGCAAGTCCCTCGGAAACGGTATCGACCCGCTGGAAGTCATCGAGCAATACGGAAGAGACGCCCTCCGTTACACGCTTATTGCACAAGCCGGTGCGGGGCAGGACCTTTTCATCGATATGGGAAGTTTCGCCACCGGAAGAAATTTCTGCAATAAGCTTTGGAACGCCGCGAGATTAGTTCTTGGAAATGTCCATGAGGATTTCTCCCGCGGTGATTTGCACCATCCGCCAACTAAGAATCTCATTGATAGATGGATACTCTCGAAACTTCAGAAAGCCAAAGACAAAGCCGAAAAAGCCTTGCAGACATACCGTCTCGACGAGGCTGTTAATACGCTTTACCATTTCTTCTGGAGCGATTTCTGCGATATCTATCTCGAAGCAGTGAAACATCGCTTTGCAGAACAAGAACGTGATGCACAATTGGTCGCTTTCCATGTTCTCGAAGAAACCCTGCGGCTGTGGCATCCTGTCATTCCTTTCGTCACGGAAGAAATATGGCAGAAACTCAAAGAGAAGATCGTGGATGGCCTCGGTTCTCAGGCCTGTATCGTTGCACCTTGGCCGACAGTCAACCATTGTCTTATCGACGACGGTGCAGAAATAGAATTTGAATATGTCGATAATATCTCAACCGCTCTTAGAAACATCAAAAACACAGCGGGAATCGGCAACAAAAAAGCCGGCAAGGCCATTATCGTCCCAATCGACGAAGGCCAAAGCCATATAATTGAAAAATATAACTCGATTATTTTAGCCCTCGGAAGAATGGAGTCTGTCGAGATTTCAAACTCTCGCCCACAAGGCGCGGTTGGCACGGCGGTTGTTAATAACAGTTATATATATCTGCCCCTCGAAGGGCTGATCGATCTTGACGCCGAAAAGGCGCGTCTTCAAAAGGAGATTTCGCGCCTTGAAGGCGTTTTATCTGGAATCGATAAAAAATTGGCAAATAGCTCTTTCATCGACAACGCCCCAAAGGAGGTTGTCGAGGGTGCAAAAGAGCAGAGGGAGAAGGTTTTTTCCGATATGGAGCACCTTCGCAAAGCCCTCGACGAACTCTGATTATGATGGAGTATATTAATAAACAAGGAGGAAACACAATGAGAAAACCGATTATCGGGCTTATGCTCCTGATATTCGCCGCCATGATTATGCTCACGGGTTGCGGCAAAGCACCCAAGGATGTCGTGGCGAAGGTCGGTAAATATACAATTACCGCCGAAGAACTCGACGAGAACGTTGCTATGCTCAAAGGGCGTTGGAAGAGCCCAACTGAAGCTTATGACGGCAAACTCGCCGCTCTCGACAAAATGATCGAGAGAAAACTGATGCTTCTCGAAGCCTACAGCAGAGGTCTCGACAAAGATACTATAGTCGTCAAATCACTCGAACAGGGCGAGCAGAGAAGGAAACTCATCGGCCTTTGGGAAATGGAAATCGTTGAAAAGACCCAAGTTACCGATGCCGAACTCAAAGAGCGCTACGACAAAATGGGAAGTGAATACAACGCCGCCCATATTCTCGTAAAAGACTCTGTGTTCGCGGAAGACATCTACGGACGCATTGTCAAAGGCGAAGATTTCGGCGAATTAGCCCAAAAACACTCCGAAGACCCCGGAAGCGGTGCCAAGGGCGGCGATCTCGGTTGGTTCTCAGCCGGAAGAATGGTCAAGGAGTTCGAAGAGGGAGTTTTTGCCCTTCAGGACGGCGAAGTTTCAAAGCCTCTTAAAACCCGGTTCGGATGGCATATCATCAAACGCATCGCCATGAGACCCCGTGCCGATAGACGCCCCTTCGAAGAGGAAAAAGATATGCTTCGCCAAATGGTCGAACGCGAAAAGCAGACAACTCGCATGGAAGAATACCTCGAAGGCCTTTACACAACTTATGAGTTCTCTTTCGATGAAAACGCTATCGCGAAAGTCGCCGATAGATATAAGAACCCCGAAGATCCGGCTATCATGTCGATGGACGATAAAGACTTGATGCTCGCAAAATGGAAGGGTGGAGAATTCAAAGTCGGCCAGCTCGATTCTCTCTATCTCTCTCAGCCGCCCTATCGCAGACCGTCTCTCGGTGGTGCCGAACAACTGCAGGATTTCGTCAAGCAAGCCTGCCAGGAGAAGCTTCTCATGGCCGAAACGGACAGAGTCAATATAACTCAGCATCCGAAATACAAAGAAGCCTACGAAAAAGAGCTTGAAGAGGCCATGTTAAGGCAAATCCAGCAGGACATCTACACCGAAATCAACCTCACCGACGATGATCTCCGGAAATACTACGATGCCAACCTCGATTCCTTCGTCGAGCCGCGCACCATTATCGTCAAAGAGGTTCAGGTCAAAACCGAAGCCGAAGGCCAGCGCATTCTTTCGGATATCAAAGCCGGTGCGGATATCACCAAGATAGCCGAAAACAAATCCGAGCGTAAACATCTCCAATCTCGTAATTGGGAACTTGAGATTACCGAAGCCAGACTGCCAGAGCTTTATGCCGCAGTTGCCAAAGCCGCCTCCGGCGAAGTTGTCGGGCCGGTTCTCGACAACCGTGCGAGCCTTTGGTCGGTTATGAAGGTCGTTACCATCCGCGAAGCCGCTCCGATGGATTTCGAAAGAGTCAAAGGCAGAATTAAGAGCCAGCTTGGCCGCGAAGTCCGCGATAACGCCATGGTGAACTTCATGGAAAAAGCAAGATCGAACCATTCCGTTAAAATATTCGAGGAAAATGTCGCCGCCTCTGTCGATTCAGCCGCTTATGCCGAACCGATTCCGGTTGCGATTCCCTAATCCTGAATTGTCTATACCGTCCGGTTATAAAATGACCGGACGGTTAGTATATCGGGGGCGAATCATCACCGCCCCCAATTTTTGAAAGCCTTGGAGTAAAGTGATCAAAATTAGCCGTTTATTAATTATTCCACTAATTATAACCCTTTTCATCATATCGGGTTGCGGCAGAGGGGAAGACAAAAAAGTCGTCGCAACAGCCGGCAACTCAACTTTAATCAACAGCGACTTGGATTATATCTTGCCTGCAGGCTTCCGCGAGGAAATGTCGGAAGCCGTTTTCCGCTTTGTCGAGGACTGGGCGAAGGAGGAAATCCTCGCGCAGGCCGCCGAGGACATCGGACTTCAGAAAAATCCCGAAATCGCCTTCCGCCTCGAAGAAGCCAGAAGAAATATCCTCGCATCAGCCTACGAACGCGAACTCATCGCAAGCCGCGTAAATGTCGATTCAGCCAAAATTTACGACTACTACCTCGACAATCTTGACTACTTTTTCCGCGACCGCGACGAGGTCAGATGCTCTCATATCATGATTTCCGACTCCACGGAAGCTCTTATCGTCGATAGCCTTCTTTTCTCGCTTGAGTTCGAAGAGGTCGCACTTCAGTTTTCGCACGATCCTTACAATGTTGACATCGGCTATTTTGCACGCGAGGAAATGCACCCGGAACTTGCCAAAGTCGCTTTTCGCCTCGCTGTGGGTGAACGTTCCGGCCCGATAAAAACCGAGTTCGGATATCACTTTATAAAACTCCTTGATTATGCCTCGAAAGGCTCGTTGCGCGAATTCGCAGATGTCCGCGAGACTTTGGAAGACATTCTAATCGAACGTGAATACAACAACGCCTATCGCGCCGTCGTCGATTCTCTTATCGCCGAAAAAACTATCGAGGTTGATAGCGCCAGCGTGTTGAAGAAAGTAAAAAAATGAAAACTAAATCTCTTCTTATATTAGTCCTCGCATTTGTTGTCTCTGCCGCATTTTCGCAATCGGAACGATTCGAAGAAAGAATATTCGCTGTTGTTCATGATAGAATTATCACGTCGAGTGAAGTCGAGGTAGCCCTTATGATGGAACTTGGCGGCAATCTACCTTCAGATACCGCCCAAATACTCGACCTTATGCGTGCAAAAGTCGAGGACCTTATAGACGAAGAGCTTATCCTTATCGCCGCGGAAGCCGATTCACTCCCCGTGGATGATGCGCGTGTGGACGAGATGTTCCGCTCGAGATGGGGACTTCTTGTCGATGGTTATGGCGGTGAAGCCGCTCTCGAAAAAGCTCTCGAAAACGAGGGCTATTCTGTGGACGATTTCAAGCGCAAAACCCGCGAACAGATTGAAGCCTACTATCTCAAACAGATGTTCGTCGAAAAGAATTTCGGAAGAATCCCGGTTACCGAGAGCGAAGTTGACAGCTTCTATTCGACATACAAAGACAGCCTTCCACCGGCACCGGTCGAGGTTAACCTCGTTACTATTCTATTACATCTCGAACCAGATTCAGGTGCAATCAAACGTGCCCTCGAACTTCTGAGCACAGCCAAACACAGAATTACCGGAGGCGAAGATTTCGCAACCGTAGCCGCCGAACTCTCAGAGGACCAACGGACAGCTCCTGTCGGAGGCAAACTCGGTATCTACGGACGCGGAGACCTTACCCCTGCAATCGATTCGGTCGCTTTTTCCATCTCATTCGACGAGATTGGCGGACCGGTTAGAAGCCCAATGGGCTACCATCTTATAAAAATCATCGATAAAGCCGCAGGAAAAGCCTCAATCGCGCATATTCTGGCAGAAGCCCCGCTTACAGACGAACGAATGAGAGAGCTTGGCGACATTGCCGATTCGATATACCGCGTCGCAAAAGAAGCTCCCGAACAGTTCGAAAAGCTCGTCGAAAAATTCGGCGATATCTGCACTGTCGAACTTGAAATGTTAGGATGGGTGCCTCAGGCCGCAATTCAGGGGGATTTCAAGGGCGAAATTGCTAAAGCCGAAGTGGACGAAATCATCGGGCCATATCAGGTTGGCGATTACATTCAGATTATCAAAATCGAAGACCGCCGCGAAGGCCGCCAAAGAACCCTCGAAGAAGACAGAGAGCTTCTTCGCGAAGGCGCACGCCAAATGAAAACGAGAAAAGCCATCGAAAGCAGACTCGAAAGACTTCGCGAGAAATACTATATCGAAATTAGAATATGACCTTTGAATTTGAACTCATAACCCCCGACCGCAACTGCATGGTCGATATTACCGCGCAGTTGAGGGAGGCTATACGTAAATCCGGCCTTGAAAATGGCGCAGTTATTGTCTATGTTCCGCACACAACCGCCGCGATTACTATTAATGAAGGCGCTGACCCGGATGTCAAAAGAGATATTCAGAATTTCCTCGATAAGACCATTCCCCACAGGGGCGATTATCATCACAACGAGGGCAACTCCGACGCGCATATCAAATCAACTTTGGTGGGCGTGGACAGGTTCATTCCGGTAAGAAACTCAGCGCCCCTTCTCGGGATATGGCAGAGCCTATTCTTTTGCGAATTCGACGGACCACGAACCCGAAAATTCTTCATCACACCGATTTTTGGAGGGGAGAGGTGAGCCAATTTCCCGAAGTCCTGCTTTTCCTGTTTTTCGCATTCGCAGGGCTATGTTTTGCTTTCAGCCCGGTTCCACCGCCGGGAACGCCCTCATTCCAGATCGAACCGACTCCGCAGATTCTTAATCTCCATATCGATTGTTTTGTCATCGAGAGTAAGCTTCAGGTCGTTTTTCTCGCATCACTAAAATTCCCTGAGAATACTCGTGAAATCAAGCTGATCCCAAAATGGCCGGCCGATTCGATGACGCTTTTTATTATTGCGGAAAGCGAGGATGCACCATATGCAATTTCTCCCTTCACCGAAACACATATCCCTTTGATACAAAACGAAGTAGTCTTGCGCCTAACCTACGAAGCCGATATCTATGTTGCCGTCTCGGGGCCTCCGGGGCCATGGAAACATGCACGTCTTTTCGCCTTCTATCCGCCCTTCCTCAACTCCGATAATGCCACTATTCAAGCGGATAATCACCGTATCCGTTTTATGATGACCGACGAAATCGCCCCAAAAAGCTGTGCCGACAACCTTAAGAAGTTGACTCCCATCGAAACCATAACAACATGGCGATACGACGGCAATTTCGGGACATACCCCTGCCTTTTCGGCGAATAACAATCATCTCATAGACCTACGGCAAACATTCTGCTATCAGAAAAATTATCGAGGCATCGATAAACCCTTTTGCTTTTTCGAAGTCATAATCAACGAAGACGAATGATAAACGAAACCGAAATAATACAACGAGCAAAGGATGGCGATCAAGGCGCCATGGCGACACTAATCGAAAATAACCAGAAGAACATCTTTGCCCTTGCCTACAGAATGACGGGCAACCGCGACGATGCTTTAGATATAACACAGGATACGTTTATCAAGGCGATGCGGAGTATTCGGAAGTTTCGCGGCGATTCAAAATTCTCGACATGGCTTTACACAATTGCCTCTAATCTTTCAAAAGATCATATTCGCAAGCTCGGAAGAATCGACGTCGTCAGCCTCGAAGAGGATTGGCTTAAAGCCGGCAATGTTTCCCCCTTCGAAGAAACATACGAAAAAGAACGCCAGGAGCTTGTAAAAAGGGGCATAGCCGCTCTTCCGCCCCAAATGCGCGCCGCATTCGTTCTGAGATTCGAGGATAACCTTCCTATTTCAGAAATCGCCAAGGTGCTCGATAAATCGGAAGGCACAATAAAAGCGCAAATCCACACAGCGGTCGAGAAAATCAAAGCGCTAATCGAAGAGTAGGTGATTATAATGAACGATACAAAATCGACAGACATCGAAAACAAAGTGCGAGATTTCCTCGCAAAAGACCCGATTCCAGAGCTTAGCGATTGGGAGGTGCAGGTTCTAACCCAGCGAGTCCTCGCAAGATCGAAACAGCGGGAACCTTTGCGAATCTTCGGCATCAATCCGGCATGGGGCATAACCGTGGTATCTGTCGCACTACTTCTGATAATCGCTCTGCGAATCGCACCGCCTGAGCTGAATCCAAATAGTTTCGATTATCAAAGCTATGTCGAAGTATCCATGCCGGAGGTTCTTCTATACGAGATGATTTCATCCGGTCAAATCGAAGAAGCTTCGGTGCTCTCGAACTTCATCGATGTCGATTCCGATTATGCCAAAGAACTCTATTATGCATATCACGATAACGAAATAGACGCCGAGATAGAGATGCTCTCCGACGATGAGGTCGAAAAAGTCCTCGAATATCTCTCGGAGATGCCACTTTTCGGCGATAAGGAGGTTTTGTAATGAAAATCAGATTGTCAATCCTAATCTTCGCGGTTTTCGCGATTGCGGTGCTTGCCCAACCCGCGCCGCACATGCCTCCCGATGCTCCTCCGCAATGGGAGGATGGCCCCGACAGAGACAAGCTTCGCGAGCGAATCGAGATGATAAAGATGTGGAAATTAGTCGAAATGCTCGCGTTGACACCCGAACAATCGATTATCTTTTTCCCAATCTACAACGCAAACGAACGCGAGCGCGAAGAGCTCCGCCAAATCCAGAGAGAACTCTTCGAACAGCTCGAACGAGAGGTTGCCGCCCCAAAGCTTAACGAAAAAACCGCCGAAAGGCTCACCGACTCGCTGATTGTAATAAGAAACTCGATATGCCGAAGCGAAACGGAATTCTATTCCCAAGTTTCCACTTTACTCGATGTTCGTCAGAAGGCGATGTTCGCACTTTTCGAGAAACGTTTCGCAGAGGAAGTTAGAAATATAATCGAAGCCGGCAAAGGCGGCAAACCGCCTCGCCCAAGATAACAACCAAAAGGAGAAAACCATGAAAAAGTCAACATTTGCAATCATCCTCGTTCTGCTTTCCATCACTCTCATCGGATCGATCATAGCGCATCCGGGATGTGGCGAAGGCAAGGGTGAACGCCCCGAAAGCGGCGAGATGTTCAGAATGAAAGACTTCCGCGAGGAAATCGGACTAAGCGACCAACAGCTTGCAAAAATCGAGGAGATGAAGTATCAGCGCCGTCTGTCTGCTATCGATCTCCGTGCTTCATTGGAAAAAGAACGTCTCGAAATGGAAAAATTGATGGCCGATGCAAAATTCGACCGCAACAAAATCTTCAAACAAGCCGAGAAGGTTGCGGAACTCGAAAAGCAAATGACATTGGCCAGAATTCAGGGACGCCTCGATATGATGGAGCTTCTTACCGCAGAACAACGCGATAAAATAAAGGACATGAGGCACGAAAGACCCATGATGCGTCGTTCAAAAGAAGGCGACAGAGATGATCGCCCCGGAAAACCTCAAGGCGACAGGCCGAAGTTCGATAAATAACTATAGTCCACCTCCCCTGCTGGACGATAGGGCCGAATCACAGATTCGGCCTTATTTTTTCTTGCGCGGTGAGAATAAGTCCTTGCGCGAAAAAAAATCCTTCGCTATACTTATATTGTTGTATGCGACATCGAACAAAGGAGATGATTATGTTCATAGTAGCATTGGCGATATCCACAGCGGGATTATTCTACATTATAGACTCGGCCCAAGTCGCCGCCGAAGAGAAGCTTCTCGAGAAGATAGTCGAGGAGGCACGTGCAAGAGCAAGAAAAGCAAAAGCCGGACAAAAAGAAATCAACGAAGAGGGATAGCCGGCTTCGGAACCCAAAGATTAACAATAAACAAGGGGTTCTAATCAGGTTTTGCTTAATCTTCCATGGTTAATAACGTTTTGACAAATTTAAAAACATATATGCTCAGGAAAGGGGCAAGATGAAAAAAATAGTAGTCTGGTTGTTAATCGCATCTATCGGCATTCTGTCCTTTGGATGTCTCAGTTTCGAATCCAAAGAATACACCTGGACGATCAATAAGGATGGCTCGGGCACAGGCAAGATCGTTTGGAGAAATCTCTTCTCGACTGGCAATGAGGAAGAAAACACGTCTGCAGACGATTTCGTCTCGTTGATCAACGATTATCTCGAAGGCGAAAGTGTCGATGATGTCCGTCCGGGTTTCAAAAAGGTCGCGAAAAGGCTATTCATCGAGGATGGTGTCCTTTGCGGCGAGTTGACCTTCGAATTCGGTAAATTTGAAGACGCCGGTTTCTATCGTTACAAAGGCCAAGGCCCATATATGTATAATTTCGCAACCTCCGACGAAACCTTCTACAAATCGAATGGCGACTGGAGCGGCGATAATTTCAGCGTTCTTTTCTGGTCGGACAAGACCACTCAGATGACACTCGTTACAAGTTATGGCGATCCGAATCAAGCCGGTGCTTTGGATTTGATTGCCTATTATAATGAGTGGAAGGATTCCGGTGTTCTTCCGGAGACTGGCGAGTAAGATAGTTACTAAAGAGTCATTTAGTTACTGACTGGTCATAAAATGAATCACAAAAAAGCCCGTTTCGGGCTTTTTTTTTAATATTCGAGGCCGAAGGAAGAAAATTCACCGACAGGGCTTTCTTCGATCCATCGGACATCGCGGACGACTGCGCTCATGGGTCCGCGTCTAAGCTCGCCTATGAATTCACGAATCGACTCTGAATCCCCCTCTGCGACCGCTTCGACAGATCCGTCAGCATTATTGCGAACCCATCCGACGAGACCGAGGTTTCTCGCGGCACGAACTGTGAACCAGCGAAAACCAACCCCCTGCACATGTCCTTCGACAAATACTTTTATTCGTTTTTTCGCCATTAATCCGCTCCAATGGCCTTCATCGCTTCTTCAGCCGAAGTCACCTCTATCGCGCCGGGTATTTTCCATGAGCAGGATAAAATCGCGACAGGTTTTCCCAATTGCAAAAAATAGGCTACCTCGCTGAGCGTTCCGTATCTTCCGGCTATTGCGACTGCGGCATCCGCAGAATGCGCCAGAATACTATTTCTCGCGATTCCGATTCCGGTTGCGATAGCTATTTTAACATATCGATTCGCTTCTTCGCGATGGCTACCGGGTAAAACCCCGATTGTAACACCATCAGCCTCTGAGGCCCCTTTGCAGGCGGCTTCCATTACACCCCCCATTCCTCCGCAAATGAGTTGGTAACCGCTTTCGGCAACCAGCCTGCCCACCTCTTCGGCGAGCTTCAGTTCTGCTTCTGATGGCGTTCTTCCGCCGATAACGGCTATTTGTTTATGGTTGTTTCGCATTAATCCTCCGAAACAAAAAAAAGGCCTTCCGGCCCGGCTGTTTTCAAAATCGGGGCGCCCAGATTCGAACTGGGGACCTTTCGGACCCGAACCGAACGCGCTACCAGACTGCGCTACGCCCCGTTAATCGTTACTATCCGCAGAGCGGATTGCCAAAATATATTCATAGCTTTCTTTCGCGCAAGCAAAATTTTCGGTTTCTTATCATAATTATATTTACAATTAGCCTCAGACGGTATATTTTGAATCTGATATGGCAAAAACCTCCAAAACATCATTTGTATGTCAGGCCTGCGGAAAGGAACATCCCAAATGGCAGGGTAGATGCGACGGTTGCGGCGAATGGAACACGCTTGTCGAGCAGGTTGTGGATGTTCAACCTACCAGAAATATCTCATCGGTCTTAGCGGCGCGTGCAATTCCTCTCGCAGAGGCGAACAGCGCAGAATCCGAGCGTGTAAATACCGTATTTTCTGAATTCGACCGAGTTCTCGGCGGCGGAATTGTGCCATCGAGTGTGATTTTGCTCTCAGGCGAACCGGGTATTGGAAAATCTACACTTCTGCTTCAACTCGCGATGGGATTATCCTCTCAGGGCGCGAAAACACTCTATGTTGCCGCGGAAGAATCCCCCGGACAGATCAAAATGCGCGCCGAAAGGCTTTCGGACTCAGGAACCACAGATAACATCATGATCCTCGCAGAGAATTCCGTCGAGGCCGCAATTCAAAGCACAGGCGAGTGCAAATTCCTTATTGTTGACTCCATTCAAACGATGTCATCGATGGAAATTAGCGGCACGCCGGGGAATATCGGGCAGGTGCGGCAGGCAACCGCGAGTCTTGTCGAGTTCGCAAAGCGCGATGGTATCGCGGTTTTTATTGTCGGGCATGTTACTAAAAGTGGGCATATTGCCGGCCCGAAAGTTCTCGAACATGCTGTAGATGTTGTTTTGACGATGGAGGGCGATCGTCAGAGCGACCTTCGGCTTCTTCGCGCGACGAAAAACCGTTTCGGCGCGACCGGGGAGATTGGCGTTTTCTCAATGGGGGAGAGGGGGTTCGCAGAGGTCGAGAATCCCTCTGCGGCATTTATTGCGCATCACGAAAGACCTGTGCCCGGCTCGGTAATCTTCGCCGGCATGGAGGGCGAAAGACCTCTTTTCGTCGAGATTCAAGCGCTCGCATCGCCGGCGGCATACGGCACTCCGCAAAGGGTCGCGCAGGGCATCGATTATCGAAGGCTTATTCTTCTCGCCGCGATCCTCGAAAGGCGCGCAGGTTTCCAGCTCTCACGATACGATCTTTTTGTTAATGTTGTCGGCGGTTTCGATATCACGGAACGAAGCGCGGATATCGCGGTTATCCTTTCGATTGTGAGCAGTCTTCGGGATTTGCCGGTCAAACAAAACCTCGCAGTGATGGGCGAAATTGGACTTACAGGGGAGTTACGCCGGGTTTATAGAACGCCGGCGCGTCTCAAAGAGGCCGAAAGACTCGGATTCGAAGAGGCGATTATCCCCAAATCAACATCGGGGATTCCTAAATTATCGACGCTTAAGGTTAAACAGGTCAACGAGATATACTCAGCATTCGAAGCCGCTTTTGAAAAGAAAGGCGGAAGGTGAAAAACCGCTTTACTTAGCACAAGCATCTTCTTATAATAATAAAGATGTATCGACCTTAACTTGAAAAATATGTTACTTTGGGCCGCAATAATCGTTACTCTTATACTCGGATTGCTTCTGGGGTTGACTTTCCGTTATCCGCAGGAATTTATCATCGGCACAGCCTATCTTATTCTTTTGGTAGCGCTTGGCGTGCTTTACCGCGTGCTAAGAAGAATCAAAGCCCGCCGAATAGAAGATTTGAGTGTCGAGCTTGATGAACTTCGTCGCGAAAACGACCGCCTTCGGAAAAAACTTGGCTTAGGCCCCTTAGACCCCGTAGATTAGGCTATTAAACACAAACTTGGAGGATTCATGCAGAGGAAACTTATGTTGGTAATGGTCATTTTGGCAATCGCTGTTGTATCATCGATAGCCTTCGACCAAAACCCAATCCCCTACAGTCGCCATGCGACTTCATTCTTGGAGACAACTCCCTTCCTAACTCCCGCTCCGGCTCTACGCGAACCGATGACGACTCTAATACAGGGTTTCGAGAGCGACTCTCTTCCCGGATGGGTATTCTACGATGAGGACGGCAACGGTTATCATTGGTTTTTGTTCGATGCGCCGACCCTTGCTCACGGGGGAGATAAATTCATGGGGACGTATTATGACACCACTTCCACACCACCCTTGGCGAACGATGACTGGATGGTGTCCCCGCCGATTACGGTTACTGACACGAGCTATGTGCTCTCTTTCTGGATTGCAAGCCAGGAGACCCATTTCGAGTGGTTCGAAAGCTACCAGCTTTGGATTTCGACAACCGACAACACAGTTGCTTCATTCACAGACTCAATCGACGGGCAGATAAACATACCCAGCTCATGGACAATGAAGCAGTTTTCACTTGCCGCTTATGCCGGAGAAACGATTTACATCGCATGGCGTTGCACCAGCCACGACGATTTTATCCTAAAAATTGACGATGTTTATGTCGGCGGCGGAAGCCTTCCCTATGCAATGGGAATCGATCCGACCTATGCCTATGGTGTTCTCGCAAGCGGTTCGACTGTAAGGTATAAGGTCTCCATCGCCAATTATGGTTCTGAAGATGATGAATACGGCCTTGCATCCGCGAGTTTCGGAAGCTGGGTTTTCGATATCGTGGATTCTCTTGGAAATCCGCTCGTTATAACTCCGCTTGTTCCATCGAGAGAGTCTTACAGTTTCTATATCGACCTCGAAGTTCCGACGGTTACCGATACTGTAAGTGATTCTTTCGCAATTAATATTACGTCTATTGGCGATCCGGCAGGAACATTGACCCAGAGGGTATCTTTCTATCCGACAGCTGTTCCGCCCAGATCCATCCCCTATTCTTCCGGCTGGGACAACACAGCTCAGACCACCGGCTGGACCATCGGCAACACCGGCCAAGGTCTCTATGACTGGTTCCTTATCGACACGGCGTATGTCGATCCGGCCTTTATCGCGAGCCTTCCTTATGCCGGTGTAGCATGGCAGGACAGCTCGAATCAGGATATCTGGCTCATCTCGCCATTGGTTAACCTAACGGGGATTTCATCAGCGCATATCACCTTCGATCAGCTCGGCATCTATGGCCTCACGAATTATGTCTATCATGGTGTATGGGTGAGCACGAATAATGCCTCGCCCCGCTGGCTCGAACATGAATGGGTCGAGCTTGCTGAGGTCGGTCGCGCTCGTGAGGGTGAATACGAATCCATCACCTATTCCCTGGATGCCTTTACAGGCAACTATGTTTTCATTGCATTCCGCTATCAGGGATTTTGGGCTGACATATGGTTCGTAGATAATGTCGTTATCAATGCCGGTGCCGATGTCGAAGACAGGCCTCATTTTGCCGAAAGCTTCGAGTTGGCCGGCAACATTCCGAATCCCTTCAACGCCGCGACTACAATTCGCACTAAGTCACATGGCGAAGGTGTTGTCGAGATTTTCGATATTAACGGCAGAAAGGTTCGCGATCTCGCTATTAACGGCACAGAAACAGTTTGGGACGGCAGATCGAGCACCGGTAGCGATGTTCCTTGCGGAATTTACCTTTATCGCCTCGCCGGCACCGAGGATGTCCGCAGAATGGTTCTGTTGAAATAACACAATTACGATATCCACCC
>Ga0334889_1001373_pt1 | contig 32225 bp, 44 predicted proteins | sample GraSluR1_MG_2_FD_207222 | JGI IMG/M metagenome (GOLD analysis project Ga0334889, IMG submission 207222) | Sludge microbial communities from methane-producing bioreactor in Wageningen University, Netherlands - Granular Sludge_8_08-R1 | ecosystem: Engineered > Bioreactor > Anaerobic > Unclassified...
ACTCATATGTCTGGATTTAACGCATTCACAGGTAGTATGATACCGGTTCAAGAAATAGATAAGATAGTGATATGTAGAAGCGCTAAGAATATCTTGGCAAATCATATTATAACTAATGGGTGGCACTAATGGAAAATAGAGCTGGTCAACCGTTTAATGCAATATGGCATGAACAGATTGTATCTGATGACGGGCAAATTGTAGGTTATGATTTAGAAGGTACGGAGTTTTGGTGCACTAAAACATCAGCCAGTAGAACTTCTAAACAGTTTAGATCAGGAATTGAAGGTAAAACAGTCAATATGATATTAGGCAGCACTAATGTGTCAAAACTTATAGGCATTGAAGAAGGCGCAAAGGTTTTATTTCAAAATAAGAAATATCAAGTATCATACGTTGAGTATGATGATTTAAAAGATATATATATGGTGGCTTTAACGTGATTAGTTATGAGGCTAGATTTGAACAAGCTGCTGATTATTTAGTTCTTTGGCTCAAAATAAAAGCTCCAAAAGAAAGTGGCAATTTAGCAATAAACGCCATTAAGAAAGTTTGGAATCCGGAAGTTGGTACATGGGATATTGTTATCGGTGGCGAACTCGCTCCTTATGCTGTTTACACTAACGGTATATGGATCAATCGTCCAGGAATTAATCCTAACGAAGGGTGGATACAAGAAGCTTGCGTTGAAGCAACGCCTGTTTTAATCGCGATTCTTTCGGGCGAAATATCGGAACAAGATTATAAAAAAATGCAAATGAAAAATAATATGCAATTGCAAGGCCAATTTGACGCCTTAGCAAATATACTGTGAGGTGTTAGCGAATGAAAACGATCGAACAATTACTTACTCCACTAATTAAAGAAGATATCCAGTATCTCCTTAATTTAGAAAATAGAGAGACTAAATACACACTGTTGTTAACGGATAACCTGAATTCTCAGAGCAAAAATAATGATAAATTTGATATTCAAGCAGTTACTCAAAGCGGTCAAGGTACCCTTACACAAATACCAGGCACTAAAGCCGTCCAAACACCTTTACAATTAATATTTCAAATACCGGCATATTATCAAAAAGATTTCATTAAAATTATTAATACGTACATTTTAGCAACTAATGCTGTGTGGTCCAGTGTAACTGATGATTTAGAAGATAACGACGTAGCAACAGAAGAAGTGTACCAATATCGATTAGTATGGCGCGCTCCTATTATTAATGGCTCACCATATAATATACAAGTTAAATCTGATGAATTTGATAGTGAATCATTAAGCGTTGTTCAATTGATATTGACGGGCGAGGTTATCCACACATCTAGTTTTGCGATGGATGACGAAGATTTCTATATATTTCTCGAAGATGTAGAGTTGGAAGTAAACGATTGGAATTCGTCTGATGAAACGACGTACAACTCAACATCTGAAGATATGAAAGAATCCATCATTAACACAGAATCATTTCCAAGCATTCCCTCTGGTTATCCAGCGGCTGATTACCCTTTAGGATATATATTGAAAGTTAGCGATGGGTCATTACCGGAATCTGTTGTATATTACATAATTGAATTAGAAACTGTAATTCAAGACACTTATGTAAAAATAGAAGGAATTACTTCTGAATCAGAGCCGCTTGGTCCGGTTATTAACCAAACAAATCTAATCGATCAATATAACACGCAAAAAGACGTTGCTGGCGATAGTCAAACTCTTAACTTAACTTTAGCAATTCAAACATCTAATATATTGCACGAGCGCTTATTAAGACTTTATTATGAAAGTAGAACCAGCACCAGTTTTGATGTATTAGTAAAGAGAGTTAGAAAGTCTCTCTCAATTGTTCAATCTGGTATTGAAATGACTATGACTTTAAATCGTTACAAACAAAACGGATTCGAATATCTAACTTTGACTCTGAATAGGAAGTGATTATATGGCTGATGCTAATCAAGATGTAATCAAAGTCAGGGTTGAAAACGTAATAGCCGGGGCTTATCAAGGTGTAAATGATGAAGTGTTTGATGAACAAGCGGGTATATTACCGTCACAAAAAACTAGTCAAAAACAAAATGCAGCTATGTTCACTGGCGCGATATCCGCTCAAATGTTTCTTTCGAGTTTAGGGCAGATAGTAGGTGCGACCGGAAATCAAGCTTTAGGCAGTTTTATTTCACAAGGCGCAAAAATTGGTTTTACAGCTGCCTCTGCTTTAACCGGCAATGTGCCAGCAATGTTTAGTTTGTTAACCAAAGGGTTAGCTATGCTATCTCAAGAATTAGTTAAGCACAAACAAGAGATGGAAGAATTAGCAAATAAATATAACGATGTTTTAATGCTAAAATTACAAACTGGGCAGATATCGATTAACGCCAATACTATAATCAGTTATGATAAGTATAACAAAGTAACCTTTAAAGATAGGAAGTGATTGTATGGATGTAACATTCAAATATCTAGAATCTAGTGCATGGGTTACTTACGGAAGAATAGTAACGCCATTATCTTTTGGGGATACTTTAAAAAATGAAACGATGTCTGCTTTCGCAATTAGATTATATTTTAAAGGTTCAACAGAAATTAGCAAACCGGAACTAGTTCCGGGAACTATATGCAGAATTGATTTTGGAACTAAACAATATGATTATGTAATTGTGGATGGCGGTAAGATAGATAATAAAAGCGGAGTTGACTATTGTTACCACTCATATTCAATTCAAGAATTACTAGCTTATACTCGAGAAATATTTATTCAAAATGCTTATTTTACGCAAAATGAATACACGTTATCAGAGTTTTTTACAAGATTATTAGCTTTATGCGACAAAGACAAAACTATTGTATTAGACACTACTGGCGATTATTCTGTTCTTTCTGAAAATTGGGATGGAGCAGAATACCAAGTCGCAAGTAATTCATTACTTGATAACTTAATTAAAATTGGTCAAAGATATAGAGTTAGAATCAAAGCTAGAATAAATAGTTCATACAATTTAGAATTGTATTTTGTTTCATTAGAAGGTAATACTGAACTAGCCAATATTAACGGATTGTACTTAAGCAAAGATAACCAATATCAAGGCGCTAATTATGCATCTAGGGTCCATTCGTTGGTCAATAATTTAACTAATGGTGATATGGCATGGTTTCCTCACCAAGACGCTTCTAAAGGTTTAAGAGCATCCCCTGAGAATGACACGCTTACAATTGAACCAGGCTCAGCTGTAGTAAAATTAAATCATAAGATTAAAATTGCTAATAAAGTCAAAATTAGAGGCTTTGGAGTCATTATTACAAATAGTCCGACTCAATGGTCAACTTATGCCGGGCAAGATTATCGAGTGTTTGATTCTGACGGCAATCGTATATATCCTGATAGTGGTTTATACGTATCGATTGATGAAAATGCTAGTAATGTGTTATCATATCCTGAAATAGATATATTACCTTATGACAATTGGAAACAATTAGACCCAGACGCTACTGGTGGCCAACCACAACATCAAGAAAACACTTTATATTTTAAGCAAGAAGAAGATAAGGTATATAATGTTAAAGTTTGTGATGGTGATTCAGAAGATTACGGAGCGGATTATTATGCATATGTCGAAGTGTGGTACGGCGGCGCTTTGGTTAGTACCGATTACATATATCCACTTTTAAAATGGCACAGGAATAAATACATTGTTAACGTCTCATTTTACGTTGACGCATTGGTCAGCGCTGAAAATGGCATTAATAGCAAAAGAACAACTATCTATAATCAAGAAGATAATGTAGTTAATGCTAATTCATTGGTTAAAAACTTGAATACATATATTGATTCTATGAAGAATGAAGAAGAATCGCCTTCTTATAGATTTAACAGTATTGATGACTTGCCAAGTATTGGCAACAAACTAAACGGCAAAGTTATTTCACAAATAATGGCTAATGCATATTATGATAAAATTGATGCTACATTTTCTTTATCAGATGATCTGGTAAAAAAGAGCGAGTATTTGTCAGCTGACTCAGGTTTAAATCTCCCAAAAATTGACATCGACAAAGCTTTTGATCGTTTTAAAAATTATAAAACTAAAATATGGTTTTGCCAAAATAACGCAGAAGCAACTGCGATGGTTTCTCTATACGGTGAAGATAGCATATATAAATCAGCTACATATATTGAAAGGGTTCTTAATTCAATTAAAAACGGTAGAACGAATCCGCCGGTAAGTTTTGCATATGCAGAACTTAATCTAGGTGATGTTTATACAAGCATAACACCTGCATTGATTTCTGCGGGTAATTCTTTATTAGTTATTTTTAAAACGATCAATAATATTATTATTGGTTATGCTAAAGATGAAACTCTAGGGACTGATTATGCAGATATTAGATACTACCCGGTTTCGTTTTTTGACGGTTCAAAAGAACAATATCTTAGGATAAGATTTAAAACATTCTCAACCGATTCCAACAACTATCCAGCTATCACCTCGACTCAATTTTACAGTTCATCAGGATTGATAGCGGATATATATGATTCGTTATATCATCACGACCCAAACGAAGTCATCAACATTATTTATCAATTAGAAGCAAAATCCACTCTAAAATCTGGTTTTGTTAAAAAAGAATATTGGGATGAATCAGATTTATTAGCTGACTTCTATTCTAACGAAGACCAATATACAAGAGTTTTTACAATGTATAGTGAATCGACTGGTTCCCCTATTTCTATATTTGGTGAGAATGTCACAATAAACAATGTCGCGATTACATATCTTGGCAATGGTGTAGGAAAAGTCGACATAGAAATACCGGCAGGTAGTATTCCGAGCGATTTCGGCATACCAGCAGAACAAAATAACTCTTATGTAGTTGTTAAACGCAGGCATAATACAACTTTAGAATACGAAGATTTGCTAAAAACAAAATGCGAAGTAACCGGATCAGGAACTTATTATGTTACTTACTATGTTGCATTTACTCAATAAATGCTATAAAATGGTCTTAAAGGAGTGATATGATAATGGATTTGAAAAAGTTAGAAACGGTTAAAATTGTAATTGGTATATGGTTATGGACTGACATTATTGGCGGTTTAATTTATTTAATGATAGCTTTATTGAAGAGTGGCAACGTGTTATTAGCTTTCTTAGTATCATTAGGGGCCGTTTTCTTGCCTCTGGTGATATATTTATTAACCGATGCAATTCACATCGCGTTTAAAAGCATCAATGGAAAAGAATAATATTTTAAAGAAGCTTACGAGCTTCTTTTTTTATACCTAAATTAAGGGGGTAAATTATGAAGATAACATTTAATACAACCACAAAAACTCAAAATACCGACAAACAAGATAGGTTTATTCAAAAAGCAAGCAATAATTATATCTACTTATATGGTGTTGAGAGCGGCTGGCAAATCAAAGCAACATTTACAAGAAGAGATGGAATTAAAATAGCGAATATTGGCGGGGTATATGACGTGGACCCAGATAGTGTTTATTGTTATGTTATACCGGTGCCAAGTCCAGCTGTTGAGCTTGACAAACAAGTCGGTATATCGATTTTGTTATACGAACCTAGCGGTTCAGAATACATAAGACATTCGACAATTGAAACTGCAGGGTTTATATATCCGAATGACGGAGTTGTAGTTCCTGATGATTTAGAGACTGTACAATATAACGCACTGGCTGATGCAATAGCAAATCTCGGAGTTAATAAACACGAGCATAGCGCTATTGTTGGTGGAACTAGCGAAATGGTTGATAAAGACACTGATGTATATTCAAAATTAAAAACTGACGAAACATTCGAAACAATCACTGATGCGGACGCTCATAAAAATAGGATCGATAACCCTCATGCGGTCACTAAAGAACAAGTGGGATTAGGGAACGCGGACAACACTTCCGATATCAATAAACCAGTATCAACGGCTCAGCAAGCTGCTTTAAACGAAAAAGCTGATTTAGCGGGTGGAAACACTTTTGAAGGTAATCAAGTTATTAACGGCACAATAAACGCTGAGGGCATTACTGTTGTTAATGCTAGTATAACAAGCCAACTAAATAAAAATAATACAAAAATAGTTAACTTAGGCAATGGTTCTGATCCAGGAGATGCAGTTAATAAAAGCCAAATAGATGGTTTGATAAACACTCATGACATCAACGCATCTGCTCACGAGCCTATTAGGTTGCTTATACAAGATTTAGACAGGGAAATTAGCAGATTAGATGGTAGAGGCGTTAGTTATGGCGAGGTGCCATATACAACCGCAGAACTACAAGCGATGGACTCAACAACATTACTTAACACCATAATTGCTGCCGTAGAAGCTAAATCTTGGTTTGATGGAAATTACACCCCAAGTAATGGTGACTTAGTATATGACGAAGGTGTTGGCGACGGAGTGAATTATCACGAATGGGAATACAACCAGGATGCAGGTGCATGGGCTGACAACGGAGCTATATCATCACCAAAAGCGACAAATGATATATTTGGAACAGTCAAAGGCAATTCATATGTAAGCATTGTTGCTGGATTAATGCAAGTGCTATTAGCAGATAACGCTACATATTTAAAAGATGCCGGAAGTTCTAATAAATATACATATCAGCAAATCTATGACGCTATAACTAATAGATATACTAAAGCTGAAATAGATGCGTTGTTTGATGCTTTAAAAGCGGTGTATGGTTGGGAAAGTTCGGTTTTAACCGAAACGCCGTTGACACATTTGCAACAACTTTCGACTACGGAATTGCTAAATTATGACATGGTTCTTTTTGAAGTTTATAATATGACTACAGGAAAAACGGACACCAGAACATTAAGTAAAAATCAAATATTTAGCGGTGTTAAAGTTGAATTCTTCGGTGGTACAACAGTATATGTATCTATAGGTACAACAACAACGACCTTTTATGAAGATGCTAATTATGGGTTGTTAGTCACCGGTTACAAAATGGACGGATCAGTTCACAATGAAATGCGTTCTGTTGGCGAAGAAACAATCACCTATCGCACAGATGGCAAAGTTAGCCAAGTTGTAGGCGATAACGTAACAACCACACCAACGTATGATGAATATGGCAATATCACAAAGATTACAGAAGTTTATGCTTTAGATAGCAAAACTTATGAAACAACATTCACGAGAGACCTTCTCGGTAGAATAGTATCAACAAAGAAAGTGGAGGTATAAATATGGGATTTAATATAACAGAAATTGCTAACGGCGTTTTAAACGTTAGGTTAGTAGATGACAGTTCAGATGTCAACTTCATTGAAAAAATAACTGAATATGGTGTTAGAGAAGTCGTAGGACAATCGAGTTCAACATTAGAAAGAGTTATGCGTGTCAAAGGTCAATTAACTATTGGCAGTAATACTGGATTGACCGCAGCGGTTGGGACTGATGATAGCGTGGTTTATAACAGTTTCGACCACATTCACATTTTCGGCGATAGAAAAAAAGTAAGTATTGAAGCTGATGATGGTGCAGGGGGCAAAGTAGCAAACACATTCGTTCAAGTCCCTAAATATTACATTAAGGAAGAATGGATAAATGACGGTGGAACAGTATATCACTATATTTGGATGTGTGCATCAAAGTTAGACGGTTACAGATTGCCATTGCCGTTCTTAAAAACAGATGGCTCAGAAAGAGATTATGCTTATATCGGCGCATACGAAGCTTATCTTGACAGCAATAGCAAGTTAAGGTCTATCAGCGGCCAATTCCCTAAAGTAACTTATTCAAGAGCGAATTTTAGAACAGCGGCTAGAAAATTAGATACAGCTGATTCTAGTTCTAAATATCAAATCACTGATGTTGCTGAATATGTTGATTTGGTTCAAATACCAATGATGATTGAGTTCGCTACTAAAAATATGCAATCAATCTTTGTTGGCGCTTCTGCTATGGCATATTCAGATAGCCACGTAGCAACTGCTGATGGAGTAGCAAGTGTAGGCGCGAATACAATTATAGTCGCAAACGCAACTGGCGCTTCGTTTGTTGTCGGGCAAACAATAGGTATTGGAACTTCAAGAGGAGGCAACCAAATTGCTAGCGATAGAGTTATCACAGCTATTGACGCAGATACTCCTAGCGCTGGTAGCACAACCATTACATATGATGGTACTGCTGTTCAAACTTTGACAGGCCATTTTGTATATTCTCTTGGTTGGAAATCGGGAAGGTTAGATGGCGCGTTGTCAAGTTCTGCTTTAGATACCGATAATTCAGGCAAATATGGTTTTGCTTGGCGTGGCATAGAGAACCCTTACGCTAACATCTGGAAAAATATTGACGGAGTTAAAATTGTTGATAACCAAGCGTGGATATGCACAGACCCTAGCCAGTATGATGACGCAGCTTCTAGTGGTGGCAATTACGCTTATCCTTATCAAAAACTATCATATGTAAACACACTTGCAAATGGCTATGTCAAAACTTTAGGTTTTGACTCAAGATTTCCTTTTGCAAAATTACCTAGTGCTATTGGCGCGGATAACGCGACTTATTACGCTGATTACTATTATCAAGCAACTGGCGATAGAACAGCCTTCGTTGGCGGTGGTTGGAATGGTGGCACGTATTATGGTCTGTTCTGTTGGTATCTGAATTTCACTCTCGGTTACACGGACATCAACTGTGGCGCTCGGCTTTCATACAGGCCTTAAAGGGGGCGTGGGGGAAGTTATCCCCCAATATAATTAAGTTATTTAATTTTTAAAAGTTAAATATATAAGGGATTGAATGCGCACTTTGCTCCTGTTGTTCTTCGTTCGTTGGCGGTAATTGGAATAATGGCACGAATGATGGTCCGTTCTATTGGAATCTGAATAACACTCTCGGTAACACGAACATCAACTATGGCGCTCGGCATTCTATGATAAAATCATTTATTTATAAATCAGCGTTTCAATTCCTAAGCACTTGCTTAAAAATGACAGATAAGGCAACGGCCTAGTAGGTTAAATCTCGAACATCCGTTAATGTCATAGAAAGAATAAAAATTCTATGAAAAGACAAGGACATATTTATAAAGACATTTGCGATATAAAGAATGTCAGAAGCGCTTTAATAAGTGCTAGCAAAAACAAAACAAAGAAGTTTGCAGTTCAAAATGCTTTAAGAAACTTTGAAGAAAACGCTAATTTTGTAAGGGAACTTTTAGTTAACAAATCATATATTCCTAACAAATATTACCCAGCCGTTATTAAAGACGGCATAAGCGGAAAAGAAAGAACAATTTACAAACCGAAGTTTTTCCCAGACCAAGTTATACACTGGTGTTTAATCAACAAGATAAAACCATTGTTAATGCGCGGTATGTATCATTGGTCTTGTGCTTCAATTCCTGGACGCGGACCACATTATGCAAAGAAGGCTTGTGAGAAGTGGGTTAGAAACGATTATTCTAACACTAGGTATTGCTTAAAGATTGACATACGTAAGTATTATCCCAATATCAATAAAGAACGCTTAAAAGAGAAATTTAGGCGATTGATAAAAGATACAGATACGCTCTGGTTAATTGATGCAATCATTGACAGTCATCACGAGGGCTTGCCGATAGGTAACTATACAAGCCAATGGTTCGCAAACTTTTATTTACAAAACACAGACCATTTTATTAAAGAGGAACTTAACATCAAATACTACATACGCTATATGGATGATTTAGTAATGTTTGGTAGTAACAAAAGAGAACTGCGTAAAACACTTGACAGGCTAAGAACATATTTAAAAAAAGAGAGTTTATCCATCAAAGATAATTGGCAGATATTTAATGTATCAAAAAGGCGGTTGGACTTTTGCGGATTTTGTTTTACAAGAGATAAAACTTTTATTAGAAAACGGATCACTAAGCGAATGAGGCATAAGTATTGTTCTTTTCAAAAAAGACCCACCAGACATAATGCTGCGGCTTTAATGAGTTACTATGGGTGGGTCGTTAATTCAGATAGTTATTTATTATACAAAATGTATTATCAAAAATATATGAAATTATACAAGGAGGCATTAAAATTATGCTATTAGAAAAAAGTTATTGTGAAAGTAACATAGTTCCAGAGGATTTAATCGTTAATAAATTAGGCGGAAATCTAGTTGAAATTACGAAAAACGACAACGTTGTTCCGTTTGCAAAAGAACACGAAGGCCAAGAAGAAACATTTTATAAATGTGATAAGGTTATTTTAAGACAAAACATTAGTAATAAGAACGATGCTATCGTTGCATTTATACGATTAAAATATTCACAAGATGATGAGTTTTCTTTAATAAATAAAGGCGTTCAAGATAGCACTGATTTAGAATACATGGCTTATCGCGAGTATGTCGCATGGTGTAAAGAGCAAGCGAGTGTTTACTTCGATTTTTAGGATGAAACGATTTAAAAACTGGTTGATTGAAAAGGCTAAAAGAGCCAAAGAAAATCTTAAACAATTAGGTTGGTTGTGGGGGAGTTTATGTATAATAATTAGTGGTGCGATATTCTATGCCCCTGCGATATACTGGCTTGTTCTATATTTTATCACTGGCAAGGCTATATATTGGCAAAGTGCTAGTGGATATGCGATAGCGTGGTTCTTACCGTTAGGCACACCTGCTTTAGCAGTTTATGGAACTATATTGCTAGTTATTACAACGTTGGTTATAAGAATTAAGAAGTTATTTTTAAAGAAAGAGGGTGGTACAAAATGCCTGCTCAAACATATTCTAAACTAAACCCTATCGAAAACGGGGTATTGGTTTGTGTTAACAAAGAAAAAGAAATATACAAATATGTAGCTCTTGAAGATGTCTTGTTTAAAAACAAAAAACTCAAAGATGTGTTAAAAGAAAAAGACGCTGAAATATTAAAACTTCAAGATCGGGTCAAAAACCTAGAAGCATCAACTCAAGCAATAAAAGATTATATCAATTTTAGACAAGAAAGCGGGGACGATTTATAATGAAAAAGAAGTTAGTTATTTTTATAGCAATGTTTGCACTATTTTTTAGTTTTGGATTTGTTACGGTAAGCGCATCAGAAGTTACAACCACTGAAATAATTACTACTCAAGAAGAAGTAACAACCGAAGCTGTTACTGAAACGCCGTTTGATTTTGATATCGATGAGAGTGGAACAGTATACATCAATGGACAAGAAGTATCGAAATCACAGCTTATAGAGATGCTTACTTTATACTTAAATGAGCAATTCGGCGAATATTTAGGGCCTCTAGCGTGGATTTTAGGGATAATTGCTATAATGATTGTAAGTGGCGCTTTATTACTATTTAAACGATTAGGAACTTTAATTAAGACTTATCGAGAACTTAATGTAACTAATGGCCAAGCTGTAACTGTGAAATCTAATGTAGATGAGAACACGGCTGCAATTAAACAAGCAGAAGCCAGAGCAGCCAAGTCAGAAGCTATTAACTCGGTAATATTAGAGATGACATATCAATTATTCGCGAACAGCTCTAACCCTCAATTAGTAGCTCTTGCTCCTAAATACAAAGAGGAATCGCAAAAGATATTAGCGATTGAAGATAATATACCTGACGCTTTGCAAATAGTTAAAAAAGCTAGCAATACAATTGCTAAAACTATAATTGGCAAAACTATTAAACAAACAGAATTAAAAAAACAAGCTTTAATCGACCAAATTAATAATTCATCTAAGGAGTGATCCTTATGACTGATAAACAATGGTATCGTTTTTGGCAAATTGTTAAGTACATATTGATGTTGGGCGTACCAGCCGGTTACGCAATTATAAAATGGGGTTTTGTCAGCGCCCCTGAGAATAATACTGTAATTGGTAGAATTGCTTTAGGCGGCATTGTAGCCGGGGTTTTATCTATTCAATTCTTAAGCGATTTGATAAAACATTGGATTGAACAATATAAATTAACAAATAGAATCTCTTTTATGCGCAATCATACATTCCAATACACAATGTTGGGATTGTTGATGCTAGCGGCTTATTTTGTTGCTTATGATGCAATGATTTTTTTCTTTGTTGGGGCCGCGTCTAATCTATTAGCTTATCTAGCTGAATATATCGAGAAACATTATTATAAAAAATGGAAAGGATTGTAATCTAATGGCGGCTAAAACGTTTATGGATTATGTAAATAATCCTAAATATATCGTTGAATCTAAAACCTTCAACATAACTTCTTATTTTATCAAAATTGTTATAATGATTGTCTTGACGCTAGTTGGGGTTACAATTAATGGTTTTCGATATAATACTTTCCAAGATATATTATCGATAGCTTACTGGTTGACAGTAGGGGTAACTCTTTTAGAACAATTATGGGCTAACGATGCGTCATATCAGTTTGGTTTATATTTTTTAAGCGAAGCTAATAATGACATTAAAGTTTCTAATGAAAAAGCATCTATGATAATATATGGCGCTTATGACGAAGATGGCAAAGAACTTAAAAACGAAAAAGGCGAGCCTTTAATAATTCCAATTACAAAAACTTCGGAAGTTAAGTTCGCAGACATGGCTGTTGATGTTATCAATGAAGAGGATAAGATCGACCACGTATCAAAACAAATAAATAGCTTAATTGGTTTTTTTAAAAATAAACTTGAATATTTTAAGTTGTTAAAAAAGAAAAGGTTTATATTTCCTCGAGTAATTAAAGTTAAAAAATTTATTGGCAAACCTTTTTGGCGCAAAAAATCAGCAATTCAATTCTGCGAGCAAAAAATACTCGAGGGGGAATTGCTGTTAAAAGATCAAGAAAGAATCTTGGCAATCCCGGACAAGCAAATTAAAGGTTATCGAAAGTTAGATATTAACGATTTAATAACTGAACAAGAAGATAAGTTTAATCCAGATGAGTCTCAGTTTTTTATGAGAAACAGAAAAAAAGCTAGGACTAAGTCTGTTTTAGGTAAGGCGGTATGGAAAGCTGCAGCATCCTTATTGGGATTAGGTTTATTATTTGGCGCACTTGAAGATGTTGATTCTAAAACTGTGATTACAATCTTTATATTAATTATAATTCAGTTATATGCTGGGTTTAGAGAAGCTTTTAAACACGTTAAGCATTATATCTTAGTTAACGCGCAAAGAAGAACTAAAGCCTTGCAGAAGATCTATTCAATGATTCCAGACCTTAAAGAAAAAGAAGTTAAAAAACTACAAGAAGAAAAAGAAAAGCTAGAGGCTTTTCGAAAAGAACTTGCTAAAGAACAAGTAAAATTGCTTACAACAAAAGACATTGGGGTTAATGATACATACACTACGGATATTATCCCTCATAATATATTACCAAAATTTAAAAATAAGATATTAGGCACTCCTTAAAAAGAGTGCCTTTTTTTATTTGAGATGAAAAATGGGTGTCAAAATGGGTGTCAAATCAGTTTGAAATCTGCGCTAAATTGCTAGGTTTAAAAGTTTGTGTTGTTCTCGGAGGCGTTTCAAATTATTCATATTCCCACCTTCTTGACTTAATTATAGCACTTTATTCAAGTTTTGTATCAATAAATAAAAAAACTTACTAAAAAAGTAAGAAAACTATTGACAAATAATAAAGTCGGGTTTATAATGAAGATACAAATTGCCAAATAACTAAGTTTAATCGAAAGAAATGGAGGAACTTATGGAAAAAGAAATTAGCATAATGAATGAATGGAACGACTTCCTGAGCTGGTGCGAATCAAATGGCTTTAAACCAGGAAACGGAAAAGTTCTAAGAGCCTATGTAAAAACACTACAAGAAGGGAAGTGAGAAAATGGCATTTAATACAAACAAAGTAAGAGGCCTGATGGCTGAATATGGTTACAATCAAAATGACATCGCTAAGATCATCAATCGAAGTGAGGTTACCCTAAGAAGTAAGTTATCTGGCAAGACTGATTTTACAGCAAGCGAAATTGCAGCGCTGGCAAAACTATTCAATGTTTCACCGAGTATTTTTTTTGCAAATCAACTTTCTAAAAACGAAAGCCAAAGCGAAAAAATAGCATAATATTTATTATAAAATTAGAAAAGGAGAAAGAAACAAATGGAATTAAAGCAAGTAAATTTAATTAATGTAAGAAACTTTACTGAGAAAACATTCAATTTTAACAGCAACACAGAATTAGTAATGCCTAATGAAGGTGGCAAGTCGACTTTAGCAGATGCTATAACTTTCGTGCTAATTGGGAAACTATATTCTGGTTCAAGCGATGCTCAAAGTTTAAAACCGCTTAGAAATACAGCGGAAGAAGTCTCTATAGAATTGCTCTATAGTGATGGCAACAAAGAATTATCATTAAAAAAGACTTACAAAGAAAACTGGGTAAAGACTCGAGGTACAACCGAAGTAACAATGTCAGGCCATACTACTGACTGTTTTATCAATGAAACAAAAATGACCGTATCAAATTTCGAGAAGGAATTGTGCGGTTATTTTAACGTGCAGTCAACGAAAGAACTTAACATAATGCTTAATCCTTACTACTTCGGTCAAGTAATGTCGTGGCAAGAACGCCTTGAGTATGTAACTAAGGTTACTGGCGAAGTAACAATTGATGATGTCATCGATATTTCGAAAGAAGTAAAGGAAATCAGAGACGACTTATATCGCTATGGCGACGAACTTAAAAACCATTTACACCGAGACACAACGGATAAAAAGAAAATGGTCGAAGAAAAAGAAATTCAAATTAAAGGCGATGTCATCAACGAAAGAATTACTGAATCCGAATTCAAAGCAGCTGCAAAGTCTTTGGAAGAAAACAGTTCACAAATCTTAAAACTCAAAGTTAAGCAAGGCGGAATCAATGATCCAGTTCTTCAATCACTAAAAGCCGACAAGTTAAAAAAGCAAACTGAAGTTGAACAGAGCAAAGCCGCTGACCGTCAAGAATTGGCTCGTAAGAACGATTTAATTAACAAGCAAGTAGATGAATTAAGAAACAATAAAAACGTTGTTAGAGACGATATTTCAAGCCTTAGAACTGAAATTGGTAGCATTACCAACCAAATTGACAACCAAAACCGACTTATTAAAACTAATGACAGTTTGATTACTAAAAAAAGAAGTGAACTAGCACAAGTTAAAGTGGATTACACTAACGCTCAAAAACAAGAGTTCAAACCACTTGAAGAACATCATTGTCCTAATTGTGATTTTGACTTAACCGCAGCTGAAAACGAAAAGAAACGCAATGAGTTTAATCTTAACCAAGCGAAAGAACTTAAGAACATCACCACAAAAGGTAACGACCTTGTAAGTGAAATCAACGCTTTAAAGAAAGAAATCGAAGAAGCCAACGATAAGATTGCAAACCTTGAACTTCAAAAAGAAACTAAGGAAAAAGAATTGAAAGACCTTAACAAGCAAGTTGAAGAAATCGAAGCAAAGATATATAAAGCCGAAGAAGGCAAAACTTATTCTTATGTATCAGACTTCACAAATTCGCTTGTAAAGCAATTAGATCAAATAGAGAAGAATATCGCCGAAGAAGAAAACAAAACGCTTGATGAAGGCGGAATGCAATCTGAAATTGATAAATTGCAAATCGCTAACATCGAATTACAAAACACTATTGATGACTTTAACGCTCAAAAAATACTTATCAGAAGAAGACAAGCTCGTGAAAAGGAACTTTCAAGGTTAGCTGAACTGTTGGCTGACGCCGAATACAAAGAAGAATTGCTATCAATCTACAACAAGACTTATCTAAGAATACTTAACGAAAGAGTTGAAAGATACTTCCCGGGAATCAAGTTCCAATTGATTAAAGACAACATCAAAGAGGGTTCATGGAGTCAAGTTTGTTACGTTCTGGTTGAATCCGAACAAGGTTTAGAAGTTCCTTACGAAACCGCGAACACTGCTTCAAAGATTAAGATTGGCGTTAAAATATCAAATTTACTAGCTGACGCTCTGGGTTGGAACAAACTTCCAATGGTTATCGATAACGCCGAAGCCGTAACAAGAAGCAATAGACATTTTGAAACTGACGCTCAAATTATTACGTTAGTTGCTGATGATGTAACCGAAGAACAAATGATTAAAAATACTCAAATCAATAATGAACAACAAGCGCAGATTGCACTTGAAATATAGAAAAGGAGAAAGAAAAATGAAAGAAGAAAAAACTTTAACAACACCAAAAACGACAACCGCATTAGTAGAAAAAACGTTAGCCGATAACGTTCAAAACAGAGTTAACGAGTTAGTCCAACAAGGAAGATTAAACCTTCCAAAAGATTACTCAGTAGGCAATTCAGTAAGTAGCGCATGGCTTATCTTACAAAACACAGTTGATAAAAACAAAGTACCAGTTTTGAAATCATGCGCACAAGCTTCAATTGCAAACGCATTGCTTAACATGGCTATCTTGGGATTAAACCCAGCAAAGCAACAAGGTTACTTCATCGCTTATGGTAATCAATTAACTTGGTTTACTTCATACTTCGGAATGCAAGCTGCAGTTTCAAGAATTAAAGGTTATGAAGACTTACCAAGAGCCACATTGATTTATGATGGTGATGTCATCGAACTAGGACATGATGAGTTTGGTGAAGAATGTATCGTTAAACATGATACTTGTTGGGAAAATAAGTTAAAAGGCGTTATCGTAGGCGCTTACGCAACCATTAAGTTCAATAAGCACATAAGAACTCAAGTAATGACAATGAAAGAAATTAGAGAGTCTTGGACTATGAGCAAGACAAATCCTAATCACAAAGAGTTCACCGGTGAGTTTGCTAAAAGAACAGTGTTAAATAGACTTCTTAAAAACATTTTGAAGACTTCAACCGATGACGATTTAGTTGCTGAAAAGATGATTGAAACCGAGAACGAACATTATGATTTTGACAAATCAAACGTTGTCAATGAAGCCAAACAAGATGTCGAAGAAAACACCGGAAAGGTTGAACTACCTTTTGAAGAAACGGAACAAGATTTAGATCCGCAAGCAGAAAATCTTTTTAATCAAACAGAAGAAGAACCAGCGTTCATGAAGGAGTAACCTATGGAAATTAGTTGTTTAGCGAGTAGTAGCAGCGCAAATTGTTACATTATCAAAAATAAACAACATACATTAATGGTAGAGGCTGGCCTTGATTTAAGCACTACAAAGTCAAGGCTTGCCAGCCTTAATATTAAATTATCTGATATCGACGCATTGCTTATCACTCATCGACACGGAGATCATTGTAAATCAAAAACGGTTGAACGAATTGCTTTAACTTCTCCAGTGATTGCAAATCAAGATGTTATTAATTTTTTAAAGTCATCAATTAACGAAAATATAAAAACGTGGCAAATCAGAACTGAAAAGCCAATTGAAATCGGAACATTCAAAATATGGGCTTTCGAACTTAACCACGATGTCCCAGCTTACGGTTATATCATCAAAGACTTAACTACAAGTGATAAACTCTTATTCATTAACGATACTGAGTTCGTGCGTTGGGACTTTAAAGACATGATATTCCACGAAATAATGATTGAATGTAATCATAATTACGAACTAATCAACAAAATTGAGCCATACAGAGCAAGAAGCATTAAAAGCCATATGGAACTAGGTGCAACAATTAAAACGCTTAAGAACTTAAATTTACGAGCAACAAACAATATTTACTTAATGCACTTGTCCGATGGTTATTCAGACCAAGAATTAATGATGACAGAAGTTCAAAAAGCAACTGGAAAGCCAACGTATGTATGTTTAAAAAATGGGGGTTTTATTTAATGCTAGAGATAAATAAAATACACTTAGGTGATTCATACGAACTTATAAAAGAGATACCAGATAAAAGCGTGGACTTGGTTATAATCGATCCGCCTTATGAAATAGTAGGCGGTGGAAGTGGTGACTGTTTTGGAACACAACACAGAGATTATCATGGTGAATATAAAAAACTTGGCAGAGATGAACATAAAAGAGAGGGTTTACGCATATCGCATAATTTTAATAAACTTAAAGAAAACTTAAATGTTATATGTGCAGGGTTTGATTATTCATTGCTTGATGAACTAGACCGGCTAATGACTAGAATAAATATTTATATATGGTGTAATAAAAACCAAGTTTCAAGTTTAATGAAACACTATGAAGATTTAGGCTGCAATGTCGATTTATTAGTGTGGTTAAAAACAAATCCGATTCCAACAGCAAATAATAAATATTTAAGTGATTTAGAATATTGTGTTTTTGCAAGAGAAAATAACACCCCCTTAAATGGAACTTATGAAACAAAATCAAAAGCATGGGTAAGTCCAGCTAACATTGATGACAAAGCACTATACGACCATCCGACAATTAAACCATTAGAGAGAATCAAGCATTTTATTATTAACTCATCTCAACCCAACGATTTAGTCCTCGACTGTTTCAGCGGTAGTGGCACAACTTGTGTAGCTGCGAAAGAGTTAGGGCGTAGATTTATTGGAATTGAAATTGATGCTAACTATCACAAGATTAGCGTTGATAGATTAAACGGAATCACAACGAACGGTCAAACGAGTATATTTACTGATTTTGAGGAAGTGGGTGTAGTTTAATGGCACAAAAGAGAATGTTCTCACAACAAATAATAGATAGCGATGCTTTTCTTGAAATGCCACTATCAGCACAAGCGTTATATTTTCATTTATCAATGAGAGCTGATGATGATGGTTTTGTTAATAATCCAGTAAAAATTGGAAGAATTATCAATGCTTCAAGCGATGATTTAAAGATACTTCTAGCAAAAAATTTTATCATATCTTTTCAAAACGGTGTAATTGTTATTAAACATTGGAGAATCAACAATTATTTAAGAAAAGATAGATACACCGAAACGGTTTATTTAGATGAAAAAGCACAACTTGATGTAAAAGAAAACGGCGCTTATACATTACTTGGTATACCAAATGACAACCAATTGTCTACCAGTGGTATACACAGTATAGAGAAGAATAGAGAAGAGAAGAATAGTATAGAAAAGAATAGAGAAAAAGAAACTGTCGCTAAACGCTCCCCCTCTTTTATTAAACCTACTCGAGAAGAAATTTTAAATTATTGTAAAGAAAGAAAAAACAATGTTGATCCATCTCAGTTCTATGATTTTTACGAAGCTAAAGGTTGGTTTGTTGGCAAAAACAAAATGAAAGACTGGAAAGCTGCAGTAAGAACTTGGGAGCAAAGAGAATCTAGTAACAAAAAAAATACTTCTAGACCAGATGTTAAACCAGAATGGTTGGACGAATATATTCGAGAACAAGGAGGCAACTAAAAATGTTACATAAAAAAAGTGAAAAAGAAGAAAAAGAATTATTTGATTTTTTAACAGATTCAATTTTAACTTTCAAAATTATACATAATAAACTACCCGACGGACTTACTCTAGCCGAGGAATTTATTCCTGAATCATGCAGAGAAAATATGGTATTAAGAATTGACGATGTTGATATACCAATCTATGAAGAGGGTAAAAAACCATGCTAGCAGAATTTGAAGTTAAAAAACTATATCAAATAATCGATGATTGTCAAAGTTATGTCAACCGAAAAAGACATATGCCATTAAGTTTTAATTTAACTAGAAGAGAATTTCTTATTTGCCAAAAAGCAAGAAAAGAAGGAATAAGACTCACTGTTAAATTTAATGAAGAGACAAGACCGATTCCGTTAGCTAGGGGGTTTTTCAGATGACTACACAATTAGATATCTTTAGCCAAGAAATTCAACAGCAAGAACAATTTGTTCCACAAAAAATTGAACGCAAAAGACTTACTCCGAGACAATACAAATTGCACGATCTAATCCACGAACATTCACTACATTTCAAATCAAAATTGTCTCTTAAGGATATGTTGGAACGATTAGATGATGACTACCAATATACAAGAGAATTACTAGATTATCCAAAAAGAGACTTTGCGGACTTGGTTTCAAGAAGAGAATTGAGCGATGACTTAGATGCAGTTGTAAAGTTTATGGACTTTCAAGCTGTATATGTTGGCGGTAGATATGCCACAACAAAACAAGAAATGGAACTTTACTTATTAAAAAAAGAAATATCCGCCAGGAAGATTTGGCACAAACTATACATTCAGAAGAAGAAAGCGGGGCTTGAAGGGCAACAAATCATTCAGTTCACTGGCTACGAAAAAGAAGAATGGGATAGTTGGCTAAAAACAGCCGAAGAGACAGTTAAACAACTAGAGAAGGAGCAAAACAATGCCGAAAGTTGAGAATGAAAAGATATTTGTTAGAGAGATTAAAAGTGGTTATCTCGCAACTTATAACGGAGTTAAGGGCAAAGCCAAAACAATGTTTAAAGCAATAGAGAGAGCCAAGAAAAACCATTCATGGGAACAAGAAAATATCGATATTATTGACGCTCTAGAATATGGAGGTAGCAGCATGACAACTTACAAATGTAAAGAATGCGGTAAGTATCAGTATTCAGCTGATACAAAATCAACTGATCCGTGCATCTATTGCGGAGGAGAATGTCAAAACGAAGGAGTAGCTCATGAACAAAACAAAAATAGAGTGGTGCGATAGTACTTTAAATCCAGTAGTAGGATGCACATTCAATTGTACATACTGCTATGCCAGAAGACTTAATAATCGATTTAATTACATAGAAGATTGGAATTGTCCTCAATTCTTCCCAGAACGGTTAAATCAATTGAAATCAAAGAAATCAAAAAACATCTTCATGAACTCCATGAGTGATGTAGCCGATTGGTCACATGATATTCAAAACGTTGTTGGTCCATCGATGAACAAATATCCGCAGCACAATTATCTATATCTAACAAAGAGGCCGGATAAAGCAAACTTCTATAGTGCATTCACATCACCAAATGAATGGGCCGGGGTCACAATTACATCTTGCTCTGAAATAGGAAGAATTCATGAGCTAGTGAAAACAAAATGTATAAATTCAAAAAGTAAATTGTTTATATCTTTTGAACCAATACAAGATGATCCATTTAAACCAAACGGAATCAAAATTTATGAAGAAGATATAAATAATATCGATTGGTTTATTATCGGAGCTGAAACTGGTAATAGGAAAGATAAGATTATTCCAACTACTCAGATGATTGAAGGCATCTTAATACTTGCTGATATATTCAACATTCCAGTATTTATGAAAGATAGCATGATTCCAGTTGTGGGTGAGTATTACATGAGAAGAGAGCTTCCATTTGAATTGCGACACTACATAATCGGTGTAGATTTGGCTAAAGAAGCTGATAGTGAATGATGTACGCATATGTTCAAGGATACTCATATCCGGATGAAGTAGAGTGTTGTCCATATTGTGGCGGTGAAATTGATTCACGAAACGCAGGCGGATACTGTCACTGTTCAGAATGTGGAAAGAAATTTGCTGTTATAGAATATCAAGAACCAAGCAAAGAAGATGAATTCGATGCATAAAATAACAAAAATAAGAAGGAGAAAGAAATGAAAAAACATGAAGAAGTTAGAAAAATAATATTGTTTGTTCCAGAAGATGAAATAATATTACAACAATACATCACCGAACAAGAAAAGAAAGATGAGTTGCTGTCATTGTATAGAGAAAAAGAAAATCATATAGAGAACTGGGAAAATTATGATCGTAGTTGTGATATGGGTTTTATCGCTAAACTTGAATATTTAAAAGAACGAATCAAAGCACTAGAGGAGGAAACGAAATGAATAAAATGAAATACGAAAATGAAAAGTTGAATATCACTATTGAAAATAGAGAATATGTTGACATTATAGAATTTGATAATTATGTAGAATTAAGAAATAATGGTGTTTTAAAGTTTATATTGTTTAATAACTCTAGTGCTGTATTGTTTGATAACTCTAGTGCTAAATTGTATGATAACTCTAGTGCTAAATTGTATCATAACTCTAGTGCTAAATTGTATCATAACTCTAGTGCTGAATTGTGTGATAACTCTAGTGCTGTATTGTTTAATAACTCTAGTGCTAAATTGTATCATAACTCTAGTGCTAAATTGTATCATAACTCTAGTGCTGAATTGTGTGATAACTCTAGTGCTGTATTGTATCATAACTCTAGTGCTAAATTGTATGATAACTCTAGTGCTGTATTGTTTGATAACTCTAGTGCTAAATTGTATGATAACTCTAGTGCTGAATTGTATGATTTCACCGTTGTATGGGTAAAATCTAACAATATTAAAATTGAAACTTTCAATCATTTTGGAAGTATTATTAAACAAGTGTTTAAAGTTAAAGAGAAAATGTTAGTTTATAAAAAACTAGCTAATAAATTAATAGCGACTTTAGAACTTGAAAAAGGTCAAATATTTCAAAGTCAATATCATTCAAAATGCAGAACGGATCGAGCAAAGGTTATAGTAATTGAAAATATTGATAAGACCGAAAAGTTTGATATTGGTTATTCACAAAATGATAATAAGTTTGTTTATAAAGTTGGTGAAACTGTTAGTGCTGATTATGATGAAGAAATTAAAGAATGTTCAAGCGGTATTCATTTCTTTTTATCAAGAAAATCCGCTGAAGAATATTAAGGAGGAAATGAAGTGAAAGCAAATAAAGAATGGCTTAAAGATATTAAAATTAGCCAAGAATTAAAAGACAAAATCTATTATGACAAAGAAAATGATTTATGGGTTATTAGTTGGAATGCTGTAGGTCAATCCCTTGAAAAACTTGAGGAGTTGAAGAAAAAAGATATGGCTATGAAACCAGTAGAAGCAATGATAACTTGGCAATGTGGTAATTGTGGTAAAGAAATAAGAAATACATTTAATTCATGTCCTTATTGTAGAACGAGAATAGATTGGAGTGATATTTATGGAAGTGATAAAGATGAGTAAAGAGTTAGAAGCGTTTAATGGAAATCTTAAAGACTATTTTTTAACCAAAGCACCACAATCATATATGTATGTGTATTACAAAGGCTAAAAATGCTTACTGTTAAGCGTTAAGAGTGAATGGGTGTATAAGATACTGAATGGTGAAAAAACGGTTGAGATACGCAAGTCAGTGCCGAAGGAGGTAAAAGAAAATGTTTAAGCGATTAAAAGAAAAGTGGAAAAGAGTATAAGTTTCGAGGTAAAGACATAAAAGGTAATTGGCATTATGGTTTGCTAACTCATGATAAAACACCAAACTTTAAAAGTGATTATGAATGGTTTATTTCTAATAGTAAAGGCAAACCTTACGCATATGGTGTTATAGAAAGCACAATAGGCCAATACACTGGCCTTAAAGATAAGAACGGTGTAGAGATTTATGAGGGTGATATATTACAATACGATAATAAAATAAAAATAAAAGGTATAGTTAAATGGATTGATGATGAAGCGTTATTTTCTATTCATTACGAAAGCGGTAAATACGGTTTGTTTGCAGGAGAAGATATGAGTTTATTTGAAATCATCGGTGACGTTCACGAGGAGGAACAACAATGAAACGATACGTGCTGTTAGAAGAATTAGGCAAAATATTTGATTTAACTAACGAAAAAGAAAGTAAATCATTTGATAGTTTAAAAAACGGTAGTAAATTTACCTTTAAGTATAGCGACAACTTACTTGACTTGCTTGAGGTGGGGGATATGGTGGAATTAGACAACGAATGGGAATTATTAAAAGTTTTAAGGTTTAATAAAGATAGTGAAATAGTTTGTATGGTTAGAACATCATCTAATACTGAAGAATATAGATTTTGTGATTATAGAAGTAAACGTATCACCGCCATTTGGAAACGCAACGGTGATATTATGCGGAGGTATGAGAGATGAAAAAAATAACAACAAAAATAGAATCTAAAGAGTTGCAGATCCTTGTTCAAGAAACCACTAAGGAAGTCTGCGGGGTATTAAAGCTAAACTACTCTAAATTAAAAAGCAAACAAAAAACCTTATTGGACGTTATAGTTGTTGCTCTAATAAATTTAGAATCTCAACAAAGAAATAAGCAAAACGACAAACTTAAACAAGCGGAAAGCGGGGGATTATAATGGCTTTTGACTACTACGGGAATGTAACTAGGGTACGTTTTGAAATAAATAGCAACAAAGAAATTCTTAAAAACTACGAACAAGAGCGAGAACATTTAATAAAAATATCCGGGCCACCAGCTTACAAAGCTATTACTTACGATCAACCGAGAGTACAAGGGTCTAGCTCAAGACAATCAGATGAACAGATATTAACTAGAATAGCTGAACTCACTAGCTACATTGAAAGATATAGAATAATTATTGCTGACAAAGAAAAGACTTTGAATAAGTTAAGAAGTTTAGGGTCTAAGATGTTGCAACAATTGAAGAAAAAAAATAGAACTGATTCAGTTTTAGAAATCTTTATGATGAGCGTATTTGAAGGGAAAAATGTTGATGAAATTAAACAAATGGGTTATGCGCCGTCAACAATTTACAACGCACATACAATTTTCAATAAGCACATAGAACTAAGAAGTTAAAAGTAAGTAGTTTTCAAGTAGATGTTATATCAAAATAACGTGTTATAATGATATTGTAAAGGAAGTGTGTAAACAACACTTCTTTTTTAATTTAAGCAAATTGACTTGTTTAGATTTTCTCATTTCACTTTCTCCTATACTTCTAGAGAGGTCTTAACTCCTTTCGACTCTCTAGAAGAATGCATTTTTCCTAGTTATATCATATATATACTAGTTATTATATATTAAGTATTTAAAAGAGTATTTATATAGTAAGATGCACTTATATGCATTTGCAACCGAAAAGACTTTAGTTTTTAAGAGTCTTTTTTTGTTTTTAAAAGAAAGAATTTAGCATTTATTGGTTTTAAGACTGAAAGAGGGGTTTTGACTCATGCCTAAAAAGAAAATGCAGCCGAAGCCTTCAAATGTAGCTCAATACAAGACGGGCATATTGCAAGGATTAAATTTTAAGCAACGAAGGTTTGCGGAATATTATGTTATATATGGCAATAAAACAAAAGCGGCACTAGAGGCAGGTTATAGTGCCAACTCTGCGAGTTGGCAAGGAAGCCGACTGTATAGGAACGACAAGGTTCGCGCGTATATACAATTCCTGATTGGCGAACAAGACACCGAGATCATGGCTAGCATCGATGAAGCAAAAAGAAGAATGACAATGGGACTGCGTGGAGAGCTTACGGAGCAGGTTGTTGTTATGGTGAAGACTGAGAAGATAACTTATCGCAACGGTAAAAGAATTGTCACAAAAGTAGAAGAACCGAAACTCATCGATAAAAGAATATCAATGCGAGACCAGATAGAAGCCTCTAAACTTTTAATAAATATCATGGATAAGAGCAATGATAACGTTACTAGCGGAACTAAAACCACAGAAGATAAATTACTAGAAGCTATGAAAGAAAGAGTTACAACGGCCAGTAAGTTGCAACGAGTAGATAACTCAATACAATTCGAAGAAGACGAAGAAGAACAATCTCAAGAAGTAATCGAGGGTTCTGACTATGATTAGCAGCATTATTACTATTGCCCCTAACATCCAATTTAACAACAAGATACTAGATGCGTTATCATGGATAAACTTAAAAGAAGACATCTACGATCCGGTCAATGATACAACAATCTACGAGACAAGGTTCTTCTGTTCAGAGGGAACAATCAGATCAGCTAAGTCAGTAACGTCAATAGTTGGATTTCATCATAGAGTTCAATCTCAAAAAGCTAAGTTCGGTTTAATCGCCGCAAAAGATACAGATTCAATCAATGATAATATTCTTAACGCCAAGTTGGGATTGTTAACAATGTTTCCTGATTATTATAGAATTAAGAAAGATGAGATTGGCGGTTATTATGTAGCTGTACTTGGAACTGATAAAAAAATATTGCTAGCTGGTTATGCTGATACCTCTAAATGGAAGAAAATACTTGGCAAGGACATCGAAACAATACTTATCGATGAAGTTAATATTGCAGATGAATTATTTGTAAATGAAACCTTTGCTCGGCAAGGGGCGACTGAACATCCAATAACAATATGTACGCTTAACGGTGATGATCCTAACCACCCTATATATCAGAACCGTATTAACAAATGCTTAATAATTGGCAACGCACCGGCTTCTATCATAAGCGATATGAATTCGGTTAAAACAAAAAAACGCGGTTATTATTACATGCATTGGGATTTTGAAGATAACCCAGCTTTGGATCATAAACAAAAACGGAACCTAAAGACGCTTTATCCAGTGGGTTCTTTTTATCATAAGACTAGAACATTGGGTGAGCGCGGCAAATGGGGCAAGATGATATTTGCTGATTACATGAACCCTGATTGCATCGTTGATATCTATGCGAAAGATGAAAATGGAAAGCTTAAGTATCCGCTATCCAGATTTACAATCGGCGTTGATATTGCTGAGAATAGAGCGACCAACGTATTTGCGTTGTTAGGTTTTTCAAAGAATTTTGAATATGCCGCTATTGTTGATATTGAAGTTTTCAATTCAGAACAAAACGGGCGATCTGTTGGGTATGGTTACAAAACTGATAGGTTAAGAGGTTTTTTAACAAGACATAGCAACATCTTAAATCTTATCGATGGAGCTTTTGTTGATTCTGCAGAAGGTAATTATATTAAAGACTTACAAACCGCGGGGTTACCTATAGCAATAGCCCCTAGTTACAAAGCAACGATTAAAGAGCGTGTAGACCTTAACATCATCTTGTTTACACTAAAGAGGTTATACATACACAACCAAGCAATTGCCGCATATAACGCATATATGGCGGCTGTGTGGGTTAAAGGCAAAGAGGGTAAGGAAAGAGAAGATAACAACCTTCCGATGAACGATATCATGGATGCGGTCGAGTACGGAGAAACAAGACATATGAACAAACTATTATTAGCGGCTAAGAGAGTGAGTTGATTGTATGGGAATATTAACTAAAATTTCGGATTACTTCAATGCGCGCTATGACGCAAAGCTTGAGAGGGGGCTTTTGAGATTGAATGACAAGATAAAATATAACCCTGACTTTTCCAGGTTAGGAGCTGAATACATGACCTCAGAACGTAGGGCAAGACTTTTAACACAATACCTAGTGTGGTTTATGGGCGATGAATACATCCTCTCAAACTATTACAAAAATCAAAAAATAGTATTAGGGCAAGAGTCAGTTGTTGACACTAGAATGTTTTGGCGAGTAGCACCTGATGACATTATCAAAGTACATACAGGAATGCCATCCTTGATATCTAACAAGAAGTCTAGGCTCTTATGGGGTCAACCAGTAACTATTGATGTTGAAGTGTTTAAGGTTGATGAAAACGGTAATGTTAGTGAAGATGTTGATGAAGAAGCTTCAAAGAAATTAAGAAGTATCCTTGTTGATGTAATTATACCTAGAGTTAACTTGAACGATAATGTGAAGAAAGCGACTGTTGAAGAAAGCTATTCAGGGCATCATGATTAAACTATCTTTTGATAGACAGATATCGCCTTTCCCGATTGTTGAAACGGCAGACGCTAGATTATTCAGTGTAACAAAAGAAAGAGGGCATACCACCGCAATTACTTTTCATGAATGGTATAGTAACGCCAAGAAAAATAAAAAGTATCGTAGAGATGAAATATACACTACTGTTAGACCAACGTCTGTATTTCCAAGCAATGAGGATATATTAGCGTACGCAAGACAGTGGGTTTATAAAGAGCAAAGAAACGCTGTTGAACTAGGTGATGCAATAATTACAAACGACTTGTACGAATTAAAAGACAGTAAAGAAATACCGATCAAGTTTGATGATTGGAATAATCACTGCCCTGAACTTATGGGTGGAATCGCTCAAGAAACTTATGTATTTCCTGGTCTTAAGGGTATGTTGGCGTTTGAAAAGCCAAATCGATTACCTAACAAAGACTTCCCGGGTTCATGGTACGGTGAATCTGATTACTCAGGAGTTCTATCTTCTTTTGACAAACTAGATGAACTCTATTCAGAAAACACCAGTGAAGTTAGAGAAAACAAATCGATTTATGTATATCCAATTGAATGGATGGATAAAGACGATCAAGGCAAAGTAACTGGTAAAGACAAATTTAAAACTAATTATGTAAGCCCTAAAGTTGATATGGACCAAGCGCAAGGCAAAGAACCGGCAGCGACAGTCCTTTCAGGATCCGACAGAACAGATTCGTTTGTTAAAAAGTGGCGAATGGAAGTTGGAATGATTTGTGCAAACGCTCATATATCGCCGACGAGTTTAGGTGGTTTAGCTGCTGGGTTTGAGTCAATAGTCGCTGGCCCAGAGTCGCAACAAGAACGAGAAAAAGACACCATCGACACAAGAAATGAAATGATAGGCCGTTGGGGTCCTTATCTAGAAAGTATCTTATTGAAACTTCTAGAACTAAATAGTTTCTTACTCAACAATGGTTATATTGATGAACAACCGGGCATTGAGTCTATGCCCGATGTTGATTTTGATAATTGCAATGTAAGAGTACAATTTCCTGACTATGCTAAAGCGAGCGATATGGAACTTATCACTACTTGGGGCCAAGCTATGAATATGAGGGTTGCCGATATAAAGACGGCAGTTGAAAGAATTTACAGAACTTTATCAAGCGACCAACAACAAGAAATTGTAGATCGAATAAAACTTGAAAACGGTCTTACATTAGATAACCCAGAGTCTTTGAGGATGGAAGATTTAATAGACCAAAATATCAATAATGAGGGGGGCGAAGAAGAATGAAAAAGATAATGTTATTCGTTGTAATTGCTCTGGTGGTTTTCTTAGTTAGCTGTTCACCACCAACAAAAAATTACTTAGCACAGATGGATGAGCTAGAAGAACCAACTGCGTTTCAAGCCAGAACATTAGTTATTGAAGAAACCATCTGGGTTACGCATATGAAATTGCTAAACGAGAATGAGACGTTATATTACGCCCCCGAAAAAGTAACCGTTGATGGCATGATATATCTCAATGATAAAGAGATGTTTTTTATAGTACAAATGGATCCTAGTCTTTTGACTAACTATGAAGAAGTAAGCGAAGAACAACTTAAATTGATATTTGAGGACTAGCTCATGGAAGACTTCAAAAGTCCAAAAGAGAACATTGCAGAAAATCAAGTCATAGCGGTACAAGAAGCTCAGACTCTTATCAAAGAGGCTATAATACGCTCTTATAAGTTAAATATTCCAAAAGAGCAATTATCACTTGAAATTAAAGAAATCATTAAAAAAGCGACAGCAAGCATCTCTAGAAAAGATGTAAAGCAAGTACAATACGCATTAGCTCAGAACGCTCAACGGTGGGAATATACTTATAGACAATCTTTGAAAGTTATTAATGCTACTGTTTTAAAAACGATTGAACGGCTTTCAACAGTCAATCCAAAAATTAGCAATATCGCTAAGTCTTATAATGTAAGCCTTTCCGATTACTTGGGATTAGACCCAAAACAACAAAATCAAATCATAGGCAATTTTAGAAATGTGTTAACACAAGACGCTAGAGGGCTTCCTGTTATTGAAAGTTACGAAAGCATTGTCAAGAGTGAAGTAAAGAAACTCGCAACTGATCCAGCCAATGTTTATCGAACAGATAGAAACGGCAATGCCTATAAAATGAATCTTAGAAACTATGCGGAAATGAGAACTCGATATGAGGCTAATCAAAGAGATTTAGCAAAGTACGCTGAGGATGACAAAGATTTGGTTTGGACTTCAAGCCACCCTGATTCATCAATGAGATGCGCTCCTTATCAAGGCAAGCTTTATTCTATTAAAGGCCGTAAAGGAACTATAGATGGAATTCCGTTTACTCCTTTATCAGAAGCACTAGAGGGCCCTAAAGGTGATGGTAACGGTATTATAAACGGTTATAACTGCAGACATAGATTAATACCTTATACACCAAAATCAAGACCGCCTCAAGATTATGACGAAGCAACCGTTAAAAAAGAGAACGAACTTAATAATCGTCAAAGGCTTTACGAAAGAAGTATTCGCAATTTAAAACTCGAAGAACGAGCGTTAAGAATTAATGGCGATAACGCAGAGGCTTCAAGGTTAAGAAAGCGTTGGCAAAGGTTAGACACTAATTATAAGAAATTCTCACTTAATAATGGTAGAGCTTTTTATGAATGGCGTACAAGAATTTTAAGCGATGAAGAAAAATATTATTAATTAGGCCCTTGTGGCCTTTTTATATTTCGCAGTAATGCGCAAATTACCGATTCAGACCGGGGACTGAACCTCGATAAAAAATGAGAAGGAGAATTGTTATGTTAACTGTTAATGAAGAATTAAAAAAACTATTAGGCGAAGAAGTAGCAAAGGCACTAGAAGAAGCGTTAAAAGATACAAACGCGGTGCTTGAGGTTAAGGAAAACTTTATCCCTAAATTTAGATTTGATGAAGTAAGCAATCAAGCTAAAGAGTTAAAAGCTAATAACGCTAAACTTGCGGCTGATTTAGAAAACGCTGTTAAAAATTCAAAGAACAGCGAAGAGTTGCAAGCGACAATCAACAAACTTCAAGAAGATAACAAACTTGCTCAAGAAAAATACGAAAACGATCTTTTAACTCGCGAAAGAGATTATCTAATAAGCGATGCTTTAAGAGGCGCTGGGGCTCGTAACCCTAAAGCAGCAAGAGCGTTATTAAATATCGATGAAGTTAAAGTAATCGATGGAAAACTTGACGGTTTAGAAAAGCAACTTGAGGCTCTAAAAACCTCTGATGCTTACTTGTTTGAAATTAACAATCAGCAAAAAGATGACCAAACAAAGAAAGATAAGTTTGGCAATCCAATTCAAGAATCAAAAGGCGGTACAACCGCAGAAGAGGCCGAAGCTTTAGCAGCTAAATATGGCTTTGGTAATCCAGAAACTAAAAACTAAAAACTAAAAAAGAAAGAGGTAATTACAAATGGCAAATTCAGTCACATTACCTGTAAGTTATTTACAGGCTTTAGATTTAATGTACAAAAGAGGAGCTTTGACAGCTGCTCTAGATAACGCAGAAGCGACTATGGTCGGTAATGAGTTTAAAATTAAAAAGGTATCAGTTCAAGGTCCTGGTGCGATGGGCACTAATGCAGCATACGCTTCCGGTGATGTAACAGTCGCATGGCAAAGTGTTACACCTGACTATGATAGAGGGCGTAAATTCTTTATCAAAGCAACTGATGAATTAGAATTAGGCGGTCTCTACATGGACGTAGCGGCTGAGTATGAAAGAACAGCTTCAATTCCAGAAGTTGATGCATACCGCTTTGCAAAATATGCAGCGGGCGCAGGAACTACTGTAGCGGCTGATTTAGCAGATGCATCTGCTCTTTTAACAGCGATTAATACAGCTCAAGGCGTGCAAGACACAAACGAAGTTCCAACAGAAGGAAGAATCCTTTATGTAGAAGCTTTAAAATACAGAGCTATCCAAGCATTGGATACTACAAAATCAAGAGAAACCTTAAAAGAGTTTGCTCAAATCATTCCGGTTCCACAAGGAAGATTCTATTCAGCAATCACGATGTATGATGGAACTACTTCAGGGCAAGAAGCTGGTGGTTACATTAAGAATGCTACGACTGGCAAAAATCTTAACTTCTTAATCGTTCATCCGACAGCGGTAGTTCAAGCTATGAAGAGAGTCGTTTCCTCAATCGATGCTCCTAACGCAGACTATGATGCTTACAGAGTTGGTAACCACAAATATGGTTATTGTGCTGTTAAGTCTAACAAGACAAAAGGCATCTACGCTCATACAGCAGCCTAATACATAAGGTGATGCTTAATGGGTAAACAAGTAGAATTGACAAAAGACGGAGCTATCTTTATCCTCGTTGATGAAGCTGTAGTTCCAAAAATGGAAAACGACGGTTGGAAAAAGAATGTAGCAAAAGCCACAGTTAAGAGTACAACTACTTCAAAAGAATAAAAAATCCGGGTGGTGGTTCATACTGCCACCCTCTTTTTTCATAAGGGGGCACTAATATGGCTTTCACAAAATTTACAGAAGAAGAATTCAGATTACGTTATGGTATTAGTTTAAGTGATGCCATTCCTGATGATGAAGAACCAGGAACTAAAGTTGATAGAAGGATACTATTGACAGTCGAAAAAATCGAAGAATATGTTTATTCTAGAATGCCTAACTTTGATATTGACAGCCTTACATTAGCTCAAGAAACTTATGTCAACAAAGCCGCGATGGAGCAATTAAAGTACGAATTAAACGAAACTGATTATACTC
>Ga0334889_1001392_pt1 | contig 31967 bp, 38 predicted proteins | sample GraSluR1_MG_2_FD_207222 | JGI IMG/M metagenome (GOLD analysis project Ga0334889, IMG submission 207222) | Sludge microbial communities from methane-producing bioreactor in Wageningen University, Netherlands - Granular Sludge_8_08-R1 | ecosystem: Engineered > Bioreactor > Anaerobic > Unclassified...
AGCGCATCTACGACGAGCAGAGCCGGGAGCATGGCCACTGATTTTCCTTCTGCGCACAATGCGACTCGCTTTCTGCCAGCCCCGCCCTCACCGGCGGGGCTTTTCTTTTTGCGCGCGTGCATTCATGCCCCGCCCCGCGTGCATTTAGCGCGTGCATTCCGTGCTTTTACGTCCGCGTCGCCTTCAGCCCAGCTACCAGCACGGGCCAGTTTGTCAGCGTTGGGTAGGGCGTGAACAGGTGCCCCACCCCACCCACCAGTAACACGAACCCGCGCGCCATCACCGGCATGTTGCTGTCTGTCAGCTTGACGTAGGCCATCTTGCTATCGTCGTGCAGCCCGCCCGCGTCTATGATGGTGTAGCGGTTCCAGGAGTCGCGCTGGACGCTTACGTGGTGCTGGTGGAATGAGAGCACGTTACTCTGATACTTCTGTGCCAGTTGATCAGCCAGGCGGCCCTTGATGCGGCTGTAGTTGCGCTGATGTGTTGCGCGCCACACCTGCCCGCCGCTTTCGATAATGGCGTGGCCGTAGGGTGAGACGTGCAGCTTGCCGCCCGCCGCATTCAGGATGTGGCCCAACATCGTCGCGCTGATGTTGCCGTTCGTGCGCTTCAGCAGGCGATGCTCGTGGTTGCCGAGCACGAGCACCATCTCCTCAAACCACCCGGCGAAGTGAGCCATCAGGCGCACGGCTATGCGCACTTCCGTTTCGAAGTCCGGCGGCGGCACAAGGTGCTCGAACTTGCTAAATGCCTCGAAGTTGCACAGGTCGCCGACGATCAGCAGACGGCGCATGTTTAGCTCACGCGCCGTCTCCAGCATCCGCTCGGCCAGGGCGAAGTCGGTGGTTGGTAGGTGCAGGTCGCCGCACACTACCCAGTCGCCTGTCAGGTGCGGTTCGCCATCGAACACGGGCAAGCGCACGTCCGGCCCGGCCTCGTCAGTCAGCGCGCCGAACGTGTATTCGCGCACGCCAAACGACACGGCGACATCGCGGCCCCACCTCGCCTGCAAGCGCGGCCAGTCCCTCAGTACTGCCTTGACGCGGCCCTCGGTTGCCAGCGCCTCGTCATAACCCGCCGCGATGACTGCGGCGCGCTTATCGCGCCAGGTGCCCGCCGTTTCGATGCAGATGCGGGCGAACTTGTAACGGTCGGCTCCTATCAGCCGCTTGCCCTGCCCCTCAGGGAGTGTTGTCAATGGCTACCTCACTGTAGCGCAGCGACCAGGTCTGCCAATCGTCCGGCGAGGTTAGCCGCTATCCAATGCCCCAGGCCCGGTGGCCCGCTCATGTACCACGCCGTCGCCGCCTCTACCTGGTAGCGCACCAGCGCCCACCAGGCGCGGATGTCGGCGAAGTCGGGCGGCTCTGAACCGTCGCCCCTCGCGTACTCGGTGATCACAATCGGCACCCCGCGCAGGTGGTGACGATACAACTCGTAGCGGTACGTGGTGTATTGCGTGTAAGCGTCGCGCACCGCCAGCCCCGTGCCCACGCGCACCGGATAGGTGTTGACGCCCCAGATGACGACGATGGGCGCGTCCCGGTAGGCCGGGGCCAGCACGGGCACCCAGTCCAGTTCTGGCGCGCCTGGGTTCCAGACAATCGGGGCCAGCGCCCGCACGCCGCGCGCCTTCGCCGTCTGTACCGCCGCCCTCACCCAGTCACGGGCATAGACAGCGGACGGCCACGCGCACTCATTCGCGCCGACGATCACCTGCGCCCGCACGCCCTCAGCAGCTATCACCTTCCCGATGAAGCTGGCTGCCGAAATCTCCGCTGGTAGCGCCGTGTCCGGGCAGTCAGGCACGCTCACCGCCCGGCGCATGACGAACCAGCCGTTGGCGAGTAGGAGTTCGGCGGTATACGAATCTCCGTATACGGTAGCGGCGGGTTGCCCCGCCGCCTTTACCTGCGCTCCAAAGCGCAGCAATTCGTCCCGCCCCACGCCTGGCCCGGCCCACACGCCCGGCAGCGCGCGGACGATGGGGTTCGGCGGCTGCACGCCGCTTGGGTAGCCGGGCAGTTCGATGCAGAATTCTAGCGTCTCCGCCGTGAACGTCACCCACCAGGATGTCCCCTGCCGCACGACAAACCAGCCGAAAGCGTTGCGCGACCAGAGATAGCCCTCGGCGCTGGTGAACTCCGTCACCGCTACCAGACTGCCCGCCGGGATGGGACTGGACGGGGTGCGCGCGGCGCTGATGCTCGGCGCAATGCGTTCGTTGATAGCCGTGCCGCCTAGCTTCACGATGCAGTTACCCTTGTCTGGGGTGGCCCTCGGCGTCGTGGTGGGCGTCGGCGTCGGGAGCGCGACTTCCTGCGTCGGCGTCGGGCTGGCGGGCGGCAGCGTCGCGGTAGGCGTCACCGTCGCCGTCGGCGTGAGGCTGGGCAGCGGCGTGCCAGTCGGCGACGGCACCAGCGGGCGGACGCTGACACGGTAGCTGGCATCATCCACGGTGACAACGAATGAGCACCCGGCGAGCAGTAGCGCCGCACAGAGGCTACTCAGTATCCGGCGCATTGCGCAAACTCCTCACTTTCGTCCCCGTCCTCTTGACACCGAGCGCCACTGCCCCGCCGTGCGCCACTCCACGATCTGGCGCGGGCAGACATACGGCGCGATGGTCTTGAGCATGGCGTCCAGAGAGCGCTTATTTCGCTGCGTCGCCAAGTTCCACCTCACGCGCCACTTCTCGCTGCCCGATGATGGCGTCGACCGTGGCCGTCAGCAGCTTCGAGATATACGCCTCATCGAGCTTGCGGTTTAGCGCCCACTCGCCGATACCGTCCAGAGTGACGATGATATAGTCGTCCGGCTCGTCTACCAGCGGTCTCACCTGCCGCGTCACCTTCTGGACGGACGCCCACGCTCCTGCCCCGGCCAGCGCGAGCACGGCCAGCGAGACGAGCGCCACGAACGTCGGGACGAATACGCTGATGATAATCTCCAGCGCGTCTTGCGATTTACCTGCCAGTTCGATGTCCATATCTCACTCCCTTTGCCTATATCGGCCCCAAGTCAATCCACAGTGCGGGCACCTTCGGCGGCTCCCAGCCGATTTGACTGGTATGGGTTTGCCAGCAGCGATAGCGCCGCCCGTTGTGCGTCACTACATCACCCTTACCCGCGCCTGCTGTGTTGTCGCCTGTATACTTGACGCCCACCTTCCAGTCCGGTGTCGTCACGGGCGGTTGTACTACGCCCCACAGCGCGGGCGTCACATCGGGTGGCCAATCAACTTGTGTTACATGCGCCTGGATACACTCATACACGACCGCCTTAAAGCGCCGTCGTATACCTCGCTCCACCTTTTCATTGGCAACCCATTCTAGTACCGCCGCATCGCCGATCGCATCCGGGCGATAAACCGAAAATAGCGCAGGCACAGTCTCTGGCGCGTGCTCAGTCCGACTATGCGACTGTCGTACAATCACCAGCCCGCCGCCATAGCCGTAGATGTCGCCCGCCTCTACCCATCCGCCCACAGCTGGCAGCGGCTTATATTGACCAGCGCGGCCCGCGACAGCCCGCAGGAATTCGTTTTCGTCAGCATGGCTGACTAATTCCAGACCAGCCACAGTGGTTTGGCCCAACAGTGTCATCCCTGTCTCGATGACCTGCGCCGCGTCACGTACTGCCCAGAAAAGCGCGCGCTCAGTGGCGATTATGTAAGGCATGACACACCTCTAGTTCATCGTTACCGCGGCGTAGTGGTTGGTGGATACGCCACACGAATCGTTGACAAGCTCATAGGCCGCCTCTTTGCCGGTCGTCGGCGGACATTGCGCTTGTAAAATGCCCGACGGCGTAGCGTTTGCTGACCCGCCATCGCCTGCCACGTTAAGGGTACCAGCATTTGCTACCCGCGACGGGAAGCCGTCATAAATGCCTAGCAATACGGCATCAACCTCGGTTTGATCCAATGCAAGATGGATCTTTGGCGAGACAACGTTGCGCACCACCACGCCGCCCCAATCTGCTCTGGCAATAGTTGTACTAGGATTATTCATGACAATGGAAAGGTACGTCAGTTCCATTGCGGCGATGTGTGTGCTATTGAAATTGTATGTCCCCGCGGCGATGAAAGATATAATCAAGTACGTCAGTTCCATTGCGGCGATGTGTGCGCTATCGAAATTGTATGTCCCCGCGACGGTGAAAGATATAATCAAGAGCGTCAGTTCCATTGCGGCGATGTGTGTGCTATTGAAATTGTATGTCCCCGCGACGGTGAAAGATATAGTCAAGGACGTCAGTTCCATTGCGGCGATGTGTGTGCTATTGAAATTGTATGTCCCCGCGCCGGTGATATATATACTCAAGGACGTCAGTTCCATTGCGGCGATGTGTGTGCTATTGAAATTGTATGTCCCCGCGACGGTGAAAGATATAGTCAAGGACGTCAGTTTCATCGCTGCAATATGTGCGCTATCGAAATTGTATGTCCCCGCGGCGGTGAAAGATATAGTCAAGGACGTCAGTTCCATTGCGGCGATATACTGCGAATCAAAACCCGAAACATTTATAATCTGCAATGATTTTAGATTTGCCAGCCGGGCCAGCGTGCTATTCAGTGTCGCCTTTGTATCGCGCAAGGCGAGCGTCGTCACATTGAGCGGCTGTTCGATCGTCACCGTCCACGTTCCGGCTCCCGCATAATTGTGGGTGCGAGTGCCGCCGCCGGTATAGTCGTTACTACTGCTATCGCCCCAGTCTACTGTTGTCAGGGCGGATACAGCGAGGTTATCGATGGTCAGTGTTTGTGCGCCGGTCGTAGTGACGGTCATCGAGAATGACGTGTCCGCCGCCCCGCTCCCGTCCAACACCCCCGGCACGCCCAGAATCGCCAATGACCGTCCCATAGCCCTAGCCTCCCTCACCCGCGCCATCAGGCACGCCCTTGCCCGCGTCCACGTCCGCACCTGTCTCAGCGCAGTCTTCTGCTGCCGCCTCACTCACCGCCTGCGCGTGGTTCACTTTCGCCTGTAGCGCGGCCAGCTTCTCCTCAACGTGCGTCCGGTCTGCCAGCGCCTTCTCCAGTTCCTCGTGGTGCGCCTTCTCAAGCTCGTCAATGCGCGCCAGCAGTTCGTCAATGCGCGCATCCTTTGCCGCCAGTTTGCGTTCCAGGTCGCCGATGCGCTTGTCCCGCGCCGCTACCGCCTTCTCCAACTCTATCACTTTCGCCGCAAACTCGCAGCGCACGCGCTCCAGTTCCGTTACATGCTCAGCGTCGCGCAGGGCCATGCGCTTCTCGGCGTCATCAAGTTCCTTGCGCATGGCGCGCTTGGCGTCCAGCGCCTCATCTACGCTGTTCTGTAGCGCGATAATCTGCTCGTTCTGGTCGGTGATCGTCCTCATCAACGTGGTAAATGCCCTAGCGTTCTCCTCTAACGCAGCGCCAGCTGTCTGTAGCGCTTTGCCCATAGGCCCGCGCGCTACCAGCCAGTAGCCGAAGCCAACGCCCAGGGCCACGCCCACCACGAACAGCAGCGGTGTGCCCGCCTGCTGGATGATGTGCCACAGGCCGTCAGTGTCTACAATCTCAGTCGCCAGTCCGAACATTCATCCCCCCACCTATATCGGGGCGTGCTACAATTTCAATGCCCGCTCTGCGCGTCGCCCCTCGGCGCGCGGAGCGGGTCTAGCTCACTTCCCGCACCCACATGATGATCGGCGCAGCGCCCGTCGTGGCCCAGGTAAACGCCGTCCCCGCTTCCGTTTTCCACACGGGCTGGAAAACATGAGTGCCACTCGCCAGCCCTGTGACCAGTAGTGGCCCGAAGACTGTCGTATTGCCCGTTGCGGCCGTATTTGCGCCGGGCCGCGCACGTCCTGCCCCGAACGCATAGGCCCCATATAAGGCCGTGCCATTGACCAGCCAATCTAGAGAGATACGCCGTGTGTCTGTATCGCCTGCCAACTGTAGCTGAATGAATACCATAATGTCCCCGCCATAGGTGCCCAGCGAGGCGCTCAGCGCTGACGAGATGGCCGTGAATGTGGTGGCTGTCGTGCTCAACATCAGCGCGCCACTGGCAAAAGCAGTCAGAAACGACGGCGGGTTTTTCAATGCAGCGACGTTATCGCGGACGTAGGTATTCATGTCCGTTGCACCCAGCAACCCATCAACTGCCCACGTTTTCGGGATTGTGTAAGCCATTGTCTCGTCTCCTACAGGGCCAGGCGGTTCTGGTCAAGCCGGCCCAATACCGGATCGTCCAACGTCAGATAGGTATTGCTGGTCAGCGGGGCCAGCAGAAATGTAATGCGTGGCGCGGCTTTCTCGTGCAGGCTGTAGGCCATGCCCAGCACGCGGTGGCGCTCAGCGCTCAGCGCCGTTTGTGTTTCCGTAACTTCTACCACACTGCCGACCTCTATCGTGTACAGGTTCACCGCGCCAACCGTTTCCACGCCCTCAAAATAGACGGCGGGCACGCGCGCCAGCGGTGTAGACCAGCGCGCCAGCAAGAGCCGCCCCACCTGCTCAGCGAATGCGTCTCCGCCGTCTATCTGGAGCGGGATGCTCACGTCGTGCACGCGCCGCCCATAGTCTTCCTGGCTCACCGCGTCGTCAATGACCAGGTTTAGCGGGTCGTAGGCAATCACCCCCACGCCGCGCACTTGCAGGTCGTGCACATACAGCGTGCCCGTCGCCGTGTTAGTCATGTGCACTTCGATGCCGCCACCCGTGACCGCCAAACTGAACTTGACGCGCTTGCTGTTGGTGTAGTTGTAGCCCGACTTATTCTGCGTATCATAGACGCTGTAATCCGTGCCGGGCACCAGGGGCAGCACGAGACTGCGCGCGCCGACAATCTGCCCCGTGCTCACATCCACATAGGGGATGGTGTAGGTGCGCGAGCCGAACGCCTGAGTCACATCGTCGGACGGGTTCCAGCGCTGATAGTTGGAACTGGTGCTGCCCACCGTGCCGCGCCCCGGCACCGCCAAGATTTGCTGCGCGCGGGCAATCACGCCGCTGGTTGTGCTACCACGCGGTACATAGGACACGACCGCACGATTGATGATGTCCTCTGCCGACATGACGGTATCCTGGTAGTTGTGTTCTTCATTCAACTCCAGGTCGGCGGCCCGGTTTGCCAAATTAAACGGATACAGATTGTCACGGAAGGTCAGCGTCCCATCGCGCGCGCACCAGAAGTAGCCCCACTCAGACTCGGCAACCTCGGTGATGGCTGTAAGCGCGTTAGTTGTGTCATCACGCCAGGTATCCCCGGCAATGTCAATGGTGCGCTGCCCTGTATCGAAGTCAATTAGCCCCGCCGGTTCGTCCGCTCCGCCACTCATCGTTGCGCCGCTGACCGCAATGTTCGCCCCGCTCTTGGCTAGCGCGATGCTGTTGCCCCACGCCCCGCGCGCGACGGCGGTAAGGGCAATGGTTGCGTCGGCCACACTATCGGTAGTGATTTCGGTGAATTGGTCATATGAAGGGGTAAGTATCCAGGCACCAGGTGGATGACGGAGCGCACTGATGCCATCAGTATAATTGCTATTGCCCCAGCGCCACGACCAATGAGCGACCCCCGACGGCGGCGTCGTGAGCCGCAAAACGAGCCAGTATGTAGTGGTGGCCTGTATACTAATTCCGCCAGAAACAGTAATGGTATTCCACTGATTCGCCAGCGGATCGAATGCGCCAGACTGCAAAACGGCTCCAGGCTGTCCGCTGGTATCCTGGCACACTTCCCAGGTCACGCTTCCCGGTGTTCCTGCGTTGTCAGTGCCAATATAAACCTTAATCTCATCTAACACACCGGCGGCAACTCTGAAGCTCTGTCCGATACGCCGTTCGCCATATCCCTTGTTTCCAATGTAGTCGTCATTGATATGGGCGACTGGTTCGATATGTGTGGTGCCGCCCGGCGCATCGTCTAGCGCCTCATAGACCGCCGTAACCTGTGGATGCTTCTCAGTGCCCGTGCCATATGCGCCCGTTACCTGATCTTCGCCCGCTGCATGGATGGCCGCCTCTAGATTGGTTGCAGCCGCCGCCTTGTTGCCACCAATCAGCACTTCATTGGCCGCCGGGGTGAGCGTCGTCTTGAAGGTATACGTCACGCCCCCAATCGTCACCGTGTCATTGTTGCTGGGCGTGCCTGTAAACGTGATGCTACCTGTTGCCCGCGCCCCGCGCAGCGCTGCACTGGTAATCAGGCGCAGTAGATAGCCGGGACTTTGGCCCTCTTGGAGCGGCAGGCTGATCAGGTGATTTTGCAGCACGCCTAGCAGGTCAACGCATTCGATGGTGCATTGCCGGTTCCCGTACTGTCCCGGCTCCGGGCGGATGCTCTGCACAACGCCCGTAAACAGCGTGATCGCGCCCTCAGTGACCACGACCGAGCGATAGGGTAGCAGCGATGAATAGATGGGGCTACTGGTATTGCTCGGCGAGAAGCGCCTATCCTCATTGTTGACCACCAGATAGCAGGTGCCCACATCGGCGACGTGTTGCAACGGGTCGCTGAACCCCGTGACGATTTCGCAACTGCGCACGTAGGCGGTGATGTCCGTGCCATCTAGGATGATTGCGGTCACGACATTGCCTCCACAAGACGCGTGTTCTTACGCGCCGCCTCGCGCTTCAGTTCGCCCAGCAGTTGCGCGGCATTCTGAACGCCGTGTACATGGATTGGCCCGGTGATAGTCACGCCCCCACCCCCGCCGCCTATCATCGGCCCCATGCGCGGGAAGTCCGGCGCGCGCTGCCCCTGGCGCATCTTGCGCAGCATATCCTGTGACAGCACATACTCACCCCGGTGTACCACGCCCGCAATCTGTCCGGGTGGCCCGTCGCCGGTGTAGCCGCCGCGCTGAAACTCCGGGATAGCGCGCCCGCCCAATGTCCGCCCGCTGCTTGTCGTCGTGCCCGCGCTGCCTTCTGTGAACGATGACGTGATGGTCACAGTCCAGGTCTTGTCCGTCAGGCTGCGCATTCGCAGCGTAACGTCATCAATCTCTTTGACGATGGCTTGCTTCCAACCCACCCATTTCGGCCCGGACAGGTCAATGAAGTTGGTCATGTCCTCAGCCATCTTGTCGGTAGAAATTCCTGATTTCGTTTCCAGTTCATCAAACGCATCTACCATGAATTGCAGCGGCTCTCCGGCCTCGGGCTGTGCGCCGCCTTTCGTCTCCTCCCGGCCAAAGGCAAAAATCTTAATCTTCTCCATCCCTTCCCGAATGGCTCCGGTGACCTGAACGACATCATCATATTTGATTTCGCCGCTCGCCAGTCGTTCAATCAACTCCACATAGCGGCGCAGCCCCTCTTCATCAGTTGGAGTGCCAAGCAAGCGGCCTACCCAGTCCCAATCGCCTCGCTGTATCTCCTGTGCCAATAAGCCCACCTGAATGGCATAACCCTCCGCGCTTAGTGTGCCCCGCTCAAGTTGCTCCGCTGCCCCTTGCATCCGCAAACGGAATATCTCACTCTCGGCATTGACCTCGCCCGTCATGATGGCAAGATAGCGGGTCGCCTCCTCTGCCTTTTCGCTGTCTACCCCGTAATCGCGCAGCGCCTCTACCCCCGCCTGATAGACGGATGCATCAAAGACGGTCGGCGCAATGCCCATGAGTTCCTCTAACGACGTCGCCGCCTTCTGTGCTTCTACCTTAAGTTTGCTGGCCGCCTCAGTCATGCGCTCCAGGCTGCGCGCGGTCTTTTCTGCGCGCTCCTCCGCAAGGCCCATCGCCTGGCCCCATATACCGCCGGACTCGGCGGTAGGACGACGCCAGCCCCTGATGTTTTCCATTTGCATACCCAAGCGCTCGCCGAAGGGCAGCGCGCTATAGGTCATCCATTCGCGGCTTGCCCGATCCATTTGAAAGCGGCGCAATTCCTCGGCCTGCTCCGCTTCAAGCTGGCGCTGCTGGCGGTAATAACCCACAGCGCCGATTTTGTTGATAGCGCCAGTCACGGTATAGGGATTAATGTCTGGAAAGGAATACGGAATGGGAGTGTGCAGTTCTATATATCTCTGTCGTTCCATTTCGGCTTGGCGAGTGACAACGCGCATGTAGTAGTAATGAATATCTTCAGGCGTCATGTGCAGGAAAGGTCCGCCACGTGCCGGAAAGTCTACCGCCCACCCGCGCAATCCGGGCTGTGTCATGAACTGGTTACCACTATCCTCAACAACTTTGGGGAGTGTTAATTTGGAGAGTGTTAACTCGTCAAGTATGTCCTGAGCTATATTGACCACCACCGTCCACGGTTCACTAGTCAGCAGTACCAGCGCATCGTATAGGTCGAGCGCCGCGCCCGCCCCTGTCTCCAGTGCCTCATTCACGGTTTTGCCAAACCGCTCTTTGAACTCGCGCGACCGGGCATTTAGCTGGTCTTGCTTCAGCGTAACGTTTGCCATGCCCTCGCCGAGCTTGTCTGCCTGTTCCTTTAGCCCTTCAATGACGGCTTCCTGGAACGCGGCCTCGCGCGACAGCCCAGGCATGGCACTTTGCAACTCTTCCATGCGCCGCTTGACCTGATCCACGCTGAGGCCCAGCTGGTCAAGGCGCATGAATGACGCATTGGCGAGCGTCAATTGAATCTGGCTCAGCGCATTCTCGGTGCCGCCCAGCTGCGGGTTCGCCGCCGCCACAACTGACAGCATTCTGGCAAACTCGCCCGCCGCCTCTGCGCTGTCAGCCAAGCCGAACTTCATGAGCATATAGGCTTGCGCAGCCGCTTCGCCTTCGGTAACTGTGCCGCGCATGGCCGTCTGAATAGCTACAGTCCAGCGTTCAGCTTCCTCGGCGCTGCCCGCATAGACGCGTAGGGCATAGGCGGAGCGTTCGGTCTGCGCACCCATGCGCGCCCACTCTTGGGCAGTGCCGAGCACCTGCTGAAAAGTGCCATAGACTATCTTGGCGCTGTTGCCGAGATAAAATAGGTTCTGCGCCATGTCGAGCACGCTGCGAGAGCCACGACTGCCCAGCTGCTCGGTGGCCTGATTCGCGCTATCCATGCCGCGCGCATATTCCCTCAGTTGTTTACTGAAGTCATCTTTCACGCTAAGCGTGATGGTGCGTCGTCTGTCCATTCAGCCCTACCCGTAGCGCAGCAGCGCCAGCAGCGCGTAGGCGGTTACAACCGTCGCATCTACTTTATCGCTTTCGCCCTGCTCATAAGCCCGGTTTATCAAGTCGCCTATACTCTTCTGCCGCTGGTACTCATAGGCCAGCCAGTCCATGCGCTCATCGGGCGGCAGCGCCTTGAACTCGCTCAGGCTCCACTTCATGCGGTCGCAGATGCGGTAGACTAGCCACCTAAGCCCGTCGAAAGGGCCGATGACGGATGTCTTCCTCCGCCGTCTCGATAAGCTGGTTGGTGATCTTCCACAGTGCCGACACTGCCCAGTTGTCCAGCCCGGCGATGTACGCCAGCTTTTCGTCCGTCGTCTCGCCCGGCACATCTATCGCCCAGCACGCCAGAATCTGCGCGTGCATCTGACGCATCCGGTAGCGTTGTAGTGCGTGCAGATAGCCGGGGTCGCGGAAATCGCGCTTGCGCGTGACCTTGCCATCCGGGTCGGTAAAGAACTCGTCTGTGTACGGCGCTTCCGGCGGCTCGCCCACAATGCGCAGTGCATCCAACGCCTCATCGGGCGTCAGCGCGCGCATCTCAAACAGCAGTCGCTCACCGGATGGTGTCGTCACCTCATACTCATGCAATGCGCCGTCAGAACGCAGGTCGTCCAGCGTCGCCTTGCGCGTTTCCTTCGCCATGCTGAGCCTTTCTAGCGCGCCTAGTACGCGCTCCATGCGTTCGCCTGATAGGAGAACGTAAGCCGATAGACATCCCCTTCACGCCCCGCCAGCCCCACCGAGTTAATCGCCCCGCTGTACAGAAAATACCCGGCACTTCCCTGGTATCCGCTGTGCTTCAGGTGCAGAAACACGCCCGTTTGTGCATCAGCGAACTTGCGCAGGGCGAGCAGGTCTGTCGTATACATCGCGCCAATGTATACGTCGGCACGCTGGCCTGTCCACAGATTGTGGTAGGCACCATCCAAAGTGCGGAAGTTGTCCACACCATAGGCCAGCGTGCCGAAGACGCTCTCGGCATAGGCGACAACAGCCGAGGCCGTCGCGCTGCCCGTCCAGAGGTACATCGTACCTTCGGGCCAGGCGAAGGTCTCGGCCATTTAGCCGATGTACCCGCTCGCCGTCGGGCCGTTCATCGCCAGCGCCACAAACTGAAAGCTCAGGGCGTTCTCCTGATCGCCCTCGGTGAACTGACGCTGCGTGAGGGCAGCCCCATGGAACTGGTAGAAGAAAGCAGCCCCCGCTTCTGGCGCGGTCATCTTCAGTTCCAGATGCACCATCGGCACCGATGCCCCCGCCTCCGCCGACGGGTTGGGAAACTGGGCCGTAGCAGCCCAGGCCACGTCAAACGAGCCGTTGATGGCCTCTTTGCTAACCAGCTTGTGATGGTTCGGAATACCCCGGTCTGAGATGGTAGCGATGGTATTGGCGCTCGTCCAGGTGAAGTTGCGGACGAAGCCCATCAGCGCCGTCGGCGCACCACTCGCCGTGACCCATCCCGACCCGCTGCCACTGGCCTGTACCCAGCGCAGCGCACCCTCGTAACGATTCCTGACTTCTGGCATGATCTGACTCCTTGTCGCCTATGCTCGCTCTATCCAACTGAAGTAAAGTAACATCCGCCGCCGCTCGATGTCCGGGTTTGGGTCATAGGGCGGCGTCCGCGCCTCTACCCTGTCAATAACGATGCGGTAGCTGACATTGCCTGGAGCCGCCGCATTGGTGTAAAAGTCTTTTATGATTAGCGCGCTGCCCGTGCTGCGCAGACTGATCACCGCCTTCGTCAGCGCATCCTGCATCTGCGCCAGTTGCGCCCGCCAGTTGGCGTCGCGCCGCGTGGCCCAAGCGTTTACTTCCACAATGCCGAACTTCTGCTCGCCTGATCCATCGTCCACGCGCCCGCCCTGGTACGGAGACGGCCCGGTATCCGCGCCCAGATAGTGCACCGAGTAGCAGGGCAGCGTCGCGTTGCCCATCGGGTCTTGCGGGTTCTCCACAACCAGCGTAACGCTACTCAGCAGGGGCGGCTTGTTGCCAGTCAGCGCACCCTGTAGCCAGGCGTAAAGCGTGCCCAGAACGTTGTATTGCCCGGTCGTGTGCGAGAACGTCACCGCTAGAACTCCCCCATGATTTCATTGATGTACTTATCGAGCAGCCGCATAGCGTGTTCCTCAGCGCGGTCAAGGAAGCCCGCTGATTGCTGCTCGCTATGCCCCGCGTTCAGGTCCTCGATGTAGGGCACATTCGACCCCTGCACAATGGTCAGACCGTTGTCCTTCTCTTCCCATACGGCGTCGCCAGGGCTGGCCCCCTTCGCATCCGCCCTCAGCAGTCCCGGTGCCCAGTGCCCCCACGAGGCGGCGGCCCGCCCCGTGTCGCGCGGCATTGAGAACATCTCGCCGTGCTGCTTAATGCTGCGCTCCGTCGCCAGCGATGTCTCGCGCAGCCGCCGCTTGCAGGACACAACGATCTTTTTAGCCTGCTGCTCGGTGTAGCGGCGTTCCTCATGCAACTGCCTGGCGTCAACCTGGATGCGCATCTTTCACCGCCGTCATCTTGAGACACAGTTCAACAATCGCGTTAATCCCGCGCTTGGTCGTCACTTGTCTCCGCCGCTTTCTGCTGCGCTTGCAGCCAGTCCACAATCACCTGTGCTCGTGCGTCCCATGTGCCGAGCTTCGCCCATTTCTGCCCGGCCCTTGCGATACGCTCGGCATCCGTCGGGTGCTCCAGCGCCCAGCGCACCTGCTCGACCGCGCCCGCCGTGTCATGATAGAGCAGGCAGTTCTGCCCATTGACCAGCCCTAGCGCCTCGCAGTCGGGGCACTCATCCATGACGACCAGGCAGCCCATCGCCGCCGTCTCCCAAACGCGCTGGGCCACGTCACCCGCCGCGCTGCGCACGAGGCTGATCTTGCTGTTCTGGTAGACCGCCGCGTACTGCTCATACACCGCGCCCGTGCCGTAGGCCATGCGCAGCGCCGGAATGTCGCGCAGCGCATACAGCAATTCGGCGCGCGGCCCGTACATGACCGCCAGCATCGCCGCGTCGTAGTGACGCTTGCTCCAGGCCGGGCCGGGCTTGAAGGCCACCTGGTCATAGCCGCAGGGCAGCCACGTCACGTTAGCCTCACCGATGCGCGCCCCGTGCCCGTGCGCCAGGAATAGGTGATCCACATCAAACTGCCCGTAATCGTGTACATGGTTATCCACGCCATACACGACCCAGGGCATATCGCCGCTGCGCTCGGCCCCCATGTTCGAGTCCATGATCAGCACGGCGTCCGGCGTCCAGCCCTCGTCAATCTCTGAGGGCGTCCAGATGTGGCGTGGATCAACCTGACCGCCCCAGATGGCGTTGGGCGGCTCCGGCACTGGCCCGGCAGACCGCGCATCATGCCCCATGCGCCGCAGCGCGTCCAGCACATAGCGCCCGGAGGCCACAGGCCAGTGAATGGCAAGTATCAGCAGTTTCATGCCCAGAACCTCACTTTGATTGCCGGCACGTCAGGCTCCACAATTTTCGTATCCACGAATTGCCGCTTGAATAGCCGCGCATTCACAGCAAACGATGGACTGCCGCCGGTGCTGCCCACCTCGTGCACCAGCCTGACGCGCGGCTCATGCCAGACCTCATAGCCCTCTAGTTGAGCGCGCACACACAATGACACATCTTCAAAGTACCCGCGCCCGTAGGCCGTATCGAACCCGCCCAGCATGTTCCACAGCCCGCGCCGGACGGCCAGCGCCGCACCCGTAACCCAAGACACCTTGCGCGCCTTGCTGATCGGCTCCCAATCGGGATTGCCATAGCCCAGCGCCTCGTGGAACGGCTGCCCAGCGCCGTCAAATAGCCCGCCCACTGACTGGACTTTGCCGTCAGGAAACAACAGCGTAGGCCCGACAACGCCTACCTTGCCATGACTGTCAAAGAGCGCCAGAAGGGTCGCATCCCAGCCCGCCGCAGTCGGGTAGCAGTCCTGGTTAAGGAAGAATAGCACCTCGCCCTTTGCCCGCTTCGCCGCCTGGTTGCAGTTGCCCGCAAAGCCGAGATTGTAGTTTGTCCGCTCGCAGCACGGCCCCAGCGACAGCGGCCCGTTGTACTCGGTGCTGCTATCATCCTGCACCAACACCTCAGTTAGCTCCGGGTCGGTCGTCTCGCGCACCAACCGCAGGCAGCGCGTGACCTTCTCCAGATGGTTATAGGCCGGGATGATGACGCTAAGCCTCGGCGTGCTCACGCTTCCCCTCCAGCAACTCGACCTGCTGCCCGACGGCCTTGCCAATGCCTGCTGCCACGCCCGCCGGGTCGTTCGCCATCACATAGACCGGCGCATGTAGATGGATGGATTGCCCGGCCACGCCCGCCGGAATGCTCGGCTGCGCTGTCGGCGTAGGCGCGGGTTTCTGGCGCTTGCGCTCCAGGTCAGCGGCCCGCCGGGTCACGACCGCACCCAGTATATCCGCTACGGCACTTGCCGCCTTTTCCCAGGTGCGCCCCTTCGCCCACTCCAGCGCCCTCGCGCCTTTTGCCAACCGCTCGGCAGGCTGATCATACAGCGCCCGTAGCCCTTCAACCAAGTGCGCCATGTCGGGGCTGTAGTCACGCGCGCCGCCCCAGGTGCCTAGCTCGTCTGGCCTGGCGCGCACCAGTAGCCCGCGCTCCTGGTCGCCGATGATCTCGCGCCCACTACAGTAGTCGAGCGCAACCGTTGGGATCCCCGTTGCCATCGCCTCGACATGCGGCAGGCCAAACCCCTCACGATGAGCGATGACCATGTGCACGTCCAACAGGTTGTAGCGTTCGTTCAAACTCTGCACGCCCGCCCGTAGTGCATCCTCGCGGTAACGCACACGTGCCGGGTCAAGCCCGCACTCGGCGACCAGCTGCTTTGGGATGTCCCAACCCGCCGGACTCGTGCGCTCGCAGTCCAGGAACAGGTAGGCGGTGGGCACGTCAGGGAACGCCTCAGCGAAGCCCTGTACCATGCTCGGAAACGCCTTGCGGCCCTGGTTCATGGCCATCACGCCCACTACGAAAGCATCAGGTGGAATGCCCAGCTTCCCGCGCAGCGCGGCCCGCGTCGCATCATCCAGGCGATGGAACTCACCCACGTCCACGCCCGGCGGACACAGCCCCGCCGTGACGCCCGCCTTGCGAAACGCCTCGACGCCGAACTCGCTGATTGTTAAGAGTGCATCGAATTGCTTGGCGGCATCCAACCAATCTCGATAGATTGGCACTCCATCCACTGGCGTGATGACTATCTGCGCCGTCGTGCTCCAGTCAATGCCCGTCGCGTGGCGGGCCATAATGTGATACGGGAAGTCCTGCACACTCAGCACCACGTCCGGCTGATAGGCCGTCCAGATACCCGTCAGCGCTGCCCAGTGATCCCGCCCGTTCAGCGCCGCCACATGGAAGGGCAAGCCCAGGGGCAGCAGCCCGTCATACTGGATGCACGCACCCATAATCTCGTGCCCCTGCCGTCCCAGGTGCAGCGCGACGGCCCGACAGATGCGCCCAAAGCCAGTCGGGATAAAGTCGCCAAAGATGAGAACCTTCGTCACTACTCCTCTCGCGCTTTCTGGCGCTTGTGCGCCTTAGCCGGTTGTGTCGCCCCGGCGCAGAACTGTTCGGTACCAGACCTGCCCGTCCATGTGAGTGGGCGTGCTGTCGCCTTCCACGCGGTAAGCCACCCCATTCCAGATAAGCTCATCGAGCGGCCCCAGCGCAACCAGCGTGCTCACCACGGCGTCCCCGGCCATCATCTGACCGGCGGGCAGTTGCACCTCGCGGAAGCGGCTCTCATTGCCCTGCGGGGCGGCCCATAGCGCCGTGATGACGCGCTCGGCATAGGTGCGCGTTTCGCCGCCCCCCGCCCAGTACGCGCTTCCTGTGCCCGTCGTGGTGCTCAGGTAGTGCCGCCAGATGGCCGTCGCGCCCGCGTAGGACTGCACGCCGACGAACTGGCCGCTAATGCGGCTGCTGTTTGGCCCCCGGTAGCTCACCAGCCCTCCTGTCCTAGCGCCCAGGACGCATACGCGCCAGCATCTACCGCGCCCTCATTAACCTCTTCGTCCAGTTGCTCGTACAGCTTCTGCAACTGCTGTTGCGCGGCAGTGTCGTCATACTCCGTCCCATCCGGCGCGGCCCACTTCGCCCGCTTCAGACTGTCGAACATCAACGCCTTGACCGCTTCCAGCGCCGCGCCAGCCACCGTCCCGCCCACTGCGGTGAAGTGGCCGATCTCATCGTTGCTGAAGACCGTGTGCACGCCGCGCACGCGGAACGCGCTGTTAGCAGAGATGGCCCCGCTGAACGCCACGAAACCGGTCGCATCTATCGTCGCGCCCGTCGCCGTCCAGCCGCCCACGCCCGGCACGAACGCCGTGCCGCTGACCACGTTCGTCACGCCCAGCCCGTAGATGGTCGCAGACCCGTCCCCGGCCAGCGTCGAGTCGAAGATGGTGGGCTTATCCTGGATACGCAAGCGCACCTGCTCAGCGGTCGTCAGGGCCATCGCTTAGCTCTCCGCTTCTGGCTCCTCCGCCTGGTCAGCGGAAGCCTCCGGCTCTTCTTGCCCCTGTTCGGCGTCATCTTCGTCCGGTTCTTCCTCAGCGACCGCCTCAGCCTCGGCAACCTTGCGTGGACGGCCCCGCTTCTTGGGTGCGGGCTTTTCTGCGGGCGTCTGTGCCTCGAGCAACGCCTTCAACTGCTCGGTCAGGTCATTCAGCTTGGCTTCCAGAGTGCCCACGCGCTCCGTTGCCGCCGCGACTTCCTGCTCGCGCTGGTAGACCTCATACAGCGCCACAACCTCGCGCAAGTGCTGCGGATGCCAGTTTGCCCACTGCGTAAACGTGGCCTCGCTACGCCCATGCACGTTATTGATGTAGTACTGCGTGCTGGGATAGAAGCCCAGCTTATTCAGCAGCGTTGTGTCCCCGTTCTGCGCCTCAGTGAATGCCTGCCCGACGACCTCACGCATCCAGTCAAGCGCCTTCTGTGTCTGTTCGTTCATCATCTGTCCTTTCTTAGTGTGGGGGGCAGGTCGCCCCACCCCCCTGCTCCATGCTAGTCAACCGTCGGCGCGGTCGTGCTGGACGAGTAGTACCAGAACCGATCATCCACGATGCCGAAACCAAACCACGTCCGCGCATAGTACCGCCACACGTCATTGACGGGGAAGTACTCAGGCGGCAGGACGCGGGCCGGATCGACGCGCTGGAACTTCACACCGCGCCCGCGCTGGCCCAACAGCCACTGATAGCTGCTGCCAAAGCGGGGCGTCATGATGATCGTATCCACCAGCCCATAGAACGGGTTGGTCACGCCGGTGCCGTACCGCTCCACCGTGATGACCGCCGAGTCGGCGTCCGAGTGGGCGCGCATCACCTGCTGCGAGCGCAGCAACTGCAACGCCGCGAAGTAAACCAGCGGCCCGCAGACGAGCGTATCCGGGCGCACGCCCAGGAAGTTGCCCGTGCGGTCGCGCTGCGTCACCAGGGCGTTGTAGGCCGTGATCAGCCCACCAGCCGAGAACGTGGTAGTCGCCGTGTTGCTGTGCGTATAGTTGCCCGCCGTAGTAAACGCATCGAGTACCACGTCTTCTTCAGTCACGCGCAGCGAACGGCCAGCGGCCTCGGCGATCTGCTCCACCTTGCCAAGCTGGTCAAAGCGGCGCATTTCCTCGGTCACGGGCACAATGTACCCGCGCTTATAGTTCTTGACGATCTTCCCGGCTTCCAAAGCCAGCGCCGCCTCAGGATAGTCCTGGCCCTCATCCACAACGGGCGCAGTGCCCATCGCGGCGTCGAGCAGGTACTCCTCCTGATGCTTGCTGGACGAGACTTCCGGCCCCACCAACTGCGGGTAGACGACCGGCTCCATCGCATAGGACTGCATCGAGATGAAGTTCAGCCCCTGCCGCAGCAGGTCGGGGAAGTTCGCCGTGTGTGCCGGGCCAAGTGCTACGGCCTCGGACAGTTCGACCTTGTCAGGGTCAACAGTACGCCGCCCACGACGGTCACGCGGGAACGGGATCATGTCCTCGGTGATGGTCAGCGGCATGGATGTGAGCGCGCGTTCCTCAACGCGGCCCCCTTCGAGAATCTTGGTTACGAGTGCGCGGTCAAGTGTCATCTCAGCACCCCCTAGTAGTAGTCCGCATTACGCGGCCAGAGCCAGATGCCGAGTTGACCCGTACCGCCTGGGCCAGTGTCCGAGAACTCAAACACCGTCGCCACAGCAGGAACCGGCGCTGCCGCCGTACCGCCCGAAACCGAGACTGGTACAGCCGTATTCCAGGTCGAGCCGAGGCCCGTCACGCCTGACGCGGCCATAACGCCAGAGCCAGTCATGACCGGCCCGGCCAGCACGCCAAAAAGCGGCTTGCCAGAGAACGCCGCCGACACAGCGAACGTGCCGCGCGTCGCCACGATAACCGCCGAGTTGATGACAAGCCGGCCCGCCCAGTCCCTTGCAGGATTGCGCGTGCAGGCGATGCCCACACCCGACGCCTTCCAGGACGCAACGCCCGTGTGCGTGGCAATGATATAGTTGCCCGACCACGAGACATAATCGCCCGGATTGATCTCATGTGCCGTACCCGATGCAGGAAGGGGCAGATACATGCCCTCCTGCGCCGGTGTACTGGCAAAGATAGCTGAAGCTGCTACCGCCATGCTAACCTCCTTGCTGGCGCTTGCGGATAGCGTCCAGGAAATCGTCTACCGAGCGTACCTCGTCAATGTTGATCGGCCCCGGCGTCGTGGGCAGGGCAACCGTGGCCGCTTCCTGCACCAGCCGGGGCGCGCCCTTCACTGCCGGGCCGGACTTCGCTCCGCCGAGCGCCACCATGCGCGCCCCGCGTTGCACAATGTCCAGCCAGCGGGCTGGGTCGCTCGCCGCGATTTCCTCACGCAATTCGTTTTCGATAGGGACGGGAAGCGCCACTTTGCGAAACGCCCGCTCTAGCTCGACCTCTAGCCCCTTACGCGCCAGTTCGCCGCGCAGCTTGGCAAGTTCGGCCTCTAGTGCAGTCACCTTGTCCGCCTGTGCCTTCATCTGTCCTTCGGCTTCGACCAGGGCAACGCGCGCCTGATCCCTCTCATTCAACGCGGTAGCCACCGCTTCCGTCTGCCGAACGGCCTTATACTCCCGCTTCAGCCGTTCCACAAACTCCGGCCTTGCCGCGATAAACTCATCGTAAGTCAGCGCGCTCAGTAGCTGCGCCGTCAGGTCGTCCGCGCCCGCCACAAGCGGCAGGAACCCGCCGCCCGCCGCCGGCGTGGTCACGTCATCCACGCTATGCACGGCCTCGATACTTTCGACAATCAAGTCGCCGTCTTCGCCCTTGCTGGCCCGCCCCACGGCGTTGATGCTGCCACCGAGCAGCGTGGCCGGCGCGCGCCCTTCCACGATGTCGCGCACCAGCGCCCACATGTCCTGCCCGGCATGGTTGCGCGTGAAATGGCGCACCGCATAGATACCGTCTTCGCGGTACTCAACGCCATCCAGCCAGCCGGTAATCTGGCGTACGCTGCGCTCCGGGCGGTCGCGCCTCTCGCCCGCCGACGGGTGATCCGCAAACGTCTTGACGCCCTCAAAGAGCGCCGTCGCCCGCTGCAACACGTCCGCGCCGTACACACGCCCGTTGGCGCTGCGCCCTGGGCGGATGATGCGCTGGCGTACCGTCTGCGCGTCGTTGTCAATGACCGCTTCGGCCAAGTCGAGCGTTTCCACAAAGACCAGCGTCTTGCTGTCCACCTTCCCCATCGTGCCCCCGCTTTCGCCCTCTTTGAGCAGGGCGTTTGCCACCCGGAATGCATACGTCTCGCATTTCTCCTGCTCGCCGCCCTTCGCCCGGCACTGGTCATACGCGCCGTTCCATGCGCCCACCCACTTCTTCGCCTGCGCGGGCGGAACGTGCTTCGGTACTGTGTCGGTCGTGTAGGGCATGGCGTTACTTCTCCTTAGCCTTCGGCGGCGCAGCGCCCCGCTGTTCGTCTAGCCCGCCGTCCGTGATCATGCCGCGCTTAGCGGACCACTCGCTGTAAGTCTCTCGTATCCCAGCAACCTCATTCATCAACTTCTCATCTATCAAAACGGGCACAAGGGTACATCGGCAGTTTTTGACAATAATCCCGTTGCAGATGTACAATTGGTAAGGCTCACACTGGAGGTCAAAAACATGTCCCGCAAAATCGAAGTGCCTAACTCCGTCTACTGGATCAACCGTTATCAGGCTGGCGAATCGATCCCGAAACTGGCGCGCGAGGCCGGAGTCAATGCTAAAGTTATGCGCCGCATCGTCCGGGAGGCCGTTGGCACTCTGCGTGACCGCCGCATGGATATTCCCGAACTCGATACCATTCTCGAGCGCTACCTCGCCGGCGAAACCGAACAGGCCCTTGCCTTCGAATATGGGCTTGCCCGAACTGTTCTGCGCCGACGGCTGCTCGAAGCGGGTATTGCCCCGCGCACCATTTCCGATACCATGCTCACCCGCTGGGCCACCGCTACTCCCGAACAACGTGACCGCATGTTGTCCAGCGCCCACAAAGCCGCGCGGGGAAGCCGCCAAACCATTGCCGCCATGGAACGCTCCGCGCGGGGACGCGAACGTACCCTCAGCCATGCCACCCCCATCGAAAACATGCTTGCTGGCTGGTTGCGTGAGCGCGGGTTCACCCTCACTCAACAGAAAGCCATCGGCAAGTACAACGCTGATATCGCCATGCACGAACCGCCCATCGCCATAGAAATATTCGGAGGCGGGTTTCACTCTAGCGGCCCCCATGGGAGCCGACACCATGAGCGCATTAAATACCTGCTCGATAACGGTTGGGCCATACTCATCATCTGGATTGACGCCAAGCACTATCCGCTGAGCGTCGCCTGTGCTGATGAGGTGGTCCGCTTCTGTGATCATCTCCGCGCGCTTCCATCCCCCCGGCGTGAGTACCGGGTGATTCGCGGTGATGGCTATCCTGCGCCCGCTTCTGAGAAGTATTTCAACAGCGCGTCCGACATAGAACGACTTGCTTGCGCCCACTAACTTGCCCGGCAAATCTACCGTTTGGCCCGGCAGGATGCAGCCAGGATGAGTGTCGCTCGGCGGCGTCACCAGGTTTGGATCGCCGAACTTCCAACGCTTTCCGTCCAGTGCGCCGCAGATGGTACACGTGCGTTCGTCCTTCGTGGCTACAAGTTCTACCCCGCTGAGGATGTCAGCGTTCTCCTCATAGACTGCCAGCGCGCCCAGGTTGCTCGCCCGCAGGATTTCCGTGCGGGCAATCAGCAGCGTGCGGGCGAAGTTACGCCGGAAACCCTTACGCCTGTCCGTGACCACGCCCAACTCGTCACGCAAGCGCCGCTGCGCCTGGGCCATGCCCTCGCCCTGGATCAGGCTGGTCGTCACGCTGCGCTTAATGCGCGTCGTGTATTCGGCAAAGTTGTAGCCCATCTCCTCGTGCCAGGGCGTCCCCATGTAAGGCGACAGCAGCGCCGCCCGAATCTGCTGGGCAGGCAGCACCGGATGGAAGCGCACTCTCACATCCGGGTTCGTCGCCTGGTCGAGCGCCCACGCCCGGCCCGCGTAGCCCTGCTGGTAGGCAGCCACCAGCGCATCATCCAGGCTGATGCCCACCTGCTGAGCCAGCGCGCCCATCTCGGCCTCCAACTGGCGCACCAGTTGCGCCCGCCGAGTCACGTCGGGGCTGCCGTCACTCCCGTATGCCATTGATAAGGTGCCCGCCATCTGGCGGTATGCCTGCATATACAGATCATGCAGCGCCCGCGCTTCCTGGTCGTCTAGCCCGTAGATGCGCCGGCGCACCCACCACTCGGCATCACGCAGCGCCTCGCTGTCGGAACGCAGTTTGCGCGCAATAGCCGCCGGATCATCCGGTCGAGGCCGCGGCTGTCGGCTTCTCCCCACGTTCCTCGCCTTCTGTGTCTTCGCCTTCGCCCTCGTCCGGCAGGCCGATGTCGCGCGGCCTCAGCGCCAGCCCCTGCGCTACCTCACTACGCGCCGCCTCTTTCTCGCGCTCGATGCGCTTGCGCTCGACCGCCGCGTCCAGCCCCAACGTTGCCGTGATGATGTCGCCCGCGCCCTCGTCACTGACCCATCCGCTCATCGTCGCAATCGCCAGCGCCTCGGCCAGCGTCTTCGGGTCGTCCTCTTGCAAGTCAGGAAACTTGACATGCACGGCGTCCAGCGTGTCGATCATCTCCGGCGCATCGTCCGCGCCCAGGATAGCGTCCCCATCGGCGTCCTGTACCGGCACTTCGTCGGGCAGCCGTCCGGCATTAATCGCCATTTGAATGACCCACTTGTAGATCGGCATCCATACCTGCTCGGCCATCGTCTGCTGCGCGTCAGTGAACTTCCACAGCGCGGGCAACTGCTGAGCCGTCGCACTGGCGAGATTGGCGTTCTGTCCGTCGCTGAGCATATACTCCGGTAAGCCCATGCCGACGGCGGTCATGAGCTTCATTTGCCGCCCGTCCTCAGACACGTCCGCCGCGCCCACGCTGTTACTGAGCGGTTGCCACACCTCGCGGTCGCTGTGCACGATGATGCTGCCCGGCGTCGGCGGCTTGGTGTAGCGTGATACGGCGCTGGCGACGTTGTTGGGCGTGGCCCCGCTGATCGTCACGTCCCAGAGCAGCGCCCCGCGCCACATGTTCTGACGTGCCCGGTTTTCCATCCACTCTTTGTATGCCCGCAGCCAGGGCAGCACCACGAACAGATCGGGCCGCCCGCGCAACTCGTAGCTGTGCCGGTTGACCGCAACGTGCAGCACCTCCGCCGCGTCGATCCACTCGTCTACAATTTGCCCGCCCACGCTGGTCGTGCTCTGCGTGCCCGTCGTGTACTGCAAGTGGTAGCGCAGCACGCGCCGGAAGAAGCCGGGATCAGTTTCAATCTCCACAATGTGCCAGGGCGGGAGCGGCACAATCACACCGCCGCCGTTCTCGCCTGCCACCTTGCGGATGAATATCTCGCCGTCTACCTGCAAGTCCTGGAGTAGCGTCTTGTCCATCTCCTCAACGGCATTCTCAGGATTGGCCCGGAACTCATCAATGACCGCCTGCACATCCTGATTACGGCAGGTCACGACGTGCCCGCGCCCGACGGCGAACTGCCGCGTGATCTGGACGGCTTGCTTGGCGAGCGGGTTGCGCTGGTAGGCCGCGTGGCAGTTAGTCAGCACCGTCTTGCGCGTTTCAAATGACCACTCTTCCAATGGATCTTCGACCGGCATGGTGATCGGCCCGTCATACGCCGCGCTGCGGTATGGCGAGTCAAACTGGAAGCGCATCGTCTGGCGCTGCGTGGATTCCAGGAACGTGCCCACCGCCTTCGCCCCATGCGCCTTGACCCAGAACGGCAGTAGCGCGGGCTGGCTGTAATCCACGCCGTCATGAATGACGTACTCCGGCGCGGGGATCGCCGCCCCTGTTGCCGTCAGCGGCGTGCGCCATTTGCGCCACTGTGCCCGTATCCGGGCGCGCCAGACTGCCAGCCGCGTTCTCATCGTCACGCCTTCATGCTCAGCGAAAACACCTGCGAGCCCGTCGCCGGTACGCCGCTCCCGCTGCCATTGGTTAGCACCAAGCGCGCACTGCCCGCCACGCCAAACCACGCCGGAGGCATGTCATGCATCACCCCGCCCGTTGGGAAAAGAATGCACCAGTTGGCATAGCCGCTCTCGTACGACAGGCCGGAGCGCCACACACCCCAGATGTCCTGGGCATGAATGCTGATATGCGTGCCCGCCGCCGCCGGGATAGTGCCTGACGGCGTGATCGTTCCCAGGGCGAACAGGCCGAATGGGTATTCAAACGTCGTGCTGGTGGGCGATCCGCTGGGAATGGACGCTGTAAACTCCACCGCCATGCGGGTATTGCCGCCATAATTGCTTTTACTCTGCGTCATTGTTACCCCTTCCGCGCCGTCTCATCGCGGCGTCCTCTGCCTTCACGATCTCCGGCCTGGGGTCATAGCCCCGGTCGTAATCACATCCGTCGTCGATCATGCGCTCCGGCCCACGCACCATGTAGGCGGGCGCTTGCGGGTCGAGCGTCTTCTCGATGCGCTCAATCAGCGCCCGTCGCGCCCTAGAAATCACCGGCCCCAATCGTGTATTCGTCTGCATACGTTAGGCTCGCACTCCCCGCAATCGTCCCCAGCATCCCATACGCCCCGCTCGCCGCGTCTACCTGGTCGTCATGTTCACCCGCCGGGAAGCTGCATAGCTCGTCTATGAACTCCCAGGCCCAGTGCCCCTCAACGATATCCACAAGCCCCTGTCCCACCCGCGCGGCGAATGGGAGCGCGTTCGTCAGTTTGTCTTTGTCCTTCGGAAAGCCCCAGATGCTGAAGTTGTGCAGACGGCTATCCTGCGCCAACTCCTGCCCGGCCCGGCTCATGTAGCCCTTCTCTTCGAAGCCCAGCGCCACGTCCGGCCCGTCACGTAGCGCCGTCTCTGCCATGAAGCTCGGCACTGATGACCAGTCCAGTTGCGCCCGCGCCACGTCCAGCACGACCAGCCGCCCAGCCTCTGTCTGCCCCAGCAGCACGCCGACCGTGTAGTCCGCGCTGGTGCGGTCGCTCATCGCCAAGTCCCAGTAGCGTACGGCCCGCGCGACTTCCGGCGCTCGCGGAATCAGATGGAACGCCGCCCGTTTGAACAGCCCGCCCTCTGCCGGCACGGGTCGCTGCTGGTACAGCGCCGACCAACTGTATTCGCCAAGCGTGGCGCGGATGTTAGTCAACTCGCGCAGCGGGTAGCGGTCAGGCCACAATGCCGCGCCCTCGATACGCTCCAGGTCGTCGTCGGGTTCGGCCAGCGCCGGCATCCGCAACCGCGTCCAGACGCCGGGCTGCCGGTTCAGTAGCCGCCCTGCGAGATCGTCCTGGTGCCAGCGCGTCATGACCACGATCACCGCCGCGCCTGGCTCGCGCCGCGTGTACAAGTCGTCTGTGAACCAGTCCCATACCTTTTCGCGGTACGTTTCCGACTCCGCCTCGGCGCGCGACTTGACCGGGTCGTCTACAATGATGATGTGGCCGCCCTTGCCCGTCACGCCGCCCCCTACCCCGATAGCGTCCAGCCCGCCCTCATGCGGCGCTGCCAAGTCCCAGGCATCCGCCGCCCGACTCGCCATATCGAGCGCCACGCCCGGAAACACGGCCTGGTAGCGCGGTAGCATGAGCACGTTGCGCGCGTAGCGGCTGTTCTTCTCCGCCAGCGACGCGCCGTAGCTCGCCAGGATCACGCGGTGCTCCGGGTTGTTGCCCAGGTGCCACGTCGGGAACAGGCGCGAGATGGTGGTCGTGTTGTGTGACACAATGCCGTCTACCGAATAGTTGTGTGTGCCCTCTACCTCTATGTCATAGGTGGGCATATCACCAAGCGGCTCTATCTTGGTAATGCGCTCCCAGATCACGTCAGGGCTGCACAACCGCCGCAGCGCGTCGTTGTCGTCTATCTCGGCAATCTTGAGCACGACTTGGCGGGCCGTTCCGCGTTTATAATGCTTGTCAACGCGAATGCCGTGCCTCAGTCGAAGCGTGCCCTTGCCAATGTTAAGGTGCTCCTGCCAACCGTTCGGGATGGCGTCGTATTCGGGATAGTGCGCCTTACTGCGCGACCGCTCCGCGATGCGCTGTAGTTTCGCGCCCTTCTCGCCAATCACGGGCACAAGTTCGGCGAACCTCACAAGGTCTGCCCCGCTGATAATCAACCGCCAGCTCAGGTGCTCTTGACCGTTGTAGCGCCCCTTCTTCGGTCTGAGGCTACTGTAAATGCCCAACCGCACGAGCAAATACTGTGTGTCACGTAGCAACCCTTCGCTGACCGAATAGAACTCCGCGATGCCTTCACGAAAGCCGGTCACCGATCCGTCACAGTTGAAGTACGCGCCCAGAAACGTGGTTACGTCTGCATCAGATGCCGTGAAGATCACGGGCGGCACGCGCTTGTCGCCTGCCAGTGCTGGGGCCATGTAACGCCGGACATATCCGGTGGGACTGTCGCCCCGCTTGCGCCCCACAATCACCGGATTCATCAGCCTATAGTCGTAGGACTGGCTCGGAACCTTCCTCAACTCCCACCCACGCCGACGCAGTATCTCACTGAGGTGGGTCACGATTTCGGGCGTGGCGCTGGTAAAGTGAATTTGCTTTGCCGAGGGCGTGTTGGTGCCATCACCCACGATATAGCCCAGCAGCGCCGCCAGGTCAGGCTCTAGCGGCTCGCCCTCTGCCGTAATGCGGCGGTGGGCCGCAATCGCGTCACCCACCTTGAGCGCGTCCGCAGGCCTCCATCCCGCCACTGTTAGCAGCGGATGATTCTCCGTGCAGACGATGTAACGCCCTGACAACAGCGTAATCTTGAGCACCGGCCTTGCTCCGTTCTCATGGTTGGCAATCACTCGCGCACGGGAAGAATTATGCCCGATAGTGAGCGATATTACCATATCGGAGTGGCATACTTGCTCTATTGGCTTGCGCTCACCAGTCGCCAGCGTGACGGGCGTTCCTGCTACAACGCATTTACCATGACGGGGCGGCATCTCAACGATGAGATGCCCGATGCCCTCCGCCCCGCCCGTGGCCGCGTGCTGGCTGCACTGAGCGAGCAGGCGGTCGAGCGCGTCCAGATGCGGCGCGTGCTGGTAGCGCCGCCAGATCAGCAGCTTGTATGATGTTAATGAGCCGCGGGCGCGTTCAATGGCGCGCCGCCTCAACTCCAGTTGTGGGGCGGATAACCGTCCAGAGTTCATCGTCACTCATGCCCGCCAGGTGCTCTAGCCCTGACACGTTAATCTGCTGCTGGCTGCGTTCCGTCGGCTTGCCCGATAGCAGCTGCATCTTGTCAATGAAGATGGCGATGCTCGTGGTCAGATCACGATAGCTCGCATCAGGGCGGGCCATGCCTAGCGCCTCAAACGCCATCCGAATCTCGTCTTCGATCAGGGTCGTGATGCTCTTTTTTTGTTCTTGGCAAAGCTCGGCGAATTCCTCGCCATCTTTGGTATGTGCCCAATGACGCAGCGTCCGGTTGGGCACATTCAGCTTTCTAGCTACTCTCTGCATAGCATAGCGATCCTGCGGGTAGCCCTCGCTCTCAAGCATGATGAGCGCCCCCGCCTTGAACTTATCGCTGTATGCCTTCCGCTTCGTCATGCAATCTCCCAGGGGGCGGCACCTTCAAAGCGCATCGCTATAGCCGCCCCCACGCCTGAGGAGAGGGCCGGGAATGCGCCCGGCTCGCAGCGCGGCGTAGGCCACGCACACGCTCGGCGGAGCGGGAACTCGGCTCCCTTTTCGGCGGCGGTTGACGCTGCTAGAACGTCCAAGTCCGAGTCCGCTCGCCGCCCGCCCCGCTTTCGTACCGCTGGCGCTCACGGGTGCTGGGCACCACTGCGGAGCGCCGCGCCACGCCGCCGAAGCGAACGTGGGGGACAGGCCAACGTCTTGTTACGCGCTGTTGGCATGGTGCGCGTCCTGTATCCCGCGCCCCGGAATTCCCGCCCCGCTTGCGCGGGGTACTCCCTGCTTCTCCTGACATCCCGCAGAACGTCAGGGCGGATCGTCCCCCCGCTCCCGCAAACAACAGTCGTGCAAAGCAGGTCACAGGGGTTGCGCCTAGCCCGATCCAGCACCTTGCCCGCATTCGCGGTTGGAGTGCCTCTGTATCAGTCAGCCCCCGATACGGTAGGTTTTCGGCGCAGATTGTGGCCCGCGGCTGCCGCGATTTCTTTTTGGACTTGCACCTTGCCGCCGCTCGTCGGCCACAGTGACGCGGCGGGGGCATGATCCCCGCACGGCCCCGGAGCCCGCAATCTCGCGGCCCTGCCTCACGTCATCTCCCAGCGCATCGGGCGGAAAACGTATCTGTGCGCGTCGGCGGCGAGCCGTATCATCTGCCCGCCTTTGCACGGTGTGCGCGTCGGTAAGGGATGCGCCCCGCGCTGGGATGGCACTCTATAGTGCCTCTATCTACAGTCTACATCAGAAAAAGTCAAGGGAACGCCAACTTTCACGGGAAAGCAGTGGCGTTAATTGGCGGAATGGTGGGGAGAAGTGCGAGGAAGCAATTGTGCGGGCACACCAGCATAGCGATGACGTATCGTCCGCTTGCCATAGGCGATGGCGAAGACCACGCCCACATCGGCAAGCTCGCGCAAAGCGCGGCGGGTAGATGACTCGGAGTAGCCGATAGCCGCGCCGAGGGCATGGGCGGGCATAGAAGAGCCGCGCCTAAAGCGGTCGGGCGCGGCCTCAATAATGCGCAGGGCGGCAGGTGACAGGTGGGCCAGGTGCCCATTCACCAGCACCAGCACCGCGCCGCAGTTTGGACAGCAATGATGCTTCACTGCACCACCTCCAGCGCATAGGCTAAGTCTCTCCGCATGGCCGTGACCTCCGCCCTCAGACGCGCGACCTCTGCGGTCAGGTCGCGCACCTGGGCCGCCAGTAGCAGCACCGCGCTGGTGGCTGATTGGCCATTGTCGGAAGCGGGTGGGGCCGGACGGTCAAGGTTGTAGTAGTGACGCAGGGCGCGGCGCAGGGTCTCCGAATAGCAGATACCATGCGCGCGGTCAGCCATGAGTCGGGCCATCAATTGACGGTCTGCCCCACTCGCCCCACCCCGGATGTACACCTTCAAACAGCGTGTTGTAGTTGCCTGCATCTGGTCCTACCTTAGGTCAGCGCCCGGCCTACTCCAGCCCCACCTTTTCACCCTGCCCCGGCCACTCTGACGCATCACTCCCCCTCCGCCAGATACTCACCAATGGCGCGATTCTTCTCTTCGACCAGCCGCTTCAGCCGCACGATCTCCTGCGACCGGGCCACCAGCGTCCGCTGACATTCCTCAAGCCGCTCCTGCGCCGCGCGCACTGCTGCTGCCGCCTCATTACCCTGCGTCGCCACAGTCAACGCGCTGCGCAGGTCGGACAACTCGGACAGCACCAGCGTCAGCATCATCCGGTCACAGGGCAGCGGATCGCGGCCATCGGCGTCCAACACGGACGCCAGCCATTCCAGAGCGTCAGCCGTCGTCATCTCGGTCATTGTCTCTTCTCCCCCGCAATGCGTTCCAGTAGCTCGATGACCTCTTTTAGCAACCTGGCAGACTCGCGGTAGTGAAGCCATTCCGACCCGCTATTCGAGGAATTCGACGGCCTGGCGAACTGTTCCCAGCTATGACTAATCGCGCGCGCCCGGTCGAGCAGGTCGCGAGCCTGTCGCCGAATGATACTCCGGTCAATGTCAGCGTCGTAAATACGAGTCATCCCTTCACCATCTCGCCCAGCGCGACCATCGCCTGATAGATCGCCTCTTCAATAGTCGGCTCTATCCCGGATTGCGCCTCATGTGCCCAGTTGAAATCGTAACCCAGGCTGGCATAGCCCCGATAGCCTGTTGGCTCACTGTCTTCGTCCGAGTCCCCGTATTCCGACAATACGCCCAGGCTCAGACTGTTTTCGCCCCCCGATATCTCCAATGACCACCTGAGCAGCGCCGCCACCGCCACGCCAATGTCAGCGGGAAGTTTGTTGCCCATCATCCGTCTCCTCTCCATCCCCCAGCGCCATGAAGTCCGCCGTTGGCACGCTGTCCATCTCGGACACCCGCGACGGCGGCACCCACGCACCATGCTCGCTCACATATTCCAACCGTCTGATGCGAATCTCGTGATCATTCAGGGTTTGCCACATTCTATCGCCGTGCCGCACCGCCAGGCACAGCTCCGCCAACTCCGACGCCCGCACACTCAATGAACAATCCTCGTGATAGGACGCCAGCGCATTCTCCGCCGCGCGTTCCAGCTCGGCGAGGCGTTCTGCAGTCAGCCTAGAGTCGGTCTCCCTCATCATGATCTCCATAGCCGTGCCTTCTGGTCGCGAACGATCAGTTCGGCCAGGTACTCGTCCGACTCCTTCGTCTCGCCTAGCACACACTCTTCCATCGCCCAGTGCAGCATGGAATGGCGCGACTGCACCCCGATCCAGTGACCCTCGTAGTCTTCGTCTGGCTCCCAGTCCAGGGCCACTCCGATCAGTCTCATAGCCGCCCGTTCGCACTCCTCGCGAGTCTCGAACACGCCCAGCGCCTGCGGACAATTCGCATCCTCGATCCCGCACATGAGCACCCACACATGCGTCTTGTTCATTCGTCGTCGCTCCAGTCTATGCTTGCCAGGTATTCGATCACAGACAGTAATGGCTGCATCCTGGTTGCCGCTGTCAGGAGTCAGGACACCCGTCCGCTGGGCGCGGACCTCCATGATCAGTTCGCCATCTGGATGTCCCTGTCTTGCCTGCCCTACGGTCGAGTTCAGCTTGCTCTCCAACGCCCGACAACGCCGCGCCAGAAGCGCCGCCCAACGCGCTGCCCAGCACAACGCCAGCAGCTCGTCGGCGCGCACTGACAGCACCATGTCGCGGTGGCCGGCGCGCCTCTCATCCAGGCCAGTCGCCGCCGCGCGTTCCAACTCGGCCAATCGCTCCTCAGTCAGCATCGGGCACCTCCGGCAACTGCCAGACGACGACCAGGATGATCATCGTCACAATCAGCCACAGCGTACACAGCACGCCAAGCAGAAACTCGCTCATTATCTCCCGCTCCCCTCTACCGCCGTGCGTACCATGTCCACGAACCCGTGCGGGTCGTCGCGCCACCTTGATCCCCGTCACCAGCCGCGCGACTTCGCTCACCACGCGCGCCGGGTCTGCGGTGAGCATTGGCCTCGTGTAGCGCAGCACGCGCCTATTCCCAATTCGGAATAACATCCTTCATTGTCCTCGCCACTGGCAAGTAAGCGTCGCGATCAATGAGAACAATCGGCACGTCAGGATAATACTTAGCCATACG
>Ga0334889_1001405_pt1 | contig 31765 bp, 24 predicted proteins | sample GraSluR1_MG_2_FD_207222 | JGI IMG/M metagenome (GOLD analysis project Ga0334889, IMG submission 207222) | Sludge microbial communities from methane-producing bioreactor in Wageningen University, Netherlands - Granular Sludge_8_08-R1 | ecosystem: Engineered > Bioreactor > Anaerobic > Unclassified...
TTCTTGGCTGCGACGGCGCAGGAATCGACGAGAACGGCAACGAGGTCGTCATCCACAGCATCGTCACCAGTCCGGGCTGGAGTGGCCCCGATCCACTCGATCCGCATCGGACGATGCTGTCGGAGGGCGTCGACGGCACATTCGCGGAAAAGGTGCTGGTGCCCACCCATCACCTGGTGCCCAAGCCGGCCCAGCTGAGCTGGAGCACCGCGGCACTGTGCTCGGTCACCCTGCTGACCGCTTACCGGATGCTGTTCACCCAGGCGGGTCTTCGTCCGGGCGATCTGGTGCTCATTCAGGGTGCGGGCGGCGGCGTGAACTCGGCCGCGACCCAGCTGGCCGCAGCAGCCGGCCTGCGGGTCTGGGTGACCAGCCGGGACGAGGACCGTCGGCTGCGAGCGCTCGACCTCGGCGCCGAGCAGGTCTTCGCATCCGGTGCCCGGCTACCGGAAAAGGTGGATGCGGTCATCGACAATGTCGGGGCGGCGACCTGGAGCCACTCGATCAATGTCTTGCGACCCGGGGGCACGCTGGTGACCTGCGGGGCGACCACCGGGGACCCGGCCAAGACCGAACTCACCAAGATCTTCTTCCGTGAACTGCGCATCCACGGCTCCACAGCCGGCACCATCGGCGAGTTGCGCGATCTGCTGGCCTTCGTGCAGGCCACCGGCATCCAGCCGGTGATTGATCAGGAACTCCCGCTCGACCAAGCCCGCAAGGGTTTCGCCCGCATGGCGGCCGGCGACGTCTTCGGCAATATCGTCTTCAACCACTGACAGGAGAACAATGGCCATCATCACTTCGGCCGAAACCATCGACATCCGCTTCCCGACCTCGCTGGAGGCCGACGGCTCGGACGCGATGAACCCCGACGGCGACTACTCGGCGAGCTATGTCGTGCTGCACACCGATGGCCTCGACGCCGCCGGGCAGCCGCTGGCCGGGTACGGCATCACGTTCACTATCGGACGCGGCAACGACATCGTCTGCATGGCTGCTCGGGAGATCGTGAACCGGCTGATCGGACGCGACGTCGACCAGATGGTCGCCGACATGGGCGGCACCTACCTGAGTCTGTGCTCGGATTCACAGCTACGCTGGCTGGGCCCGGAGAAAGGTGTCGTTCATCTTGCCTTGTCGGCGGTCATGAACGCGGCCTGGGACCTGGCCGGACGACTGGCCGGCAAACCGGTCTGGCGGCTGCTCGCCGATATGACACCCGAGCAGCTGGTGGACATCGCCGACCTGCGCTATCTGGCCGACGTGCTGCCTCGCGAACGGGCACTCGAGATCCTCCGCAAGGCCGAACCCGGCAAGGCGGAGCGCATCGCCGATCTGGAGGCCAAGGGGTACCCCGCCTACACCACGGCGGCCGGCTGGCTCGGCTACTCCGACGAGAAGATGCTGCGCATCATCGCCGAGCAGGAGCAACTGGGCTTCACCGCGGTCAAGCTCAAGGTCGGCGCGAATCTTGCTGACGATATTCGCCGCTGCCGTAAGGCCCGGGAAGCGATCGGCCCGGATCGACCGCTGATGATCGACGCGAACCAGGTGTGGGACGTGCCCACCGCCATCGAGTGGGTCAATGCCCTGAAGGAATTCGATCTGCGATGGATCGAGGAACCGACCAGCCCCGACGACATCCTCGGCCACCGCAAGGTGCGCGAAGGAGTGGCGCCGATCGGTATCGCCACCGGTGAGCACTGCCACAACCGGGTGATGTTCAAGCAGTTTCTCGAGGCCGGCGCGATCGACTATTGCCAGATCGACGCCGGACGCCTGGCCTCCCTGAACGAGATCCTCGCCGTGCTACTGCTGGCTGCCCACTTCGAGGTGCCGGTCTGCCCCCACGCCGGTGGTGTCGGGCTGTGTGAGATGGTCCACCACGCGTCCATGCTCGACTACGTCGCCGTCTCAGGCAGCTACGAGGGGCGCATCACCGAGTACGTCGACAACCTGCACGAGCATTTCGTCCACCCGGTGCGGGTCGCAGGTGGACGCTACCAGGTGACCGGGGACGCCGGCTACAACACCGAGATACTGACTGCCTCCATCGAGGAGTTCCGCTTCCCCGACGGCAGCTACTGGGCCGCCGCCCGCTCCTGACCCCGCGGCCCCTCCAGAGCCCGCTGCCGCCCGGGACGGCACCGGTTCTTGCGCCCCGAATACGAAGCTGCGCCCGATATATCGGGCGCAGCTTCGTATTTCGGGCGCGGGAACGGACCGGGCGCGGGCAGCGCGGGCGGACCGGGCGCGGCGCGGGGAGCGCGGGCGCGGGGGTCAGGCCAGGACTTGGCGGTCGCTGGGGTTGATCGGACGCGGCAGGATGCTTTCCTCGCCGGACAGGAACGTGTCCACACCGTTGGCGCAGCTGCGTCCCTCGGCGATGGCCCATACGATCAGCGACTGACCGCGTCCGGCATCACCGCAGGCGAAGACGCCCGGCACGCTGGTCTGATAGTGATCGTCGCGAGAGATATTGCCGCGCGCGTCCAACTCGACGCCCAGCTGCGAGACAACCCCGTCGGCTTCCGGACCGAGGAAACCCATGGCCAGCAGCACCAGCTGAGCCGGGATGACGCGCTCGGTACCCTCGATCGGCGCGAACCGGGTGGCCGGCCCCTCGACCTCGACGATCCGTAGCCCCGACACCTGACCGTTCTCACCGAGGAACTCGCTGGTGTTCACCGAGTACAGCCGCTCGCCGCCCTCCTCGTTCGCCGAAGCGATCCGATAGATCATCGGGTAGGTCGGCCACGGCTGGGACGCGGGACGCTCGGCCGGCGGATGAGGCATGATCTCCAGCTGGGTCACCGATCGGGCGCCCTGCCGCAGCGCAGTGCCGAGGCAGTCGTTCGAGGTGTCGCCACCGCCGATGACGATGACGTCCTTGCCCTCGGCGCTGATCTGTCCGGGGACCTGGCCCTTCAGCGCCTTGGTGGCCTGGGTCAGGTACTCCATCGCCTGATGGATGCCGTCCAGTTCACGGCCGGGCACCGGGAGGTCACGCGGACGCGTCGAACCGATCGCCAGCACCACCGCGTCGAACCGTTCGAGCAGTTGCTCGCCGGTGATGTCGCTGCCGACCTTGGTGGACGGCTTGAAGGTGGTGCCTTCGAGCACCATCTGCTTGAGCCGCCGGTCGAGGACCGACTTCTCCATCTTGAAGTTGGGGATGCCGTAACGCAGCAGACCGCCGATCGCGTCGGCTCGCTCGTAGACGACCACAGTGTGTCCGGCGCGGGTCAGCTGCTGAGCCACCGCCAGTCCGGCCGGTCCCGAACCGACCACCGCGACCGTCTTCAAGGTGTGCCAGTCCGGCACCTGCGGGGTGACCCGGCGGTCGGCCCAGCCCTTGTCGATCAGTGCGACCTCGACGTTCTTGATGGTCACCGGATCGCGGTTGATGCCTTCCACGCACGCGGTTTCGCACGGCGCCGGGCACAGCCGCCCGGTGAACTCCGGGAAGTTGTTGGTGGCGTGCAGCCGCTCCAGGGCGTCCTGCCATTCATCGCGCCACAGCAGGTCGTTCCATTCCGGGATGAGGTTCGCCAGCGGGCAGCCGTTGTGGCAGAACGGGATGCCGCAGTCCATGCAGCGGCCCGCCTGCTTGACGATGATCGGCAGCAGTGCGATACCGGGAGTCCCGGGGTAGACCTCGTTCCAGTCCTCCACTCGCTGCGCCACCGGGCGCCGCTCGGCGACCTCGCGAGGAGTGGTCATGAATCCCGTCGGATCAGCCACGAGCAGCCTCCATCATGATCTCGGTCACTTCGGTCTGGGGAAGGCCATTGGCTTTCGCCTCGGCCTGGGCGCGCATCACTCGCGCGAAATCACGTGGTTCCAGCTTGGTGAAGCGACTGGCGAGCACGTCGCGTGGCAGAGCCAGCAACTCGGCCGCCCGCGTCGAGCCGGTGACCTCGTGATGAGTCTTCAACAGCTCGGTGACACGCCGGACGTCGGCATCGGTCATCGGGACCGCATCGACATACTCGGTGTTCAGCACCTCGGGACGCATGTCCAGCACCCAGGCGATGCCTCCCGACATGCCGGCTGCCAGGTTGCGTCCGGTCGGACCGATGATGAGCGCCTCGCCGCCGGTCATGTACTCGCAGCCGTGATCACCGACGCCTTCGACCACGGCGGTCGCACCTGAGTTACGGACGCAGAACCGCTCCCCCACAACACCATTCAGCAAGATCTCGCCCGAGGTAGCGCCGTAGCCGATGACATTGCCGGCGATGATCTGGGTGCTGGCGTCGAAGGTGGACGCAGGATCGCACCGCGCGGCGATGTGCCCGCCCGACAGGCCCTTGCCGAGGTAGTCGTTGGCATCACCGGTCAGCAGCAGGCTGATGCCCTTGGGCAGGAAGGCCCCGAAGCTCTGGCCGGCGGTGCCGACGAACTCGAAGCGGATCGTGTCGTCCGGCAGACCCTTGCCTTCGGTGGCCATCGTGACCTCGTGGCCCAAGATGGTGCCGACGGTGCGATCGACATTGCGGATCGGCAGAATACCGACCACCGGCTCGCCGGATTCCAGAGCAGGCGCGGCGATCTTGATCATCTCCACGTCCAGAGCCTGATCAAGTTCGTGATCTTGCTCGATGACCTGGTGACGAACGGTTCCCTCGGGAACCACCACCTGGTGGAGCACCGGAGACAGATCCAAGCCCCGCGCCTTGTAGTGGCCGACGGCCGCCCGGGTTTCCAGCATGTCGACTCGTCCGACTGCCTCTTCGAGCGTGCGGAAGCCGAGCAGCGCCAGGTATTCACGCACCTCCTGGGCAATGAACTCCATAAAGTTGACGACATACTCGGGCTTGCCGGCGAACTTCGCGCGCAGTTCCGGGTTCTGGGTCGCCACGCCCACCGGGCAAGTGTCCTTGTGGCAGACGCGCATCAGGATGCATCCCGAGGTGACCAGGGCGGTCGTCGCGAAACCGAACTCCTCGGCTCCCAACAGCGCCGCGATGATGACATCGCGTCCGGTCTTCAACTGACCATCGCACTGCACCACAATGCGGTCGCGCAGGCCATTGAGCAGCAGGGTCTGCTGGGTCTCGGCCAAGCCGAGCTCCCACGGGCCGCCCGCATGCTTGATCGAGGTCAACGGAGCCGCACCGGTACCACCGTCGTGGCCGGAGATCAGCACCACATCGGCCTTCGCCTTGCTGACGCCGGCGGCGACCGTGCCCACACCGATCTCGGAGACCAGCTTGACGTGCACCCGAGCCGACGGATTGGCGCACTTGAGGTCGTGGATCAACTGCTTGAGATCCTCGATCGAGTAGATGTCGTGATGCGGCGGCGGGCTGATCAGGCCGATGCCCGGTGTCGAATGCCGGGTCCGCGCGATCCATGGGTACACCTTCGGGCCGGGCAGCTGACCGCCCTCGCCCGGCTTGGCACCCTGCGCCATCTTGATCTGCAGATCTCGGGCATAGCTCAGGTACTCCGAGGTCACGCCGAAGCGACCGGAGGCCACCTGCTTGATCGCGGAGCAGCGCTCCGGATCGTGCAACCTCTCGGGATCCTCGCCACCCTCACCGGTGTTCGAGCGAGCGCCCAGCCGGTTCATCGCGATGGCGAGCGTCTGGTGAGCCTCCAGGCTGATCGAGCCGTAACTCATCGCGCCGGTGCTGAACCGCTTCACGATGGACGAGACCGGCTCGACCTCATCGATATCGATCGGCGTGGCAGCGGGCTTCAGCTCCAGCAAGGCACGCAACGTCATGAGCCGCGACGACCGGTCGTCGACCCGCGCGGTGTAGCGCTTGAACACGTCATAGCGTCCGGTCCGGGTGGCGTACTGCAAGCGGAAGACGCTTTCCGGATCGAACAGATGCTGTTCGCCCTCGCGACGCCACTTGTACTGGCCACCGGTGATCAGGGTGCGGTGCGGCAGCGCATTGGTCGCCGGGTAGGCGTTGCGGTGATGCTCGGCGATATCGTGAGCCAATTCGTCCAAGCCGATGCCCTCGACCCGCGAGCTCGTGCCGGGGAAGAACTCCGCCATGAACTCACTGTTGAGGCCGACGGCCTCGAAGATCTCCGCGCCGCCGTAGGACGCCATCGTGGACACGCCCATCTTGCTCATCACCTTGAGCAGGCCGTGCTCGAGCGCACTGATCACGTTGTGAATGGCCTTTTCAGGTGGCACCGTCACCAGCAGCTCGCGGCGAGCCAGATCTTCGGCGCTCTCGAAAAGCAGGTAAGGGTTGACCGCCGCCGCGCCGTAGCCGACCAGCAGGGCAAGATGATGCACCTCCCGCACATCACCGGCCTCGACGATCATGCCGATATTGGCGCGCATCTTCAGCCGCACCAGGTGGTGATGCATGTTCGCCGTGGACAGCAGGGACGGAATCGGAGCCCGCGAATCGTTGGAATGCCGGTCGCTGAGCACGATGTACAGCGCGCCGTCCTCGATGGCCGCGGTGATCTCGTCACGCATCTCGGCCAAGCGATCACGCAGCGCCTCGGGGCCGCCGGCGGCATCGTAGAGGCAGGTGATGACCCTGGTCAGCCCGTTCGGGTTGTCGGCGCGCTCGGCCAGGTGAACGATCTTCGACAGCTGCTCCGAGTCGATCACCGGGGAGCTGATGACCAGCTGGTTGGCCGATTCGGGCCCCGGCGACAGCAGATTGCCCTGCGGACCGGTGCGCACCTCGAGCGAGGTGACCAATTCCTCGCGGATGGCGTCCAGCGGCGGGTTGGTGACCTGAGCGAAGAGCTGGCTGAAGTAGTCGAACAGCGAGCGCGGCTTGTCCGACAGCACCGGCAGCGGAGTGTCGGAGCCCATCGAGCCGATCGGTTCGGCGCCCGTGTTGGCCATCGGCGCGATGATCATGGCGAGCTCTTCGTGCGAGTAGCCGAAGACCTGCTGGCGGCGCGCCACCGAACTCGAACCGTGCACGATGTGGGTACGCTCGGGCAGATCGTTCAAGAAGACCCGGCCCTGCTTCAGCCATTCACCGTAGGGGTGCTCGGCAGCCAACTGGTCCTTGATCTCCTGATCGTCGATCAGCCGGTGGCTGGCCAGGTCGACCAGCAGCATCCGGCCCGGCGTCAGGCGTCCCTTCTCGCGAACCTGTGCGGCCGGCACATCGAGCACGCCGGCTTCGGACGCGAAGATCACCCGGTCGTCGGTCACCCAGTAGCGGGCCGGACGAAGCCCGTTGCGGTCCAGCGTCGCCCCGATCAGGGTGCCGTCGGTGAAGCTGATACATGCCGGGCCGTCCCACGGCTCCATCAGGCAGGCGTGGTAGTCGAAGAAGTCGCGGTGAGCCTGCGGGAGGTCGTCGTTGTGCTGCCACGCTTCGGGCACCATCATCATCACGGCATGCGGCAGCGAGCGTCCGCCCAGATGCAGCAACTCCAGCACCTGATCGAAGGACGCAGAGTCGGAATCACCGGGCTCACAGATCGGGAACAGCCGGTCCAGATCGCCGGGAATCAGATCGCTGGCCAGCAGCGATTCGCGGGCGCGCATCCAGTTGCGGTTGCCCTTGACGGTGTTGATCTCGCCGTTGTGCGCGATCATCCGGTACGGGTGAGCCAGCGGCCACGACGGGAACGTGTTCGTCGAGAAGCGCGAATGCACCAGCGCGATGGCCGAGGTGAAGCTCTCGTCGGTCAGATCGGGGTAGACCTCGGACAGCTGAGAGGTCGTCAGCATACCCTTGTAGACCAGCGTGCGGGCCGACAGCGACGAGAAATAGATGCCCGCCTCGAAACGTGCCCGGCGGCGCAACGGGAAGACCAGCCGGTCGAGATCGATGCCGCTGGCGTGTTTGCGGTCGCTGACGAACAGCAACATCATGTGCGGCATGACGCCCAACGAGATCGGGCTGAGCGTCTCGGTGCGCACCGGCACCTCACGCCAGCCGTGTACCTTGAGGCGTTCCTCGAGGGCGATCTTCTCGATCGAGATCATCGCCATCTCGCGTTCGGCTTCGTCGGTGGGCAGGTAGGCCATACCCACCGCGTACTCCCCCACCGGGGGCAGCATGAAATCGACTCGTTCGCGCAGGAAAGCGTCCGGAATCTGGACGAGAATACCCGCGCCGTCACCGGCCGCCGCGTCGGCGCCGGTCGCGCCGCGGTGGTCGAGATTGGCCAGAGCCGTCAGGCCGTCCAGAACCAGCTCATGGGTGGGCTTGCCGTCGAGCTTGGCAACGAAGGCTACGCCGCACGCGTCGTGCTCGTAGCTGGGATCGTAGAGCCCCTGCCTGCTGGGTACCGAACTTGTCGAAGTCATCTGCACTCCTGTCTGGGCGCCGCCCGGTAGACACGGTCCAGTCCTGAAGAGTAACCCGGATGTGTTACAGGTTGTTTTCAATGTGTTACAGACTCTTTTCAGCGCGTGGTCGAGCCGGTGCCAATCCTGCGCCCGCGGCGGGGAAACCGAAGGGCCACAACATGACACCGGGCCGTTTGCGCAACTGCCAGATCAACAAGACCAGCGCACCGACAAAGCAGATCACCGAGACGTAGCTGTTGACCCGCCAGCCGCCGACATGATTCACCGGGTCGATGCGGACGGCCTCGATGAAGAAGCGCCCGAACGTGTACCACAGGACATAGCAACTAAAAAGTTTACCCCGGCCGAGCTTGAAACGCCTCTCGGCCCACAGCAGGACGAAACCGCCGATGGTGTTCCAGACCATCTCGTAGGCGAAGGTGGGTTGAAAGGTGTCATAGGACTCGTAGCCGACCGGCCGGTACTGCGGATCGACGTAGAGTCCCCACGGCAGATCGGTGGGACGCCCGAACAGCTCCTGGTTGAACCAGTTGCCGAGCCTGCCGATCGCCTGCGCGAACAGCAACCCCGGAGCCAGTGTGTCGGCGAAGGCCGGGAAGTCGAGCCGGTAGCGGCGGCAGACCAGCCAGGCGGCCAGCGCGCCGACCATCACTCCACCCCAGATCCCCAGCCCACCGTTGCGGATGTTCAGGGCCTGCCAGGGATTGCGTCCGGGACCGAAATAGAGCTGATAGTCAGTGATCACGTGATACAGCCGGGCGCCGATGATGCCGGCGATCACGATGATGAAGACCGCCGAATCGAAGCGATCGGTGTCGCCCCCGCGTGCGGCGAAGCGTTTGCGGCTCAGCCAAGCGGCCACCACGATCCCGGCCAGCACGCAGATCGCGTAGAAGTGAATCACCAGACCGCCCAGCGAGAATCCGCTGATCGGCGGTGCTGGAATCTCCAGCGAAATCATCGGCCGGTCCGACGCACTCCGGCCGCCAGATCGGCAACCTTCTCGCGCAGCGGACGAAGGTCGTCGTTGCCCGCCTCTTCGGCGGAGATGAGGCAGCTGACCAGCGCCGAGCCGACGATGACCGCGTCGGCGTAGGCACCGACTTCGGCTGCCTGGTCGCTGTTCGACACTCCGAGGCCGACGCCCACCGGAAGGCTGGGATCGGCGGCCCGGGCACGCTCGACGATGACCGGGGCGGCCGACGAGGTCTGAGCACGCGCTCCGGTGACTCCCATCACCGACGTCGCGTAGACCCACCCGCGGCAGGCGCCCATCGTCGTGGTGATGCGCTCATCCGACGAACTCGGCGCGATGAGGAAGATCCGGTCCAGCCCGTGGGCGTCCGAAGCCGCCACCCACTCCCCGGCCTCGTCGGGAGTCAGATCGGGGGTGATCAGTCCCGCACCTCCGGCGGCGGCCAGATCGCGTGCGAAGGCCTCCACCCCATAGCGGTAGACCAGATTCCAGTAGATCATCACCATCGGGGTGGCGCCGGCTGCGGCGACGGTCTCCACCGCGGTGAACAGATCGTGGGTGTGCACTCCGCGTTCGAGAGCCTTGGTGGTGGCGTGCTGGATGACCAGCCCGTCCATCATCGGGTCCGAATAGGGCATGCCGATCTCGACCAGGTCGACGCCCACGCCGTCGGTGCCTTCCACCAGGGCGCGCATGGCCGCAAGCGAACCGGGCACGGTCGGGTAGCCGACCGGCAGGTAGCCGACCAAAGCGGAGCGCCCTTCGTCCTTGGCGGCCTTCAGTACCTGACCCGAGATGCCGAGCCGGGCATCGAGCACGTTCGTACCAGCTGTGTTCACTTCAGGGCTCCCGTCGAATGATCGGCCTCACCGCGGATGCCGAAATACTTCATCGCGGTGTCCACGTCCTTGTCGCCGCGACCGGAGATGTTGACCACGATCACCGGTCTGGTCTGCGGATCCTGCTCGGTCAGCCGCAATGCGAGCCTGCGGGCCCCGGCGACCGCGTGTGCGGATTCGATGGCCGGCATGATGCCCTCGGTGCGGCAGAGCAGCTGGAACGCGTCCATCGCTTCGGCATCGGTGACCGGCTCGTAGTGGGCACGCCCGGACTTGGCCAGCTGTGCATGCTGTGGGCCGACGCCCGGATAGTCGAGTCCTGCCGAAATGGAGTGCGATTCGATGGTCTGGCCATCGTCGTCCTGGAGCACGAAGGTGCGGGTGCCGTGCAGCACGCCGACCGAGCCGCCGGTGATGGATGCGGCATGATGTCCGGTCTCGACTCCCTCACCGCCGGCTTCGAAGCCGTACAGCCCGACCTCGGGATCGTCGATGAAATCGGCGAACATACCGATGGCATTCGATCCGCCACCGACGCAGGCGCAAACCGCATCGGGCAGCCGGCCGTAGCGCTCCAACATCGTGGCGCGGGTCTCGGTGGAGATGATCCGCTGGAACTCGCGGACGATCTTGGGGAACGGATGCGGGCCCGAGGCCGATCCGATCAGGTAGTGGGTGTTGTCGACATTGGTCACCCAATCCCGCATGGCCTCGTTCATCGCATCCTTGAGGGTGCGGCTTCCGGCTGCCACCGAAACCACCTCGGCGCCGAGCAGCTGCATGCGGGCCACGTTGAGCGCCTGACGCTGGGTGTCCACCTCGCCCATGTAGATGCGGCACTCCATACCGAACAGCGCTGCGACGGTGGCGGTCGCCACGCCATGCTGACCGGCACCGGTCTCGGCGATCACCCGGGTCTTGCCCATTCGGCGGGTCAGCAGTCCCTGACCCAGGACATTGTTGATCTTGTGCGAACCGGTGTGGTTGAGATCCTCGCGCTTGAGCAGCATCTGGGCGCCGCCGCAGTACTCGCTGAAACGCTTGGCCTCGGTGAGCGGGCTCGGGCGTCCGGCGTAGTTGACCTGCAGGTCGCGCAACTCCTCGCCGAACGCCGGATCTTGTTGGGCCTGCTCGAACTCGGCGTCCAACTCTTGCAGCGCAGGGATCAGCGCCTCGGGGACGAACCTGCCCCCGAAGGCATCGAAGTGACCGCGCATGTCGGGGAAATCAGAGAGCTTCATCGTTATTCCTGAGAGTTGATGGAACCGGCGGCGATCATCGCAGCGATCGCTGCCCCGGGGTTGGCGTCGGTGACCAGCGCTTCGCCGACCAGAATGGCGTGGGCGCCGGCAGCGCTGACGCGCGCTGCATGCGCGGGGGATTTGATTCCTGATTCGGCGACCTTGACCACGCCGTCGGGGATGGCCCCGGCGATGCGCTCGAACATCGACAGATCCACGTCGAGGGTCTTGAGGTTCCGGTTGTTGACGCCGATCAGCTCAGCACCCAAAGCCACCGCCCGCCGCGCTTCTTCAGGAGTGTGCACCTCGACCAGGGCGGTCATGCCGAGTTCGGTCGTCAGCTGATGGAGCCGGCTGAGCTGCTTGTCATCGAGGGCTGCCACGATCAGCAGAATGAGATCTGCGCCGTGGGCACGCGCTTCGTAGATCTGGTACGGCTCGACGGTGAAGTCCTTGCGCAGGATCGGCTGATCGACCCGCCAGCGCACCAGATCCAGATCGGCCAGCGAGCCGCCGAAGCGACGCTGCTCGGTCAGGACCGAGATCGCCGCCGCACCACCCCCGGCATAGGCGAGCGCGAGTTCTGCCGGGTCGGAGATCTCGGCGAGTGCCCCCTTGGACGGGCTGGATCGTTTGACCTCGCAGATGATCGACAGTTGCGGTGCACGAAATGCCGGCATCGGATCGCGGACTGCCGGTGCGGTCTCGATCTGCGCGATCACCTGATCGAGCGGGGTCTGCGACTGGCGGTCCGCCAGGTCGTCGCGGACGCCGGCGATGATCTGGTCGAGCACGGTGCTCATGCATCCTCCTGTTCCCGGTCATCGACGCTACCCGCACTCACCGACAGGGTCTCGTGTCTGCCCGCGCGCGAGACCGCACCGAGCACGGCGGCTGCCTTGTTCTGGGTCTCGCGGTCCTCGCTGTCGGGCACCGAGTCCGCCACGATCCCCGCGCCGGCTTGCACATAGGCAATTCCGTCGCTGATCACAGCGGTGCGGATCGCAATCGCAGCATCCGAATCGCCGGCGAAATCGAAGTAGCCGACCACTCCCCCGTAGGGTCCGCGGCGGGTTGTCTCCAGTTCGTCGATGATCTGCATCGCGCGCACCTTGGGGGCACCCGACAAGGTGCCCGCCGGAAAACAGGACATGGTGACGTCCAGGGCGCTGTGGCCGGGCTTGATGCATCCGCTGACGCTGGCTTCGAGGTGCATGACATGGCTGTAGCGGTGCACCTGCATGAACTCGGTGACCTCGACGGTGCCCGGTTCGCAGACCCTGCCCAGGTCGTTGCGGCCCAGATCCACCAGCATCAGGTGTTCGGCGCGTTCCTTCTCGTCGGCCAGCAGCTCGCGTTCCAGCCCCAGATCCGCCGCCGGGTCGGCACCCCGGGGCCGGGTGCCCGCGATCGGACGCGTGGTGGCCAGGCCGGACTTGACGGTAACCAGTGCCTCGGGGCTGGAACCCACCAGTGCGAACTGCTTGCCGTCGCGCTCGAGTTGCAGCAGGTACAGATAGGGACTGGGATTGGCCTGCCGCAGTTCTCGGTAGATGGACAGGGCATCGGCGTCCGTGTCGATCTCGAAACGCTGGCTGGGTACCACCTGGAAGATGTCGCCGGCCCGGATGTGCTCCTTCGCCGTCTCGACCATCTCGACGAACTCTTCGTGGCTGCGTTGGCGTCGGACCACGGCGGGCGCTGCGTCGGTGCGGACGGCGACCATGCTGCGGTGCGGTTCGGCGAGCCGGGCGGCCATCTGCTGGATGCGAGCAACGGCGTCGTGCCAGGCCAGCGCGGCCCGCTGTGAGGACGCATCAAAATTGATGGCGTTGGCGATCAGCCAGATCTCACCGGTGTGATGATCGAGGACCGCCAGATCGCCGGCGGCCATCATGACCATCTCCGGCACCCCGATGTCATCGGGATTGCTGTCGGGGATGCGCTCTCGTTCACGAATGAGGTCGTAGGCGAGATAGCCGACCATTCCCGAGGTGAACGGCGGCAACTCGGGATCGCGCGGAGTGTGCAGCAGACGCAGGGTCTGGTCCAGCACGTCCAGCGGGCGTCCGGTTTGCGGCAGCCCGGCGATCGGGCGGTTCAGCGTCCAGGTCGACTCGCCGCGGTCTCCGATCAGGGTGGCGACATTGTTCACGCCGATAAATGACCAGCGCGACCAGGTGCCCTGCTCCGCGGACTCGAACAAGAAGGTGCCCGGCCGATGATCGCACAACTGCTGGAAGGCGCCGACCGGGGTGATGTCGTCGGCGAACAGCCGGACGTAGACGCTGATGACCCGGCGGTCGGCAGCAGCCACGAACTCATCAAGGCTGGGATGGATCTGTGCCTCGTCGATCATTACGCATCGTCCTCGGTGGAGCGGGCTTCGTCCGGGTCGTCGGCGAGCAGTACGCCGCCCGCGTCGAAGCAGCTTTCCGCCCCGGTGTGACAGGCGGGGCCGGTCTGGTCGACGACCAGCAGCAGGGTGTCACCGTCGCAGTCGATGGATACCTCGCGCACCCGTTGGGTGTGGCCGCTGGTAGCACCCTTGCGCCACAGCTCGCTGCGGCTGCGCGACCAGTAGGTGGCCTGGCGGGTGTCCAGAGTGAGCGCGAGCGAATCGTCGTTCATCCAGGCCATCATCAGCACCCGTCCGCTGGTGGCGTCCTGCACTATCGCCGGCACGAGACCCTGAGCGTTGCGGGTGAGCCTGGCAGCAATATCAGGCGAAAGCGGAGGAATCGACTCGGACATATGGCCTATTGTTCCGCATTCGCCGGCGGCTGCCCAACGGCGCTGTCTTCGTGGTCATTCAGATGGAGTAGAGTGCCATACATAGAGGACCTAGGGATAGGGGCGCTATGCATATCGACAAGGACCTGGTGGCCGCCTCGGCGACGCCGCTCGTCCTGGGAATACTCGCCGACGGCGAATCATACGGCTACGCGATCCTCAAACGGGTCAATGAACTGTCCGGAGGTCAGATGCACTGGACCGACGGCATGCTCTATCCCCTGCTGCACCGGCTCGAGCGCCTCGGCCTGGTCGAGTCGTCGTGGGGCACTTCCGATATCGGACGCAAACGCAAGCATTACGCCATCACATCCGCCGGACGAGCCGCACTCGTCGAACGCCAGGAGCAGTGGACCGTTGTCGCAGACGCTTTGGCACAGGTCTGGCGCAGCACCCAGCAGCCGGACCGCATCATCGAGGAGTGGGCATGACCGTCGACGAGCTTCAGCCCGACCCGCATGAAGGCCTCGAGGCCCAGATCGCGCAGTGGCGCCGCTACGTACAGCGCCGCGAAGCTATCTCGGCGGCCGACGTCGACGAGATGGAAGATCACCTACGCGAACGAATCGATGAGTTGAGCGCTGCCGGCCTGGACGACGAGGAGTCGTTCCTGGTCGCGGTCAAGCGCATGGGCAGCCTGGACGCGGTCTCGCAGGAGTTCGCCCGGGAACACTCCGATCGGCTCTGGAAGCAACTCGTGCTGGTCTCCTCCTCCCCTGCCGGGAGCACCCGCACCAGCCGCGAACTGGCCGTCATGTTGGTCGTGGCCATGGCGGCCGGCCTGGCGACGAAGGCCGGCCTTCAGCTGCTCAGCGCGACATCCTTCGCCCTCAATGCAGCGCTGATCGTCCTGCCGTTCGTGGCCGGCTACCTCGGCTGGAAGCGCCGCTTGTCGGGGCCCGCGATCGCGGTCACTGCGGCGATCTTCGTCGTGCCGGCCATCGCAATCAATGTCTACCCCTTCGATGCCGGCGGATCGACGATGATCATCGCCGCCTTGCACACGCCGGTCGTCGCGTGGGGTGCGGTCGGCCTGGTCTATGTCGGGGGCCGATGGCGATCACAGGATCGCCGGATGGACTTCGTCCGCTTCAGCGGTGAACTCGCGATCTACTTCACCCTGCTGGCGCTCGGCGGTGGAGTGCTGCTGGGCTTGCTGGCGACGGTGTTCGGACTGGCCGAGGTGCCGTCCGGGGTCATCGAGTCCGTCATGGCGGACTGGCTGCTGCCCTTGGCGGTCCCCGGCGCGCTGGTCGTCGCGGGCTGGCTGGTCGAAGCCAAACAGAACGTCGTGGAGAATATCGCGCCGGTACTGACCAAGGTCTTCACGCCGCTCACCCTCATGATGCTGGTGGCCTGCCTGGTTGCGCTGATCCGTGCCGGTAGCCTCGTCGAAGCCGACCGGACACTGCTGATCGTGATGGACGCGATCCTGCTGCTTGTGCTGTGCCTGCTGCTCTACTCCATCTCGGCCCGCGACCCGTTGGCACCACCGCAGTTCTTCGACGGCCTGCTGGTCGCAGTGCTCGTCGCGGCGCTTGCGGTTGACGCGGTGGCCATGACCGCGATGGCGAGCCGCATCGCGGAGTTCGGGGCCAGCCCCAACAAGGTGGTGGCGCTCGGACTCAACGTCTTGTTGCTGGCCCAGTTGGCCTGGTCGGCCGTGCTCGGCGGCGGTTTTTGTGCCGGCCGGCGTCCGTTCGCCCAGCTGTGCGGCTGGCAGACCCGCTTCCTGCCCGCCTACCTGATCTGGGCGGGATTCGTCGTGCTGGTCGTTCCCCCGGTCTTCGGCTTCGCCTGATCGGCCCGGACCGAGCGACCTCAGCTGCCGGTGAATGCCGTCAGACGGTCTGTCTCATCGGCCACCAGCCGGTAGGCCTCGGAGTCCAGGTCGCTATCGATGTTCAGCCGGACGCTCGCTCTTGCCTTGGTCAGGCTCCTCTTCCAGGTGCCGGCATCGGTGGCATCGATCACCACCAGGCCTCCCCCGGCCTCGCTGAACTGCACTCGGGCGTCCCCAGCCGGGTGCCCGGGACTGCGCGGGAAGTTCGGCTTGAGGTAGCTCAGGAAGACCTCGTCGAAGGTGGGCAGCAGAAATGCCCTGCCGCTGCCGTCGTCCCACCCGACACCGTCAGCGGCCCGCTCGGGCGCGTACCACAGCTCGGTCTCATCGACGCTGATCGAGGTCAATCCGAGGTCACCGATCACCGCGCGGATCTGGCCGAGCGTCAGCGTGCACCAGCGCGCCAGATCACGAACGCTCGCCGGACCATGCCAGGTGAAGAATCGCCGGACGAGCTCGCGGGTGGCATCCTGCGCGTCGAATTGCGCCCGATCAGGCTCGAGGACCTCGTCCACCAGGGCGTAGCTGTGCTCGGTACCGACCAGCGGCCCGGAACAGATCAGCCCGCGCAGTTCGGCCAGCATCAGCAGATGGCCCACCACCTGCCCGTGCGGAGCCCCGGTGGCCGGCAACAGCGGTGCCAGCTGCTTGCGGGTGAGGTGATTGCGGCCCGCGAGCTCGCGCTGCAGAACCTCGAACCCGCGATCCACCAGATCGTGGTCCACGCCGAGCTGTCGATGCCTGGCCGGCATCGAGGACGCCACCTTCTCGCCGGTCAGCCGCTGCAACCAGCGCAGGTCGTCGCGATGGACGTAATGCCAGGTCGGACGCAGCACATGGGCCCGGACGATCACCCCGGCGTCGATCGACGCCCGGACCCCTGCATCGTCCAGCCCGGTGCGCATGCCGATCGACCAGCGAGCAGTGCCCGGATCCTGGGACTGCACGGCCAGGGCCTCGCTCACGTAGCCCGCAACGGTGCTGGCCGCTCCCGTCAGATGCTGGGTGGCCAACCGCTGCTCGAGCACTCGCCGGACATCCATCCTCGTTGCGCTGCCGGACGGCCCGGGATCAGCCGAGCTTGTCGAGAATCAGTTCGCGGACACGCGCGGCGTCCGCCTGGCCCCTCATGGCCTTCATGACCGCGCCGATCAGCGCGCCGGCGGCCTGCACCTTGCCGTCGCGGATCTTCTGTGCCACGGCGGGATTGGCCGCAATCGCGGCATCGACCGCAGCAGACAGTGCCCCGTCATCGCTCACCACGGCCAGCCCGCGGGCAGCCACCACCTCGGCCGGCTCACCCTCACCGGCCAGCACACCGTCGATCACCTGGCGGGCCAGCTTGTCGGTCAGGGTGCCGTCGTCCACCAGCGCCTGCAACGCGGCGACCTGGGTGGGCGCCATACCCATCTCGTCCAGCGCCACCCCCGCCTCGTTCGCGCGGCGAGCCAGCTCGCTGACCCACCACTTGCGGGCTGCCGCTGCCGGAGCACCCGCTTCGACGGTGGCCCCGATGAGGTCCAGCGCGCCTTCGACGCCGTTGATATCGCGCATCTCGAGGTCGGTGAAGCCCCATTCGGCCTGCAGCCGGGCCCGGCGCTGGGCCGGCGGCTCGGGCAGGGTGGCGCGCAATTCTTCCACCCATTCACGGCTGGGCGCCACCGGGACCAGATCGGGCTCCGGGAAATACCGGTAGTCCTCCGCCTGTTCCTTCGAGCGTCCGGCGGTGGTGTAGCCACCCTCATTCCACATCCGGGTTTCCTGGTGCACGCGGCCACCGGCCGCCAGCACCGCGGCCTGCCGGCAGATTTCGTAGCGCAGCGCGCCCTCGACCGACTTCAGCGAGTTCACGTTCTTCGTCTCGGTGCGGGTGCCCAGCCGGGTCGAACCCTTCGGCATGAGCGAGATGTTGGCGTCGCAGCGCATATTGCCGCGTTCCATCTTCGCTTCCGAAACCCCCAGCGCGCGCATCATCTCGCGTAGGTACTCCATGTACGCCCGCGCCACTTCGGGACCCTTCGTCCCGGTGCCGAGGACCGGCCGGGTGACGATCTCCATCAGCGGGACCCCGGCGCGGTTGTAGTCGACCAGCGAGTGACCGGCGCCCTGGATACGTCCCGCGCCACCGACGTGGGTGTTCTTGCCGGCGTCCTCTTCCATGTGCACCCGCTCGATCGGGATCACGTACTCCTGGCCGTCGACCTCGACGGTGACCTCGCCGTCGACGCACAGCGGCTCGTCGTACTGGGAGACCTGGTAGTCCTTGGGCATGTCGGGATAGAAGTAGTTCTTGCGCGCGAATCGGCTCCAGCCGGCGATATCGCAGCCCAGGCTGAGCCCGATCCGGATCGCCGATTCGATCGCCTTCTTGTTGACCACCGGCAGCGAGCCGGGCAGCCCCAGGCAGACCGGACAGGTGTGGGTGTTCGGCTCGCCGCCGAACTCGGTCGTGCAGCCGCACCACATCTTGGACGCGGTGCTGAGTTCGACGTGCACTTCGAGGCCGAGCACCACATCGAAGCGCTCCAGCGCCTGGTCGTAGTCCATCAGCTCATCGCTGGCGTACACACTCATCGCGCATCCTCCTGGTGAGCCGCCCGCTGCCCAATGTCGGGAATCCGGGAAAGCAATGGGCCGCCCCATCGGTCGTTCAGCGCTGCCTCCAGGGCACCGCCCACCAGATAACAGCGATCGTCGGCCATCGCGGGCGCCATCGTCTGAAGGCCAACCGGCAGCCCGTCGCCGGGAGCCAGCCCGATCGGGAAGCTCGCCGCGCTGATGCCTCCCAGGTTGGCCGGAATGGTGCACAGATCCGACTTGTACATCGCCACCGGGTCGTTGAGCCGCTCACCGATCTTGAATGCGGTGGTAGGCGCCGTCGGTGAGACGAGCACGTCGCACTGCTCGAAGGCGGACGTGAAGTCCCGCGCGATCAGGGTGCGCACTTTCTGCGCCGACCCGTAGTAGGCGTCGTAGTAGCCGGCCGACAGCGCATAGGTACCGATGATGATGCGCCGCTTCGCCTCGTCGCCGAATCCGGCGGCGCGGCTCAGCCGCATCACCTGTTCGGTGGACGCCGACCCGTCGTCCCCGGCCCGCAGGCCGTACCGCATGCCGTCGTAGCGCGACAGATTGGAGGACACTTCGGCGGGCATGATCAGGTAGTAGGCGGCCAGCGCGTGCACGAAATGCGGGCAGCTGACCTCGACGATCTCGGCGCCCAGACTCGACAGCAGGTCGACAGCCTCGGAGAAGCGCTGCTCCACCCCAGGCGCATATCCTTCACCACCGAGCTCGCGGACGACGCCGATGCGCAGGCCCTTGACATCGGCCTTGCGGGCCGCGGCCGCCATGCCCGGCAGCGGCGCATTGATCGAGGTGGAATCCGCCGGGTCGTGGCCGCCCATGACCTCGTGCAGCAGCGCCGCGTCGAGCACGGTACGAGCGCACGGTCCGGGCTGGTCGAGCGACGAGGCCATCGCGATCACGCCGTAGCGGGAGACGCCGCCATAGGTGGGCTTGACGCCGACCGTTCCGGTGATCGAGGCCGGCTGGCGGATCGAACCGCCGGTATCGGTGCCGATCGCCAGCGGAGCCTCGAAGGCCGCCAGGCACGCCGCCGAACCGCCGCCCGAGCCACCCGGGATCCGCTCCAGATCCCACGGATTGCGGGTCGGACCGTAGGCGGAGGTCTCGGTCGAGGAACCCATCGCGAACTCGTCCAGATTCGTCTTGCCGAGGATCACCAGGCCGGCGGCAAGCAGCCGGTCGACGACCGTGGCGTTGTACGGCGGAATCCAGCCCTGCAGAATGCGCGAGCCGGCCGTCGTGGGCAGCCCCTGATAGCAGAAGAGGTCTTTGACCCCGATCGGCACTCCTGCCAGGGGGCCCAGCTTCTCGCCGGCCGCGATCCTGGCGTCCACCGCGCGTGCCTGTTGCAGGGCGCGCTCGGCATCGACGGCCAAGAAGGCGTGAACGTCGGCGTCCACCTGTTCGATGCGATCAAGACACTCGCGGGTGATCTCTTCGGAGCTTTGTTCCCCGGCGGCGATCCGGCGGCCGAGTTCGGCTGCGGTCTGGGTGATCGTGGACGCCATCACTGCTCCAGATCCAAGATGCGCGGGACGCGGAACTGACCGTCCTCGACGGCCGGCGCTGCCGCCAGCATGGCAGAGGCCGGGAAACTCGGACGCACCTGGTCCTCCCGGAAGACGTTGACCAGAGGTACTGCATGCGACATCGGTGGCACGTCCGCCTCAGCGACCTCGGCAACACTGGCCACCGAGGTCAGAATCACATCCAGTTGCGGAGCCAGCCGGGCCAGTTCCTCCTCAGTCAGTTCGATGCGGGCCAGATCGGCCAGCCTCGCGACGTCCTGCGCGGTCAAAGCCACGAGCACTCCTGTTGTTCGGTCAGCACCACCGTCTGGTGGCGGCCGGGCGGCCCGGGTGGTCGCCGGCTACCGACACATCTTAGAGCGTCGTCCCGCGGTCGCGCTCAAGACGCCTCGGCCGCAGGCATCTCCACGCGGGCGGCCATCAGCTGCTCGATCTCCTCCAGGGTCCGGTTCGAGGTCTCCGGCAGCTTCCGGGCGGCCAGCACCAGGGCGACCACATTGAGCACTGCGAAGGTCATGAAGACCGGGCCGAGACCGACCAGGCCGAGCAGCACCGGGAAGCTGAAGGTGATCAGTGCATTGGCCAGCCACTGCACCAGCACCGACAGGCCGACGCCCAGCCCGCGAATGCGCAGCGGGAAGACCTCCGAGATCATCACCCAGGTCACCGGGGAGACCGCGCCCTGCTGGCCGGTGAGGAAGACCAGCATCAGCGCCAGCACCAGCCAGGTGGCTCCCTGCCCGTCGGTGACAAGGGAGATCACGCCGATGCCGAGCAGCGAGAAGATGATCAGCGACTGGCCCAGGGCCAGCAGCTTCTTGCGCGGCAGCCGGCGCACCAGCAGCAGGCCGACCAGCGCCGCCAGCACGCTGATGACACCGTTGGCGATGGTCGCAGTCAGTGCGGCGTTGGTCCCGATGCCCGTCGATTCCAGAATGCGCGGCGCGTAGTACATGATCGCGTTCACGCCGGTGATCTGCTGGATCACCGACAAACCCATACCGATCACCACGATCCGCAGCACCCAGGGCCGGCGCAGGGCGGCCCAGCCGAGAGATTCCTGCGAGTCGCTCTTGTCGATCGTCGAGCGGATCTCATCGATCTGAGCGTCCACATGCTCCGCGGCGACCCGTTCCAGCGAGCGGCGAGCATCGGCCTCGCGATTCTGCGCGACGTACCAGCGCGGCGATTCCGGCATCAACCGCATGCCGACCCACAAGCCGATAGCTGGGATCGAGGCGAGCAGCAGCATCCACCGCCACGACGACGATTCGCCGTACAGGTGCGCAATGAGCGCGTTGTTGGTGTAGGCCAGCAGCTGCCCGGTGACGATCATCACCTGATCGACCGCCACGATCGAGCCGCGCCGCTCGGCCGGTGAAACCTCGGCCAGGTAAACGGGCACGGTCGTGGACGCACCGCCCACGGCCAGACCCAGCACGACCCGGAAGAACGCCAGGAAGTGCACGGTCGGCGACAACGCGGCGCCGACGGCGCCGACGAAGAAGATGATCGCCAGCCACAGCAGCATGCGGCGGCGTCCGTAACGGTCGGATAGGTTGCCGCCGAAGACCGAACCGAAGGCGGCACCGATCGGCAGCGCAGCGGTGATGATGCCCTCTGCGACATCGCTCAGGCCGAGGCCGCCCTGGTCGACAGGATGAGCCATGAACGGCAGCGCGCCGGAGATCACACCGGTGTCGTAGCCGAACAGCAGGCTGCCCAGCGTCGCGATCAGCGCAACCGCCCAGATCGGTAGCGGACGAATGATAGAACTGCTTCTGGCCGTCGACATCCGACCGTTCCTCCTAGCTGAAGCCCTGGTGGCTCCGCTGCAACATAGTAGATGCAATGTCATGTGATCGAAACACGTCCGATTCGTGGCCGGTTGGGCCGGTTGGCAGACTGATACCATGTTCTTGCTTCGAATCCAGATGCCTGACCGCTCCGGCGCCCTCGGTCAGGTGGCCACCGCTATCGGATCGGTGGGTGCGGATATCCATCTGATCGAGGTCGTCGACAAGGCTTCATCGCAGACTGTCATCGACGATTTTCTGCTGCAGTTGTCCTCGGACACGCTGCCCGAGGACCTCGTGTCGGCCTGCCTGCAACTCGAAGGTGTGCAGGTGCTGTGGCTTTCCCGGTACCCCGACGGCTATGGCATCGAGTCGGACGTCGCCATTGCCAGCGAGATCGGCGACAATCGCGACCGCGCCCTCGAGGTCTTGCTGGAGCGGGTTCCCCAGGTCTTCCATGCCCAGTGGGCTGCAGTGGTCGGGGTCCAGGAGCAGAAGATCTTGATGGGCACCGAGAATGCGCCACAGCTGGGTGCCGATCAGATCGCCGCACTCGAGCCGTTCACCACCGAGCATTTCTCGGAGATGTCGGAGGCCTGGCTGCCGGGCTGGGGTTCGGTCGCGCTGGCGGTCATACCTGCCGGCAAGGACCGTCTGCTGGTGGCTGCCCGGCACGGCGGACCCGACTTCCTCGAATCCGAGCTCTACCGGCTGCACCATCTCGTCCGGCTCACCAGGGGTTCGGTCGCCGACGGCGGACTGGCCGGCCCGCCAACCCATCCTGCGGACGAATAGCTGACATGCTGGTGGCATGAGCAATGTCTGGTGGCAACTGCTACTGGCGTTCGGCTACGGCCTACTGGGCTCGCTCATCCCGGTGATCAACGGCGAGGCGTTCGTCGTCGCCGCGATCGCCACCCATCTCATCGGCCCGGTCGAAGCGGGCATCTGCCTGGGGCTCGGCCAGGGCGTGGGCAAGATGATCCTCTTTCAGGTCGTCCGGCAAGCCAAGCGGCTGCCGGTGCTGCATCGCAAGCTGCTGTCGCGTCCCGAGCCCCAACCGGGAACCTGGCGCTACCGCTGGTCTCGTGTGATGAGGTGGGGAATCGCACTGGTCGAGCATCCGCGCTGGGGGCCGCTGGGCGTCTTCTTGTCCGGATCGGTCAGCGTACCCCCGAACTATCCCACCACGATCCTGGCGGCGACCACCAAGGCGAACTTCGCCGTCTTCTCGATCTTCATGACGCTGGGCTTCATCACCCGCTATGTGGTGGTCGGGCTCGCCGTCACCGGGGTCTTCCAGCGGTTCTCGTGAGCTCGGCCGCATCGCGCCGACCGGCCGGTCTCAGGCCGTGATCCCCATCAGGATCTTGTAGAAGTAGTTGCCCAGCAGGAACAGAGCGACCACGACCGCCGAGAAGATCCCGGTGACGGTGAAGCGGACACGCTTCTTCTGTTTGGTGGTCGGGACGCGCTGCGGCCCCCACTCGCCCACCTTCGGCTGCACCCGCACCGGGATGTCGGAGTTGAGGTTGAGGTCGCTGAAGATGACGCCCAGCCTGTTCACGATGGACTTGAACCGCATGGTGTCGATGGTACTGGGCGTCAGCCGGCAAGTTGTTCGGTGACGAGCCCACCGGCCTGCTGCAGATTGGTCAGCAGCCGCGCGGCCGACGCGACCGGCCAGCCTGCCAGTCCACAGGCCGGGGTCAGCACGACCTGGGGGCCGAGCACCTCCGGCGGCATCTCGAAGGCCCGCAGGATGCGCACCGTCGCGGTGGTCAATTCGTCGGCCGAGGGCACCCGAACCTCATCGGTGCGGGCGATACCCAGGGCAAGGGTGCCTCCGTCGCTGATCCAGTTGCCGCAGGCGTCCAGCTCCGCGGTGCCGAGATAGCGAGCATCCAGCGAAAGCCCGGTGAACCCGGCCCTGCCCGCCAGGTCGACCGGCAAACCCTGGCCGCAGCTGTGAATCCAGACGCCGTCGACGCCCTCGACGGCGTGCACCGCGGAGACGATCTGGCGCCAGCTGCTGGTCACCACGCCGCGGTCGGGCACTGGATAGCGGTGCAGCCCCGAGAAGGTCGGCAGTGTGCCGCCCAGCACCGCCCCGATGACCGGCTCGTCGAGCTGGACGATGAGCCGCCGTCCCAACCGCGCCACCAGCCGGGAGGCCAGCTGCGCCACCGCCTCGGCGAGCGCCTGCGTGAGATCGCGGCAGGCCCCCTCGTCGGCAAGAACGTGGGTCATGGTCGGATGAGCGAGCCGCACCGACGTGGCCAGCGTCCAGGGACCGGCCAGCGCAACCTTCAGCGCACCGCCGTAGTCCTGGGTGAGTTCTTCGATGTCGTCCAGGTCGCTGCTCCACCAGCGTTGGGCGCGCCGCTGCGCCGCATCGGCGCGGGCGGCCAATCGCCAGCCGTCGGCGGTCAACTCGCAGGGTTGTTCGAGCAGCCCGAGGGTTCGCCCGATCATCGCCGAGGACGCGTCCCTGGCGGGCAGTTCGGGCCAGGCCAGCAGATCGGGCAGCAGATCGGCGACGATCCGGGTGGACTCCCGGAAATCGCGTCCGGGCATGGAGCCCAGCGCAGTGATGATCATCAGGCCGCCCTGTTGGCGGAGCGGACGGCCGAACTGATGACCGAACTGCCGATCACCCGGTCGCCGTCGTAGCAGACCGCATACTGGCCGGGTGCCACCCCTCGGTACCCCTCGTCCAGACGCATCACGATCTGCTCGTCCTCCATGCTGATCCACCCATCACGCGGCTCGCCGTGAGCTCTGACCTGCACCTTGCCACGCCAGCGTCCACGGGGGGCGCTACCGGTCCAGGTCGGCCGGATACCTCTCAGTTCATCGACCGCCAGGTCCTCGGCGGAGCCGACCGTCACCTGCCGGGACGCGGGGTCCAGCCCGATGACGTAACGGGGGCGTCCGTCGGCGGCCGGGATACCCAGGTTCAGGCCCTTGCGCTGACCGATGGTGTAGCGGAACGTGCCCTGATGCTCGCCGAGCCGGCGCCCGTCGGCATCGACGATGACCCCGGGCGCATCCCCCAGCTTCTCGGCCAGGAAGCCTGCGGTGTTGCCATCGGGGATGAAGCAGATGTCGTTGGAGTCGGGCTTGTCGGCCACCGCCAGGCCGAGTCCGGCAGCCTCGGCACGCACCTGTGACTTCAGTGAGTCGCCCAGGGGGAACAGCGAATGGGCGAGCTGGTACTGGTCGAGCACCCCCAGCACATAGGACTGATCCTTCCCCGGATCGCGCGAGCGCCACAGCTCGAGCCCGTGATCCCCGTCGATCAGCCGGGCGTAATGACCGGTGGCGACCGCGTCGTAGCCCAGCGCAAGACCCTTGGCGAGCAGTGCCGCGAACTTGATCCGCTCATTGCACCGAAGGCACGGGTTGGGCGTGCGTCCGGCGGCGTACTCGTCCAGAAAATCGCCGATCACATCGTCGGCGAAGCGCTCCGAAAAATCCCAGACATAGAAATCGATACCCAGCCTGTCGGCAACCCGGCGGGCGTCATGCACATCGGCCAGCGAACAGCACCCACGCGAGCCGACCCGCTGGGCGAGCGGGGTGCGCGACAACGCCAGATGCACACCGGTGACCTGGTGGCCGGCGGCGATCAGCCTCGCGGTGGCAACCGACGAATCGACGCCACCCGACATGGCCGACAACACCCGCATCTGATATCTCCTTCGCTGCTTCGCTTTACGCCTCAACCAGTCTAGGTTCGGTCGCAATCCGCCGCTCAGCGCGGCACCCGGCGGGCCCCGGCGACAGCAGCGGGCAGCTCGGCGATCAGCCGATCTACATCGGCTTGCGTCGTCGTCCAGCCGAGGCTGATGCGAACCCCTTCGCGGGCGGCCCGGTCATCTCGTCCCATGGCCAGCAGCACCTCACTGGGGCCATGGACGCCGGCCCGGCACGCCGAGCCCGTGGAGCACCAGATCTGCTGCTGGTCGAGCAAGAACGTGACATCGTCGGCAGAGGCGCCCGCGAAACCGATATTGATGATCGCAGGAGACGCCGGTCCAGTCCCGTTCAGCCGGGCGCCGGGAATCTGCTGGGCAGCTGCGACGATCTGCGCTTTCAGCCCGGCCAGCCGCTCGCTCTCCTGCGACCGCCCGTCGACCGTCTGGCGCGCGGCCGCTGCGAAGCCCACCGCAAGCACCGTGGGTTGAGTCCCCGAACGGATCCCACCCTCCTGCTTGCCGCCCAGCCCGTAGGGCGGCAGTGAAAGCCCCCGGCGCACCAGCAGGGCTCCGATACCGACCGGACCACCGATCTTGTGTGCCGACACCGACAGCAGGTCGGCGTCCAGCTCGGCGAAATTCACCGGGTAGTGACCGAAGGCCTGCACCGCGTCGGTATGGAACCAGCCGCCCGCTCGGTGCGTAACTTCGGCAATGTCGGCCACCGGTTGGACGGTGCCGACCTCGTTGTTCACCAGCATCACGCTGACCAATCCGACCGGGCCGGCCGGGTGGCCGGCCAGCAACCGGATCGCGTCATCAATGATCACGTGGCCACCCTCGTCCAACCCGGTCTGCTGCACCCGCGGCCCCAGCAGGGCCTGGGCCGACTGGACGGCAGGATGCTCGAGCCCGCTGATCACGATTCCGGGTCGATCAGCCGCCCAGCGGGTCGCCGACCCCCATACCGCTGCTGCGTCCGCTTCGCTGCCGCCGGAGGTGAAGACCACCTCGTCGGGCCGTGCGCCCAGTAAAGCGGCCAGTTCCTCGCGAGCGTCCTCGAGCAGCGCCCGCGCTGCGCGTCCGGCCCCGTGCAGCGCGGCCGGGTTTCCGACCAGATCTGCGTGGGCGGCGAGCGCATCGCGACTCACCGGACGCAGCGGCGAGGTTGCGGCGTGATCAAGATAGACCGGCTTCGCTGTGAGTCTGTCGCGAATTTCGATCATGAGTGCCTATCATTCAGGTTTAACGCTGTAGCATCTTGCGCCAAGGGTAGTTGACTGACACCCGGACGCACAGAGTGCGGCTGACAACAGTCGGGTGAGGAGTCCAATATGCCGGCTCGAGCCACGGGCTTGCCTGGCGCGCATTTGACTCGCGAGGGTTGCGAGTTCCGCTTGCCCGCGCCGCGCGCGAAGGCCGTCGAGCTGGTATTGCTGGATGCCGACATGCATCAGCGGACCTTCCCCATGTCGGTGCTGGAGGGCAGTTGGTATGCGCGGGTTCTGGACGTGCGGCCCGGGCAGCGCTACGGCTACCGCGTCTACGGTGAATGGAATCCTTCCGCCGGGCTGCGCGACAATCCCGCGAAACTGCTCGTTGACCCGTATGCGCGGGCCATCACCAGCGGCGTCGACTACGGGGGTCCGGTGCGCGATCATGTGCCGGACGCCTCACACGTGATGGACGAACGCGATTCCTTCGCGGCCGTCCCTCTGTCGGTCGTCGTGTCCCATACTCCACCGCCGCTGCCCATCGCCAAACGGCGCCCGCTCAGCCAATCGGTGATCTACGAAGCCCACGTCAAAGGCCTCACCCGGCTTCACCCCGAGGTGCCGGAGCATCTGCGCGGCACCTATGCCGGGATCGCCTATCCGGCCGTGATCGACCACCTGAAGCAGCTAGGTGTCACGGCCATCGAGTTGCTGCCGGTACACCACTTCGTCAGCGAGTCGGCCATTGCCGCGCGCGGCAAGACCAACTATTGGGGTTACTCGACGCTCGGCTTCTTCGCACCGCACGGCGCCTACTGTTCGGTCGGAACCACCGGCGAGCAGGTCGACGAATTCAAGGCCATGGTGTCGGCGCTGCACGAGGCCGGTATCGAGGTCATTCTCGATGTCGTCTACAACCACACCTGCGAGGGCGGTATCGACGGGCCGACGCTGTGCTTCCGCGGTATCGACCATCGTGATTACTACCGGCTGCACGCCGATCTGAGCGACTACGACGTGACCGGGTGCGGCAACTCCCTCGACACCTCCAAGCCCGCCGTGCTGGCGCTGGTGCTCGACTCGATGCGCTACTGGGTCACCGAGATGGGGGTCGACGGATTCAGGTTCGACCTGGCCACCACGCTGGTCCGTGATTCGCACCATCACGTCGACCAGAATCACCCATTCAAACGCGTGATCGCCGACGATCCGGTCTTCGACGACATCAAGATGATCGCCGAGCCCTGGGACATGGGACCGTTCGGCTATCAGGTCGGACGCTTCGGCCGCGGCTGGAGCGAATGGAACGACCGCTATCGCGGCTTCATGCGCGACTACTGGCGCGGCACGGTCGGCGTCCAGGAACTCGCCACCCGGCTGAGCGGCTCTGCCGATCTGTTCGACGGATCCGACCGCCCGCCGTCGGCCAGCATCAACTTCATCACCGCGCACGACGGGTTCACGATGCGCGATCTGGTCAGCTACAACCACAAACACAACAAAGCCAACGGCGAGCACAATCGTGACGGCTCCGACGACAACCGGTCCTGGAACTGTGGGGTGGAGGGCGAGACCGACGATGAGGAGATCAATGCGCTGCGCCACCGCCAGGTGCGCAATCTGATAGCGACCCTGCTGCTGTCGCGCGGGGTCCCGATGATCACGGCCGGCGATGAAATGGGCCGCACCCAGTTGGGCAACAACAATGCCTACTGTCAGGACAACCCCACCAGCTGGATCGACTGGAAGCTGGCCGAGGAGTGGTCCGAGCTGACCAAGCTGACCAGCGAACTGACCGAGCTGCGGGCGAGCTCGCGACTGCTGAACTACGACGACTACCTGTACCGCAGTGAGATTCTCGACGCGCACGGCCAGTCACTCCAGCGCTACAACCTCGCCTGGATGAACGGCTATTCCGGCGAGATGCAGGCCCACGACTGGCAGGATGACGGGCGCCGGTTGCTCGGCATGTACCTGTCGAGCCGCACCGAGGCCATGCTGATCTGGTTCTACTCCGGGGCGCATCCCATCCAGATCGTCATGCCGGGCGGGCCGTGGGGCTGGGACTACAAGATCGTCTCCTCCACCGCTGATCCTGGTGAGTTGCCCACGATCAGCCTGCTGCCCGGCGACTCGATGGCGCTGCCCGGACGCACCGTCGCGGTCATGAAGGTCAAAGTGCCCTCCGATGCCAAGACGCTGCGCCGGGCCATCGCGTCACTCACCCGGAGTCGCGGCAGCAAGCGCTGAGGCCTACTCCGCGACCGCGGCCAAGCCCATCTCGGCCATGCTCGCCAGCAGTGGGTTGTCAGGCACCACGCGGACGGTGTAGCCGATCAGACCGGCAGCCTTGCTCACGTCGGTGAGCGTGAACAGCACGCTCTCGGCCGCGGGGTCGCTTCCGGCGGCCAGTTCGAAGCGGCTGATCTGCACATTGCGCAGCTCATCGGTGGCATCCACCTCACCGCTGACCAGTTCGACCGCCACATCGGCCGGCGCCAGCCCATTGAGCCGGACGGTCGCCTCGATGACGTGACTGGAGCCGACCTCGACGGTCTCCGGCAGCCGGGACTCCACGCGGACGACCTCCACACCGGGCCACGCCGCGCGCACCTTCTGCTTCCAGGCGGCCAGCTCCTCCGCGGTGCCATTGTCGGCGACCCGTGCCGCCGATGCCGCCGACGGCGCGTAGTACTGGGTGACGTAGTCGCGCACCATCCGGGTGGCCCGCACCTTCGGTCCCAGCCCCGACAGCGTCGAGCGCATCATGGCGACCCAGGCGAGCGGGATGCCGTTGGCGTCGCGGGTGTAGAACATCGGGACGATCTCCCGCTCGATGAGCTCGTAGAGCGCCTCGGCCTCGGCTGCATCCCGCTCGGCCTGATTGCCGAGCAGCTCCATCGATGGGATGGCCCAGCCGTATTCGGGGTCATACCATTCGTCCCACCAGCCGTCACGAATCGACAGGTTGAACGCCATGTTCATCGCGGCCTTCATACCCGAGGTGCCGCAGGCTTCCAGCGGGCGCAGCGGATTGTTCAGCCAGACATCGCAACCCGGGTACAGCGGCTTGGCCAGCGAAATGTCGTAGTCGGGCAGGAAAACGATCTTGCCGCGAACATCTTCCTGATCGGCGAACTGCACCATCTCCTGGATCAGGCCCTTGCCGATGTCGTCGGCCGGGTGCGCCTTGCCGGCGATGACGATCTGAATCGGGGTCTCCGGGTCATTGAGCAGCGCCTTGAGCCGGTCGGGCTGGCTCAGCATCAGCGTCAAACGCTTGTAGGACGCACCACGCCGCGCGAAACCAATGGTCAGCGTGTGCGGGTTGAGCGCTGTGGCCACCCAGTCGGACGTCATCCCGCGCGCCGCGGCACTGGCGGCCAGCCGCTCGCGGGCCATCGAGATCATCTGACCGCGCATCTGGCGCTTCAACGTCCAGATATCGGTGTCATCGACGCGGTCCAGCGCATTCCAGTCCCAGCCGTCCAGGATGCCCTCGGCATCGTCAAGCGGCGACTCGAGGATCTTCTGCAGCTCGGGATGCATCCAGGTGTGCCCATGAACGCCGTTGGTGACCGATCCGATCGGCACCTCACTGACATCGAATCCGGGCCACAACGGCTGGAACATCTGCCGGCTGACCTCACCGTGCAATTCGGACACACCATTGGCTCGCTGGCTCAGCCGCAGCCCCATCACAGCCATATTGAACCGGGACGGATCCCCGCCCGGGAAGTTCTCGGCCCCCAGGCCCAGGATCCGGTCGATCGGCAGCGGAGCGAACGAGGCGAACTGCGAACGCACCTGGTCCATGCCGAAACGGTCGATACCGGCCGGCACCGGGGTGTGAGTGGTGAAGAGCATGCCAGCGCGGACCTGCTCCACCGCCGAATCGAAGGTTTCGTTCTCGTTGGTCATCCGCTCGCGGATGCGTTCCAGGCCCATGAAGACCGCGTGGCCTTCGTTGGCGTGGAAGACCGTGGGCAGGGCATGGCCGGTCACCCGACAGAACTCCCGGATCGCACGAACGCCGCCGATGCCCAGCAGCACCTCCTGCGCGAGCCGGTGGTCAGTGCCGCCGCCGTAAAGCTTGTCGGTGATCAGCCGTTCGCGCTCGTTGTTGATCTCCAGGTTGGTGTCCATCAGCACCAGCGGGACGCGTCCCACGCTGGCGACCCACAGCTGCGCATGGACGAGCAGGCCCTGGACGTCGATCTTGATCATCACAGGAGAGCCATCGGCGTCGGTCAGCAAGGTGATCGGCAGCTCGTTCGGGTCCAGCAGCGGGTAACGCTCCTGCTGCCAGCCGGAGGTGTTGAGCGACTGAATGAAGTAGCCGTGGTGGTAGAGCAGGCCGACACCGATCAGCGGCACACCCAGGTCGGAGGCCGCCTTGAGATGATCGCCGGCCAGGATTCCCAGGCCGCCCGAGTACTGCGGCAAGACCTTGGAGATACCGAACTCCGCGGAGAAATAGCCGATAGCCTCCGGAGCCTGGGCGTTGTTGGCCGCCCAGGTCTGGTACCAGCGCTCGCCGGTGAGGTACTCGGTCAGGTCGTTGCGGACCAATTCGAGATTACGGACGAAGCGGCGGTCACGCGCAAGCACGTCGAGCCGTTCGGGGCTGACCTGGGAGAGCATCTGGAGCGGATCGCCGCCGGTGCTCATCCAAAGGTCGGGGTCTACTGCACGGAAGACCTCTTGAGTGTCGGGATGCCAGCTCCAGCGCAGATTACGCGCAAGGTCCCCGAGGGGCCGCAGCGCCTCCGGGAGCACGGGCTGGACTATGAATCGTCGAATCGCACGCACAAGCTCAGGCTAGTGGAGTCATCTGTGGCACGCCGAAACGTCCCAGATTCAAGAAAAGCTGCTGGTCTTGTCCCATCTACTCGCTAGCCAGGCGACGGACCGCTAGCGTTGCACACGTGAGTGACCTCGACAACGTATGCCCCTCGCCCACGACCCGATTTGACCA